>MDTD01131503.1_pt1 | contig 19478 bp, 17 predicted proteins | sample 811221 | NCBI WGS metagenome assembly MDTD01 (sample SAMN05326646, study PRJNA326480) | marine metagenome | isolation source: seawater | place: Pacific Ocean: South West | collected 2011 | reverse complement strand
TCCGAAGGCTAACCGGGCCGAGCGTACATTGCCATGGTCATCGACCTCCACGGCAAAAGCAGCACATACAGCACTGATATCAAGTTCACGCCGGCGTGATAACTTGTACGTTGCCATCCGTAGTTTGGACGACGGTTTCGGAATAGATACCGCTGCCAGAATCTCTCCTGGCTGAAGTGCAGTCTTCCGATAACCTAAAAAGAACTCATCGATACCAATCTTTCGTTCTCCCGCCTTGGATAATAGATGAACGGTGGCATCCAGTGCCATGAGAACTGGCGGTGTATCTCCGATTGGAGACGCGTTGCATACGTTACCCCCCAGTGTTCCCCTATTCTTGATCTGCCTCGCACCAAAAAAGCGTAACATTCGAGCAAGCGGCCGTAAGACGTCCTCTGTGGCATCTTCAATGTCTGAGAGTGGTGTCGTTGCGCCAATATGCCATGTACCCTCGGTTTCAGTGATTCCACGTAGCCCCTCTAGGCGCTCTAGCGAGACAAGGCATTCATAGCTTGCATGACGCTTTGTGACATGAAGTCCCAAATCCGTCGCTCCCGTAACGAACCGATGGTTCGGATGAGCATCTAAGACCGACCATAGCTCATCGAGCGACCGTGGCATCGAAAAGGTCTGCCCCTGACTCTCATAAAGGAGAGACTCCGGTGGCGAAACGTTAGCCTTCAACTCGGCAGAAAAACGATCAGTTGGGCACTGTCCAGCAACGTTCCGAAGCGCGTCACGAATAGGCCGATAACCGGTGCACCGGCATAGATTACCGCAGATTTGATCATCGAGTTTCCACTCGGCTTGCAGATCGGAGCGATAGCAAGCCTCGAACATCGACATGATGAAGCCAGGAGTGCAGTAGCCGCATTGAGAACCAAGAGCCTCAGCCATGGCAACTTGAACTGGGTGATAGTTATCACCGTCTTTGAGCCCATCAACCGTGAAAATCCGTCGACCATGCAACATAGGTAAGAGCATCAGACATGAGTTCACGGAGCGAAAGGTCGGCCCTCCTGGCGCGTCCTCGTCGACAACAACGACCGTACAAGCACCGCAATCTCCCTCTGCGCACCCTTCCTTTGTTCCGGTGAGATGAACATTCTGTCGAAGGTAGTTAAGCAGAGTCGTATTCGGAGGCACCTCCGATTCAACGACGTCTACTCCATTGATGGTTAGCTTAATGCAATCGGCCATCGCAGCCCCCCTTCAGTCGCACGATATAAACCGTTTTCGTGGACTCGCGAAGTATAGAGATAGCGCCCTTAGGTGTCCATTTCGTCGCCCTATCGCCACTAGGCAACCCCGACGTCGTCCTCAGGCGTTACCGTGAAATCTTCCGATCTCACCGCCTTCTGGGCACGCGGACGGTTCAGTGATTCAACAGCCGCACCATGGGTCTTCTTCAGGCTGCGATTCTGGTGGCGGAAGCGTACCAATTCGCCGACGACTGAGACTCCAATTTCAGCCGGAGACTCAGCGAGGATATCTAACCCGATCGGTGCATGAACTCGTGCAAGGTCATCGGTCGTAAAACCCTCCAGTCTCAGTTGTTTGTACGTCTTTTCAACTTTGCGCGTGCTACCGATCATCCCGAGGTAACCGTCATGTATCTCCAACACTCGAGCTAGAATCTCCCGATCGTAATCGTGGTTGTGCGTCATGATGACCACCAGGTCCGTGGACCGAAACTCAAAACCGGATAGAAAATCGATGTGTGGGCCGACAAATCGCTCCTTAGCATCAACAAAACGTTCTGCGCTATTCCACTCCGAGCGTTCGTCCACAACGATGGGCTCGAAGCCACACGTTGCTGCAAGCGCAACGGTGTGTTCCGCGACATGTCCGGCTCCAAAACAAATCAGGCGTTCCGCTGGAGCAAAGGGTTCCATATAGACCTCCATTTCTCCGCCACAGCACATGCCGAGTTCGACTTTCAGCCGAAGACTCACTGTTTCCGGAACACCACACTTGAGGACCTCAAGGGCCTTCTCGATAATGACATGCTCAAAGCGTCCACCACCCACCGTTCCGATGAGTGTCCCATCGGGTTTTACTACCATTTTCGCACCCACAACCTGTGGCGTATGACCCGCAACTCGTGTCACGACCACGAGTGTTCCCGAGACTCCGGCTCCAAGTAGTTCGGCTATGTCATGAAAGATTTGGCCCAAAGTTTCACAACCTCATCAATGGTGTTCATCGACCGTATAACGCGGAACAAGCCTATCACGACTCAAATAAAATCGCGTAGCTTGATCACTGGCTGGCGTCGTAAACGAGTGCGCCTTTGACCCATGTCTTCTCAACTGCAGTATTCGCGCGATCAAAGAGCAGGGCGTTTAAAGCCTCCTCTTCAGATTCTATCCAATCAGGCATTGAGACCAGGCACATATCAGCTTCGGCACCAACGGCTAGGTGACCAACCTCCGGAACGCCAAGGGCGAGTGCCCCCCCTCGTGTCCCCCAGTAGAAGAGCGTTCGAAGCGACAATTCAACGCCATGCGCACGACCGTTGTCGTAGGCACGTGCACAGATCTCCGGTACCGAAAACGTACGACCGGCAGCAATGTCGGTTCCGAGGGTCACCTCAATGCCACGCTCTAAATAAAGGTCGACCGGCATACCGCCACTTCCTAGAAATGCATTGGAGTCAGGGCAGTGAGCGATCTTTAGCCCCGCCTCCTTCATGCGCGATAGCTCACTTTCCGAGCAATGAATGCAATGGGCTAGAATCGTTCGCTCATGAATTAGACCTGCATTCTCATAGACTTGGAGATAATCATCCGTTCCAAAGCGCTCGACTGTTAAACGACACTCATCCACGTTCTCACTCATGTGCGTTGAAACGAAGAGCGAATGTTCCTGAGCAAATCGCGCGCCCTCGCGAAGCAATTCTGGTGAACATGAGAGGGCAAAACGAGGAATCACCGCCAGTCTCAACCGTTCGCTATGCCAGTCAGCAGCGAGCCGTTCCAGACTACGTATGGCGTCAGATGTGACCCTGGTGAGAGAATCGGGACAATCGCGGTCCATAAGGACGGGACCTGCAAAGGCACGATATCCCCGCTTCTTGAATGCTCGAAAGAGCACATCACATGCTTGTTCGTGAACCGATGAGTAGACAAAGGGAAGCGTTGTTCCATGACGCGCTAACTGACCACAGAAGATATCGGCAACTGCCTCAGCATGAGAGGAATCCGCAAATCTGGCTTCCTCCGGAAAGACGACATTTTCGAGCCAGGGTAGAAGCGGTCCACTCGCGCGTCCGATGACTCGCGTCTGTGGAAAGTGAATATGCGTATCAACGAAACCAGGAACAAGAAGTCCCCCCCTCAGGTCGGACTCAACGGGACGACCGTCGTAGGTCGCTACCTCAGAGATGATTCCAGCTTCATCCACCACCACCACCGCATCCTCAATAAAGAGGGACTCCGTGGCGTTTAACGGGGATAGAAGTCGAGCTCGAAGAGTGGTCATAAGTTCCATTGGAAGCACGTTAATGCTCGAGTAGTTCAACGACAGTGCCCGGCTATGATAGAACGAGGACGGAAGAAACGCATGAAACCTTGCTACCTCGACTATAATGCCGGCGAACCCATCTCGGAATTCGTGGCACAAACCCTGACGGAGTTGCATTCAATTCCGATGGGAAACCCCAACTCGCTTCACTCCCTTGGAATGAAGGCGCGTCGCGAAGTCAATCGGGCCCGGGACGTGATTGCGCGTGCAATCGGCACGCATCCATCGAAGCTTCGTTTTACTGCAGGGGGTAGCAGTGCCAATACATCCGTTCTGGTGCACTCCGTAATGAGTGCACTGGGTGAAGGTCGTCGGGCGAGAATTATTTACGGCGCGACAGAACATCCCTCGCTGCGGCAACCAATCCTCAACATGGAAAGACAAGGGTTATGCAAAGCCCATGAGTTACGCGTGAATTCGAAAGGACAGCCCAACCTAGACCAACTTCAAGAGCTGGCCCAGGAAGCTGATGGCCTATTTCTCATGGCAGCGAACAACGAAACTGGTGTGCTTCACGACATGGCCGCCATTTCCCGAATCATTGACACATCGAACATCCACTGGCACTGCGACGCGGTTCAGCTTCTAGGAAAGCAGAGACTTAACTTCGGCTCTGGCTCTTGGCGTTCGGTATCTTCGGCCTCTGTCTCTGCGCATAAGCTGGGAGGACCGCCTGGTTGCGGGGCGCTGATCTTGAACTCCTCCGCCCTGCCCTCGATGGCGGCAATGCCCACGAACACAACCATGGATGCCATCGGCATCGTCGGCTTCGCTGCAGCGACAGAAGAGCTAGACAAGCGCCTGAAACAGGCCGAAACCATAGGGCACCTCCGCGATCACCTCGAAGAGCAACTTTTGGAGAGATACCCGAGCTCTGTCATTCATGGAAAGGCTACGACACGCCTCAATAATACGAGTGCAATCTCTCTGAAAAACGCTCAGGGCTGGGCTGACGGCGAGGACCTCGTATTGAGCCTAGCCGAATTCGGTATCTGCGTATCGACAGGCGCGGCCTGCAGCACTGGTTCGGGCGCTCCCAGCCATGTGCTACTTGCAATGGGGGTTGAGGCGGAGCAGGCGAGCGCGTCTTTGCGCATCTCACTTGGCCCCGAAACAACAAAAGACGACGTGGCGCTTCTTATTCGCTCACTAGGGCGTGTCTTTCCCTCACACGTTGAAGGTCGCTAATAACGCAGCCGTGTCCCGTGCTGAACCGACATCATGATTTCGTCGGCAGGAAGCTCATCGGGAAAGTAAACCCCAGAGATGTGAGCCTGCGCCAGACTCGCCCCTCGAAGATCGACGTCTCTCAGATCCAATCCGCGAAGGTCGGCCCCTCTGAAGTAGGCATCCCGAAGATCCAAACTTGCGGCATTCATGCCTCGTAAGTCTGTTCCACGAAAGTCACACTGGCGTAGCGTTGGTCTTGCACCCGCGTCACGACGCGCATTGAACTCCTCGATCTTACCTTCCCGCAGAAGACAGTAGAGCTCGTCATCGGTTATGATTGGTTTTCCATCGGTCACTTAGAACCTCCGCTTCGCTCTGAACGCCGTCCAGGGAAAAATGACGCATGTCTATCGTATGAAGCTAGCATACCGAACGGGTCAACCCGAACCAATTGCACCTTGCTTTTCCTGCAATCGCTACAATGGGGTATGGAGCATGCTTGCTGCTTTCTTCATGATTTTGAGTGCTGGATGTTCGAACCTGGTTCTTTCTACCGGTCAGCCGAACAGTCCTTGCCAGGAGGCTGCTGAATGTGACGATGGGAATCCCTGCACGCGGGATGAATGCCTCAGTGGTAGATGCAGCATCACCCCCCAACCAGGCGTTACATGCTCTTCAGATGAGGAATGTCGGATCGGCGTGTGTGACCAGCAGGCCGATTGCATCTCGACGATCGCCCAGGGCGAGCCATGCGAGGATGGGGATCCATGCACGGGAGATGACCAGTGCCTGTCCACAGGAGTCTGTGAAGGACGTATCGATAAAGCCGTGGGAGAGCCATGCGAGGATGGAGATCCTTGCACAGTAGGCACCCAGTGTGATTCCAGCGGCGAGTGTCAGGGAGGAAGTCCGTCGCTTGGACGTCCCTCCTGCGAGGGCAAAGACCCGTGCACGTTTGGAAATGTCTGCCTCGAGGACGGTTCTTGTTCGGAGGGAAGACCGAGGGAACTAGTCGAAACGAATTGTGAGGTTTGCATATGCGATGCGATTTGGGGTGTTTCGTGTGACAAACCCAAAGTGATAGAGTGTCCGTGCAACCTTTGGGGAAATGTTCAGTTCGTGGACTCATTTCCCGACTTTACAATTCGTTTTGTTGATTCCTTCCCGGACATCGAGGTTCGGCTATCAGCTCAGACACCAAGTGGCCCTGGACACTGGCGAGAGGTCACATCCTTCCCCGACTTTACCGTGAAGGTTGTGGATTCATTTCCAGACCTTGAAATCAGGCTCACCGATTCACCAGACACACCATGTGAAGACTGATTGACGTCTTTAACCGCCTTACAGCACATAGGAAAAATGTGATGCATACACTGCCCAAAATCCTTTTGACGCTCACTCTCTGCCTCAGCTTTGCTTTGCCTACACCCGCAGAAGGCAAGCGACGTCGACGGGCGAAGGCGAAGAAATCATCGCATATGTATGTCTTGCTCGACGGATCGCGCACCCGTGTCGTTTGGAATGACGGTGACTCCTTTAGAATCATACGTGGACCCAAAAAAGACGTACGAGCGCGGCTCGCGGATTACAACACCTTGGAGTCCTACGGTCCGGTCCATTTTTGGGGCGGCTTTCATGGTTACGAACTCTACGACATAGCCAAAGCTGGAACGAAACTTGCGAAAAGGACGGTGTGGGAATGTCGAACAACAGGGAAAGGCGGCGGTTATGGCCGTGAAGTGGTCCACTGCCCAGATCTCTCCCGCGAGATGATCCTCCAAGGGTATGCTCATCTTTTCGGCGTCGAGGAGAAGCCGAGCAAAGAGCTGCTTAAGTTACAGCTACAGGCACAAAACGAGCGGCGTGGAATTTGGAAAAAAGGGATCCCGTCTCACATCGTCACAAGTATCCACTCAATGGATGAAAAGAAGCGGGACGGAAGTGAGCGCAAAGAGGCTTATAACAGGGTGTGCAATACCCGAACGGGTATGTCGCATATCGTAAAACACAAAGTCGCGTTTAAGACCTGCGATGCCTGGTGCTACGGAGGCTCGTGTATGGTCTATGCCCCCTTTGAGGTTCGATATGGGAAAGACCGCCCTCGTTGTCTGAGGCAAGGGCGAAGCAACCGGCTCGTTGTACATCCCAAGCTAGGTTACCCAATGAAGGGCTCTCGCTAGCTACTTTCGTGCGTGGGGTGATAAAGCTCTTTTACGTAATCTTTCACCATTCGCTCAGTCGAAAAGCGATATGATAGGCCGTCCATGGAATGCCGCATAAGTTCGACCCAACGGGTAGGAATACCGGCCTCGTCTCGCTCATAGAAAGCAGGAACTACCGTGTCTTCCAGTAGGCTAAGCAAGATTTCAGCCTCCCGCGCGTCGGCTTCTTCTGGGTTATCGAAGAGCTCTCCTCCCCCAATAGCCCAGCCGTTCTTACCGTCATAGGCTTCATCCCACCAACCGTCCAAAATGGACAGGTTAAGACCACCGTTGAGAACAACCTTCATACCGCTTGTTCCACTGGCCTCCTTAGGGCGTCGCGGGTTGTTTAGCCAAACGTCGACGCCTTCGACCAACTCCCGTGCCAACGCCATGTCATAGCCCTCCAGAAACTGGAAGCGCCCCCTGACGGCTGGATCCTCTGAGAATCGTACGATGTCCTGAATAAGCGCCTGACCGCCCATGTCCTTAGGATGCGCTTTACCGGCAAAAAGAAATTGAACCGGCCGGTCTGCACTGCCCAACAAGGCTCGCAAACGCTCAACCTGACGAAGTAAGAGTGTCGCCCGCTTATAGGTGGCGAAACGGCGTGCGAAGCCAATCGTCAAAACATTGGGATCAAGTAAGTTCTCAATCCACGTTTTCTCCGAAACGCCCAACCGGTCACACCGCGCATGAGTTCGACGCCGTACCGCATCGATGAGTTTGGCTCGTGATGCATTTCGCTGCTGCCAAAGTGTTGCATCATCTGGCGTACCGCCACTCAGCTCTTTCCAAGCATCAGCTTGCCAGGTTGGCACATGAACACCGTTCGTCACGTGGCTGATCGGTACATCATCAACCGGGTGCTGAGGCCACATCGTCTGCCACATGGCGCGGGAAACATGTCCGTGAAGCTTGGACACACCGTTGATGCGGGTGGATGTTCGCATGGCCAGGTAAGCCATATTGAATGAATCGCCTGAAGGTGAACCATCGATCGGACCGCCTAACGCCATAAAGGCATCTCTCGATATCTTGAGGTGCTCATGGGCTGATGGCAGATAGGTCCACATTTCATGGTTACTAAAGATGTCGAAGCCTGCAGGTACAGGAGTGTGGGTCGTGAAGACATGAGCCGGTACGCAGGCCTTAAATGCATCGTCGAAGGTCATACCTTCGCCGCACTTTGCCGCAAGCCTTTCTAGTACCATGAACGCAGCATGGCCTTCGTTCATGTGAAATACGGTGGGCTCAAGACCCAGCGCATTCAAAGCCCGCACACCACCGACACCAAGAACAAGTTCCTGCCGAATCCGTAGTGTTGTGTCACCACCGTAGAGACTCGACGTAATGGCGCGTTCTTCTGCCGTGTTTCCGTCGACGTCCGCATCCAGGAGATACAACCGGTTTGCTCCCAGCCGCACTTGCCAGATTTGTACCTTCACTTGGCGACCGGCAACGGGAACGTCAATCTGTATAACCTCCCCACGATCGTCCCTCATCAACTCCATGGGCATTTGATTGAAGTCGTTGTGCTGGGGCTGAGCGTCCTGGCGTCCCTCCCCGTTGATGGTCTGAAGGAAATAGCCTTCTCGGTAAGCTAGACCGATCGCAACGAAAGGAAGTTCAAGATCCGCAGCAGCTTTGAAGTGGTCCCCAGCCAGGACACCAAGCCCTCCGGAGTAGAGCGGTAAAACTTCCGTAAGAGCGTACTCCGCACAAAAGTAAGCCACGCCAAAGTGCCGGCCTAGGACTGTGTGCTCGAGAGAATTCGCACTGCTTGCCGCCATCAGAGGATTCCAGCATCGCTCCATATCCGCGATGAATGACGCGTCATTGGCGCAGGCCTCTAACCGCTCGGACGAGGCTTGCTGAAGCAAAGCGACGGGATTCCCTCCGACTGCGCTATAGAGTGCAGGATCGATTCGTTCCATCAGTTCGCGTGTTTTAGATGCATAAGTCCAACCGAGGTCGTATGCTAAATCGACGAGTTGGCAGATGGACGCCGGCACTCGAGTGGCCCAAGAGCGGCTGTTAACGGTCGTTGACATTGTTGCCTCACTTTTTGCTGGGCCTACTTAGGTTAAGCAGCACGGAGACGTCAATCCTTCCCGTAGCGGAATCCGATTCAGATGCAACTAAGCAGGTGCACGAGTCCAGTATCCCGTTTGAAGTCTTTAACATTTGACCAGCGAGCTTGTGTCCGACTAGATTGCGCGCGCAATGGATAGTGATCGCGACATACTGAACGCCGCCAAGAAATTCGCTGCTGAAGATCGCGGCAGGAGTTGGTTTCATTTAACGACCACGTTGATGGTCTGGGTGGGACTACTATGCGGCACATACTGGAACATTAACTTGGGCTTCCAGATAGCTTGCAGTGTGTTCGCAGGCCTCGTAAGCGTACGCCTTTTCATCATTTACCACGACTACCAACATACGGCGATCCTCAAGGGTTCCCGCGTAGCCGAAGCCTTGATGACCTTCTTTGGGCTCTGGATCCTCAGTCCTCCGACCATTTGGAGGCGCTCGCACAATTTTCACCACAAGCACAATGCCAAAATCTACGGCGCGAGTATTGGGAGCTATCCCGTACTGACGACAGAAGATTGGCAGAAGGCAACACCCAAGCAGCGCTTGCTATACCGGTATGCGCGACATCCACTGACCATCGCCTTTGGCTATTGGAGCATGTTTATACACGGCATGTGCTACAAGAGTCTTACGGCCAACTTCAAGATGCACTGGGACTCGCTGGTAGCGCTCATTATGCACGTCGCACTTGTAGTCCTGTCGGCAACGTTTTTGGGATGGGAAGCGCTCCTGCTTACCGTGCTAGGCCCACTATTTATCGTGCATGCGATCGGTGCCTACCTCTTCTACGCGCAGCACAACTACCCCGAAGTCCAACTCCGGAGGCGGCAGGACTGGAATTACGTGTTTGCGGCCGTCAGTTCCTCCAGCTACATGCGCATGAGCCCTGTCATGCATTGGTTCACCGGAAACATCGGCTACCACCACGTGCATCACCTCAATCCAAGAATTCCTTTCTACCGCTTGCCGGAAGCAATGGAAGCAATTCCTGGTCTACAGAACCCAGGGACCACCTCACTCAAGCCCCGTGACATCTGGGCATGCCTCAGACTCAAGCTCTGGGATCTGGACGCTGGTCGGCTCGTCGACTTTAATGGCCGGTAGAGTACGGGAGGTAAAAGTCATGGGTCTGAGTCTACGAGAACTCACTATTTTGATGGTTCTCACGCTGAGTACCGCTGCGTGTGGAGGAGCCACCTCTGCCCTCAATTTTCAGACAAGCAAAGAGGTCCGTTCGACTCTGTACCGATACGACGGCGAGCGAAGCGGAGCAGTGTGGCTTCGACGCCACTACAGAACGGTGGTCGGCAGCGCAATGGATCCGTCCCGCGCCGAGAGTCAGCTTGCTTTTCATGGCCTACGCACAAGGTTTTCAGGGCACAGCCCGGATGGGGAGGTGGTTCGCTTCGAGAGCCCTCCTTCAGCCAGCCACGTTGCCACAAGGGCACGAATCGTTACTGCAGAGGGGCTGAGGGACATTCGCACCCTCGCACCCACAAAAACGAAACGGCGAGGAGTGGACCCAGATCGCATCGTTTGGGAAAGCGTTTTCCCGCCGCTCAAGAAAGGCGAGATTCTCGAATTCATCATGGAGTTCAACATTCCTGGCACCGTCACGAAGGACACGCGCGCTCTGGCCTCACCGGAGGGAGACACTGCTCAACTCCTTTTGAGCTACTATGTCGCAGAACACGACACCGGGGCCTTTCAGGTCGTCGGACAAGAGATCGGTGGCTTGGTTACGAGAAAGGACGGTTATGATGTCATTGCACTGGTTGTAAACGACATAAAGCGTAGTGATGAACGCATCCCTTATGGTCGGTTTGTCACACGAAAGACAAATCCCCGAGGCTACAAGACGGAATTCGCAACCAACTGGAAAGTCGCGTCGGCGAATTACAAACGGGAATTCGGAAAGAGAAGTCTCGAGCTTCGTGGACGAAATGCTCCACCATTCAAGGTCAACGAGTTGAGCCGAGAGTCGATTGAAGCACTCTACATCTGGACGCGCGACAGAATTCAGCGCGACGACGCGCTAGAGGCCAAATGGAACAGCGCAAGGCCGCTGGGACAAGTCGTAACCAATAACGACCTCACGGCCGTCGAGAAGGTCCATCTGCTGCATTGGCTACTGGATGCTTCCGGGTTGGCACATGACGTTGCGATGGCTCGGAGCAACGATTACCCGCGCCTCGACGCTAACTTTCCCTCTCCCGAGTCGTTTGACACGCCCCTCATCTACGTGACGCCTTACAGTTTGTGGCTAGACCCTGCCTGTTTGTCATGTTCCCCTGGACAGGTTCGAGCGAGCCTACTCGGTAGTCGGGCTATCGTGCTCAGTGGTCCTAAAGAGGGAAGCGTACTTGAACTGCCTGAGAAGTAAGCGACCACTGGATTCCACAGGGGGTATCCTTGGGTAAACGGACGAAGTCTGCCACCCGGTGTATGCGCTGCAGGATGCATGCTCAACACTGTATTTGTGACCTGATTACTCGGTTACATTTAGAGACACGCGTCTCCGTACTGATGCACCGACGTGAGCGAGCGAAGACGACTGCGACCGCTCACCTTGGGGCTTTAGCGCTTTCGAACTTCGCGATTTATCTCCGCGGTGACCCCAATATCTCGATTCCTTTCGAGCTGCTTCTCGATAGCAAGTGGCGTCCGGTGCTCCTCTTTCCTGCAGATGATGCACGCGTGCTCACTTCGGACCTCGTCTTGGAGGACTCACGGCCGATCCACCTCATCGTGCCTGATGGTAATTGGCGGCAGGCCTCCAAGGTCACGACGCGCATGCCTGAAATCGCCCATGTACCACGCGTTGTTCTGCCTCCCGGGCCTCCCAGTCGCTACAAACTGCGCAGAGAACCCAAGCAAGACGGTTTGGCGACTTACGAAGCAATCGCACGTTCGCTTGGTATAATCGAAGGTCCGAGTGTACAAGAGATGCTGGAGAAGCCATTCGACGCGATGGTTCAGCGAACCCTACTCACACGACGAGGTCTATGAAGTACTTCCAAACGCTTGTGTTCTCCCTATCGTTGACACTAACGATAGGTTTCTTCGCGGGATCGACTGGTCACGCGGAACAAACTCAATCTTCGCGCACCGTAAATACGCCCAGTTCAGCAAGTAAGACACTCAGTCAACCAGTGTCAGAAACGCCGCCTGGCAAACGCGTTCCTGGCAGCCGAACCAAGAAGGGGCCCGATGCAGACTGGGTCCCCTTTGCTGCGCTGGGAGTCATGGTCTTTTTTTTCGTCGCCCTTTTCGGCTTCAAAGCCCTTAAATCACGTAATGCGAAGCCGGTAAGCGGCTCTGAACGTCAGCCGCCATCCAGCTAATTCTCCAGCATCAGAATGGCTCACCCTCGTATCGATAGCGAGCATGTCATTCGAGTGCTATGGTCGAGCCCATGAATGATATTGCCGTAATAGGAGCCGGTTACTGGGGCCGAAACTTGGTTCGCAACGTGTCCGCACTAGGCCGCTTGTCGATGATTTGTGATGCATCGGAAGCGATACGCTCGAAAATGACGGGCCTTTACCCCAGTGTCCAGGTCACGAACGCGCTTGAGGATGTGCTGAACAATCCCGAGGTTAAGGGCATCATGATCGCCGTTCCCTCAAAGGCTCATGCTGAGGTTGCTCGACAAGGATTGTTGGCTGGCAAACATGTCTACGTGGAAAAGCCGATAACCCTAGACGGCGACGAAGCAGATGAACTTTGTGAACTCGCTGAGAAGCGTAACCTTGAACTAATGGTCGGACACCTGCTCCTTTATCACCCCTGTGTTCGATGGATTAAAGAAGCGATCTCCAAAGGAGAAATCGGCGATGTTCTCTACTTGAACAGCGTTCGCGTTAACCTCGGGAAAGTGCGCTCTGATGAAAACGCGATGTGGTCGCTAGCGCCGCATGATATCTCAGTCGCGCTCTACCTTTTGGAAGCAGAGCCCACGTCGGTGGCAGCGCAGGGTCTTTGTTACGTTCAGAAAGACCGAAACATTCATGATGTGGCGTTCATAACCTTGCGTTTCGCGGATGGTACTGCAGCACAAATTCATGTCTCTTGGCTCGACCCTCACAAAAAACGTCAACTGACCGTTGTAGGTCGCGAGAAGATGCTGACATTCGATGACACGTCAGCAAGCGAGAAGATTCGGATATTCGACAAAGGAGTCGATATTCAGGAAGGCCTTAACGCGCCGAGCTACGAATCATACGGCGACTCCCTCTCCTTGCGTCAAGGCGACATCCTCATTCCCCACATTCCGATGCGTGAACCCTTGCGCGAACTGTGTAAACATTTTGTCGACTGCATCGATGGTCATGCGAAGCCGCTCACGGATGGTCGGTCCGGCGCCGCAGTGTTAAGAGTGTTGGAGGCGGCGCAGCAATCCCTCGAAACTGGCGGGCAACCTATTTCGCTCAGAAGAGGGCTTCAAGCATGAGCTCAGCCGAACCGATGATCCATCCGACTGCAGTCGTCGACGGAGGGGCTAAGCTCGGAGCGGGCTCCAAAATATGGCATTTCTGTCATGTAATGAGCGGCGCAGAAATCGGACAGAATGTGACACTGGGACAAAACGTTTTTGTCGCATCCACAGTCACGATCGGAGATCGAACTAAGGTTCAGAATAACGTCAGCCTATACGATGGTGTCTCCATCGAATCAGACGTCTTCCTCGGTCCCTCGTGTGTCTTTACAAACGTGCGAAACCCTCGGAGTGAGGTGAATAGACGTGGCGAATTCGAACCAACCATGGTCGCTAAGGGAGCAACCGTAGGAGCAAACGCAACGATTGTATGCGGTGTAAGCATCGGCTCATATGCATTTATCGGGGCAGGAGCGGTTGTCACCAAGGACGTTCCACCCCATGCACTCATGCTCGGTGTTCCAGCCGTTCGACAAGGCTGGGTTTGTTCCTGTGGAGAAACGCTGCCTGATCCGCCTTATGCGCACTGCCAGCGGTGCGGTTCATCCTACACCTTGATGGGCGACGGAAACCTGAGAAAGGACTCCTAACGTGGCTGTACCATTTGTTGATTTAAACGCTATCCATGAACCTATTCGAGATATATTAATTCATGAAATCTCGGAAGTAGTTCGGTCCAACCACTTCATCATGGGGCCGAAGGTCGCAGCGTTCGAAGATGATTTTGCAGCGATGCTGAACGTCAGAAAGGCGATTGGCGTGTCATCTGGTACCGATGCACTCGTCGTTGCTCTGCATGCACTTGGGATCGGACCCGGTGACGAGGTTATTACAACACCCTACACGTTCTTCGCGACCATCGAAGCGATTCTGCGGGTTGGTGCTAGCCCTCGCTTCGTCGACATTGAAGCGGGGAGCTTTAACCTCGATCCCACGCTCATCGAGGCCGCGATAACGGAGAAAACCAAGGCCATTATCGTTGTACACCTCTACGGCCGCAGTGCCGACATGGGTGCAATCAATAAGGTGGCAGCAGTACACAACCTCAAGGTCGTCGAAGACGCCGCTCAGGCCGTGGGAGCAGAGTGGAACGGAAGACGTGTCGGCGGGCTCGGGCACATCGGCTGCTTTTCGTTCTTCCCTGCCAAGAATCTCGGTGCTTTTGGTGATGGAGGGGCTGTCACAACCGATGACTTAGATCTTGCCGAAACAATGCGCATGATTCGCATCCATGGCTCGGAAAGGCGTTATCAACACACGATGCTCGGTGGAAATTACCGCCTGGATGCAATTCAAGCAGCCGTTTTACGGCTGAAACTACCCTACCTCGAGCAATGGACATCTGAGCGCCAGGACGCAGCCTTTCGTTACCGCGAGCGCCTGCAAGGACAGGGTTTGGGCGGCCAGATTACGCTTCCAGATCCCGGTCCAGGAAGACATGTCTTCAACCAATTTGTGCTTCGAGTTCATGAGGGCCGTCGGGATGAACTCTTTGAGGAACTTGGGAAGCGAGATATCGGCAGAGCCGTTTACTACCCCCTTCCCTGCCACCAACAGCCTCTGATTAAGGCGATGCAGCCGCAGCATCCGAGTCTACCAGAAGCAGAGCGGGCAGCAGCCGAAACATTGGCCATCCCCATTGCTCCTGGACTAACAGAAACCCAGCAAGACGAGGTCGTGGACGCCATCGTAGACATCTTGCGGAGCTAGAAAGATCGATGCTTGATGCCATGAGTTATCGCCTTCGCTCGCTGCTAGCTACGCTTCTTTTTGTGGCCATCAGCACCAACACCGCGAACGCGTCGATTTATGACACCTTTGGTGACGGAGCGCGCGGTACTGCAATGGGTAATTCACTCGTAGCCCTGAGCACTGCTTACAATGCGGTCTATTACAACCCAGCCAATGTGCTCGCCAGGGAGGTCAACCACTTCGGGTTGGGCGTTACAAGTCTCATTCCAGACTTAAGGCTGAAGCGGGTAGGAAACCAAGAGAGCACGTTCAACCATAAACTTCCTCAGGAAAACCTTGGGCTTCAACTTGGGATATCCGTTCCATTGGGTGGGTTCTTCGACAATAAGCTAGGATTAGCCATCGTCCTCTTTCACCCGCTATTGCGGGTGACTCGCGTTGAATCGATCGATCCTGCCGTTCCTTTCTTCTATCGCTACCAGTCTCTACCCAACAAATTGATTCTATCGGGCGCTCTCGCTGGAAAACCATGGCCATGGTTACGAATCGGTGTGGGAACCCAAGTTCTCGCTGAACTTGGTGGACGAATTACAGCGGGCGTTTCCCTCTCGGAACATCGCGTACAGTCTCGGAGCATCGACCTCGACATCAAAGCTGTTGCTGCGCCAACGGCGGGGATGAACATCGGTCCATTCCACGGCTTTAGCCTCGGTCTAACCTGGCGCGGTCCCCTGGAACTTCGATACCGGATTCCTATGACTGTGGATGTGCAAGAGATTGGAACATTGGAGTTCCTCGCTGAGGGTGTCAGCCTTTACACACCCGGCCAATTGGCGCTTGGACTCGCCTGGGAAAGCGTACCAGGCGATGACCTGGGCTGGGCCATCGAGCTAGGACTAACCTGGGAACGATGGCAAGACGCGCCGCCCGCAGGCGCCCTCTTCGAACTGCATCTCGATGACTCTCATCTTCTAAACGAGGGTGAAACTGCCGAAAACTTTGTTTCTTCGACCCTGACACCCATTCCACTTGAAGCGAGAGACACGCTGACACCACGCTTGGGCGTCGAGTACCGGCCGCAGCGCAATTGGGCTGTACGAATGGGTTACTTCTGGCGTCCGACGCCCCTACCTCTACCCGTCTATGAATCGAATACGGTGGATTCTCCCGCGCATGTGCTCTCCATTGGTGCCGGATATATGTTCAAGGACCCCACAGAAATCCGAAAAGGTCCGCTTGTCGTGGACCTTTCCATACAGGGTACCTTTCTGCATGACAGAACGATCGGGAAAGTCGTCGGCTACGCACCGGAGGGGGCATATCGGGCGAGCGGTATGCTATGGCACTTTGCACTCGACCTGCGCCATGATTACTGAGCTGATGCTCTGCCCTACACCTTCGATAGAAGATGGCCGAGCTTATCCTTCTTGGTCCGCAAATAATGCGTTGTGCCGTCGCCGGGCTCCATCTCGATACTTTCGCGTGTGGCGGTCAGCCCATATCGCTGCAGATCAGTAATTTTTCGAGGGTTGTTCGTCATGAGGCGAACGCTGCGCACACCTAAAGACACGAGCATCTGTGCGCCAAGGGCAAAGTCACGGGAATCTGCTGGATGGCCAAGTGCGAGATTAGCCTCTACGGTATCCTTACCCTCATCTTGCAAACTATAAGCCAGGATCTTGTCGACGAGTCCAATGCCCCGACCCTCCTGCCTGAGGTAGACAAGAATACCGCGGCCTTCCTCCGAAATGCGGCTGAGAGCTTCATCCAACTGATCTCCGCAATCGCAGCGCAGCGACGCGAAAACATCACCCGTGAGACATTCGGAATGCATGCGGGTCAGGACACTCTCTTTAGTCCGTATCTCCCCGAGCGTAAGAGCGACATGCTGCTCTCCGCGCAGTTCGTCCTTAAACACGCGAGCGATGAAGTCTCCATGCGCGGTTTCAACCGTTGCTTGTGTAAGTAGCGATACAAACGATTCGTTCACCATTCGATGAGCGATTATATCGTCCAGGGTAACGACAGGCAGACCATGGGTGTGCGCGAATGCACGCGCTTCCTCGCCGTAAAGGGGCTCGCCATTGGGACCGAGGACGTGACATACGGTCGTAGACGGCTGGGTACCTGCGATCTTCGCTAAGTCGACACCCGCCTCTGCCCAGCCACGACGCTTCACCAATCCGCGTACGTGAGCCTTGATCGGGAAGATGTGTCCTGGGGTCACGAGGTCGTCCTGACTTGATGAATCGTGCATTGCAACTTGGATTGTTCGAGCGCGATCAGCAGCACTAATTCCCGTTGTAACGCCTGTTCGCGCCTCAATAGAAACCGTGTAGTTTTCGCGCCCTTCCTCGGCGTCCGGTCCCTGGAGCGTAAGTCCCAGTCGCTCGATTCTGTGAGGAAGCATAGCAAGGCCAATGATCCCCCGGGCATGGTTCGCCATGAAGGAAATTACGTCATCATTGGTGCGCTCCGCCGATGCAAGAACAACCGAACCTAGTTCGGGCTTGTCTTCATCAAGCACCAAGACGAGTCCACCGTGGCGAAAACTTTCCGCAGCGTCACGTACAGCCTTCAGCGATTTGTCTTCTGATTCCATCATGAGGGGACGCTAACGCCTTTGACTGAGAAGATCGAGCCCAAAGCGATTTCGATTGATCACCAACGCGCAAACCAGTGACCCATCGCCCGAATAATCGCGACATAAATGTCGTGCTTTCTCCCCGCAAAACGAGCTAAGTTGCTGTAATCATTAAATGGCACATTCTTTGCTTAACTTAAGGGCGGGGGGCCAAAGGAGTAGCATGAAGCAACGCCCCCCTATACATGAAATTTCGAATTCACCCGACGGAAACGCCGACCATGACCTTGTCGACTGCTTCTTAACGGGTAAGAGAATTCCGCGTTCTGAAGCAAAACTGGTTCGACTTGGACCAGGCACCAAGGTGTGGTTACCGAAGGAATGCTGTCGACCTGGCTGAGTCTAATCCGACAAGTGCGCTTGCACGGTGGAACAGATTGTCGATGTCACCTCAGCGATAGGTAAGTGACCGTCCACCTCTCGTACAGGACACGCTCGGTATTCGGCTAAAGTCCGCTCGTAGTTGGACGCGACATGCTTTTGGAATGGCAGATGTTCGAAGCGCTCTCGTTCCGAGCGTGAACTCTCAATTCGGTTCATCGCGACCTCCGGATCGACCTTCACAAAAAACATCAGGTCCGGTGTTGCGGCTAACGAATTGATTCGCTCGACGAAGGCCAAATCAACCTCGACTCCCTGGTACACGAGGCTCGAAACAACATATCGATCACAGATGACATGAGTGCCCTCCGCCAAACGCGGTAAAACTTCAGCCTTGAGGTGGTTGAGTCTATCCGCTGCAAAAAGCAGGGCGATGGTCTCTGGATCAACAGGCTCCGTGTCACCGTTCGGAAGCTGCGTCTCAAGTTGCCCTTTTAAAATCTGTCGGATCATCTTTCCGATCGGACCGGAACTTGGTTGACTTGTCACCACGGCAGTCTCGCCTTGCGACTCCAGGAATGAAGCCAGCGCCTCGCTTTGCGTCGTGGTTCCGGCACCATCGATTCCTTCAAGAACGATAAAAAGTCCTGGCCGAACAGCCGTGTTCATGGAGCCACCTCAGCGCAACCGAGATTCCTTACCTTTGTCCCAGCAGGGCAACCCAGTCGAAACGTATCCTTTGTAAGCGTCATCGGATTCACTTCCACATCCCGATAGTCTAACTGAAGGTCAGTCTTATCCTGAGCCATCTTGACGCGCAATCGGTGAGGAAGCCACTGTCCCTGCACGCTCTCGTATTTGTCGTAACTTAACTCGAGCACCCGAGTTTCTCCACGGATAAGTACCGACCGTCGCACAGCACCGGTACCGTGCTCAACCCAAAGTCTTTGGACGGCACCGTCGCCTCCCCTGAGCGTAACAATATACGTTCCTTCCGTCTCGCTCCAAGTAAGGGACGAATCGTCTGACTTGATCGTCGGCACAACTCCCAGCAGAACAGACACAGCCTCCGAGCCCTCTAATGCCAGAGGAATCAGCCGCGCAATATTCTCTGGCGTGCTACATCCCGTCACGCAAAATTTAGCACCACGTTCGAAGGACGCAAAACGAGTTCCATCGCTGGCCAAGACCGAGAGCATGTCTCCAGTTGGGCTGAGAACCGCGAAGAAGAGAGATGCTGGTTTTTCAAGCGCGATTTCGAGCGTTCCTTTACGTGCCCTTCCGTCGGCATACACACTCGCGCGTGCTTCTACTGCGAGACTCTCAACCCCCGCAACTCTTGCCCCGATTGATGCCAACGCGGATTCCGGTGTCTTGTGCGCGTCGGTCG
>MDTD01161628.1_pt1 | contig 19486 bp, 19 predicted proteins | sample 811221 | NCBI WGS metagenome assembly MDTD01 (sample SAMN05326646, study PRJNA326480) | marine metagenome | isolation source: seawater | place: Pacific Ocean: South West | collected 2011 | reverse complement strand
TAAGTCCCCTCGCATGAATCTTGAGTGTGTTTGAGCGCCGGGCGGGATTTGAACCCGCGATTGTACGGCTTTGCAGGCCGCTCCCTTAGGCCACTCGGGCACCGACGCTTGTCTAGCACTATCGTGCTTTCACAAATAGTACCCTATTCCGATCAAATACCGATCAGCTAAAGAGTAATAGTTTTCCTGAGCGGATGACCGGCCTCGAACCGGCGACCTCAACCTTGGCAAGGTTGCGCTCTACCAACTGAGCTACATCCGCAGAGACTCAAGTATAGGAAACAGAAAGAGAAATAAGCAATCAGAGGTAAATGGAAAAACAATACTTCTAGAAATACCATTTCTATATTTTCAATTCAGCCTCGAAGATCTATCTTCAGAGTGAGCACGCCATCGACAAGGGAACCTTTTGCGTCTCCAATGATTGCATAGTCCATATAATCTTGCTGGGCTTGCTCTATAAAGAGTTGTCGCTCTTCACCGCCAACAGGCGGGAGATCTCTTTTTTTCACTGCAGCAGCTCTAGCTTGAAAGCGTTGAACCATTGCTTCTATATCAAATTCATTTTCCATGCAATCAGCATAGAGCAAGTGACTACAAGTCTGCGGAACCAGCGGCTCCTCTGCTTCGAGAACCAGATCCTAAACTCGTAAGTTTACTTTTGGCTCGACCAATCACCTTTAGGAGTTTTCGAAAGGTAGTTTCTTTTTTGCTTAATAGGTCTTCACCATGCTCATCGATAAAGCGGGTTCGTGCCCACTGCCCTGTCCTGCGCCAGTAGTACCATAACCCGACAAGAGCTACAGCAGCAATGACTATTAAGGCGATTACCGCCCTTCTCACTTCGAATGACGAAGTTATAAGTTGTGAAGTTTCATTTTCTCCAGGAATGTAATCTTTGTCAGACTCTGTTATCTGCGCAAGAACTAAATCTGTTTGGCCTATTAGATAAATAAGGTTCAGGGTAAGAGCACTTGCATACATGCTGGCTTTTTTCATCCCGAGTTACCCTTTCTGATGCTCAGGACAAGAATAGGTTGTTCTCCCCCCAACCTTGTATCTTTCTAAAGGAATTCCGTCCTTTGGGCATAACCCACCCCCTACTCTGTGATCTTGAAGACTTCCCATATGGGATCCCCCTAGAGACGTTAATTCATTGATGGTCTTTAAAAAAAGCTTGTACAAAGTTCGCATTTCGTCTTTACTCAAGGAGTCTGATGGTCGCCGAGGGTCGATAGAGGACCGCCAAAGAATTTCATCTGCTAACAGATTCCCCAATCCTGCGACCCTGCTTTGATCCATTAATCTAGCTTTAATTGGACGCGATGACCCCATAAGTACGCTTAGAAGTTCTTGTTCCGTAACTACATACAGATCGATACCAAGCGAACTAAGATCAGGATTCAGCTCCACACCACCTAGACGCCGAGGGTCGCGAATCCGCATACTCCCACCATCGGAGAAATGCACTACAAAACGATCCCAAGAAGGCTCGTCCCTCTCACTGGAATATTCTAAAAATTTAATGGGGGCAGATCCATCAATAATAATCCTTCCTGTCATACCAAAACGGATTCCCAAAATTTCTCCGTCAACAGTTTCCAGATAGAGTAACTTACCGATACGTTTCGCATGCAAGAAACTGCTCCCTACTAAAGTTTCTTCAAGCAAGTGTCTAGAAGTTTGCCCCTTCAAATACAGCGAATCATCGGCCACTATCGAAGAAATTGTTCGAGAAACAGCTGCTTCTGCCCCTCTCCGGTAGTACTCAACTTCTATCCCTTCAGGCATGACCTCTCAACTTATATAGTGGCTTAGCTCTGAAGAAGTGAACGGAGAACATCTCCTACACCTTCTGCTGCTAGAAGGAATCCATCATGCCCATTTGAATCGTCAATTTCAACGTAAGTGCATTCACCGCCTGCTTCACAAATGAGTCGTTGTATTTCACTTTGTTGATGAGGCGGGTACAGAGAATCAGTGCTGATGCTGGCTGTCGCTGCAGTTGCGGAGATTCTTTTGACGGCTTCTTCCATGGAAATTCGGCCTCGGGCGAGGTCATGGGTATCCATGGCCCGATTAAGAACGAGATATGAATTGGCGTCGAAACGGCGAACCAACTTTTCTCCGTGATAATCCAAATAGGATTCGACTTGAAAGCGATCCCATAGGCCAAAGAGCGAATCCTTTTCTACAAGCGATCTTCCGAAACGTTTTTGGAAGCTTTCATCGCTTCGGTAATGTATCTGCGCAATCGCTCGCGCTATTGCAAGACCGGCATAAGGGCCTTCCCCTGGTTCAGCGTCATAGTAATCCCCGCCTCTCCATCTGGGATCTAACGCTAGTGCTGACCTTCCTACAGCACTCCATGCTATTTGCTGCGAACTGGCTGCTAAGGCGGTTGCTATTGGCGCAATACGCAGAACGCGTTCAGGGAACATAGCTGCCCATTCAAGGACTTGCATGCCTCCCATTGACCCCCCTATAACAGCATGCCATTGGCCTACTCCAAGGTGATCAGCGACCTTTGCTTGCGCTCGAACAATGTCGCGAATCGTTATCTCTGGGAATCGCGACCCATATGGGCGGCCGATGTGCGGGTCTAGTGAGGATGGCCCTGTGCTTCCTTGACACCCACCAAGAACATTTATACAGACAACAAAATACTCATTTGTATCCACTGCCTTTCCAGGGCCAATCACTTCATCCCACCAGCCTTTTGTTGGGTGGGCCGTGTTGCTTTCTCCGGTCACGTGTGAATCTCCGGTCAATGCGTGACATACAAGCACAGCATTAGAGGAGTCACTGTTTAGGGTTCCCCATGTTTCGTATGCTTGGACAACTTCAGCGAGACTACCACCGGGTTCGAGAGCGAACGGATAACCGTCTGTTATGGTCAAGAAGCGACGATGACCTACAGGATCTCCAGGAAACCATGCGCCAGAAACTGGAAGATCGGTTGAGTAGTCTCGTGGGTGCGCGGGAACAGCATTTACAGACCCTTCGCTTGGGCCCTGACCACCTTCAATAATGTCTAACCTTGGTCCTTTAGATTTTGCACGTCTCACGAGTTCCATTTTATCCTTCTTCTAAATAGACACCCTTCGGTAAGTGATAAGTTGTACTTTCTATTTTCTCACACTTTTTTGCTTAGCTTTCGGCTAAACCCCATCCTAACCCTTCGGCTAGTGGCACCTTGGGTGTCAATCCCAGGTTGCCGTGCTCATTAATGAACAACTCTTGATGTACTGTCAGTCAACCAGCTTTTGATAGAAACTCCAACATATATGCTGAATTGCTAGCGCCATGCGGGCAGGCGATTTAACCACCATTCAAAAACATCGTTACCCGTCTCATACGCTTTTGCTGTTTCTTGGCCGAGCTTGTGAAGGCAGGATGCCCAAACTGATTCTGAATCTGCCAAGTACGCTTGTTGAGCATATTCTGCTCCTTGTTCCCACTGAACAGTTCGTTCTGGAAGAGGTATCTCGCTAACTTGGGTAGCTGACAACTTCAAAGTATCCGATGACATAGCCGCTCCAGCAGCTCTAGCGAAAGCTGTAGCGCTAGCAGCGGGCGAGCTAAGCGCTGCAGATATTAACCAAATATTTTCGTAGTCACACTCCACAGAAATAACTGGCGTTGAAGGAACGAGACTACCTTCAGGATCTGGAAGCACTTCAAGGACTTTAGTTTGAGTTGCTACTAGGATCTTTGGCCTCAAACGATCCTTTACCCAATGGAAGAGTTCTAAATTACCTTTCTTCAATGCGTCTAAGTCGACTACCGGCTCAACCCAGCTTTTGTTTGCGTATCGAAATGCACCTTGCCCCCAGCGATTACGGAACGGGTCTATCATTCCCACCGTAATAAGTGGCGCCCAATCTCCCTGACAGAGGTGCTTCTCGGAGACATAGTCTTTGAGCCCATAGAATTGATCCCGGAATCCTGCAGTAGATGAGGAAATGTTTTTTAATTCTGGCCCCTGAAGATTAACACAGGGAACTCCACTGGATGCAGAAATAATTTCAGTCCAATTATCCTTTTTCTCTCTGTTTATTGGGGGTCTTTCCTCTATCTCAGGGCCCTCCCACAGTTTCAGTTGGGATTCTTCTCCTATGGGGCCAAAGATCGGCGCGCAGACATGCACACCGGCTTCGAATATATCTGACCCGCCAATCCACATACCTATAAGGTCAAGTTGCTCTTCGAGGTTTTCTCGTATTGGGAGAGAATCAGCTGCTGAGAGAAAAGATTGCGGCTGAATCATAAGCAATATCCCCTTTTCTGAGAGCATCGATGACCCAACAAGTAGGAAAAACCCCGCTGTATCTGCATATGGGCCAGCGGAGGTCTTCCAACGCTCTCGAAGTTCATTTGTTAAGTCTAAAGATCGAACAGTCTGATGTTGAAGCTGATTTTGGAAAGGTGGGTTGCCTATCACTGCTGAGAAACCCTTACTAGGTGGTGATTGGAAGGCATCTATACCAGTTTCTAATGAGTTAGCAGTTACAAGATTGTTCTCAGTAACAACCCATTGATCTTTAGAAGCCCAAAGCGCTAAGGCTGTTTTAGTTACTCGAATAGCATCTGGGTCCAGATCAATACCCCATAAGAGGTCCTTAATAATAATTGTAGGAGAAATACCAAATGTTCGAAAAACGTTTGCCGCGGCAAGTAGAAATGAACCTCCCCCCACTGAGGGATCACATATAGGGCCGGGAGGAGCCTTGCTTAAAGCAATGTCAGTCAGCTTCTGCGCAACTTCGGTGGGAGTGTAGTGAACACCACTGTTACGGCGAATAGAGGAGTCTAAGCATTGTTCATAGGCCGCACCAACCAGTTCTGGTGTATATTCGATTTCGCTCGGGGCTAGCAGATTTCCGCAGGAAAGAAGTTCAGGCTCCGAAGAGTCTCGGGGCAGCCCTTTATTAATCGCGACCCCTCTAGCTATTGCTGCAGCTATCTGGATCGGGGTAGATCCGTCTCTCAAAGATTTTTTGAGCCATTCGATTAATGATGGATTCATAGGGAACCACACGAAACATTCATACCTAAAAGTTTACGAGTGTTTCACGGTGAAAAAACTATATGCTTCCCTACTTTTCTGGTTCCCAATCTCCGAGATGCTGCAATCTTTGATCGTTAGAGAACATCTCAACAATAGGAATATCAAGCCCTACGCGCTTCTGAAGACGTTTAACGATGAGTTCTTCGTCCCACAACAGCAAGGTCACTACTAGGCCTTTAGTACCAGCCCTCGCCGTCCTACCGGATCGGTGTAGATACGTTTTATGATCAGGCGGAGGATCATAGTGAATCACTACTTCGACATCATCTACATGAATTCCTCTTGCCGCTACGTCAGTAGCTACTAGTACGGGAAGATCTCCTCTTGCGAAACGGTCTAATGCTTTTTCTCTCATATTCTGACGAAGGTCGCCATGGATAGCTTGCGCTTTAACCCCTTCATCCGTAAGTTTTCGGACGAGGTGATCGCACCCGGCCTTAGTATTACTAAATACCAAAGTCCGTGTCGTCGATGCTGCTATGGTCGCAGCCACTTTAACCTTGTCTCGCTCGTGCACATGGAGAAATCGATGAGTCATCTCTTCAACTGTGATTTCCTTTGCTTCAACTTCGTGCATGCAGGGATCAGATTGATACCTCTGGATTAAAGAATTAACAGCTCCGTCTAACGTTGCGCTGAACAGAAGCGTTTGGTGCTTTCTCCCAACCTTTCTTAGAATCCATTCAACTTGAGGAAGAAAACCCATATCCGCCATTCGGTCAGCCTCATCAATAACGACCATCTCCAATGCAGCAACGGAAATTTCACCTCGTTCAAGAAGATCGATCATCCTTCCAGGCGTAGCAGCTATAAGATCCAGTCCTTTCTTTATAGTTTTTATCTGCGTTTCGATGTTCGCCCCTCCATAGATTGCGGCTATCTTTAGCCCACGGACATTAGTGATAGGCAAGAGCTCCTCACTTACTTGAACTGCTAATTCTCGGGTGGGAACGAGTATGAGGACTCTTGGGTCTGATGAACTAGATTTTCTAGTTAGATCGAGATTTTGGATCATAGGAATGCCAAAAGCAAAGGTTTTTCCAGATCCGGTCTTAGCTTTACCACAGACGTCTCTAGCGGAAAGCGCATCTGGGATTGTAAGGGTTTGAATAGGGAATGGTGAAGTTATGCCCCTCTCTAAGAGGACATCACAAATATCTTTGTCCACACCAAGATCACTCCATGTTTGATTATCTGTCATAAAAACCTGTGAAGACAGCTATGCCACTTTCGCCATGTGGATTGGTGAGAGTAGGGAGTATGCACAGTCATCTAGAATACATCTTCTGACACCTTGTATGGACATGTTAAGAAATACCTCAAATTTAATTGGCCCGTGTGAGCCGAACTAGCTCTATAGGTTCTTTAAATCCCTTGATTTGGTGTTTCCCGATAGGAGTAGACGGAGTATTTACCATTAGAGAAGTAATCATTGAACTTGTAGCCAGAACTTCTCCTGGTTCAGCTTGATCACATAACCGAGAGGCCATGTTAACGGCGTGTCCAAGATAGTCTTCTCCGTCTACCAGCAATACAGGTCCAGAAGCCAAGCCTGCGCGCAGTTCAAGAGGTGCATCAGATTGAGCCAAGGAATCTAGCATTTCCATAATAGCTTCGGTAGCGGTTTCTGGTTCTACAGCAACCAACATTGCTCCATCCCCCAGCCATTTCGCTATACGAATGCCTTTTCGCGAAGCAACTGTCCTAACCAGAAATCTAAAGTCATTAAGGACCTCGACCGCTGCTTTATCCCCCCATCGGTCCGTAAAGGTTGTGAACCCAGAAAGGTCTACGAATGCGAACGTTCGCTCAAACCTATCCTCGTATGGATTCTCTTCAATCATTTTCCACCAATGCCTTAAACTTGAAACTACTCTTATAGAAGGTGCTGTGCTGAGATTTCTTTGGATTAATCCGCTTGATCCGGTAACTCTTCATCGGCGTCGCCCTCTTTAGGGGTAGTAGGAACATTTATTTGTTCTTTCTCAGCACTTTTCAAAGTGCGGCTTTCTCGCCGCTCAAACTTGAAAAGGCAGCCGAGACTCAGAAGAAGGAGGACAGAAAACACCCATACATTAATTCGAAGTCCGGCAATTTGTGTTGCTTCATCTATGCGGAGAGCTTCTACCCAAATACGCCCAATGGAATAAAAGACAAAATAAACAACGAACAACATCCCCTTGGAAAGTATTTTCATTCGATCAATTTTGATTAGCACCAGAACGACCATCAGGTTCCATAACGATTCATAGAGAAAAGTCGGGTGGAAAGTGGCTTGTTCAATATATTGGGAAGGACGATTCTCAGGATCAATTTCTAAAGCCCATGGAAGGTCAGATGGGCGACCGTAGAGCTCTTGATTAAACCAATTCCCCCATCTTCCTATCATTTGTGCAAGAGGTATCGCAGGGGCTCCAACGTCCATAGCCGTTCGTAGATCTAAGTTAGCTCTTCTGCAATAAATAACAACAGCCAGATAGCCAAAGATAACTCCACCTAAAATGCCGAGTCCCCCCTTCCATATTTTGAGTGCATCTCCCCAATTACCTGTAAAACGACCCCAATCTGTAATGACGTGATAAACACGAGCTCCAACGATGCCAGCGGGGACAGCCCACATCGCCATTCCTGCAGCATGATCGGAACTTAACGAGCGGTCCGTAAATCTTTTCGCTGCTAGCCAAACTGCGGCAAGAACACCAAGAGCGATCATAAGGCCATACCCTCGAAGGGTTAGAGGCCCTAAGTCGAGCGATCCTGAATTTGGACTAGGAATTGAACTAAACACAATCTTCCTTGAGTGGTTACGGTGTTCCCGCAAGTAAAATCATTCTACATGCAGACACTCACCTACTATGCAGAATCTTGAAGCAACCACATGAATAGTTCACATCAAATTGAACATCTCCTGCTTGAATACGCTAGACGCATAGATAACGGCGATTTTGTAGGCATAGGAGAATTATTTAGCAGAGGAAAGATCATTATCGATGATGCTACTCATATTGAAGGGTCAGACAATGTGAGTTCGATGTATACGAATACAACACGCAGATACGAAGATGGAACACCTCGGACACATCATGTCACGACAAATATCGAAATTCACATAGTAGGAAACTCAGCTGAATCATCATCATACTTTACGGTATTTCAGGGAATGAAAGACTTCCCACTGCAGGCGATTATTACCGGCCAATATTTTGATTCATTTTATTTATACGATGATGGGTGGTGGTTTAAGAGCCGAAAAATAGAAATCAGACAAATCGGAGATGTAAGCCACCATCTGCTCATTGAAATATAACGTATGGATCTTTCCATATTGCATTCCTTGTATTAATGGTATACATTAATACAAGGAATGCGCAATACTGAAAATTGAAAGGGCCAATTGTTCACAGGAATAATCGAAGAAGTCGGCATAGTTAAATCCATATCCCCAAACGGTTCAGGATCCACGTTTACTTTTTCAGCAAGTAAAGTACTAGACGATATCGAAACTGGTTCTTCGATTTCAGTAAACGGTTGCTGCCTTACAGCCATTAGCTTCGGAAAGAACTGGTGGACCACAGACGCTGTACCTGAAACCATGAATCGAACAACATTAGGCCTTCTACATGAAGGAGACTTAGTAAATCTTGAGCGCCCTCTTCAGACCTCCGGTCGGTTCGGTGGGCATATCGTTCAAGGCCATATCGATGGAACAACGACCATTCAGAGCATAGATCTACAAGACGATGAGTCTTACCGATTTGCCTTTGAGCTTAAACCTGAATGGGAACAGTATGTCTGCCACAAAGGCTCCATAGCAATAGATGGAATCAGCCTTACTGTCGCTGCAGTAAGTTCCGGCCTTTTTGAAGTCGCAGTTATCCCCCACACATGGTCGGCAACCAACCTCGGACAAAAAATAGCTGGGGGTTCAGTTAATATCGAAGTAGATATCCTTGCAAAATATGTTGAGCGTCAACTTTCAGCAAACAAGCTGACCAACTTAGAAGTAGAGTAGGTAGCGTGTCTGAACTGAATACGATCCGAGAAGCGATTGATGCTATAGCAGCAGGAAAGTTTGTCATCGTAATAGATGACGAAGATCGCGAAAATGAAGGTGACCTCATTATCGCTGCTGAGACAGTTACTCCGGAAGATATGGCGTTTATGGTAAAACATACGAGTGGAGTCGTCTGTTGCCCAATTACTAATGAACGTGCTGACGCACTCCACCTTCCATTAATGGTCGCCAATAATACTGAGGCGATGGGTACCGCATTCACTATTTCTGTAGACGTAGCTGAAGGAACGACCACAGGAATATCTGCAAGTGACCGAGCCCTAACTTGCCGCGCTCTAGCAGACGACAGCGTCATCGCGAGTGGCTTCGCTAGACCTGGCCACGTTTTTCCTCTTCGGGCACGTGCGGGTGGAGTTCTCAAACGGGCCGGCCATACCGAAGCGGCAGTCGATCTAGCAACTATGGCCGGACTCTCACCAGCGGGAGTTATATCAGAGATTGTTTCCGAAGATGGAACTATGGCACTCCTTCCTGAGCTTTTAGAATTCTCGAAAACCTATGAAATCCCCATCATCTCAATAGCGGATTTGATCAGGTATAGGAATCGCCATGAGCGACTTGTTGAACGATTCTCCACGGCGCGCATCCCGACAAAATTCGGGGAATTTACCGCCCATATCTACCGCAGTTCGCTTGATGAAATAGAGCATCTTGCATTTGTCACTGATAACTTTGACCCAAGTCAACCCCCGCTAGTTCGCGTGCACTCGGAATGCCTAACGGGTGACGTTCTCGGCTCATTGAGATGTGATTGTGGCTCCCAACTTGATTTGGCCATGCAACTAGCTAGTGAGTCCGAAAATGGTGGGGCGATTGTGTATTTAAGAGGCCACGAAGGACGTGGAATCGGACTCGGGCATAAGATGAGAGCATATGCATTGCAAGATGAGGGAATGGATACGGTTGATGCCAATGTCGCCTTAGGCCTTCCAGTCGATTCAAGAGAATACGGAATTGGCGCGCAAATTATTTCGGATCTCGGAATAACAAAAATGCGCCTACTCACTAATAACCCAGCAAAATACGGTGGTCTCGAAGGGTACCATCTCGAAATTGTTGAACGAGTACCTCTTATTGTAAGAACCAATACGGAAAATGTTCGCTATCTCCAAACAAAAGAGGAACGGATGGGCCATCTGCTTAGCGAAGATAAAGGAAAAGCAGCTAAGGAGAATGAGTGACTGCTGAGAAGTTTCATATAGGCATAATCGTTAGCCAATTCAATGAAGAAATTTCCAACCGCTTACTAGACGGAGCATGCAGTTATCTGGAAAATAGTTCTGATTTCAATGCAGATATTTCCGTCCGTTGGGTTCCTGGCGCTTTCGAGATCCCATTTGCATGCCAAGAGGTAATTGACAAGACGGACGTAGACGCGATCGTCACTTTGGGGTCCGTAGTCAAAGGTGGAACTCCTCATTTTGATTTTGTCGCTGGAGAGTGCATCAGAGGGATTCAAGCAGTAAGCCTCTCAACGAAAACCCCAATCTCTTTAGGTGTGCTAACCACCAACACCTACGAACAGGCCCTCGAAAGATCAGACAGCAGCTACATCGATCATGACGGGTCTTCCGGAGATAAAGGCACATCAGCTGCAGAAGCTGCGATTGCTATGATTCGACTCTCCCGGTCACTAACTGACTAGGACTGCTGCAGAGTTCTCCCCAAAAGTAACTTCCATGTCGTTCAAAGAAACTTCACCGACATAAAACACTAAATTCCAGTCTCCTTGAGGAAGGGAGATAGTTTGATCGGAGACTCCGACATTTAATGCGCTAATCAAATTACCTCGACTAAAGCTGATCACATCATTATTTCTCGCTGTAATCCAGCGCAAAGGTGTATCTAGTTTAAGATTTTCCTTGCGGATTGAAAGAAGTTTTCGATACTGCATCAACCAAGAACCTCTGGTTGTCTGTTGATACTCCACAGTGTCTTCATAGGTGCGATTTCCGATCGGTATCCATGGAACCCCTTCAGTAAAGCCAAATTCGGAACCTCCACCCCATGGCATTGGAGTCCTAGCCCCATCTCGGCCATCTGATTCGATAGCATTTCTTGTTGCTACGGGGTCAGCAAGTTCTTCTTGTTTTAATTCGATGCTTAATAGCCCTAGTTCATCCCCTTGATAAAGAACAGGTAAACCTGGAAGAAAGAACAAAAGAACCGAATACGCCAGCGCACGCTGTTTTCCCTCTTCGCCACCACCGAATCTTGTTGGGGCGCGGGGATCATCATGACTACTTAGGGCCCAAGACAAATCTTCAGGTGCAGCATCTAGAGCGTCTCTAAAAGTATCCCACATAGATTGAGGGTCCCAAGGAACGTGCATGGGGGCAAAGTAAAAAGCCCGATGCAAAGCATCCCCTGAACTCACGTACCTACTAACCCTGTTTGGGTCATTGTCACGTAAGTAGACCTCTCCCAGAAGCAGAGAGCCATAAGGCTCTACAAGGTTTCTCCACCTTCTAAAGATTTCAAGATTTCCAGCTTGGTCAAGGTCATATCGATGATCAAATGAAGCGAACACTTGTCGAGGGCTCATATCATCATTAATCGGAAAGCGAATAGGGTTGTTGGGCATTAACATGTTCTTCACAAGCCCCTGTGCTACGTCAATACGGAAACCGTCAACATCTCGCAGAAGCCAGAACTTAAGGATTTCATCAAACTCTTGGATTACTTTGGGGTTGTTCCAGTTCAGATCAGGTTGCTCTGGAAGGAAGAGGTGAAGATAATACTGTCCTGACTCTTCATCGAATGTCCAAGCTGAACCTCCAAAATGAGACACCCAATTGTTAGGTGGGCCCCCATCGGCGGCTGGGTCTCTCCAGTGATAATACCCTCTGTAGTCATTGTCCATCGATGACTTAGAGGACTTGAACCATGAGTGCTCTGAAGAAGAGTGATTTGGTACAAGGTCGATTATGACGCGAAGCTTTTGCTTGTGCGCTTCTTCGATAAGCGCATCAAAGTCGTTCAGATTACCGAAAAGGGGGTCGACTCCACAGTAATCGCTGACGTCGTAACCGAAATCTGCCATTGGCGACGGGTAAAACGGCGTAATCCATATTAAATCAACACCCAACCACGAAAGATATTCTAATTTTCCTGTAATACCTGAAAGATCCCCGACTCCATCTCCGTTACTGTCAGCAAATGATCGGATATAGATTTCATAGCCTACGCCACCATCCCACCATCCTGAATTTGCTTTTCTTATTTCGCTATCCATGATCCCCTATCCAACATCCAAATACCATGCGGCTCCGTGAGATAATGAGAGAGCACTTTCGTATCAATCAAAACAAAACCTAACCTTTGAGCTACGGTCTGAGACCGATGATTGTCTACCAAAATAGTGCTATAGAGACGGTCCTGACCAAGTTCTTCAAATCCATATCGGATAGATTCTTGTCCTGCCTCCGTAGCGTATCCTAACCCCCACCAGTCTGGGTGAAGCGCCCACCCTACCTCTACTCCTGGCCAGTCATGTCGTTCCGGATTATGCAAACCTGCCCTCCCGATAAAAATTCCAGATGCTTTATCTTGTAGCGCCCAGTTTCCGGTTCCTCGAAGTTCCCACTGGCCAAGCCACCAAGCCATTTCAAGCCAAACCTCAGATCGGCCTCTTTCGTCGGGGATTCGAAGCGATTCACGTAACTCTGGAGTTTTCATCATCGTGAAGTAGCTTGCAAGATCATCTTCACGAAATGGGCGAAGAATGAGCCGCTCTGTCTCTAACGTAGGGCAGGTGGTCATATTTTTACCCTGCTACGAGTAGTTCAGGTTCCAAAGTCTATGACTGCTCGGACTACTTCACCGTTTTTCATCGCGTCAAAGCCATCGTTAATTTCGTCAAGGGTGATCGTACGAGAGACCATTTCATCAAGCTTCAGACGACCACCAAGGTACAGGTCACATAGATGTGGCATATCGACCTTGAAGTTATTAGATCCCATCATTGACCCCTGAAGTTTTTTTGACCCAAGAAATAAATCAGCTCCGGAAACTTCAATAGTCTCACCAAGTGGGACCATTCCGATAATCGTTGCGGCACCCCCTTGACGTATCATTCCAAATGCTTGCTCAGCTGTTTGTTTGAGCCCTATGCATTCAAAGCTGTAATCCACTCCTCCACCGGTAAGTTCATGAACTTGCAGTACTGGGTCTCCATCGTTTGGATTGACGGTGTGTGTAGCCCCTAATTGCACAGCCCATTCAAGTTTCTGGGGTTCTAAGTCAACAGCGATAATTTGCCGTGCCCCTGCAAGATGCGCCCCTTGGATAGCTGATATTCCAACCCCGCCGCAGCCAATGACCGCAACGGTAGAACCAGGTTTAACTTCAGCCGTACGGAAAACAGCTCCGACGCCAGTCGTCACTCCACACCCAATTAGAGCAGCACGGTCTAAAGGCATGTCTGGGGTGATCTTTACTACCCCATTTTGATGAACGAGCATCTCTTGCGCAAAGGAACCTAAACCTGTGAATTGGTTTATCACTGCCCCTTCGCTATCGGTAAGTCGCGGCGTCTCTTCCATAGGGCGTCCCGAGATTTCTTGACGTTGAGAGCAGATATAGCTATGACCCGTCAAACAACGGTCACAATATCCGCAGAAAATTGAAAGGCAACTGATCACGTGATCGCCTACTTCAATTCCTACTACATCTTCGCCTACATCTTGAACGATGCCTGCAGCTTCGTGGCCAAGAAGCATCGGGTACATAGCAAGATGAGACCAGCTCCCGTCAATAAAATGCAAATCACTGTGGCAGAGTCCAGACGCAACGGTCTGAACAAGTACTTCGTTTCTCTGAGGCTTATCTATTGATATGTCTTCTACGTTTAAAGAACCACTGTCATCGCGCAATATTGCTGCTCGCATTTCCCCATCCTTCATTTAGGTTTTCTCGAACTTTAGCTTATCTTTGCCTAATGTGACAGTAGAGCAGGCTGGTAGTGAATATTTATTTTACCGATTCAATGCAGTAAGCATTCGCTCAAGTAGTTCTTCGACAATGTCGATACCGGTTGCAAAATTCAATCTGGCGAAGGATCCACATTGTTCCCCAAATTTATCTCCAGGTTCAAGCGCTATCTGCGCCTTGTAAAGTAGCTCTTTTGAAGGCTGGTGAGAAAGGCTTGTATTCGAGAAATCTAGCCACCCTAGATAAGTTGATTCAGGTAAATGCATAGTAAGGCCTGATGGGTCTTCGAGTATTCGGCTATAGATATAGTCTCGGTTATGTTGAATCTGTTCTTTGGCATCCTGCAACCATGATTTGCCATACTTCCATGCTGCTACGGTCGCTGCTGAACCAAAGGAGCTTGGCAGGCCAAAATAGTGATCGGGGTATTTCTCTAAATGTGATCTTGTCGAGGCCGAACCCACATGGGCTACACAGCACCTAGCTCCAGCTAAATTAAAGGCCTTACTTGCCGAGCCGATCGTAACTGTTCTATTGCGTAACTTGTCATGATTGGGAAATAAAGATAAGTGTTTATTCCCCTCGAAGACCAAATCAGCCCAAATTTCGTCACTTATAACTATGAGGTCATGCTCAGCTACTATTTCAGCAAAATCATTTATCTCCTCCTTCGTATATATGTGACCGGTGGGATTATGTGGCTGGCAAAAAAGTACAACGCGCGTTTTAGAGTCGAGTGAGTCCTTAAAGCTATTAGCTTCGAATTTCCAATCAGGACCTTGTAACTGGACGTCGACCACTGTCCTTCCGGCTTGTTCAATGGCTGCCCGAAATGGCATATAAATTGGCGAGAAGAGCACGACACCATCACCTGGCTCTGTATGCAAAAGCATCACCGCCTCCAATGCATTCATAGAAGAAGTGAATACTCGACATTCGTCGGCTGGTGGAAGCCAACCATGCGATTCCTCGACCCACTCGCACCAAGCTGGAATAAGAAGATCAACATCGTGATATCTATATCCGAAATCGCCAAGGTCTACAATTTTCTGAATTTCTGAGAGGATTCTAGGTGAAGGTAGGAAATCCATATCGGCTACCCATGCTGGAATAACGTCTGGGCCATACTTGGACCACTTAATTCCCTTTAGGGATCGAAGCCTTTGGCGATCAACCTTCATGCTGCATTCCGCTAAACCTCATACCTGATTTTCCCTAGACTCTTCAATGACAGATGGCTACTTTCGCCATCAGCTACAACCGCTGGTGTTCCCACAACTCTGACATGTATAGCAACTTCCCGATCGCCCCATTTGTATTCCACACTGCATACAAAATGGAGCATCTATTCGAATGAAGGTACGTAATTCTTCCGTATTTGCAACGCCATCTCCTGAGGGGGGATCTGGCTTAATATCAATGCCCTGCTCAGTGCCAGCAGTAGCCTCTTCAATACCTGGAAGCGTTGGCTGCATTCTTTCTCCGGTAGTAAAAATATTCATCTGTGCTCTTTGCTCTGCGTCAAGATACTCAATGGACAAGCGCCTAAACAAATAGTCGATCAAGCTCGAAGCAATTCGGAGCTCCGGGTCATCGGTTATTCCTGCCGGTTCAAATCGCATACCAACAAATGCTCGAACGTAAGCATCTAACGGCACACCATATTGAAGACCATGACTTATCGCCATAGCAAAGGCATCCATGATTCCGGCTAATGTACTCCCTTGTTTGCTAACTCGAATAAAGATTTCTCCAGGACGGCCGTCATCGTACTCTCCTACCGTTACGAACCCCTTGCAATCCGCAACTCGGAATTCAAATGTCTTGCTCGATCGTGACCTCGGCAACCTCTCACGCTGGGGACTTCCTATCGAAGAAATAACCGCCTCAGCAGCGCTTACTATAGAACTAGTCGATTCTGGGGTTTCTACAGCTAACGGCTGTGCGACCTTGCAGCTGTCACGATAAACAGCGAGCGCTTTGACACCGAACTTCCAAGCATCCATATATAACGATTCGATATCTTCGACCGAGGCGTCATGAGTGAGATTAGCAGTCTTTGAAATAGCGCCAGAAAGGAAAGGTTGAACAGCCGCCATCATCCTTACGTGGCCAAGAGGTTCGATAACGTGGTCTCCCATCGAACAAGCAAACACATTCCGATGTTCTTCTTTCAAGTGAGGGGCTTCTTTTGCGCTCCCATGATTGTCGATATGTTCAAGAATATCCTCGCGTTGATCAGTGCTATATCCCAAGTTCTCCAAAGCACGAACTACCGTCTGGTTAACTATCGATAGTGTCCCCCCACCAACCAACGTCTTGGTTTTTTTAAGGGCAAGTTCTGGTTCAACTCCGGTAGTATCGCAATCCATCATAAAACTAATAGTGCCAGTCGGAGCTAGAACAGTTACCTGAGCGTTTCGAACACCATCATGCCCCGAGAAGCGTACTACATTCTCCCAGACCTCTACAGCAGCAGCTGTCAAGGCAGCAGGAACTACTTCGCTTGGGAGGATTTGGCTCACAGCATCACGATGCATTTCAAAAACTGAAAGCATCGCATCTCGATTAAGTTCAAATCCTTCATACGAACCTAATCTTGCTGCTATCTGTACGGAGGTTCGATATGCTTCTCCGGTCATAACTGCAGTAATGGTGGCGGCGAGACTTCTTGCTTCATCAGAGTCGTAGGAAATACCAAGCGCCATTAAGAGCGCTCCTAAATTTGTGTAACCGAGTCCCAGTTGTCTGAATTTATTCGCATTATCTTTAATTTTTTCTGTCGGATAATGAGATCGTGAAACAAGCATCTCTTGGGCACTAATCATTAATCGAACCGCATGTCGAAACCCGTCGACATCAAATTCAGCATTACGATTTAAAAATGCCAATAAGTTGAGCGAACTTAAATTACACGCAGAATCATCTAAGTGCATATATTCGCTGCAGGGGTTACTTCCATTGATCCGTCCGCTTATGGGTGTCGTATGCCATTTATTAATTGTGGAATCAAACTGGATTCCGGGATCAGCGCATCTCCAAGCTGCCTCGGCTATCTTCCGAAACAATTCGCGGGCTTTTACTGATTTGGTGACTTGGCCAGTAGTCCTGGAAACAAGTTCCCAATTCAAATCTTTCTCAACGGCTTCCATAAATTCATCACTGACTCGGACAGAATTATTTGCGTTCTGATACTGCAAGGAGAATAGGTCTTTACCGTCAATACCGACATCAAAACCTGCAGATCGGAGTGCTCGGGCTTTCTCCTCTTCTCTCACTTTTGAATCTACGAATTCTTCGATATCGGGGTGGTCCACATCTAGAATCACCATTTTCGCCGCTCGCCGTGTTTTACCACCAGACTTGATAGTGCCAGCACTAGCATCAGCGCCTCGCATGAAACTGACTGGCCCGCTGGGTGTTCCCCCACCTGCAATTTTCTCGGTGCTTCCACGGACTCGGCTGAGGTTCACTCCTGCTCCAGAGCCGCCTTTAAATATCCTTCCCTCATCGACATACCATTGAAGAATAGAATCCATTGTGTCGTCAACAGAAAGGATGAAGCACGCTGAGCTCTGCTGAGGCGTATCGGGAACTCCGATATTGAACCAAACCGGCGAATTAAACGATGCATATTGATTTACAAGAAGATACTTAAGTTCATCAACAAATACCTGTCGCTCTTCATCGCTCGCAAAGTAATCATCTTCCTGGCCCCACTGAGCAATCTGGTGAACGACTCGATCGATCAGATCCCTAAGCGAGGATTCCCTTTCATCTGTCCCAAGCTCACCTCGAAAATACTTTTGCGAGACTATGTTACTAGCTGTAGCTGACCAGTTGATAGGGAACTCTACGTCGTGCTGTTGAAAAGCAATCGACCCGTCTGACCAATTCGTGATGCTCGCTTCTCGTCGCTCCCAGCTAATCGATTCATAAGGACTGGAGGTCCCAAAAGTTCTTCGGCGGCTGAACCCTATCGACGGGATTTGATTTACTTCGCTCATAAATGACCTCAGTACCTTAATCATTGGAACAAAAATCCCTCTTTAGAAGCCTTTTGCTTTACCCAACAGTGTCGGTTTTGGAATTTGGAATAGCCGGAAAATATTGCCCAGCATCTATCACAAGCTACATTGAGTTCCTTGTGGATTGCTATGGGAAGGATTGTGGATTTCTTTGTGGATTAATTCCTAATTTTCCCCAATATAAGCAGATACCTTATTAATATGGAAACTGATCTTGATTCACTTCTAGAAACCTATATTTCAGATATCAGACCTGAAGTCTCAGGCGCCCCTTGGGTGATGTTGAACATGATTTCTTCCAAGAACGGATTAGCGACGCTAAACGGCACTTCTGGCGCTTTAGGAGGGCCAGCCGACAAGGCTTTGTTTCGAACGCTACGAGGCTTGGCCGATGTTATTTTAGTTGCTGCTGAGACAGTAAGGACAGAAAATTACTCAGTGCCCGTTATCTCTGATCGGACATCTCAAATACGGGCTTCTCAAAATAGGTCCGAGCTTCCAAAAATTGCAGTCGTAACCAATAGTTTAAATCTTAATCCAGAGTCAACTCTCTTTTCGTCGCGCGATTACCACCCTGCGATTCTGACATCGAAAACAGGCATCAATGTAGGGGCGCCATCCCTCTTCAAGAACATAGAAATCTTCCAAATAGGAGAATCATTCGTTGACCTTAAGGAAGCCATACCTGCTCTAGCGGATACATATGGACCCGTGATCCTTGTTGAAGGAGGTCCAAACCTAAACCAACAATTAGCAGATCTCGATCTTTTCGATGAACTCTGTATAACGATTAGCCCAAGACACTCTTCAGACCCCCAATCTAAAGCAGTGACGACTGCAGAAAGTTATCAAACCGGAAAGATTTCCTTAGATCGCGAACTGATGGTCGGAGATTTTGCTTTTCAGAGATTTTTAAGAAAACGGTCCTGTTAAGTCAATAGACCTGCTTCTCTCAGCCTCGCGTAAACCGTCGGCAGAGAGCGGTTATCAGCTACTTAGAATCAACCTTTGCCCGATGTAAATTGAGCTTCCACCATTTAAATCGGCTAGGCGATCAATGGTGTCTCGAGGATCTCCATCAGTGTCAATAGCACTTGCAATTGACCACAAGGTATCACCAGGGGCAACAATATAAATTTCTCTCGGAGCATCACTTGTGAGATCCGCTCCCACTTGTTTTTCCCCGACACCAACGACTAGTGAGATAGCAGTCCAAAAAAGAGCCCCAATAATGATGAGGAGCAAGCCAACAAAGAACCTCCGTTGAAAGTAGTTACTGGAACCTTCTGAGATGTTTTTACTATCGCCAGCAGGCGCATCTACCTCTTGTCCTGGCGATAATCCTTTTAAATTGCTTCGGTATTGTTCGTTAAGTACTGG
>MDTD01092870.1_pt1 | contig 19487 bp, 19 predicted proteins | sample 811221 | NCBI WGS metagenome assembly MDTD01 (sample SAMN05326646, study PRJNA326480) | marine metagenome | isolation source: seawater | place: Pacific Ocean: South West | collected 2011 | reverse complement strand
TGTTTGCCAATAGCCTTGGTACATATTATCAATTTCTGTTTTAAAATTTCTTGCTAATCCTAATATTAAAGCCCAGGTTAATTCACAAGTTGGATTAATATTTATTTCGGTGCCTGTAACTAATATTTTTTTTTTTTTTGCAGCATCGATATCAATTGCTTTATTCCTCATTCCACTGGTGATTATATACTTTAAATTTTTTAAACTACTTATTAAACTTGATGTAATTTTAGTTCTTTCTCTCATAACTAAAAGAGCCTCGTAATCTTTTAATTGTTGTATAGCATCGTTTTCATCCAAAAAAGGTTCACTAAAAACCTTAATTTCATATTTTCCTGATAATTTTTTTATATCTACAAACTCTTGGAAAACATTCTGGTAGTCATCTAATATTGCAACTTTAAGCATTTTTTATTTTTTTATTTGAAAGGGTTATTCCAGCAATAATAAATACTGCTCCTAAAAAATGATATATCATAAATTTTTCATTAAAAAGAATAATAGCCATTATAGATCCAAATACTGGCATTAGATGTAAAAATACTCCAGCTCTATTTGCTCCAATAATAGAAATACCTTTAATCCAAAAGAAAAATGATGCGAGTCCTGGAAAAATAACTACATATGACAATGTGAGAATAAACGGTTTTCCAATATCAATTTTGTTTCCCAAATTCATTTCTAAAATATAAATTGGAATTAAAAATAGTAAGCCTGTTATAATAACTACTTCTAATAAAGTGATTTGTGATATTTTATATGTTTTTTTTTTGAGTAATGCTGAGTAGAGTGCCCAAGCAAACATTCCTGTAGCCATTATTAAATCTCCTCTATTAAAGTCCAAGTTTTTAACAACTTCTAAATCAGACTTTGTAATAATAAACAGAACTCCTAATAGAGATAAAATTACTCCAAAAATTTGAAATTTATTTGTTTTTTCAATACCTAAAATCGACGAAATAAACATAATCCAAACGGGGATTGTAGAAATCATTAATACCCCACTAATAACCTGCATATAGTACAATGAATAATAAACAGTTGAATTAAAAATAGTTATACTTGTTATTCCTAATACCGCAAAAAAACCAATATTTTCTAAAATATAACTCTTTTTGTTTAAAATTTCTTTAATTGTAAAAGGCAAAAGTACGAGCCCAGCAAATAACCATCTGTAGAAATTTAATGAGAATGGCGGAATTTGATAAGTACTTGCTGCTTTTCCAACAATGAAATTACCAGACCAAAATAAGGTTGTTAATATTAATAAAATATAAGCTAGTTTATTTTTATCTTTCACAAAATTAGGAAAATCTAACCGATCTATAGGGCTCTAAGTCCAAATTAGTTTTTTCTTCAGCAATCATTTTAGATATTATCTTGCCTGATATTGCTCCTAATGTCCAGCCGAGATGATGATGTCCAAATGAATAATACACATTTTGATAATTCTTAGATGGCCCAATCACGGGTAAAAAATCTGGTAAAGTTGGCCTAAAACCTAACCATTCATCCTCATGGTCTTCATCTTTAGGAATACCATTTATCATATCCTTTGCATTTAAAATTAAATTTTTAACTCTAGATTTAGATAACGGGTTATTTAAACCTCCAAATTCAACTGTACCAACAACTCTTAATCCTTGTTCCATTGGTGTAATTCCAAAGCCTCTATCTGACCAAACAACTGGTCTTGATAATAAATTGCCATAATTTTTAAAATGCACATGATAACCTCGCTCAGTGTCTAGGGGAATTTTTTCGTGTAATTGATCTGTTAATCTTTTAGAAAATGCTCCACACGCAATAATAAGTTTATCAAATAAAAAACGTTGTGCGTCTGACCTTAAAACTGGTTTTTTTTCATCAAAGTCTAAGTCTTGGATATTCAGTTTTAAAAATTTACCACCTTTACTTAAATAATTTTCAAATAATTTAATGAGTATTTTTTTTGGATTTCTGGCATGTCTTGCATTTTTATAAAAAACACCCCCGTGATAAAAAGGTTTTATATTAGGCTCTAGATCATGAATTTCTTTAGGGTTTAAAAGTTGTTGATCAATCCCAAGTTCTTTTCTAATGTTTATTTCTAAATCTCTACTTTTAAGACCTTTTTTTTCCCAAACATAAATTATTCCTTTATTAATTACTAAATTTCCTAAATCTATTTCTTGGAACAGCTCATCAAATGCATCTAATGATAAGTTTAAAATTTGGTTCATATATTTTGCTGTGTGCATCATTTTTGTTTTGGTAGTGTTTAGTATAAATTTTGTAAACCAAGGTATCATTCTAGGTATATAATTCCATTTTAAAGCTAAAGGTCCGCGACTACCTAAAAGCATCGCCGGAACATCTGATAAAATGTCTGTTCTATTTAATTGTAAAGAGGCATAAGGAGAAAAATGTCCCGCATTTCCATAAGAAGCAGCATTTCCTGGCTCATCTCTATCAAATAAAGTTACTCTAAAACCTTTTTTTTGAAGAAATAAAGCTGTACAAACACCCTGTATACCTGCTCCAATAATTGCAATTCTCTCATTTCTTTCCATAAGCAAATCTATTAAAAATCATAAGTTTCTATCAGGTGACAAATTGATCCTGTGGAAAAATTTTTTTGATTTAATTGCTAATTAATTATTTCCCTAGAGTATATTCTAGTACTCATGACGACACCTAGTGCTATCATCATTGATAACATTGAAGATCCACCATAAGACATTATTGGAAGAGGCGAGCCTACAATAGGTAGCATTCCTAAAACCATTAACATATTCACCGAAATATAAAAAAATATAGAAATTGCAAAACCATAGCAAAAAAATTTGCCAAAATAATTTCTTGAATTTGATCCAATAATTAGAATACGGATAATAATAAATGCATAAAGAATTAGAAGAAGCACTGACCCTATAAATCCAAATTCCTCTGAAAATAATGTAAAGATAAAATCAGTATGTTTTTCAGGTAAAAAATCTAAATAACCCTGTGTTCCTTTTAAGAAACCTTTACCTGTTAAACCTCCTGAACCGACAGCAATTTTTGATTGTATAATTTGATAACCAGCTCCTAACGGATCTCTATCTGGGTTTAAAAAGGTTAAGATACGCATTTTTTGATAAGGTTTAAGCATTGAGATGACAAATGGAAATGAAATGACTAAACCTAAAAAAGAATAAACAATATATTTTATATTTATTCCGGCCAACCAAATAACAGCTATACCACTTAAAGCAATTAAAACTGATGTACCTAAGTCTGGTTGGCTTAAGACTAACAATATTGGAATAATTAATATTATAAATGGAATAATAAATTTTTTTATACTATTAACGGCATCGGGTTGTACTCTATGGTAGTAACGAGCTAAAAAGATTATTATAGCAATTTTCATTAATTCGGATGGCTGAAGATTTATAAAATAAAGGTTAATCCATCTTTGTGAGCCTGAGACAGTTGTTCCAAAAAAAGTAGCACCAATTAGTAGTAGTAAAACCAAAATGTAAAATATAATACTTAATGAGAAATAATATTTAATATTCACAAAGGATAGAAAAATCATCAAACAAAAAAATACTCCAAATCTCAAAGCATGATTAAAACTATGATAGAAATTTCCATCGCTGATATCTGTTGAGTACATTGCTGTAATACTCACAAGCCCTAAAAGTATTATTGAAAAAAATAAATAAAAATCTATAGACTTTACTTTTTGAAAAAAAGATATTTCTCCGAATGTACTATAATTTTTCATGATATTATACTAGCTGATTGTCTAACTTTTTCTCTTTCTTCATGTCTATCAATTATTTTTTTAAATAGTTTTTTTGCGATTGGAGCAGCAGTCGAGCTTCCAGATCCCCCATGTTCGACCAAAATAGTCATTGCATATCTTGGATTTTTATATGGACCAAATGCTATAAACCAGGCATGATCTCTTTCTTTATAAGGAATTTGTTCTAACTTTCTATCTAGTTCTCTTTCAGCTTCAGTGATTCTTTTTACCTGGGCTGTTCCAGTTTTACCTGCAAATTGGTATTTTGGATCCTCGATTCTTGATGAATATGAAGTCCCATAAATTTCATTTGTAGATTTAAACATTGCATCTAAAATAAATTTAACATTATCTTTATTTCTTACAAGTGGGGGATAATTAGTAGGAAGGTCATAATCTTCATTGCTTTGCATTTCTTTTTTAATTTCCTCAATATTTTTATTGTTTGGAATTATTGTTGGGTGAATTTTGTTGCCTCCGTTGGCTAATTGAGCTGTCATTAATGTAAGCTGCAATGGAGTGCTTTGTATATATCCCTGTCCAATACCTGTAATTAATGTTTCTCCTAAATACCAGTTTTGTCCTATTGCCTCCTTTTTCCATTTTGTGGAGGGAAATACTCCCTTTTTCTCATTTTGAAAAAAATTTTTTAAAACAATATCTCCAAGTCCAAATTTTCTAGCAGTTTCATTAAGTCGATCAACTCCAAGTAGTCTTGCTACCTCATAAAAGTAAATATCACATGATTGTTTTATTGCATTTTTGAGTGTCATATAACCATGTCCTTTCTTTTTCCAACAATGAAATTTTTGTTCATAAAAATCTATGCTATCACTGCAATATACTTGCATACTGGGTTTAATTACGTCGTTCTCAAGAGCTGACAAAGCTACGATCGGTTTAATGGTTGATCCTGGTGAGTAAAGTCCTGAAATTGTTTTATTAACGAGTGGTTTAAATGGATTTGAATTTAGATCCTTCCATTCTTGAGATCCAATTCCATACAAAAAATCATTTGGATTAAATGAAGGAGAAGAATTCATTGCAATGATTTCTCCAGTATAAATATCCATCACACTTATTGATCCCGCTTCTCCATCAAGTAATCTATTTGTATAATTTTGTATCTCTGTATCAATTGTAATTCTAAGTGAATTACCTTGATTACCATTTTGCACTTCGAGTTGATTAATACGTTTTCCATAAGCGTTAACTTCAAATCGTTGTACAGTATTGGTTCCAATTAATTGAGTTTCAAAAGTTTTTTCTAAACCATTTTTTCCGACCCTTAATCCTGGTACATGTCTTTCATTAATAATTTCATTTGAGGATAGGTCGTCTTTACTTGCATAAGCCACATATCCAAGCACATGAGAATAGCTTTCATTAAAAGGATAATTTCTACCAACCGAAATTATAGGCTTCAAACCAGGCAAATCATATAAATAGTAATTTATTTTTGAAAATTCATCCCACGACAAATTATCAGATATAATTATTGTTTCCCATGGTTTTTGTTTTTTTTTTGGTTTTATAAATTTTATCAACACTTTTGTCAGACAGATTTAATATTTGCTTTACCCGAGTTATTAATAATCTAAAATCTTCGACTTGCTCAGGTATCACATGAAGTTCATAAACATCTAAATTACCAGCAATAGTTCTTCCAAAATAATCTTTAAATTCACCTCTTATTGGTGGTAATTTATTTTCTCTTATTCTATTTTTGTCCGAGAGCGTTAAATATTTTTTGTTTTGCTCTACTTGTAAATAAAAAAGCCTACCAATAATACCAAAAAAAACTACTGCTTTGGCTGTAGACGCTAGAAACATTCTTCTATTAATTAATTTAGATTTTCTTACATTTGATCCTATGCCGCCACCAAGCATTTAAACTCCTACAGGTTTTAAATAATTAAATATTTTTGCAAACAAAAAGTATAATAGAAAGGTAAAAGTTATGTTAGTTATTATTTCAAAAAAATTAATCTCAATCGAAAAAATATAACTTAAAATTAACGAATTAACCGAGTTTGCAAATAATATTGAAATTAGAAAAACAAGGGAGTCTTTAACTATATTAGGTCTTAAAGTTATATATCTAAGATATGCCGCAAATCCAATAATAGTTAAGTATATAAATGAACTTAATCCAATAGGATAGCCTAGCGTTACATCATTCAAAATTCCTGAAATAAAGATTAGACCATTACCAATTTGATCAGGATCCTTCAAGCTCCAATAAAAAATAATAATGAAAGGAAGATTAAAAGAAAATAATCCTACATTAGAAACATCAATATCAAATTCATTTAAAACAGAAAAGTATAATAAAAAAAGTGGAAGGTAATTTAATATTTTATTTTTTAAATTTATTTTTTTTTGAACCATTTATTTGTCTTCAATATTTATTGTCTGAATTTTTACATATGATAGCTGTGAAAGGTCAGAAAAAAATTGAACTGCCAAATTATCAATTTCATTGTTTATCTTTCCAACGGGTAATCCTGCTCTAAAATTACCTCCAGAGCCAGAAGTATATACAATGGAATTGTTATATAGTTCTATTTTTTCTTTGGAGTATTTGATCTTTCCATAATCTTTACCGGTGCCACTTAAAATAGATTGAAAACTGCCTGGCTCAATAACAACTGGAATATTGCTATTTAGGTCAGATATCAAAATAGCTCTTGATGTAGTATAATTTACCTCAATAACTTGGCCAATAAGATAACTTTTTTCTAAAACGACCATTCCTTTCTTTACTCCATCTTTACTTCCTTTGTTTAGAATTATCGATTTTAAAAATTTTCCATCCTTATCTATTAAAACTCTTGAAATTATCCCATCAATTAAAGTTGATCTTTCACCAACTATTTCTTTTAATTTTTTATTTTCATTTTCTAGAAAAATGGAATTTAATTTTTCACTTTTAAGTTCATCAATTTGTCTTTTAAGATTTTTATTTTCTTCATATACATTAAAGTATTCTGAGAGAAAAATAATTGTGTGACTTAATTTTTTTTCTGGATAACTAATAATTGCTGAAAGTCTATATGTAGCTTCGTTTACACCTAATTTTATGTATTTGATGCCAACAAAATTAAGATTAGACAAAAATATTAAGACTACAGAAAATATAATTAATGCTAGTAAAGAAAATTGTTGTTTATTACTTTTTTTTAGAAATGCAGATCTAACAGCGATTATGAAGTCATCTCTGCTCGATGCCATTTATCTTAATACTCTGTAAGCATTGAAGAAAAAGTTTCTTCTTGATCTAAAGCTTTTCCAGTTCCAATTGCAACACAAGCCAATGGGTCTTCAGCAATATGTACCGGCAAACCAGTTTCTTTAGAGAATCTTCTATCAATATTTTTTAAAAGAGCACCACCACCTGTTAATGTCAAGCCCATGTCTACTAAGTCAGCAGAAAGTTCGGGTGGGGTATTTTCTAAAGCCATTTTAATTCCACCAATCATTTCTTTTAGTATTGGATTTAAAGCAGCTGCCGTATCTTCCTCGGTTACATTAATTTCTTTTGGTGTTCCAGATCTTATATCTCTCCCTTTGACTGGGTATTTATTATTGTTTGTTGGAATTGCAGTTCCAACTTCTTTTTTAATCTTCTCAGCGGTACTATCACCTATTAAAAGATTATATTCTTCTCTCATATAATTTTGCAAAGCTACATCCATTGCGTCTCCTGCAATTCTTAAAGATCTTGAGTAAACAACTCCTCCCAAAGACATAACTGCAATTTCAGTAGTACCACCTCCAATATCTATTACCATCGATCCTGTTGCCTCAGAGATAGGAAGACCTGCGCCAATAGCTGCTGCTATTGGCTCCTCTATAAGCTGAACTTTCCTTGCACCAGCTGCCAATGCGCTATCTTGAATTGCTTTTCTTTCAACAGGTGTTGAACCGGTTGGCACACAAATTAAAATTCTAGGATTAGCAAATGTGCTTCCTTTATGTACTTTTTTTATAAAATGTTTAATCATTTCTTCGGTAACAATAAAATCTGCAATTACTCCATCTCTTAATGGCCTTATTGCTTGAATATTTCCAGGCGTTCGTCCAAGCATTGTTTTTGCTTCATCTCCTACTGCAAGAACTGTTTTTTTTCCTTTATTATCAGCAACAGCAACAACAGATGGTTCATTTAAAACTACACCTTTTTCTTTTAATACAACAAGTGTATTTGCTGTACCTAGATCAATTGCCATATCTTGTGACCAAATTCCTGTTATCTTATCAAACATTCCCATTTTATATTCCTCTCACTTTTTGATGTTGAATTTTTGAAGAAGGTGCTTTTTTTTCCCGCTTTATAAGCATTTTATTAAGTGCATTCAAATAAGCATTAGCTGACGCTACAAGAGTGTCAGTATCTGCAGATTGACCAACTGTTGTTCTATCATTTTCCTCAATTTTCACACTGACTGTAGCTTGAGCATCAGTTCCCTCTGTTACGGCGTGAACTTGGTACAATGACAGCTTTACCTCATGAGGATAAAGTTCTTTTATACATTTAAAAATTGCATCAACTGGGCCGTCTCCAATTTGACTAGTTTTTTTGATTTCGCCATACACATCTAAGGTCATTTCTGCTTTTTGAGGTTCTCCCGTTCCAGCAAAAACCTTTAGTGACTTAAGATTAATTGCGTTTATTTTGTTATCAATAATTAAACTATCATCTACTAAAGCAACTATATCTTCATCATAAATATGTTTTTTTTTATCAGCTAAAACTTTAAACTTCCCGAATGCTGATTGAATCACGTCATCTGTTACTTCTCCATATCCAAGATCCTTTAATTTATCTTTAAAAGCATGTCTACCTGAGTGCTTTCCCATAACTAAAGAGGTTTTCTTAACACCTACACTTTCAGGCGTCATTATTTCGTAAGTTTCTCTATTTTTTAACATTCCGTCTTGATGAATTCCTGACTCATGTGCAAATGCATTTTTTCCAACTATTGCTTTATTAAATTGAACAGGAAACCCGGTAGCGTTAGAAACTATTTTTGATGCTTTGCTTATAAGTTCTGTCTTTATACCAGTCTCATAAGGCATAAGGTCATTTCTTGTCTTAAGGGCCATAACTATTTCTTCCAGAGCTGCATTTCCAGCTCTTTCACCTATTCCGTTAATTGTACATTCTATTTGTCTTACTCCAGCAGATAGACCTGCTAAGGCATTAGCCACAGCTAAACCCAAATCATTATGGCAATGCGCAGATAAAATTGCTTTATCAATATTTGGAACTCTATTTTTTAAATGAGTAATAGTTTTTGCAAACTCTTCTGGTATAGAATATCCAACAGTGTCTGGTATATTGATTGTAGTTGCTCCACAATTTATTGCAAGTTCAACTGTTTTGCACATAAAATCAAGATCTGTTCTTGTGCCATCTTCACATGACCATTCAACATCGTCAGTGAATTTTTTTGCATATGTCACGCTATCTTTTATAGCATCTAAAACTTGATCATTAGTCATGTCCAATTTATGTTTCATATGAACAGGACTTGTTGAAATAAAAGTATGTATTCTAAATCTTGGTGCAAATTTTAGGGATTCATAACACGCATCAATATCCTTTCTCATAGCTCTAGCAAGCCCACAAGGAATTGAATTCTTTAAACCTTTGCTAATAGCTGAAACGGCCTCGAAGTCACCTGGAGACGAAATTGGAAAGCCAGCTTCTATTATATCTATTCCCATTTCATCAAATACTCTGGAAATTTGAATTTTTTCTTCAACACTCATTGATGCCCCTGGTGATTGTTCACCGTCACGCATCGTTGTATCAAATATAAATACTCTGTTTTTATCACTCATTTTTTTTTAATTTTTAAGGATTTGCATAATACAATCTCTAGGGGAGATTGCAAAATAAATTACAAATTTGAACCCAAATTAAACAATTTACTTACTTCTTATCGCTGTCGATTAGTTTCTTTTTACCAATCCAAGGCATCATGCCTCTTAAATTTGCACCAACTTTTTCAACTGGATGTTCTGCTAATTTTGCTCTTGTTTTTAAGAATTCTTTTTGACCACTCTTACATTCTTCCATCCACTGTTTTGTAAACTTTCCAGATTGGATGTCGTTCAAGACCTCTTTCATTCTTTTTTTTGTTTCTGCCTTATTTATTATGCGAGGGCCAGACATGTACTCACCATACTCTGCAGTATTTGATATTGAATAATTCATATTTGCAATTCCACCTTCATATATTAAATCAACAATTAATTTTACTTCATGAACTGTTTCAAAATATGCCATTTCAGGTTCATAACCAGCTTCAACTAAAGTTTCATATCCATTTTTAATTAATTCAACTAGACCACCGCATAAAACAGTTTGCTCTCCAAATAAATCTGTTTCAACTTCATCTTTAAATGTGGTCTCAATTATTCCAGATCTTCCACCACCAACGGCAGAAGCATAGGACATTGCTAGATCTCTAGCTTTTCCAGAGCCATCTTGGTGAACAGCAAATAAACACGGCACACCCCCGCCTTTTTCAAATTCACTTCTAACTAAGTGTCCGGGACCTTTAGGTGCAACCATAAAAACATCTAAATCTTTTCGAGCTTTTATTAAATCATAATGAATATTAAGACCATGAGCAAAAGCTATCGAAGTTCCCTCTCTTGCTCTTTGTTCAATGTGATTTTTATAAATTGAAGCTTGTAATTCATCTGGAGTTAAAATCATTACTACATCTGCCCACTCAGCAGCATCAGATAAATTCATAACCCTAAGTCCTTTTGACTCTGCTTTTACCTTGCTTTTAGATCCGTCTCTTAATGCTACTACTACTTCTTTAACACCACTATCTTTTAAGTTAAGTGCATGAGCATGTCCTTGGCTACCATAACCAAAAATTGCAATTTTTTTGTCTTTAATCAAACTTGTATTTGTATCTTTCTCGTAGAATATTTTCATTTCATCTCCCTGTTTTATTTAAATATTTCTGATCCTCTTGTCATTGCTACCGCTCCTGTTCTTGAAACACTTACTAAACCAAATTTTTTTAAATCTACAATCATCTTATCAATTTCCCTTCTTAATGCAGTAACCTGTATTACATAAGATTTTTTTGTCTTATCCAATATTACAGGATTAAATTTTTTACAAGCTTTTAAGGCTTTTTCTCTTTTGCCATTTTTTCCAACTATCTTTAAAAGAGCCATTTCTTTAAAAATTACTTGCTTATCCTCTCTTTTAAAGTCTGCAACGTTATGGACTGGAACTAATTTTTTTAATTGAAGTCTAATTTGATTAATAACTTGTGGAGTTCCTGTCGTAACTATTGTTATTCGTGAAATATTTAATTTTTTATCAACTTCAGCAACAGCCAAGGACTCAATATTATAACCTCTTCCAGAGAACAGTCCTGCAATTCGTGCAAGCACTCCTGCCTCATTGTCTACCCATATTACAATTATGTGAGTATCAAATTTTTCTTTTTTTCCAGAAATACTATAAGCCGATCTTGCTTTATCCATTAAACTAAAGACTTTCCTTTACCTGTTATTTTGTTATCTTCTTGATCTTTTGGTCCTAAAATCATTTGATTATGTGGTTTTCCTGAAGGTATCATTGGAAAGCAGTTTTCAACTTTATCAACTAAGCAATCAAATATTACAGGTCTATCAGTATTGATCATTTCAATAATTTTGTCATCTAATTCTGCTGGAGTTTTTGCTCTTATTCCAACGCAACCATATGCCTCTGCCAATTTAACAAAATCTGGTAATGCTGCAGTATAACTCTCAGAATAATTTTTATCATGCAATAGTTCCTGCCATTGTCTTACCATTCCCATGTACTCATTATTTAAAATAAATATTTTGATTGGAAGACTATATTGAACTGCAGTTGACATTTCTTGCATGGTCATTAATACAGAGGCTTCGCCAGCTATATCAATCACAAGTTTATTTGGATTTGCAATTTGAACCCCAACTGCTGCTGGTAGACCATAACCCATTGTGCCCAGCCCTCCCGAAGTCATCCATCTATTTGGTTTATCAAATTTATAATGTTGAGCTGCCCACATTTGATGCTGGCCTACTTCTGTAGTAATAAAAGTATCTTTATTTTTAGTCAATTCGTATAGTCTTTGAACTGCGTACTGGGGTTTTATACTCTCCTCGCTATTTATATAGCCTAGAGAATTTACACCTCTCCATTTTTGAATTTGTTCCCACCATTTCGAAATATTTGATTTATTTGATTTTGAAAAATTAGTCATTTGTTTTTTTAAAGTTTTAATTGTATTTTTCAAAACAGAAGAAACATCACCAACAATTGCTAAATCAACTTTTACATTTTTATTTATAGAAGATGGATCAATATCAATATGTACCTTCTTTGACTTTGGAGAAAACTCATCAATCTTTCCTGTAATTCTATCATCAAATCTAGCACCTATGTTTATCATTAAATCACAGTCATGCATTGCATTGTTGGCTTCATAAGTTCCATGCATTCCAAGCATTCCCAAGAATTGGTTATCATCGCCTGGGTAAGCACCAAGCCCTTGCAAGGTGGAGGTTATTGGGAAACCTGTCTCTTGAACAAAATCTCTTAGAAGCTGACTTGCTTCTGTACCTGAATTAATTACACCACCTCCAGAGTAAATAATTGGTTTTTTTGATTTAATTATTAATTTTATTAACTCATTAATTTCATTTTGTGAAAAGTTATTATGTGTTTTGCCATTTAAATTTTTTTGTTTTTTAAATTTTGGATATGAGAATTTATTAAACTGAATATCTTTTGGAATATCAACTAACACTGGACCTGGCCTACCGGTCGTTGCAACTTCAAAAGCTTTATGAATCGTTTTTGCTAAATCTTTTACATCTTTAACAAGCCAATTATGTTTTGTACATGGTCTTGTGATCCCAGTTGTATCACATTCTTGAAATGCATCTGTTCCAATTAAGTGTGTTGGAACTTGGCCAGAGATACAAACCAATGGAACTGAGTCCATGTATGCATCTGTCAATGCTGTTACAACATTCGTTGCACCTGGACCGGATGTCACTAATACAACACCTGGCTTTCCTGATGATCTCGCGTAACCTTCAGCTGCATGTCCTGCTCCTTGCTCGTGTCTAGCCAAAATATGTTTAATACTTTTATGATGTTTTAATTCATCATATATAGGAAGTACTGCGCCTCCAGGATATCCAAAAATAAAATCTACACCCTGATCTTCTAAGCACTTAAAAACTATTTCGGCACCGGTAAGTAATTTTGACATTTTGCTAATCTAGCTGAAGTTGTACTAATTGGTCAAGGTTTAGTGATTAATTAAATAATTTTTTTACAGATAAATTGCTATCAAGGGTGCTCACTGTTTTCCAACTTTTCATTTTTCCTCTCGCCCACGTAGCTTGTCTTTTGGCGTATTGCCTAGTTTTTATGACCATAAGTTCTACTGTTTGGTCCTTATTAAGCTTTTTATCAACAAGATTTTTGATTTCTTTAATTCCAATTATTTTATTAGAACTACTTCTTTGAGGAAATCTGATATTTTTAAATTTTTTTACCTCCTTAATTCCCTCCGGAAGCATTTTTTTCACTCTATTTTTAATCCTTTCTAAAAGTATGTCCCTAGGGCAATCTAAGTATATTTTAACAAAGCAATCTTTCATAAAAATCGGTTTAGTTTCCTTGTACCAGTCTAACAAAGATTTTTTTGTAAACCATTTTACCTCATAGGCTCTTATTGATCTTTGAACGTCGTTTGGATCAATTAAAACTTTAATTTTTGGATCAATTTTTATTAATTTTTTATAAAATTTATTTTGTCCTAATTTTTTTTGAAGATTAAAAATCTTTCTTCTTTTTTTAATAGGTATTTTTGGGATCTTTACTAAGCCATCTATTAGAGCTTGAAAATATAAACCTGTTCCTCCTACTAATATTGGGATTTTATTTTTTTTGTGAATTTCCTTTATTTTTTTTGTAGCTAGTTTTAACCACTGACCTGTTGAAAAATTTTTTTTTATGCTTAAAAAACCATATAAATGATGTTCAATTTTTTTTTGTTCTATTAAATTTGGCCTTGCAGTTAATATTTTAAATTCTCTATAAACCTGCATACTATCGGCATTAATTATTTCTCCTTTTATTTTTTTTGCTATTTTTATTGCAAAACTAGATTTCCCAGATGCAGTTGGACCTGAAATTAGAATTATTTTGGACTTATGGTCCATTTAATCTAATTTAACACCAATATATCTTTTTTGATTTTGATTGTTATAAATCACAATTAAAATATTTTTCTCATCACTTCTTAATGTAGAATTAATTACGATATTCAAATCTCCTGGAGTGTTTATATTTCTTTTTTGTGACTCAACAATTATATTTCCAATTTTTAAATAATTTACTGGACTGTTGACATCTATACTTGCTATTACAACTCCAGAAGTCGACTTTGGTAAACCTCTATCTAAAATATCCTTATCTGATAGAGACCTAACATCAATCTTTAAACCTTCTATTCTAGTTAATTTAGTTTTTTCTTCATTGTTCAACTTTGGTCTAAAGTCTTCTGAAGTCTCTAGCCTTCCTAATGTAATTTTTTTATTTATCTCTCTTTTATTTCTCCAAACTTTTACATTAACTGTTGATCCAACATCTGTTTCAGCTACAATTTTTGGCAATTCTTTCATTTCGTTAATTTTTTTACCATCAAATTCTAAAATTATATCTCCAGATTTAATACCTCCTTTGTCAGAAGGGCTTCCTTCTGCTACACTTGCAACCAAAGCACCTCTTGGTTTGTCAAGATTTTCTACTTCAGCTATTTCTTTTGTAACCACTTGTATTCTTACCCCAAGCCATCCTCTTTTAGTTTCTCCAAATTTTATTAATTGGTTAATAACTTTTTTTGCACTATTGGAAGGTATTGAAAAACCAATACCGATAGATCCTGATTGACCTAGAATAGCCGTGTTAATTCCAATTACATCACCCTCCATATCAAACAAAGGTCCACCAGAATTTCCCGAGTTAATAGAGGCATCTGTTTGAATATAATCTTCATATCTTGAAAGACCTATACTTCGATTTCTTGCTGAAATTATTCCTGATGTTACGGTTCCTCCTAAACCAAACGGATTTCCTATTGCAATCACCCAGTCTCCCACTCTAGCCGTATCAGAGTCTCCAAATTTAACTGGAGAGAAATAATCCTCAGATTTTATTTTCAAAACTGCTATATCAGACAATGGGTCTGCACCAATTATCTGAGCTTCATATTCTTTTTCACCATTTACAGTTACATAAATATCTTCTGCACCTTGGATTACATGGTTATTTGTAACAACAAATCCTTCTTTATCAATTATGAAGCCAGAGCCAAGTGCACTGGTTCTTCTCTGTTGCGGTTCTCCAAACATATCCTCAAAAGGGGATCCTGGCGGAAATTCAAATGGGAATGGATTTGCTCTTGTGGTTATAACTTGCGTGGTCGAGATATTAACAACTGACGGCATTAGTCTTTCTGCTAAATCTGCGAATGATGCTGGTCTATCTTGAGTATTTCCTTTAATATTTAAAAGGAAAAAAAAGATGGAAGTGTATAAGTAAAACTTTTTTAAATTAAATTTCATCAGCTTTTAAAGTACCAAATAATAAAAAATCCTATAACTGCAAAAATTAAGCCTCCAGATCTTAATTGACCATTGGATATTTTGTTTAACTTTAATAACATAATTTTCATTTTTGATGGAAATATGGCGTACAGAGCTCCTTCAATAAATAGAAACAATCCTAAAGCTATAATAAGCTCTTTCATGCTTCGAGATTATTGTTGATTTTGCTTTTGTTTTATATTTCCAAAAAATTTGAAAAATTCGCTATCGGGTGAAAGTATTAAAGATGTTTCCCCTCCAATTAAAGCTTTTTCATAGGCTTGCATTGCTCTATAAAAAGCAAAAAATTGTGGATCTCTTCCAAAAGCTTCTGCAAAAATTTTATTTCTTTTTCCATCACCTTCCCCTTTTAATATCTGTGAAGATTTTTCTGCGTTTGCTAAGATAACCGTAACTTCTTTATCTGCATTAGCGGTAATTTCTGCAGCCATTTCCGCTCCTTTTGCTCTAAACTCTTTTGCCTCTCTCTCCCTTTCAGTCTGCATTCTTTTATAAATAGCTTCACTGTTTGCTTGCGGAAGATCTGCTCTTTTAATTCTAACATCTACTATATTAATACCAAAATTTTCTGCTTCGTTATTAACACCTTCTTGAATCAAACTCATTTGATTAGTTCTATCAGCGGATAGTAATGTTTGTAATCTTTGAGTACCAAGTACACTTCTAATCCTAGAGTTAATAATTGTAGACAACCTTGATCGTGCAACTCTTTCATTTCCTACTGAGATATAAAACTTTAAAGGGTCAACAATTTGAAATCTTGCAAAAGCATCTACAATTAATCTTTTCTGATCGGATGCAATTACTTCCTCAGGTGGAGTATCTAAATTTAATATTCTTTTGTCTAAATAAACCACATTTTGTATGAATGGAATTTTAAAATTTATCCCAGGATTAGTAATTATTCTTTTTGGGTCTCCAAACTGTAGAACTATTGCTTGATTAACTTCTTTTACAATAAACACTGAGAAGTAAATTGTTGCAATTATTAAAATAATAAGTGGAATTAATATTTTTTTCATTAGTTATTTCCCGTCTTTTTTAGTTCTGGAAGAGGCAGATAAGGAACAACACCTGATCCTGAATTTTTATCAATTATTATTTTATCAATATCAGCTAAAACTTTTTCCATTGTTTCTAAATACATTCTTTCTTGTGTAACATTTTTTGCATTTTTGTATTCATCATATATTGATAAAAATCTACTAGCTTCACCTTCTGCTTTTGCAACGACTTCTTTTTTATATGCCTCTGCAGCTTGTAAAATAACTGCAGCATCTCCTCGAGCTCTTGGTATTACATCATTAGCATATGCTTCTGCTTCATTCTTTGCTCTTTCCATGTCAGCTCTTGCTGCTTGAACATCTCTAAATGCATCAATAACTTGGTCAGGTGGGTCTGCTTTTTGAGTTTGAACTTGGGTAATTTGAATTCCTGAATTGTATTCATCTAAAATATTTTGGATAATTTTTTGTGTATCAATTTCAATTTGTGACCTACCCTCGGTTAAAATAGGCTGGATATCAGATCTTGCAATTACCTCTCTCATAGCTGTTTCTGCGGCTGCCTTCACTGTACCTTCGGGGTCCTGTATTTTGAACAAAAATTTTCCCGCATCTTTAATCACCCAGAATACTGAAAAATCTATGTTAACTATATTTTCATCACCAGTTAACATCAAACTTTCTTCAGGGACATCTGCTACGCTTGAAGAAGTAAAACCAGAATCTCTCTCGGATCTAAACCCTATATCCATTCTATTAACCTTAGTGACTTTCGGTGTTAAAACACTTTCTATGGGTAGAGGTAAATGGTAATTTAAACCTGGTTGAGTTGTTTTTATAAATTTACCAAATCTAAGAACAACTCCTTGTTCGTCTGGAAGTACTCTATATAATCCACTTAAAGTCCAAAGTATCGCCACAAGAATTAAGGCAAGTATTATTGGTTTGTTTCCTGATCCTCCGCCTGGAAAAAATCTGTTGATCTTGTTTTGCAAGTTTTTTACGATTTCATCAACATTTGGTGGTGTTGGGCCTCTTCTAAAACCTCCATCACCATTTCCGTTTCCACCTGGAGGTGTTCCCCAGGGACTTTGATTTTTGAAATCATTCATAAGACACTCTATATAATGTCTTTCTTGCTAAAAACAAGGTAATGATACTTTGAAAAGTAATTGAAAATGAGGTCTAATTGACACAATGAAAGAAAATTTAGGACAAAAACGCTTTCAAAAAAACCCAATTAAGGGAACAAAATTCACAATTGCTGTTTCAAGTGCAAAGGGTGGTGTTGGTAAATCTACATTTGCTACCAACCTAGCGCTCGCATTAAAAAAAATAGGATGTAAGGTTGGTTTATTAGATGCTGATATCTATGGTCCATCTTTGCCAAAAATGTTTTCAATTAATGGTAAGCCTGAAAGTGATGGTCAAATTTTGAAACCAATTTTAAAATACGATATACAGTGTATGTCAATCGGTTTTCTAACTGATGAACAAACCCCGATGATTTGGCGTGGACCTATGGTAACTTCAGCGATAAAAACTTTTACCCAAAAAGTAGGCTGGAAAGACTTAGATTTTATTATAGTTGATATGCCACCAGGCACAGGAGATACTCAGTTGACGTTTTCTCAAGAAATAAGTTTAGATGGTGTAATAATTATATCTACTCCACAAGAAATCGCTCTTCAAGATGTAAAAAGAGGAATTAAAATGTTTGATAAACTTAAAGTAAATATAATTGGCTTGGTTGATAATATGTGTCATTTTATAGGTGATGATGGAAAAAAATATCCAATTTTTGGGGAGGGTGGAGTGAAAAAAACAGCAGAAGAGTTTAAAAAAGACTTCTTGGGTGAAATTCCAATTAACCCTGAGATTGGAAAACAAGGAGACTTAGGATTGCCAATAGTTGAATATAAACCTGATCACGAAATATCAAAAATTTATTTTGAGTTTGCTAAAAAAATTAAGTCAACTTATCTTTAATATCAAAAGCTTCCATCAATTCATTCCATTCTCTTTTTGAAAGTCCAGATTGATCAATATGAATTTTTTCACCTTTAATTAGTTTCTTAATTATTTTTTTTCCTTTTACAGAAATTTCTGTTCCACCTACTCTATAATCCATAAAAGATTCATATGTAATTGGTACCCATTTTTTTAATGTATCTAACATTACATCTGCATAAGCCCTTATTTCATATTGAGCATGACGGTCGGCTCTTAATCTTAAAAAATTCATTAAATTTAATAAATCAGTTTTCCAATACCATTGAGTATAAGTGTTTAATGTCAAATTCATTCTTGCAAGCTCTCTTGCTAATCCTGAACTATTTTCATCAATTACCGAACCATCATACCGTTCATTTAACATTATTTCGTAATTTTTATAAGTTTGCTCCGCATCTCCTTTTAAAAGTTCTAAAACTTTTTTTGCCTTCTCGCCTTCAAGAACTTCGCCTCTTCCCTGTCTATTAATTTGAGATTGCGCAGCTAAATTTTCTTGCGCGGGTAAATAAAATTCTTTATCTAATATAGAATATCTAGCTGAATATTCATTTACATTTGCAGTTCTATGTCTAATCCATTGCCTGGCGATAAATATTGGAAGTTTTATATGATACTTTATTTCACACATTTCAAATGGTGTACTATGCCAATGTCTCATCAAATATTTAATTAAGCCTTCATCGGTTGAAACTTTCTTTGTTCCTTTTCCATATGATACTCTTGCAGCTTGAACTATTGATGAGTCATCTCCCATATAATCTATTACTCTTATAAAACCATGGTCTAAGATTGGAATTGCTTCGTATAGAACTTTTTCAAGCTCTGGGGCTGTCACTCTTTTTGTTTTATTTTCCTGCGATTGCTGCTCTTTTATTTCTTTTGCTTGCTCGTTAGTTAATTTCATGAATAAATTATTGAATCTCTTAAAATTGGTTTTATATTATTAATGTTGGTTTTCCAACTATGACGATAAACGAATTTCGCAATAACCATTACGG
>MDTD01057248.1_pt1 | contig 19489 bp, 17 predicted proteins | sample 811221 | NCBI WGS metagenome assembly MDTD01 (sample SAMN05326646, study PRJNA326480) | marine metagenome | isolation source: seawater | place: Pacific Ocean: South West | collected 2011 | reverse complement strand
TGTTGATTTTCGTTGAGAAGTGACCCGGGATTGGGGGATTTTTCCACTAAGAACTGACCCATGTTTGAACGCTAGCCTGCTCATTTTGAGCAGGAGTTTCAGGAGTGTTAGACATGGCGTTTTTAAGCGTTATCAGGCGATGGTACTTCCGTCAGCAACTCTCGATCCGGGAGATTTCACGGCGCACGGGACTATCGCGCAATACGATCCGCAAGTATCTGCGCTCGGATGCGGTTGAACCACGGTTCAAGGTGCCGCACCGGCCGAGCAAGCTCGATCCCTATGCCGATAAGCTGGCGGCGTGGCTGCGAAGAGAAGCCAACAAGTCGCGCAAGCAGAGGCGCACGATCAAGCAGTTGCACGCCGACCTGGTGAGCCTTGGCTACGAGGGTTCCTATGGGCGGGTGGCGGCCTTTGCCCGGGCCTGGAAGGAAGATCGCCAGCGTCAACAGCAGACGAGCGGACGAGGTATCTTCGTGCCCTTGGCCTTCCAGCCCGGAGAAGCCTTCCAGTTCGACTGGAGCGAGGACTGGGCGGTTATCGGCGGTGACCGCACAAAGCTTCAGGTGGCGCACTTCAAACTGAGCTACAGTCGCGCCTTCATGGTGCGAGCCTATCTGCTGCAGACGCACGAGATGCTGTTTGACGCTCACAACCATGCGTTCCGGGTTCTGGGCGGTGTGCCACGGCGGGGAATCTATGACAACATGAAGACCGCCGTCGACAAGGTCGGCCGCGGCAAGGAGCGTCAAGTCAACGCCCGCTTCTCAGCCATGACCAGCCACTATCTCTTCGAGGCCGAGTTCTGCAATCCGGCCGCTGGCTGGGAGAAGGGCCAGGTCGAGAAGAATGTCCAGGACGCGCGGCATCGCCTGTGGCAGCCCATGCCTCATGCTGCCAGCCTTGATGCGCTGAATGCCTGGTTGGAACAGCGCTGCAGGGAACTGTGGCATCAGATCCCGCATGGTCTTGAACCGGGGACGGTGGCTGAGGCCTGGGCGCATGAGATGGAAAGCCTGATGCCCGTGTCGCGGCCCTTCGACGGGTTCGTCGAATATACCAAGCGGGTCTCGCCGACCTGCCTCGTTCACCTGGAGCGGAATCGCTACAGCGTGCCGGCATCCTTCGCCAACCGGCCGGTGAGCCTGCGGGTTTATCCCGATCACATCGTTGTCGCGGCGGAGGGACAGGTCATTTGCGAGCATCGGCGGATCCTCAACCGCTCACACCATGGTCCGGGGCACACGGTTTATGACTGGCGGCATTATCTGGCCGTCATCCAGCGCAAGCCCGGTGCATTGCGCAATGGTGCGCCATTCATCGAACTGCCCGATGCGTTCAAACGACTGCAGCAGCACATCCTTAAACATCCCGGCGGCGACCGGGAGATGGTGGAGATACTGGCCCTCGTCCTCCATCACGATGAACAGGCCGTCCTGACGGCTGTCGAGATGGCACTGGACACCGGCGTTCCGACAAAGACCCATATCCTCAATCTCCTGCACAGGCTACTGGACGGCAAGACAACCGTGGTGCCCGTTGTCGATGCGCCGCAGGCCCTCACGCTCACCAGCGAGCCGCAGGCGAATGTCGAACGTTATGATGTCCTGCGCCGGGCTCGGGAGGTGCGTCATGCGTCATGATCCTGCCGGCGCGGCCATTGTCATCATGCTGCGCAGCCTGAAGATGCACGGCATGGCGCAGGCGGTCGGCGAGTTGACCGAACAGGGCTCGCCTGCCTTCGAGGCGGCCATTCCCATGCTGTCTCAACTGCTCAAGGCCGAAACGGCCGAGCGGGAGGTCAGGTCCATTGCCTATCAGCTCAGGACAGCGCGCTTCCCGGCCTACAGGGATCTCAACGGCTTCGATTTTGCAAGCAGTGAGGTCAATGAAGCCCTCGTGCGCCAACTCCATCGCTGCGAGTTCATGGACGACGCCAACAACGTCGTGCTCGTCGGTGGGCCCGGCACGGGCAAGACGCATATCGCCACTGCGCTCGGCGTCCAGGCCATCGAACACCATCGCAAGAGGGTCCGCTTCTTCTCCACCGTCGAACTCGTCAACGCGCTCGAACAGGAGAAGGCTCAGGGCAAGGCTGGCCAACTCGCCAATCGTCTTGTCCACACCGACCTGGTGATCCTGGATGAGCTTGGCTATCTGCCCTTCAGCGCCTCGGGCGGTGCGCTGCTCTTCCATCTGCTCAGCAAGCTCTACGAGCGCACCAGCATTATCATCACCACCAATCTCAGCTTCAGCGAATGGGCGAGCGTTTTTGGAGACGTCAAGATGACGACCGCACTGCTGGATCGGCTCACGCACCATTGCCACATTCTCGAGACCGGCAATGACAGCTTCCGCTTCAAAAACAGTTCCGCCCACGACACCGAAAACGAAAACGAAAACGAAAAGGAGAAAACCGGAAACTTGACCTCAACCTCAGATCCGAAACATACATAAAAGGCGGGTCAGTTCTCGGCGGAAATCCCGGGTCACTTCTCAACGAAAATCAACACATAGAGGTCCTTCTCGACGTTCTGCGCCTGCGTTTCGAGATGCGCGGCGACCGTCTCGAAGAGAGCACGGCGGTCGTCGACGCTCGATCGCAGGACTTCAATGAACGTCTTCAGCATGATCGCCCTTCGTGCGTTCGATGTCCGGCGCATTCTCGCTGTGATCCTCGGCGAGCCGGCGCGTGATCGTCTCGATCAGTGGATACATCCATGCCGGGACCGCGCGGAAGTTCTCGCGCAGATCATCCGCGACCTTCTCGCGGTTCGGATCGCGCGACAGATGCCGAACGATGCCGTTCACGGCGGCGTCGAGGCTCGCCTTCTCATCCCGAAACCATGTCAGCGCCTGGACGACGCGCATGGCTGGCCGCCCGGCCCAGAACGCCGTCTTCGCCGCGACGCGTTTGAAGTCGAGCTTGTAGATGACCGGCTTCGTCACCTTCGCATCGCCGGCGCTCGCCTCGATCTCGATCGTCCGGGGATAGGTGTCGGCATAGATCGTCGAGCGCGCCGGTACGGCCGTCGTCAGGCCGAGATCGTTCGCCGCGGTCATGCCGTCGATGAGGACGCGCAGCTTGTCGCGCCGGGCAATGGCGTCGATGAAGGAGGCGCGAGGCGGAAACACCATCTTGCCGGTCAGCTTGCTGACGCCGGGCTTGTCGTAAAGGCCGCGATAGGGCCGGCGGATGTCGCCGCGCAGAGTCAGCCGCTGCAGCGCCTTCTCGACGGCGTTCGGCGTCCCGATGTCGAGGAAATCGGCGCGCGACCACACCCCGGCCGGCGCCGCCTGGGCGATCCGGGCATGGATGCGGTCGAGGGTGTCGGACGTCGGGTCGGGCATTGGCCCCTCAGTTCTGTCCGAAGATTATATCTAAACTTTGGTCAGTAGCAATCTGGAACTCGCTCTGTCCAGAATTTGTATTCAAACTTTGGTCAGTAGAAGGCCGCTTGCCCCTCCTTCTCCTTCCGGACGACCCCTCGCAGGACGATTCAGACGAGTCTGATTGACTCTCTAGGACGACAAGAACAAACATAGAACATATCAGATGCAGAGAGCGTTGCAAAGGACATGAGTACGTCCGCCCCCCGATCAGTCGTGTCCGAGCTCCAGGCACGCATCGCCCGGCTCGAGGGCAGGACCGCGCAGCAGCGCGCGGTCCTGCCCTTCGGCGTGGCGGCGATCGACCGGGTTCTTCCGGAAGGAGGGTTGCTGCGCGGTGCGCTGCATGAGGTCGCCGGAGGCGGCAACGGCGCAGTGGACGGCGCGGCCGCCGCCCTGTTCGCCGCCGGCGTCGCGGCGCGCAGCGGCGGCAAGGTGCTGTGGTGCGTGACGCGCATGGATCTGTTCGCGCCGGCGCTCGCCCAGGCCGGTCTCGCGCCTGGCCGCGTCGTCTATGTCGAGTGCGGCGACGAGAAGGCCCTGCTCGCCTGTTTCGAGGAAGGGCTACGGCATCCCGGATTGGGCGCCGTCGTCGCCGAGGTGTCGCGCCTCTCCATGACCGCCTCGCGCCGGCTCCAGCTCGCGGCCGAGGCCTCCGGCACGCTCGGCCTCGCGGTCCGGCGCTGGCGCCGACAGACCGAGGCGGCGGATTTCGGCATGCCGACCGCGGCCACCACGCGATGGCGCGTGTCGGCCCTGCCGTCGGCGCCGCTCCCGGTCCCCGGCGTCGGGCGACCGCGCTGGCTGCTCGAGCTCATCCGATCGCGCGCCGGAGAACGCGCGGATTTCGTTGTGGAGGCGTGTGATGACCAGGGTCGTCTCGCTCTTCCTTCCAACCTGGCCGACGGACAGGGTGCGAAGGATGTTGGGCGACGCCGCGCCTCCGCCTGAGACGCCGCTCGTCCTTGTCGGCCGTGAGGGTCGCCGACGTGAGATCCTGGCCGCCGATGCGGCCGCGCAGCGCGCGGGCCTGCGCATCGGCATGGCCGCCAGCAAGGCGCAGGCGCTGGTGCGGGATCTCGTCATGCGCGACGCCGAGCCGGACGCGGACCTCGCCGCGCTCGACCGGCTCGCGCTCTGGGCGCTGCGCCGCTATTCGCCGATTGTCGCGGCAAACCCGCCCGACGGCCTCGTGATCGAAGCGACCGGCGCCACCCATCTTCACGGCGGCGAGACCGCCATGCTCGCCGACATGGTGGCGCGGCTGAAAGCTGCCGGCCTGTCCGCGCGCGCGGCGATGGCCGACACCTGGGGCGCGGCGCATGCGCTCGCGCGCTTCGCCGCACAGCCGACGCTCGTCGTTCCCGCCGGGGAGAGCGCCGCAGCGATCATGTCCCTGCCGATCGCGGCATTGCGGCTGCCGGCCACGACCGTCGACAGCCTGCGCCGGCTTGGCCTCGACCATATCGGCGATCTCGAGCGCACCCCGCGCGCGCCGCTCGCGCTGCGCTTCGGGTCCGACATCGGCCGCCGCCTCGACCAGGCGATGCGCCGTCTCAGCGAGCCGATCGACCCGATCCGTCCCGCCGAGATCGCCGAGGTGCGGCGTCAATTTCCCGAGCCGATCTCAGCGGCCGAGACGATCGCCCGCTACATCGCCAAGCTGGTGAGCGAGCTTTGCATCCTGCTCGAGGCGCGCGGGCAGGGCGCCCGGCGCCTCGACCTTCTCTGTCACCGCGTCGATGCGCGGATGGTGGCGGTCCGCGTCGGCACGGCCTTGCCGGTGCGCGACGCCAGGCGCCTGACGCGGCTCCTCACCGACAAGATCGAGACCATTGATCCCGGCTTCGGCATCGAGCTGATGCGGCTTGCCGCGACGATCGCCGAGCCCTTGGACGCGAAGCAGATCATCTCCGATCTCGCCGCGCCGCCGGAGGCGGACATCAGCGACCTGATCGACACGCTGTCCAATCGCATCGGCGGCGAACGGCTCTATCGCATCGTGCCCCTTCAAAGCGACGTGCCGGAACGATCGGTCGCGCGCGCGTCGCCGGCGTCGCCGGACGCCGGCGCATCCTGGTCAGGATCGTGGCCGCGCCCGGTGCGGCTCCTTGCCTCGCCCGAGCCGATCGAGACCGTGGCGCTTCTGCCCGATCATCCGCCCGTGACATTCGTTTGGCGCGGCATGCGCCGGCGCGTGCGGCGCGCCGATGGGCCCGAGCGGATCTTCGAGGAATGGTGGCGCAGCGACGCCGAGCTCGACGCCGTGCGTGATTACTTCCGCGTCGAGGACGAGCAGGGCGAGCGGTTCTGGATTTATCGCGCCGGCGACGGCGAGCATGGCGAGACCGGCTCGCAGCGCTGGTATCTGCACGGAATCTTCGGATGAGCGGCCCGCGCTATGTCGAGCTGCAGGCGACCTCGCACTTCTCGTTTCTACGAGGCGCGAGCAGCGCCGAAGAATTGTTCGCGCAGGCGGCCATGCTCGGCATCGAGGCGCTCGGCATCGTCGACCGCAATTCCTTGGCCGGCATCGTCCGCGCCCATGAGGCCGCCAAGGTGACGGGCGTGCGCCTGATCGTCGGCTGCCGCCTCGACCTCGCCGACGGCTTCTCGCTGCTCGTTTATCCGACCGACCGCGCGGCCTATGCGCGGCTCTGCCGTCTGCTGTCGGAAGGCAAGCGCCGCGCCGGCAAAGCGAAATGCCACCTCGAATGGCGCGATGTCGTCGCCTATGGCGAGGGCCTGATCGCCATCCTTCTCCCGGATGACGCCGACGCGCCCTGCGCCGAACGGCTGCGCCGCCTGCGCGAGGCGTTCGGCGATCGCGGTTACCTCGCCTTGACGCTGCGCCGCAGGCCCAACGACCAGCTCCGGCTGCACGAGCTGGCGAACCTCGCGGCGTCGCTGCGCGTCGATACCGTCGTGACCAATGACGTGCTGTTTCACGAACCTCGGCGTCGCATCATGCAGGATGTCGTCACCGCGATCCGCAATAACGTCACGATTGACGCACTCGGCTTCAGGCGTGAACGCCATGCCGATCGCTTCCTCAAACTGCCTGAAGAGATGCACCGGCTGTTTGCGCGCTATCCCGAGGCGCTCGCGCGTACGCTTGCGATCGCGAAGCGCTGCACCTTCTCAATGTCCGAGCTCGAATATCAATATCCGGAAGAGCGGACGATGCCGGACCTCACGCCGCAGGAGGCGCTGGAGAAGTTTACATGGGAGAGCGCCGCGGAGCGTTATCCCGAAGGCGTGCCCGACAGGGTGCGCAAGATCCTCGCGCATGAGCTGGCGCTGATCCGCACGCTCGATTACGCCCCGTATTTTCTCACCGTCAACGCAATCGTCCGCTTCGCCAGATCGAAGGGCATCCTGTGCCAGGGCCGCGGCTCGGCCGCCAATTCCGCCGTGTGCTACGTGCTCGGCATCACATCTATCGACCCGGATCGTAACGACCTGCTGTTCGAGCGGTTCGTCAGCGTCGAGCGCAAGGAGCCGCCCGACATCGACGTCGATTTCGAGCACGAACGACGCGAAGTGGTGATTCAATGGGTCTATGAGACCTACGGCCGCGACCGCGCGGCTTTGTGCTCGACAGTGATCCGCTACAGATCGAAAGGCGCGCTGCGCGACGTCGGCAAGGCGCTGGGCCTGACTGAGGACACCATCAAGATGCTGTCCGGCCAGGTCTGGGGCTGGTCGAGGACCGGCATCGAGGACAAGCACGCGGCCGACCTCAACATGAATCTCGGCGACCGGCGCCTTCGCCTCGCGCTCGAGCTGGCGCGCGCGCTGATCGGCACGCCGCGCCATCTCAGCCAGCACCCAGGCGGCTTCGTCCTAACGCGCGACAGGCTCGACGATCTCGTGCCGATCGAGCCCGCGGCGATGCCGGATAGGCAAGTCGTTGAGTGGGATAAGGATGACGTCGACGCCTTGCGCATGATGAAGATGGATTGTCTCGCGCTCGGCATGCTGTCCTGCATGAAGCGCGCCTTCGATCTTCTGGCGGAGCACAAGGGCGTCACGCTCGATCTCGCGACCATTCCCGCCGAGGACCCGCGCACCTACGCGATGATCCGCCGCGCCGACACGCTCGGCGTCTTCCAGATCGAGAGCCGGGCGCAGATGAGCATGTTGCCGAGGCTGAAGCCGCGCACCTTCTACGATCTCGTCATCGAGGTCGCGATCGTGCGGCCGGGACCGATCCAGGGCGACATGGTCCATCCGTACCTGCGCCGGCGCGAGGGCAAGGAGGACGTCGTCTATCCGACGCCGGAGCTCGAAGCGGTTCTCGGCAAGACCTTGGGAGTGCCGCTGTTTCAGGAACAGGCGATGCGGATCGCGATCACGGCGGCCGGCTTCACGCCCGGCGAAGCCGATCAGCTTCGCCGCAGCATGGCCACGTTCAAACACACGGGCGGCGTCTCGGCCTTCAAGGACAAATTGGTCAACGGCATGATCGACAATGGCTACGCCCGCGATTTCGCCGAGAAGACGTTCTCGCAGCTCGAGGGCTTTGGGAGTTACGGCTTTCCTGAAAGCCATGCCGCTTCGTTCGCCTTGCTGGCTTACGCGTCGTCCTGGATGAAATGCCATCATGCGGATGTCTTCTGCGCGGCCCTGCTCAATGCCCAGCCGATGGGATTCTATGCGCCGGCGCAAATCGTTCGCGATGCGCGCGATCACGGCGTCGAGGTACGCCCCGTCGACGTCAACCGATCCCGATGGGATTGCACGCTGGAGCCGACCGAGCATGAGGACCGCTTCGCAGTCAGACTCGGCATGCGCATGGTGCGCAGCCTGGCCAATGGCGACGCCGCGCAGATCATCGCCGCCCGTGCCGATCGGCCATTCTCGTCGGTCGACGATCTATGGCGCCGCGCCGCCGTGCCGGCTGCGGCGCTCGTTCACCTCGCCGACGCCGATGCGTTTCGGCCGGCCTTCGGTCTGCCGCGGCGCGATGCCATGTGGGCCATCAAGGCGTTGCGCGACGAACCGCTGCCGCTCTTCGCGGCCGCCGCGGCGCGCGAAGCGCGGACCGTGCCGGAGATCCACGAGCCGGCCGTCGCGTTACGCCCCATGAAGGCCGGCGGCGAGGTGGTCGAGGATTACGGCCATGTCGGCCTGACGCTACGCGCCCATCCGTTGTCGTTCCTGCGCGCCGATCTCGCGCGCCGGCGCATTGTCACTTGCACGGAGGCGATGGCGGGGCGCGACGGCCGCTGGCTCGAGGCTGCCGGGCTCGTCCTGGTGCGGCAAATGCCCGGCAGCGCCAAAGGCGTAATGTTTATCACGATCGAGGACGAGACCGGCATCGCCAATCTTGTCATCTGGCCGCAGGTCTTCGAGCAATACCGGCGCGTCGTGCTGTCGGCGGGTATGCTTTTGGTGCGCGGGCGAATTCAGCGGGAAGGGGAGGTGGTGCATCTCGTGGCGCGCCATCTGTCCGATCTATCGGGTGAGCTTGCCAGCGTCGGCGAGCGCGACGACGCATTTCCGCTGCCGCATGGCCGCGGCGACGAACTGCATCACGGCAGCCCCACGCCTGATCCGCGCGGCCTGCCGAAAGGCCCGCGGCCGCGCAACATCGTCGACCCGTACGGACACATCGACCAGATCAAGGTGAAGCCGCGGGATTTCAGATAAGCGGTGACAGCGTCGTGGACGGACAATCGGTCCGCTTCCGGCCAAGGCCGGCCAAGCGTGCGATAACAAAGCGCAGCGACTTTATTCCAATATCCGTACTGTGTAATCTAGCCGCTGGGGGAGGCGCGTGTGGAAGACCAAGCTGACATCTCAAAGACGTTGCCGGCGGATGAGCTGGCGGACCCAGAACAGCCGCCCGCCAACTCCGCCAAAATCCAGTACGGAAAAGTCATCCCGCCGCAGCAACAGATTCTGATCTACTCGCCGGAAGAATGGGAGACGTTCATACAGGAATGGGCGACCGGCAAGAAGACTGGTTACGCTAAGGTCGTCCGTCTCGCCGGCGCAACGGATATGGGTATCGATGTTGCCGGGCTGGAGGATGCGTCGGGTTTTTTTGGCATCTGGGATAACTTCCAATGCAAGCACTACGATTCCGCGCTGACACCAAGCGACGTCTTGCCAGAAATCGGGAAGATGCTCTGGCACTCATTTAATAAGGAGTTTTCACCCCCACGCGCATACTTTTTCATGGCGCCGAAAGGGTGCGGTATCAGCCTGCAAAAGCTGCTTCTGAAGCCGACCGCGCTCAAGGAGAAGCTATTCGAGAAATGGGGTGAATGGTGCGCAGGGAAAATAACATCAACCCAAACCATCCAGCTCCAAGGCGCCTTCCTGACCTATTGCGAGCAGTACGACTACAGCTCGTTCAGCTACAAGAATCCGCTCGAGGTCATCGACGAGCATAGACACACCCCCTACTTTTCCGCGAGGTTTGGCGGTGGGCTCGCAGCGCGGCCCGTACCAGGAAAGCCACCCGTCGTTCCCGCAGATGACGAGAGTCGCTATTTGCATCACCTCTTCGAAGCCTATGGCGACAACAAGAAGATGATGCTTACAAAGCTCGACGACCTCAGCTCATGGCCCGAGTTGACAAGCCACTATCACCGGCAACGCGAAAACTTTTACCAAGCCGAATCGCTGCGGAACTTTGCTCGCGATACAGTGCCCCCGGGCACCTTCGAATCGCTGCAAGACGAGGTGCATGCCGGTATCGTGGACATTGCCGAAGCGGTTCATGCGGACGGCCTCGCCTGCCTGACGGCCGTTACCCATGCTGCGACCATGTTGCCCCTGACCGAGAACGGCCTCATCAGCGTTGTGAAGATTCACGATCGACGCGGGATCTGTCACCAGCTCGCCAATGTGGATCGCCTCAAATGGAAGAAGTGACCGCTATCAGGCGGAGGGGCCTGCCTTTCAATAGCCCGCTTGAGACGGGCATCCGATCCGTTGGAGTGCTTGCGGCTCTGTTTCCGAAGGCATTCGACCTCCAGCGCATGGTCGCATTCGACTATCTCGTCGTACACACCGCCGACGTGGGAGGCCCGGCGAGCCTGCACCCGGAGCTGCCTCTTCGAAGTGCGGAGCTTCTGGTTAGGAGGGAACTTGTTGAGCGCGGCCTCCATCTGATGATGTCCAGAGAGCTGGTCGAGCGCGTCGTGGATAGCTCTGGCATCGTCTATCGCGCGGGTGAGATGGCGGAGGTTTTCCTCTCCACTCTAACCAGCGAGTATATGAACCTCTTGCAGCTTCGCGCTCAATGGGTGGCAGAAGTTTTTGGCGATATGGGCGACGATGACTTCCGGACCCTAATGCGCGAGAATTTCGACAAATGGGTTGAGCAGTTCCACGTCGTAGAGAAAAGTTCGGCGGGAGGTGCGTCTTGACAGCAGCAGCACTTGCCTTGCGACACTTGGCTTTTACCGGCCCGAATAAGTCAACAGCAGAGATCGAGTTTGGTGCCGGTCTCAATGTCATTTATGGCGCGTCCGAGACAGGCAAATCGTTCATTCTGGAATCGATCGACTTCATGCTCGGAGGTGGAGAAGACCTTCGCGATATACCTGAGCGCGTAGGCTACGATCGGGTATGGCTCGGCTTCGAGTCACCAGAAGGAAAGCCCTATACGCTTGCGCGCGCGGTGGTGGGCGGCAAGTACTCGCTCTTTGAAGGGCTGCATAAATCGATCCCGGCGGACCAAACACCGATCGTTCTCAACGGCAAGCATAATCCCCAGCGCAATAACAACGTCTCGATGTTTCTGCTTGGCCTTCTCGGGCTCTCCGGCAAACGCATTCAGAAGAATGCGCGCGGCGAGACCAACTCGCTGAGCTTTCGGAATCTTGTGCATCTTTGTGTAGTGCCCGAAGGGGACATCCAGAAGCGCGGTTCCCCGATCGAATCCGGTGACTACCTGACGCGGACACCAGAAATGTCTGTATTCAAGCTTCTCGTAACGGGGGTCGATGACAGCGCCGTGCAGGCTGTTGACGAGGATCGAACACGCGTTACGAGCAGGACGGCAAAGACCGAGATCATCAACGAATTGATCTCAAGCTATAAGGATAAGCTGACCAGCATCGTCGGTGAGGAAGACGACGTGGCCGAGTTGGAAGACCAGCTCGGCAGACTTGAGGATACTCTTGAGATTGAGAAGACCGGCCTACAGCAGCTCGAATTCGAGTTCAGAGAAATTGCGGCGCGGAGGCGCTCGTTTCGTGCCGCAATCGATGATGCAGATATTCGCCGCGCTGAAATTGAAGAGTTGCTCGCGCGCTTCGATCTGCTTTCCCAAAGCTACCAGTCGGACCTGCGCCGGCTCGCCGGCCTCAGGGAGGCGGGGTCGCTGTTAGGGGCATTAGCACCGGGGCGCTGTCCGCTTTGCGGCGCATTGGCTGAGCACCAAAATCCAGACGATGATAGTTGCGACGGCAACATCGAGGTCGTCGTTGCAGCGGCGGACGCAGAAGCGTCCAAAATTCAATTGCTTGCCAAAGAACTCGCCGAGACTGTCCAGCAGCTCAACGACGAAATTGCGTCAATTGAGGCATCGAAGCCGGGCCTGGAGCAACAGCTTACGGCTACCGATGCGGAGCTATTGCGCATCACCCCGACCCTGCAAGGTCAGCGGGCCACTTATTCCGAGATCACGGAGAAGCGTACGTCTGTGACTAATGCGCTTTCGCTGTTCCAGTCGATCTCCGACCTGGAGGAGCGAAAGGCCGAACTCGAGGAAGACGTGTCCGAGCCGCAAGCAGCGCCTGCACAGCCAGCGTCGGGTCTTTCAGAGTCAGTGTTGGATCTGTTCTCGGAGCAATTGCGCTTGCTCCTCAAGGCCTGGAATTTTCCGGAGACGGAGCGAGTGCATTTTGACCGATCTTCGAAAGACTTTGTGATCTCCGGGAAACCTCGAGGCAGTCGCGGCAAAGGTATGCGTGCCATCACGCACTCGGCGTTCAACGTCGCGCTTCTTGAGTTCACGCGGGACAACGACTTGCCGCACCCTGGATTTGTCGTGCTGGACACCCCGCTGCTAGCGTATCGCGAGCCTGAACACGACGAGGACGATCTGTCGGAAACTGACGTTCGCGACCATTTCTACGAGTATCTCTCAAAGCATGACGATCGGCAGGTCATCATCTTGGAGAACGACACGCCGTCGAACGCTGTGCGCACTAGGTCTCAGACCACGTTCTTTACCAAGAACGAGCAACTCGGAAGATACGGCCTGTTTCCGCGGCCAGCGGTGAAGCGGACATAGGCAGCGTCGCTTCTAGGTGTTTCCCCACATGCTACGCATGCGCGCCTTCATGTCGATCGGCGTCCGCGTCGACCGTGCAGCAGCACTGGCCGCTTGAGCACGCGGCCAGTGGCGGCTCTGGAAATGCTTCGTGATGGCGTTCGGGATGAAGCGCGTGCGCTGCGCATAGACGTGGCGATCACCGAAGCTGCGCTGGCCATGCGTGAAGAAACGCTGCGGGACCATCAGATGAAGCTGATCCTTGGCCCGCGTCATGGCGACGTAGAGAAGCCGGCGTTCCTCCTCGATCTCCGGCGTCGAGCCGACGCCGAGGTCGGACGGAATGCACCCATCGACCACGTTGAGGACGAAGACTGACGACCATTCCTGGCCCTTGGCGGAATGAATGGTCGAGAGGATCAGATAATCCTCATCGAGCAGTGGCGGACCGGCCTGGTCGCTCGTCGCATCGGGCGGGTCGAGCGTCAGTTCGGTCAGGAAACGCTCGCGAGTCGGATAACTGGCTGCGATCTGCGCAAGCTGCGTAAGGTCGGCCTGCCTTTGTAGGGCGTCCTCGTAGCGTTGCTCCATGAAGGGCAGATACCAGCGGCAGGCGAGATCGAGCTCGGACGGCCATCCGGCTGCGCCGAGATGTAGCGCGCTCATCGTCTCGACGAACTTCTGCCAATGCGCGACCGCAGCAACCGGAGGGCGAAAGCCGTGCAGGCCGGTGGCCGCGCTGCCGCTAGCGGCGGTGCCGTCGAGAAGCTTAGCAGCCGTGCCCGGGCCGACGCCGGGCAGGAGCTGCGCCACACGAAACCCGGCGACGCGATCACGCAGATTGTGCGCCCAGCGCAGCACGGCGAGCACATCCTTGATGTGCGCCGCCTCGATAAACTTGAGGCCGCCGAATTTGACGAATGGAATGTTGCGACGGGTCAGCTCGACTTCGAGCGTCGCGCTGTGGCTCGACGTCCGGAACAGGACCGCCTGCGATTTGAGGCGCTGTCCGGCCTCGCGATTGGCGAGAATGTTTTCGACGATGTAGCCGGCCTGGGCATTGTCATCGGCGACGTTGACGAGCGCGGGCAGATCGGATGATGCGCGATAAGACCAGAGGTTCTTGGTGAAGCGCTCGGAGGCGAGATCAATCACCGCATTTGCCGCGGCAAGGATCGGCTGCGTCGAGCGATAATTCTGCTCGAGCGTGATCAGCTCGGCCTTCGGCGTGAAGTGACCGGGAAAATCGAGAATGTTGCGCACCGTCGCCGCGCGGAACGAATAGATCGACTGAGCGTCGTCGCCGACGACGGTGAGGCCGCGGCCGGTCGGCTTGAAGTTCAGCAGGATCGAGGCCTGAAGCCTGTTCGTGTCCTGATACTCGTCGATCAGGACGTGATCGAAGCGGCCTGAGAGATCGTCGGCGAGCGCCGGCGCCATCATCATCTGCGCCCAGTAGAGCAGCAGATCGTCGTAATCGAGCACGTTCTGTTTCTGCTTGGCCTCGACATAGGCGCCGAACAGCCTTTGCAGTTCGGCCTCCCATTCGGCGCACCAGGGGAAGACGCCGCCGAGCACTTCGCCGAGCGGCGTTTCCGCATTCACGGCGCGCGAATAGATCGCCAGACACGTATCCTTCATCGGGAAGCGCTTCTCCATCTTGGAAAAGCCGAGATCGTGCCGCGCGAGGTTCATCAGGTCGGCGGAATCTTCCCTGTCGTGGATCGTGAACGCCGCATCCAGTCCGATGTCCGCCGCGTATTCACGCAGGAGCCGGGCGCCCATCGCATGGAATGTCCCCGACCAGGCCAGCGCATCGGCCATCGCGCCGGCGTTCGGTCCGAGCGCCTTCGCCATGATCCGCTCGACGCGGCGCTGCATCTCGACCGCGGCGCGCCGCGAGAATGTCAGCAGCATGATGCGGCGCGGGTCGGCGCCTGAAACGACCAGATGCGCGACGCGATGCGCCAGCGTGTTGGTCTTGCCCGAGCCGGCGCCGGCGATGATGAGCAGAGGCGGGACATCGTTCAGGTCAGCGCAGCCATGTTCCACGGCGCGCCGTTGCTTCGGATTCAGCCCGGCCAGAGGGCCGTCTCTCCCCGCGTCTGTTTGGCTTGCCGTCCTGACCTGCTGCAGCATTCCCACTTGCCCCGAATCTCGAGGCTATAGTACAAATCATGAACAGGCATTTAAGTCGACCAGATTTGCGAGGCGGGCGGTGGGCTTTCGACGACGCGATCCATCTCGCCATTCCCGCCTATCGCACGGCGAAGGGCACACAGGTGACGTCGCGAAGCTGGCGCCTCGTCCACGGCAGAGACGGCCAGTGGCGGTCGGAGCGGATTCCCTGACACCTCGTCCGCGGGGTCAGAAAAGCATCAGATCCGACGACGACGTTGCCGGTTCGCCCCGGATCACCGTCCCCACGAACGCCTCTTCGATCGCCTTGCGTTTCTCGGCAGTCCAGCCCTCGACATGCTGCGGAGATACGAAGAAGTTCTCGGCCCGATCCACCAGCATGTGCGAGAGCGCGGACAGGCGCGCGTCCCCGCTCTTCAGGAAAATCGGCGCGACGTAGCGGCGGGCCTTTCCGGACTGCTCCTTCGGATAGCTCACGATCACGGCGGCTTCCGTCGTTGATGTCGGAATGACATTGAGAGTCACCGCTGCGAACCGTTTGCCCCACGCCTTGTCGTCAACTGAGAAGAATGAGGACGACGCCAGCACGGGCTTGCGGCCCTCAATCACAAACGTCGAATGGAGCACGTCTCCAAATCGGCTTTTCGCGAATGGCCGGTCGTAAAACTCCAAGCGATGCTTCCACACGCCCCAGGCCTTAATCATGTGCGCCGTAGCTTCCGTCATAGCCGGCGATGGCTTGTCCTTTGGTACGAGGCCTTCCGCTATCTGACGTTCGAGCGTGGTCTGCAGACGCATCGCTGCTTCCATTACGGTGTGCAGCTCTCGTGTGAGAGACCGATAGGCGATCAGAAACAGTTGCTCCGCATCGTCAAGCGACAGCGGCTTTGTGTCGAGGGGCTTGAAAATCTCCGTGTCGTGCCGGCTGCAAAAGCCTGGAAATGTGGACGCCTGATTGCGCCCGACTTTCTCGAAAAGGCATTCCGGCGAGCCATTTTTGACGCGCATGCGGAGCTCTTAGACGTGATTGTCTTCGGCAATAAGGCCGAGAGACGTCGCGTTCTGCACGGAATGGGCGTTGATCGCCTTTTCGGTGCATGAAAGTGTTGGATCTAAGCATTTCTCGAAGCGGACTTTCATCGTCTCGAAGAAGTGCGAAATGTTCGATTGCCCTTCCCCCACGTTTACCCCCAGATTTGTATCTTTGCAGGACACTAGCATCGACGCGCGTTGGCGGCGAAGTTGTTGGCCGAATTGAGATCAACGTGAAGGTCGAGGAATATTTCTGACAGCGCCGCCGCCGCTAGCGAATCCCAAAAGCTGGGGCGACATCCTCATTCCAAATCTGAATCGCGGGGACGCCGGCTCTCGCTTCGAGATTCACGCGCTCGAGGGGGACGTCGGGGGCCGTCGATCCCGAAGCGACATATCGCAGCTCCAGCCCACCCAGGCCAACCTTGCGAGCCGGGAAAATCGCGCCAAAGCGCTTCTGGTCGGACAACGCCCGGTGCATTTCCGCGTCCGTTCCCGATCGAAGCAGCGCGGGTGCAATAACATCGTCAGCGCGGGCTTTGACGACCTCCGTTCGCTCTGCAAGCACGACCTTCGGTGCGAGCGCCTGGAACGCTTCATCTCCTGCGCGCCAACGCTGATGATAGAGCGTCAGATCAACGATATCGAAAGGCGGAGCGATCAACCAGTAGTGTCCCGTCTCAAAGCCCCGACCCTCGTCCTCGTCGACGATTGCGAAATGCCGAGACGCTCCGTCGACCGTCTTTATCGCAACGGAGCCTCGCATCACGGTATTCCAGACCCCCAGACGATCCAGCATCCTCGTCAGCATCCCGGTTACGGCGATGCAGGAGCCGAACCACTGATGGCGATCCATTCGCGCCGAGATGATTGGAGCGAGCTTCCCCAGGACGTCTCGGACATGCGCGTCGTATTCGGGCAACCGCTCGCGATGTATGACCCACTCGGCATAGGCCTCAAGAAAACGCCGATCCCGGCGCTCCTCCGTCAAGAATCCGGGATCGTCGTAGAAACCAGGAGTCGATATGTCGATGCCGAGCTGCTCGAAACGGCGCGACAGTTCGTTTCGCCGCACAACTGAAGCACCCAGCATCTTCTTTCGCTTCGCATCTCCCATCCCGCACCCCGTGAACTTCACTGCCATCACATTGCATTCGACTTTGTAACAAAGGCCTATGTTTCTGCGCTTAATCCGATCCGCTCCGTACCAACTCGACACCGAGGGAACCCTTCGGTAGCGGCCTCAGCAACTCGCTTTCAGGTTTCGTCAGATAGAGCCAAGCACTCCAATCGCTCGGTGCCAGGATTACGACCTGCCGATTGTGATAGGGCGCGATGTCCTCGCCGGGCGACGTCGTAAGCATGGTGAAACTCGGCGGATGGTTGCCCTGGCCTTCGCGCCAGAGGCCGGCGATCGCCGTGATCGGCGAGCCCTTCAGCGCGAAGCGATATTTCGCTTTCGGATATTTCTTGCCGACGAACTCGAAGAAGGCGCTGCTCGGGATGATGCAGCGGTTGCTGTTGTCGAAGCGCCGTCCCTCCGACCGGAAATTGAATACGGGACCGCCGCGGCCTGACGGCGGGAAGCTGAAATTCATCGAGGCGAGCTCGACATGATTGTCGGCAATGCGCATCACCGGGCCGCGATCGTTGATCTTGATGTCGTCGGCTTCCGGGAGATCGAGCTCAGTCTGCTGCGTCGGGATGCCCAGCTCCAGGTTCTGCATCATCTTGCAGTATTCCTGCCAGCGGACATGCTGCTCGTAATTGTTGCACATGGGCCCCAATGTAGGGGCTCATCGCCGTTCAGACGAGATGGCGTCTCCCTGCGGGACCGCGCCGGCGGCTTGTGCTGAAGCCCCTCTTGCGCGGGTCTTCACCCTTCGGGCTTTCGTCGCTGACGCGGCTATGCGGGCAAGGAGCGGGAGACGATCGCGGGGTATGTGCTATTCGGTCGGGTTCCAGATCACCGCGAACTCGTCGTCGCTCTCCGACCCCGCCGCGCGGCCGAGATTGGCGAACAGCTTGCGCGGACCGAACTCGGGCGCCGAGATCGAGACGAAACATAATCGGCGCCGGTCTCCTTGCCCTGGCGAATCCACGCGTCGCCGATTTCCGCGCCGTTGGCATAGACCCGAAAATCCGGTTGATCGCTGTCCGGCTTCTTCTCTTTGTTCGGCATAATCTTCAGCGCCGCCGAGATCGAGAGCGTCCACAGCGTGCCGCGATAGGAGCCATCGTCGAGTTTGTTGACGTAGCCGATTGCGGGCATGGGCGTCCTCCTCTCTAAGGCGAAAGCATCGCCGGTCCTTTGCGCCGAGCGTCGACCTGCATGAGGTCGAAGCGCGCGGATCGCACCCCGGCGGATATGCCGGGTCCGGGATGGTCATGACGCCACCCCGCTGTCGATGGTCTCGGAGCTGGTCGGCCGGAAGAGGTGGTCGGCCGGGTGGGGCCGGGCCGTGGCAGGCGAGGCGCTCGCCTGTGCGTGGCTGAGGTGTCATCCGGCGAGGGGACATGCCCGCTCTCAAATGGGCTTTCCCTTGATCCGGGACCGGCCTTCCACGATCAACCCACGAGGGGTTCGCTACGCAAGCGTGCGACCGTCTCCGGCTGCGCCTTCGAGGTGATCGCGGCCGCTCACGGACACTTCGGACGCCTGTCGAGCGGGACGGTCCCGCTCCCGAAGACAGGAGCCTCGCATGTCGCACAATCTCGATCTCGCCCAGAACCACGCCTGGGATCTCGCCCGCACCCTGATGGTGCCGGTCGTTCTCTTCCAGTCCGACGACGCCTTCGGCGTCATGGTCGCCAGCGAATATGACGGCGACGAGGACAGCATCGTCCACGAATACGATCCGTGGCGTCCGGCTCATTGAGCCGGGCGTCAGCGCCCCTGCTGCCGCTTGCGCCTTGCCGGGCGCAAGGGAGGCTGCGCCGCGGCGATGCCCCGGCAATTCCGACGGCTTGTCATCGCGCCCTTGCCCCCGGCAGGCTTCGCGGCCGGTCGGCGTGGTCCCGCGCATGGCGGGAAAAGCGAAGCCAACCGAGGAAAGGGCTGGACATCGCCGGCATGGCGGGTTCGGCATAGGGTCATGGATAAGAAGGACATCGACGAGCTGCGCAGGAAGGTGCCCTGCGCGGCCATTCTGGAGAAGGCCGGATTCAAGGTCGATCTGAAGGAGAGCACCCGCAAAGCGGTGAAGTACCGCCGCGGCGACGGCGAGATCGTCATCGTCATCCATGACGGCCGCGGCTGGTTCGACCCGATGTCGGAGGCCAAGGGCGACATCTTCTCGCTTGCCGAGCATCTCGGCGCGGACGGCTTTCCTGACGCGCTGAAGCAGGTCGCCGATCTCGTCGGCTTCACGCCGACCGAGCCGGCCTGGAAACGTCCGGTCCGGAAGAAGCCGACCGCGCCGCTGGCCCGCCGCTGGGCCGAGCGCCTGAAACCGCGCCCCGGCTCGCCGGCCTGGCGCTATCTTGCCGAGACGCGCGCCATTCCCGATCACCTCATTCAGGAGGCCGTCGATCAGGACGTCCTGCGCGAGGGACCGCGCGGCAGCATGTGGGCGGCGCATACCGACGAGTCGGGCGCCGTCGCCGGCTGGGAGGAGCGCGGCCCGGAATGGCGCGGCTTCGCGACGGACGGGTCGAAGGTGCTGTTCCGGATCGGCGCCGCCGATCCGC
>MDTD01056444.1_pt1 | contig 19489 bp, 22 predicted proteins | sample 811221 | NCBI WGS metagenome assembly MDTD01 (sample SAMN05326646, study PRJNA326480) | marine metagenome | isolation source: seawater | place: Pacific Ocean: South West | collected 2011 | reverse complement strand
TATACAACTCTAACGGTCGAAGCGTTGTTTAACACGAGTAGCTTTACCTACTCTATCTCTTAGATAAAATAGTTTAGCTCTTCTTACTTTACCTCTACGCTCAACTTTTAGAGAGGCAACCTGTGGACTATGTAGCATAAATATTCTTTCAACGCCAATGCCTTGAAAAATTCTCCTAACAGTAATAGTTTGATTTAAGCCACCATGTCTCTTGGCAATTACAACACCTTCGTAAGGCTGAACTCTCTCTTTGTTACCTTCTGTAATTTTTACACCAACTTTTACAGTGTCTCCCACGTAAATTTCAGGTAATTCTTTTTTTAATTGAGAGTCCTCGAAATCTTTGATAAGATGCGAAGAACTTTGAGGTTGTTTCTCCTCAATTTTCTTTTTGTCTGCTGTATCTTGGAGAGCTGTATTGGCAGCTTTTTTTTCATCAATGTTAGTTTCTTCTGTATTCACAGAATCGTTATCTTTTGCCATAAAACCACAAAAAAATCCACAATAATATATCTTAACCTTTTTGGTTTGCTTTTAGAAACCTTTTGATCAATGTTGATTTTTAATATTACTATTTAAAAAAATTAATATTATGTATGTAAAAAAAATTTTTAACTGCAATCGTAGGAATGAAAGGTTAATTTCGCTAGATATTTAATAATATAAATTATTTTTTTAAACTTAAATAATTACTTTGATATTAGCGAACAACAATTTATTCAGCATATATTTTAGAATTGTAGTAATAAATTTCGTTGCTTTTTATCAATTAGTGTTCTTTAAAACCTTAGATTTATAAAAAATGAATTGAAATTTTAAGTATCAACAAAGAAAATGAATCTTTTTGCCGATCTTTTACTTAACCAAAATAATTCAAGATCAAATGATCAACCACCATTTATTCAAGGGAAAAAGGGAGTACAAATAAAAACTTCGCGTGAGATAAAACTAATAAAAAAATCCAGTAGTATTGTGGCCAAAGTTTTAAGTGAAATTATTGATTTAATTAAACCTGGAATGAGTACTAAAGATTTAGATGATTTTGCGGAAAAAAGGATTCGTGAAATGGGAGCTGTGCCAAGTTTTAAAGGTTTATATGGTTTTCCAGCAAGTATATGTTCGAGTATTAATAACGAAGTTGTTCATGGAATACCAAATAAGAATAAAATAATCAAAGAGGGGGATTTAGTAAAAATTGATACAGGAGCATACTTAGATGGCTATCACGGAGATAGTTGTGTTTCTATTTGTGTGGGTTCAGTAGATAAACAAATAGAGAAACTAAGCAAGGTTGCCCAAGATGCTTTATATGCTGGTTTAAAGAAGATAAAAGCAGGTAATACCCTTTTAGATATTGCAGGAGCCATTGAGGATGTTGTGATACAGAATGGATTTAGTGTTGTTGAAGACTATACAGGTCATGGAGTTGGGCAAAATCTTCATGAAGAACCTTCTGTCTTTAACTTTAGAACAAAAGATCTTCCAAATGTCGTTTTAAGAGAGGGAATGACTCTTGCAGTTGAACCTATTGTTAATCAGGGTACAAAATTATGTAAGACATTAAGTGACCGATGGACAGTTGTAACCAGAGATGGAAAATTCTCTTCACAATGGGAGCACACAATTGTGGTTCTTAAAGATGGGGTTGAGATTCTAACTGATAGGAATTTCTAGTTATTTATTTTTAATTTCTTTAAGAGGAAATAATATAAAGAGAAATAAAATTCTTTTATTGTAAAAATTAAGTAAGTTATCGGATTTGGACTAACTATTATTAGAAAAAAATTAGTTTTTGAAAATAAATAAATCAAATTCGCAACTAAACTAGGTGGCATAATACCAATTGGATTAAGTTCTGACTTGAAAGGTCCTAATATGATTTTTCTAATTTTTAATTTATTTGATTGTTCATTATTTATAAAATTTCTTTTGTAGGTTATAAATTGCCCAATTAAAGATTTACTAATTTCATAAGAGGGATTTAATGCAGGCAATAATTCAGCTTCTGAGGTATTTATCCATATTTCATTAGGTTGATCTAAATTTTCTCTAGCTAATGATATTTGCTCAAATAATCTAAAAATTCTGAACTTACTAAGTGCATTAATTTCGAGTGAATTTTCTATTAAATCAGTGTTATTCTTTTCATAAAATCCATGATTTAAAATTAATAAATCAATATTTTCTAACTTTTCTTTTAGTAGATTTTCCTTACCACATTCCCAAATTATCCATTCATTTGGTCCATCCTCTTCAATCTTTTGTCTATTTTGCTTGTGGGTGAAACCAATAACTTTATATCCTTTTGATTTGAATAATCTTGTTAGGCACTTTCCCAGTGCACCACTTGCTCCTGTAATTCCTATTGTCTTTTTCCCTTTCATATATTTTTCAGATAAATTAAAAAATTAAAAGAAGATTTAATATGTAGAAGAATTATTTAATCCTTTGACACAAATAATTAATTGAATACTACATAAAAAAATACTAACCTAAGCATAAGACTAATGATTTATTATGAGTCATATATTATTAATTGGATCTTGTGAACCATTTAGCGGTAAGTCAGCTTTAGTCTTGGGGGTTGCCAAAAAAGTAATTTCTTTAAATAAAAAAGTCCGTTTAGGCAAGCCTTTAGCTACTTGTATAGAGTTAACTAATCTTCCTTCCATGGCTTATGAGGGACTAATTGATGATGATGTTAAATTTATAAGTTCAACTTTAGGAATTGAGGAAAAGAACTTAATTTCTTCTGTTGGATTATTAGATAATATATCCGCTGGGAAGAGGATCGTAAATAAAGATTTAACCCCTGGGAGAGGATTTGAACAAATTAAGGAACTTATAAATGATGATTTTGATGGTTTAAATATTCTTGAGGCTGCTGGTAGTTTGCACGAAGGTTTGATTTATGGTTTAAGTCTTCCTCAACTAGCAAGGTCACTAAAATCAAAAGTTGTAGTGGTAAATTTATGGGAAGATAGTAAAAGTGTTGATGCATTATTAAATGCAAAGAAACAACTAGGTGAATATTTTGCAGGTGCTGTATTAAATTCTGTAATTCCTACCGAAATTGAAAATATTGAAAAAGAGATTATCCCTTCCTTAAAACATTTGGGAATTGAAGTTTTTGGGATTATGCCAAAATCACCTCTTTTAAGAAGTGTTACCGTCGGAGAATTAATACGAAGGTTAGATGCAAGAGTTATTTGTTGTCCAGAAAAGAATCAATTATTAGTTGAAACATTAAGCATTGGAGCAATGGGTGTAAATTCTGCTATGGAATTTTTTAGAAGAAGCAGAAATATGGCAGTTGTAACAGGAGCAGATAGGACAGATATTCAGTTGGCAGCCTTAGAAGCTTCTACTCAATGTTTAATTTTGACAGGTATGGGAGAGCCCTTACCTCAACTTATTCATAGAGCTGAGGAATTAGAGGTTCCGATTTTAAAAGTTGATAAAGATACCCTTTCATGCGTAGAAGTAATTGAACAAGCTTTTGGCCATGTACGATTGCATGAGTCAGTAAAAGCTTCATATGCAATTCAACTTGTTCATGAGAATGTAAATATTAATGCAATTCTTGAAAAAATTGATTTTGACTGCAATTTCTCAGAAAAATGCTAATTATAAATTATAGTATTTAGATTATTTTGAGTCGCTCTTTAGATCTCCCTTCAACTGAAAAAGTTGATACTCTTGCTCAAGAACTTGCAAAACTTCAAGATAACGGTAAAAGAAGGATTGCTTTTTTAGGCAGTAGACATGTTCCTGTTGTGGATATTCATCTCATCGAACTCATTGCAAGATCATTAGCAGAGGAGGGACATTCAATAATTACTTCTGGCTCTCAAGGAGTTAATGCCACTGTTATTAGAGCTGTATTAGAAATTAATCCTTCCTTATTAACCGTATTACTTCCTCAAAGCTTAGATAAACAAGTACCTGAAATAAAAGATCAGCTTGAGAAGGTATTACATCTCGTCGAAAAAAATGAGAATGACGATTTGCCATTACCTTTGGCTAGCAGTCTTTGTAATCAAGAAATAATAAACAGATGCGATCAATTAATATGTTTTGCTTTCCATGATAGTGAAACTTTATTAAATAGTTGTAGGTGTGCAGAAGATATGGGTAAAGTTGTTAGTTTATTGTTTTTTGATTAAATTTTTAAAGAAATTTTTTCTTGAAAACATTTTTAAGTTAATAATGAAATAAATATAATTTAATAATGGCTGAAAATTTTTCTTTTGATATTGTCTCTGATTTTGATAGACAAGAGTTAGTAAATACTTTAGATCAAGTAAAAAGAGAAATTTCCCAAAGATACGATCTAAAAGGAACTGATACTAGTTTGGATTTGGAAAAGGAAAATATATTCATAACTACAAATAGCGAGTTAACTCTTAATTCTGTTATTGATATTCTTAGACAAAAAGCGACAAAAAGAAAATTATCTCTAAAGATTTTTGAATTTCAATCACTTGATGAAGTTAGTGGAAATAAAGTTAAACAAAATATAAAATTAAAAAAAGGACTTGACCAGGAAATAGCAAAAAAAATTAGTAAGGAATTGAGAAATCAAATAAAAAAGATAAATGTAAGTATTCAGGGTGATAGCTTAAGAGTTTCAAGTAAAAGTAAGAATGATCTTCAAACGGCAATATCAATGCTTGAGGGATTTGAAGAGTCTTTTGATATTCCTCTTCAGACAAATAATTTTCGTTAGGTATTGTTATATTTGTTTTGTTATTTTTATTTCGCAATGTCAGATTATTCAGAATCAGTTATTAAATTATTGTGCTCGAGAATTAAAAACTATCCAAACTTTTCAATTCAAGATATTGAGAAGTTTTGTTGGATGGCTTCTCATGAACATAAACATGGAGTTTTGCCATCAGAGTATGATATTAGAGAAATTGATGAAAACCTTTATTTGATATTGCTTGAAGAATTTAAAAAATAAAACGTTATTCAAGAATCTAAAAAAAGAAGTAATTTCTATAAATTGAGTAATATCAAAATCAATTATTAAAAATATATTTAATTTAAGGAATTTAACAATGCATTAATGAATTTAATTAAGTAAATTAAAAAAAAAAGAAATTTAATGTCTACTTCTTTTAAAAATGTAACTCCTACAGGGCCTGGGGGTACAGCCACTTTACTAATAGTCTTATCCTTTACAGGATTTCTTCTATTAACTCAAGCCTTATTTGTTGTCCCCTCTGGTCAAGTAGCTGTAGTTACTACTCTCGGGAAAGTAAGCGGTGGATCCAGAAGAGCAGGTTTAAATGTCAAAGTGCCTTTTATACAGAACGTCTATCCTTTTGATATCAAAACACAAGTTCAGCCTGAGAAATTTGAAACTTTGACGAAAGATCTTCAGGTTATCAGAGCCACCGCTACAGTAAAATATTCTGTGAAACCAAATGAAGCAGGAAGAATATTTGCAACTATTGCTAGTAGAAATAGTGATGTTTATCAAAAAATTGTGCAACCTTCTCTTCTTAAAGCTCTAAAGTCTGTATTTTCTCAATATGAATTAGAGACAATTGCAACTGAATTTAATGTTATTTCCGAAAAAGTTGCTGATACCGTAGCTAAAGAGTTAAATTCTTTTGATTATGTAGATGTAAAAAGTTTAGATTTAACTGGATTAGAAATTGCAGAGGAATATAGAGCTGCAATTGAGCAGAAACAAATAGCTGGACAGTTATTATTAAGAGCAAAAACTGAAGTTGAAATCGCTGAGCAAGAAGCTTTAAGATACGAAACTCTCAATAAAGGATTAAATGATCAAGTCCTTTTCAAATTATTTTTAGATAAATGGGACGGAAGGACACAAGTTGTTCCTGGTTTACCAGGTACTTCTGGAAGTACTCCACCTGTAATAGTGAATGGTGATAGAAGATAAAAAATAAATTCTAATTTTTTATTTCTTTAAATGATTGATCAAAAGCTTCAAGAGTATGATCAATCTCTTCTTCATTATGGGCTAAAGAAGTAAAACCTGCTTCAAATGAGCTTGGTGCTAAATATACTCCTCTAGTAAGCATTTCTCTATGCAATCTACCGAATAATTCTGAATTAGTAGATTTTGCTTCTTCGAAATTTCTCACAGGACCTTCACATAAGAAGAAACCAAACATTGCACTAATACTACCTCCATTTATAGCAATGCCATTATTTATAGCAGCTTGTTTAATTCCTTCTATTAATCTAGAAGTTGTTGATTCTAATTTTTCATAAGTTCCTTCTTGCCTCAATAATTCTAATGTTTTAATGCCTGCAGTCATAGCAAGTGGATTTCCGCTTAATGTTCCTGCTTGATAGACAGAACCTGAGGGAGCAATCATTGACATGATTTCTTTCCTACCTCCATAGGCGCCTACAGGTAATCCTCCTCCAATCACTTTTCCTAAGGTTGTTAAATCAGGTGTAACTCCAAATCTTTTTTGAGCACCTCCATAACTAATCCTAAAGCCAGTCATGACTTCATCAAATACTAGTAAAGCACCATTCTCAGTAGTCAATTCTCTTAACCCTTCCAGGAATCCAGGTTCAGGAGTAATAAAGCCTGCATTTCCAACAATTGGTTCTAAAATTACTCCAGATATTGCATCTGGATTTTCTGCAAATAATTTTTTTACAGCCTCCAAATCATTGTATGGTGCAGTAAGTGTATTTGCTGTTGTCGTTCTTGGAACTCCAGGGGAGTCTGGAAGACCTAATGTCGCAACCCCTGAACCTGCTTTTACTAGAAACATATCAGCATGCCCGTGGTAGCAACCGTCAAATTTTATTACTTTGTCTCTACCTGTGTAAGCCCTCATAAGTCTAAGAACGGCCATACATGCCTCTGTACCGCTATTGACAAACCTGACCATTTCTATTGATGGGACAGCCTCAATTACCATCTCTGCAAGTTTATTCTCTAGGACGCAAGGAGCACCAAAACTGGTTCCTTTTTCTATGGCCTCTTGCAATGCTGTAATGACCTCAGGGTGAGCATGCCCGCAAATAGCAGGTCCCCAACTACCTATGTAATCGATATATCTATTTCCATCAATATCCCAAGCAAATGGTCCTTTGACTCGATCAAATACGACAGGTTGACCATTGACAGATTTGAAAGCTCTAACTGGAGAACTTACTCCACCAGGCATAAGCTCTTGTGCTTCTGAGAAAACTTTTTTGGAGTTAGTAATATTTAATATTTCAGTCACAATACGATTGATTTAGAGATTTTGACATAATACATCATTACCAAATTAGAAATAAGAGAAAAATTTGTCAATAAGAAGATACTCTACAATGTAAAAATCTTTTTCGAATTTTGTTGTTGTATTCTGATATTAACTAAAAAAATTTCTTTTAAACAAGTTCTAAAAAGGAAACTTTACTTGTGTGTGCCTTTTTGAAAGAAGACTTTGAAGATTATTGAAAGTTTCAAATAATTTAAAGTCCAAATATATCTTCATCTTGATCAAACTCTTCAAAGTCCTCTTGAAAATCAAGATTTATCATTATGGGAGCATGATCACTGGGCTTTTCATTACCTCTTTGATCCTTCATGATAACTGAGCTTTTAAGCATAGGTAAAAGATTTTTACTGATATAAATATGATCAATACGCCACCCTTTGTTTAATTCAAACGAATTATTACGGTAATCCCACCAACTCCAATGGCCTGATCCTTCCTCGAAGATACGAAATGTATCAATATATTCGTCCCCCACAATTTTTTCTAGTTGCATTCTTTCAATCTCTGATGCCATTATTGTCCCTTTATACTTATGAGGATCGTAAATATCTTTATCGCTTAGAGCAATATTAAAATCTCCCATAATACATGTGAATTCATCTCTACTTGATTGTTTTACTAAATATTCATTAAGTTTTGCTAACCAATCTAGTTTGAATATAAATTTATCTGAATCAAGAGAGGATCCATTTGGAACATATACATTGATTATCCTAATGTTATTTATCAAACAACTAATAATTCTTTTTTGCGAAATTAGTTCATTAGAAAAATCCTTTATCTCAAGCTCTCCATTAAATCCATATCTTAAATCTAATAATTCTGCTCTACTTAAAATCGCTACACCATTATAAGATTTTTGACCATAAACTTTAACTTTGTAACCCAAGCTTTCAAATGGTTCAAAGGGGAAATCTTCGTCTAATACTTTTGTTTCTTGTAGACAGAGAATATCAGGCGATTGTTCTTCAATCCAACTTATAACTTGAGATAATCTAGATCTTATTGAATTAACATTCCAAGAGGCTATTAACAATTTAATTATTAGTAATGTATGTTTAAGTTAGCAGATGTTTTTATTAGGTATACTAAATCTAAATTATTAAAAATTTATTTTTGATGAAAATTAAATTAATAACTAAATTAAGTGTCTTTTTTTTAATAAATTATTATTGTAGTTCTTCTTTTTTATTAGCACAAGAAAGTTTTAGTTTAAAGGAAATTGAAATTAATAGTTCTACAAAATCTGACGGAGATAATAATCTTGATTTGCCTTCCAACCCTTTCGCTCTTGTAGAAATGATGAGGAGAGCAAATAGCTTAAATGATGCTACAAAACCATCTGATGCGATTGATGATGCTTTAAGATCATTTGATATGATTAGAGAAAAAGAAAAATATTAATTCTAATCTATCCTTTATATAAATTTAAGAAAAATACTTAATATGATCAAAAGTCCAATACCACTAGCATCAGAAAAATTGCAGTTTAGAGCTATTGGCATAATTTATGGAACTTTTATTGCAATAAACCCTCATTGCTTAAATAAAGGTAGGATTATTGATAAAGATGGATTTCAAATAGATGTTGTAGTTTTAGGTAAAGCTTTACCTATTTTAAAAAAATTTGTAAATTTTGAAAAGCAATATTTTTGGATAGTTTATCCAAGAAATAAAAATACAGAATGTCTTCATTTGCAGATAGCAGGTATATGGGATCCAAATAATTTTAAGGAAGAAAGAATAAGTAAATTTGAAGAATCTAATAAGATATTGAGTTCCATAAATTTAAAGGACAATTTGTTTTCTATTAGAGGCAAATTAGTTTTTATTAATGTTGCTCAAGAAGAAATAATCATAAAAATCTGCTCGTTTAATACAAATAAGAATCAAACAAAATCTTTTAAAGTTACTTTAAAAGGCCTGATACCAATGCAATTTATTAATTCATTTGTAAGTATTGATGCTTATAGAAAATCAAATACCTTGTATTTAGATAAATTTGAGATAATTGAAGATAAATCTTTCGAGATTAAATGATTTTAATTATGAGGATAATTTTTTATTGAAAAATTTAAATTATGAATGAAATTTTAATTGAATGCTTGCCAGGGATTTCTGGAGATATGCTGCTTTCTGCTTTTTATGATTTTGGAGTTCCAAAAGAAATTATGGAGAAACCGTTATTTGAGCTTGGTTTGGAGAAATCATTCTCTCTTATTTTTCAAGAATCTAAAAGTTGCTCTTTTCGAGGTAAAAAAACTAACGTACGCGTAATAAAGGATAATCAAAAACGAAATTGGAGAGAAATAAAGAATTTAATTCAAAAGGGAAGATTAGAAAGAAATCTGAAAAAGAATATATTTCAAGTTTTTGAATCCTTAGCCTTAGCTGAAAGTAAAGTTCATGGCATACCTTCAGAACATATACATTTTCACGAGGTAGGAGCAATTGATTCTCTTGTAGATGTAATTGGTGTTTGTGCTTCAATAAATTACCTGAATCCCTCAAGAATTTATTGTAATGCGCCTACAATTGGAAGTGGTTTTATTAAATCAGAACATGGACAAATTCCAATCCCCTCTCCAGCGGTATTAGAGTTAATATCTAAAAGAAATATAAATATTGCTACTGACTCGTTTGTTAATGATGAATTATCTACTCCAACTGGAATCGCATTAATTTTAAATTTTGTAGATTCTTTTAATTTACCAAGTAAATTTTGCGTAGATTCATATGGAGTTGGGATTGGTAATAAATGCTTTGATTTTCCTAATATATTACGAATATTAGAAATAAGTTCTTTTGAGAATAAAGAAGAAAATAGAAGCAATAATCCTATTTATGAAGAGGTTTGCATTCAAGAATCATTGATAGATGACTGTACTCCAGAGGATATAAGTTCTTTTGTTGCAATTCTAAGAAAATCAGGTGCCTTTGACGTATTTTATAATCCTGTAAATATGAAGAAAGATAGAATAGGTTTTTCTATTACAGCAATTGTTCCAATTAATAAAGAGCAATATTTTAGAAAATTATGGTTTCAATATTCTAATACTATTGGATTAAGAGAAAGAAGACAGGGCAGATGGATATTACCAAGAAGGATTGGGGAGTGCCATACATCTTTTGGAAATATAAAATTTAAAGAAACAATAAAGCCTAATGGAGATAAATTAATTAAGCCAGAGAACGATGAGATAAGAAAGTTGCAAAATAAATATGGTAAAACAACGGAGGAGATAAGAAATATCCTAAGAGAAACTCGAGGAGAATTTAAGCCATCTAAAGATCTCGAATGAATGTAGATTTTAAACAAAAATTCTTTAGGAAATTTATTTCAAAGATATTTTTAATTTATTTGAAAAATATCTTTTTCTTTCTCAGTATTACTTATCTTTGCTATTCACTATTGTTTAATGTTCATGAAATAAAATTTCAGATAGAAAAAGAAAATTATATCTATTTATTAATTTCATTAATTTTCAGTTTATTAAGTATATTTTTTAATGGAATAGCATGGTCAAATATAGTAATTTGGTTTGGACAAAGAAAAAAAATAAAAGATATAACTTCTTTTTTCATTGCTTCAAATAGTCTTAAGTATGTGCCAGGGAGTATTTGGCACTTTATAGAGAGATTTAATTTCTTAAAGAAAAAAACAAATAATAACTTTGCTTTTTATGCAACCGTGATTGAACCTTATTTTATGCTTTCGGCCGGACTTTTATTATCTTCTTTTGGTGTATTTTTTAATACTTTCTACTTGATTTTTATAGTCCCTTCCTTTTTTCTTCATAGAGATTTAATTTACTCTGTTATCAAAAAATTGAGTTCTCTTAAAAATAAAGTCCTAAAAAAATCACAAATACCTAAGTCGAAAAGTCAATTTGATGCTGGGATAAAAATAACATCAAATTTTCCTTTTAAAGTTCTTTTGATAGAGATAATGTTTATAGTTTTTAAATATCTAGGATATATTTCATGCTTTTATATTTTTAATAAAGAATCCATCAACAATAATTTGTTTATTTTCACTAATTTCTGCTTGGCTTGGTCAATTGGCTTGATTATTCCAGCAGCTCCTGGAGGTGTTGGTGTCTTTGAGGCATGTTTTTTATTTTTATTGAGAAATATTTATTCACCAAATTTAATCATAATAAGTTTAATTTATTTCAGATTTATAACAGTATTTGCCGATTTATTTTTAAGTTCTCCATTTTTTATAAAGAAAATCTTTCCAAAAAACTAATCATTATCATTTTCAAGTCCCGGGATTAAAGTACTTGATGCTATTAGTCCTAAAATAGTTATTATTATTGCTGGTAAAATTGCTTCTGCCATTCTTTCATCTCCTGCGTATTGGTATATGCGAACTGATAAAGTATCGAAATCAAATGGTCGTAATAGAAATGTTATGGGTAATTCCTTGATCGTATCAACAAATATTAGAAGTGTTCCTACAAATATTGGACCTTTTAATAAAGGTATATGTACCCTATTTATGATCTTAGATTGATTTAGTCCTAATCCCATTGCAGCTTCATCAAGACGAGGGGATATCCTTTCAAGAGCTGAGTCAATTGAACCCTTTGAAATTGTCAAGAAACGAACTATGTAACCCCATATAAGAAAAATAATAGGTAGGAAATAAAGTCTCGTATTAGAAAGTGTTAATAGTGATATCGCTAATACAGTCCCTGGTATTGCATATCCTATTCCAGAGGTAAATGAAGTTATTCTTATAAGAAAACTTTTATTCCACCTAGAGGCAAAAGAGGCAATTAAAGATAAAATTATTGCAAATAATGCAGTTATTCCTCCAAGACCAATCGTTCTTAAAGTAAGAATTAATAATTCTGTTGACATTCCTTTTTCAATTTGATCAATATTCAATAAGACCCAGAGTATTGGAATGCCTAATGAGAATAATGCAGGAAATGCAGATAAGAGGATAGCTGCAAAGGATTTAAAACCTTTAAGTTCCCATCCTTGTGTATTATTAATAGAAGGATTATCACTCCATCTTCTCGTTTTTTTTCTCGAAAGTTTTTCTATAAATATTAAAGAAAAAACTATTATTAAAGCAAATAAAGATAGTCCGATCGCGCCATTAGGATTTCCTTCCATTATCCAATTCTCCGTAATCCCTGTAGATATACTTGGTATATTTAATAACTCAAAAGTACCAAGTTCATTCATTACTTCCATACACATTAAGCTTATTCCTGTAACTAAAGCTGGCAGTGCCATGGGAAGAGCTATTTTGAAAAAGCTTTTCCAAGGGCCCACTCCCAAGCCTCGACTCGCAAGAATTTGATTTAATCCAAATTTATTAAAGCTTTCATTTGTCAATAAAAAAACGTAAGGATAAGTAGATATTGATAGTATTAATACTCCCCACCAGATACCGGTAATTTGAAAACCCATAATACTTCCAAGATCCTGCAAGATTGCTGTAATAAGATAAGCAGGAGCTGCTAAAGGGATAAGTTGAAATATTCTAAGAATTTTTCTAAATCTAAATTCACAATTTGAAAGTATCCACCCATTAATTATTCCCAGACTACCTCCAAGTAAACTAGTTAAGATTAATATCTTTAGAGAGCCAATTATTTCTTCAATTCCAGTCAAACCAAGTGAGAAATTTCTGCTAAGAACTATATTTAATCCCTCTTTTAAGAAATTTATGATGGGGAAAAGAATTATTATCGCGATAAAAAAAGCAATAATATCTAAGACTTTAAATTTTAAATAATATTTTTTGATTTGATTGAAAAATTTTTTCAAAATTTTTTCAGAAGTTGGCCCCATTTCCAATACAAGAATCTAGTTGGCTTTTTATTTTTTCATGATTAAGATTTTTCCCAATCAATACAATTTTATTCAATCTCTTATTTTCCCATTCCTCATCATCTAGGGAAAATCTTTTACCTGAGAGATGAAAAATATGTTTCTTCTCACTTTCAAGAAACCAGAGAATCCCCTTAGCTCTAAAAACATCTTTTGAAAGTTCATTGTCGAGAAAGTTTTGGAATTTTCTCAATGAAAAGGGCTGATCGGTTTGAAAGGATAGCGAGGTAAATCCCTCAATGCTATTTGTACTTTGATCATGGGAGTGTTCATGAGAGTGATCATGGGAGTGTTCATGAGAGTGATCATGGGAGTGTTCATTTATGAGGCCCTCTTTTGGTAAATTGTCAGTTTCAAAAAGTCCAACGCTTATTATTGTTTCTAAACTGACTTCACTATTTATACATTTTAAAATTCTTGGTTCTTTTTTTATTTCAGATATCTTTCTTACAATTTTATTTAAATGCGATTCATCTACTAAATCACACTTATTTAGCAAGAGAATATCTCCATACAATAGTTGAGAATATGAAACACTTGATGGGGCGATTTCAAAATCAAAATTTTCAGCATCTACTAAAGTAATAATTGAATCCAATCTTACCTTTTCCCTCAAATTACTACCTGCAAATGTCATTGCGACGGGTAATGGATCTGCTAATCCAGTTGTCTCAACAATTAAATAATCTATGTCTATATTCTTTTCTAGGATTTTATCAACTGTATTTTGTAATTCCCCGTTGATAGTACAACAAATACAACCATTAGTTAATTCAATCATATCTTCTCCTGTTTTAATAATTAAATCATTATCAATACCAATTTCTCCAAATTCATTTACTAGCACAGCAGTCCTTATACCAACTTGATTAAGTAATATATGATTTAATAATGTAGTTTTACCCGATCCTAAAAATCCGCTAATTATTGTTACTGGTAATAATTTATTCGCCATAAATTTTTAGGTAATTTTAATTCTCTTATTGAATTTTAATTAAAAGTCATCTAATTTTCTATTATTTGAAAATCATGAAATTATTGATTTCAGTAGCTAAAGCTTCGTCTAAATTAGATATACCTCCTAAATCATGAGTATTAAATTTAATAAATACTTTTGAATAAACATTTTCCCAGTTTGGATGATGATTATATTTTTCACAAATTAAAGCAACCTTTGTCATAAAAGCAAAAGCCTCTATGAAATTCTTGAAAGAAAAATTTCTTTCAATATGTTTTGGATGAATTTCCCATCCTGGTATTTTAACTGCTAATTCTTTTATTTCTTCACTATTTAATAAAAAGGGTTTCATCTTAATTTGATTTATTTTTTTTATTATATGTTCAGTTTCTTTTTTCTCCAATTAAATGAATATTTATAAGTCTTTCTTTTCTATCAAAACGGTGTTCCCAGAGATAAATTGATTGCCAATTCCCAAGAGTTAATTTCTGGTTTTGAAAGCTTAGGGATAACGAATTATTTGTTAACGCAGTTTTTATATGAGCAGGCATGTCATCTTCTCCCTCTTGATAGTGAGCATAATAATTCTCATTTTGTTCTAACGAAAGATCTTTATAAGAATTGTATGGAACAATGGATTCAATATAATTACTTAAATCTTTTAAAACATTTGGATCAGCATTCTCATTTATTGTTAACCCGCAACTTGTATGCAAGGTATTCAAAATTATTATCCCTGATATAAAATCGTTATTAATAATAAATCTATTAACAACAGCAGTGATATCGGTAAAACCTTGTCCTGCCGTATTAAATTTTATAGTTGATGAAATTTGTTCCATATATTTCTGAAAGATTTTTTATTTCTTTCTTAAAATATAGTTTTATAGAGTCTCGCTGACTATTAAAAATAGTTTTAATATATAAATAACAGGGGGAATTTTTTTGACAAATACTGCTTGGAATGATCTAGGTTCCTATTTAAAGGAAACACAAATACTGGGTTCAATTCAAAGCACGCTTTATTGGGATCAAAATACTTCAATGCCTAAAAGAGGATCATCTTGGAGGGCAGAACAACTTACTTACTTAGCAAAAATTTTACATCATAGAAATTCTTCTCAACATTTTTCAAACTTAATTGATTCTGCAGATCATGAAATAAACAATATTGAGGATAATACTGACGATCAAATTGCTTCCAAAAGAAAAAATATTAATCTTTTAAAGAGAGAACTAGAAAGAGAAAGAAAAATTGATCCCTTATTAGTCGAAAATTTAGCGAGAGCTAAATCCCGAGGCTATGAAAGTTGGAATCAAGCGAAAATTGATTCTAATTATAAGATTTTTCTTCCTTATTTTAGAGAACTTATAAAACTGCGTATAGAAGAAGCTAATCAGATTTCAAATGAAATGACACCATGGGAGACTTTAGCTCAACCATATGAGCCTGACATTTCAAAAGATTGGTTATTTAAAATTTTTAATCCTTTAAAAAAAACGATACCTTCTTTATTAAGGGAATTAAAATATATCAAAAAAGAAAATTGGGACTTAGAGCCAAAGGCTCAAAAATTTTTATGCGAGAAGTTACTTGATAAATTTGGTAGAGATAAAAATTTAGTTGCTATTGCTGAATCACCTCATCCTTTTTCAATAACATTAGGTCCAAAGGATTTTAGAATTACTACTAGAATAGTTAAAGGAGAGCCACTCTCTAGTTTTTTTGCTACTGCCCATGAGTGGGGGCATTCTATTTATGAACAAGGTCTACCTTCTCAGAGTCATCAGTGGTTTGCGTGGCCTCTCGGTCAGGCAACATCAATGGCTGTTCATGAAAGTCAATCTTTGTTTTGGGAAAATAGAATAGTAAAGTCAAAGTCTTTTTCAGAAAGCTTTTTTGAATATTTTATTGATCAAGGTTGCCCTCTAACTACCCATGAGAAACTTTGGCAATCAATGAATACTTTTAAACCTGGTTTAAATAGAGTAGAAGCAGATGAAATTAGTTATGGATTACATATTCTTATTAGAACTGAACTGGAGATTAAATTAATTGAAGGAAATTTAGATCCTAAAGATCTACCTTTTGAGTGGAATAAAATGTATCAGAATCTATTGGGAATTACTCCTTCAAATGATAGTGAAGGTTGCTTACAAGATGTTCATTGGAGTGAGGGGGCTTTCGGATATTTTCCTTCATATTTATTAGGTCATCTTATTAGTGCTCAAATAACTAATAAATTAGAAGAGGATATTGGATCTATTGATAGATTAATTATTGAAGGTTCTTATGAAAAAATAATTACTTGGCTTAAAAGAAATGTTCACAATTATGGAAGATCTCTAAATTCAATGCAATTAGTTAAAGAAGTTAGCAAAAATGAATTGTCTCCTGATTTTTTTATTCAATATTTACAAAAGAAAATTAATGATTTAAATTAAATTATTTTGAATAATGAATTTAGAATTTTTTCAATTATGTTAAGTTGTAAAATAAAAAAGAAATAATAAAAGTATGGCAAATCTCCCTCAACCTCCAAGTAAAACTACACCAAATCTTCTTCATATCTTAGATGCATTTACTGATAAAAAAAAGTTAATAGTCAATACTATCGTTGAGCTAAATTCAAATACAATTAACAAGTATGAATTGATTACTGAGACTGGACATTTAAAATTAGATAGAGTTGGATATTCATCCTTGGTATATCCATTTGCTTATGGGTGTATACCGAGAACTTGGGATGAAGATGGAGATCCATTAGATATTGAAATCGTTTCAGTTACTGAGCCTCTTATTCCAGGATCTTTAGTTGAGGCAAGAATAATTGGAGTTATGAAGTTCGATGATGGAGGAGAGGTTGATGATAAAGTAATTGCCGTTTTAGCAGATGATAAAAGAGTTGATCATATCAAACATTTTAAGGATTTAGGAGATCATTGGATTGAGGAAACAACATATTATTGGGAGCATTATAAAGACTTGAAAAAACCTGGGACATGTAATGTTAATGGTTTTATGGGTATTGAAGAGGCTATTAAAACAATAGAGGAATGTGAAGAAAGGTATAAAAAAGAAATAGACCCACAATTAATTGATTAATTAATTATTTTTCTCTAAATTGGCTAAAAATTTCTTTTAATATTTCTTCAGCACCCTCTTTTTTTAATTGTGAAGCAAGCTTAATCCCAATATCTTCAGCATTATGTAAATCGCCATAGTAAGTATCTTTTATAAGTTTTTTGCCATCTATTGATGCCACCATTCCTGTAAGTTTTAATTGATTATTAGTTATTTGGGTATTTACCCCAATCGGGACTTGACATCCTCCTTCTAATTCTCGAAGAAAAGCTCTCTCAGCTAAACACCTTTTACTGGTTTCGATATCGTTCAGTACTTTTATAATTTCTAAAATTTCCTTATCATTTTCTTTACACTCTATACCTAAAGCGCCTTGTCCTACGGCATGTAATGAAATTTCATTCGAAATTAATTGATGAATTCTATTCTCAAAACCTAATCTTTTTAGTCCTGCTGCAGCAAGGATTATACAGTCAAATTCGCCTGAATCAAGTTTCTCTAATCTTGTTATTACATTACCTCTAATGTCTTTAAACTTTAATTCAGGGAAATTAAATCTTAACTGAGCAAGTCTTCTTAATGAGCTAGTTCCAACGATAGATCCTTTAGGCAAATTCTCTAATTTATATACTTCATTTTTTTTATTTACTACTAATGCATCAGCGGGATCTTCCCTTTTTGTAATGCATCCCAAAGTAAGACCTTCGGGTAAGTTTGTAGGTAAATCTTTTAGCGAATGGACTGCTATATCTGCATTTCCTATAAGCATTTGGGTCTCAAGTTCTTTTGTGAAAAGTCCTTTGTCTCCAATTTTTGCAAGAGCTACATCTAGTATTTTATCTCCTTGGGTAGCCATTGCTTCAACGGTAACTTCTATATTGGGAATATTCCTTTCTAGTTCCTCTTTTACCCATAAGGTTTGAACCATAGCTAATTTGCTTCTTCTTGTAGCTATTCTTACTTTTGATTTAGTCATTAAGATATTGTTTTAAATAAGATTAAAAGAAATAAGAAAATATTTAAAGTTATTATTTATCAACTTAATGAAGATAAATTAATTGGAATTATTTAATGTATTCTTTTAAGACACCATTACGGTTTGGATGTCTTAATTTCCTAAGGGCTTTAGCTTCTATCTGCCTAATCCTTTCTCTTGTTACATCAAAAATTTGACCTATCTCTTCTAAAGTTTTCATCCTTCCATCATCAATTCCGTATCGCAACCTTAGTACATCTCTTTCTCGTGGACTTAATGTTGCTAAAACACCTTCAAGATCTTCACGGAGTAAAGTTTTAGATACATCTTGTTCTGGGTTCTCAATATCTGCTTCAATGAAATCTCCAAGCCTAGAATCTTCTTCTTTCCCTATTGGGGTTTCTAGTGAAATGGGAAGTTGAGCACTCTTGGCAATAAATCGCAACTTTTCAATTGTCATTTCCATACTTTCAGCAATTTCTTCCTCTGATGGTTTTCTTCCAAATTCTTGACTTAAAACTTTTGTGGTTTTTTTGATTCTTGAAATAGTCTCATACAAATGAACTGGTAACCGAATTGTGCGACTTTGATCGGCAATTGCTCTTGTAATAGCTTGACGAATCCACCAAGTAGCATAAGTCGAAAATTTATAACCTTTTTCATGATCAAACTTTTCTGCTGCTCTTATTAGCCCTAAGCTTCCTTCTTGAATTAAATCTTGAAATGATAATCCTCTATTCATATATTTTTTTGCAATAGATACAACTAAACGTAAATTGGATTGGACCATTTTTTCTTTAGCTCTTCTTCCTAGTAATAAACGCCTTCTAAATTTAGGAAGTGGCATATCAATTAATTCAGCCCATTCTCTAACTGTTGGGAAGCGACCCTTCTCAGATTCATATTGGGTTGCTAACTCTTCAAGTTGAAGCAAATCAGCTATTTTTCTTGCAAGTTCAATCTCTTCATCAGGTCTTAATAATCTAATCCTGCCAATTTCTTGTAAATAAACCCTTATAGAATCTTCGGTATAGATTCCTTTTGGACCTAGTTTGATATTATTAAGATTTTTTGCTTCTTCATCTGAGAGATTATATTCATTATTATCTAAATTATCTGAAGTATTTAAAGCCTCATTTTTAGAAGAATTATCAAACGTAGCAGTATCTAAGTTTGAATGAGATTTGACGTCAACGCCTGAAACTAAATCATCATTTTTATTAATTTTTTTCTTTGATCGAGATTTCGAATTCTTTGATTCTGCAGCTATTGGACACATAATAGACTCCTTTCTAGGGTGAATTTAACTAAATAAAACTTTAATTACGGCAATTTCGTACATTTAGTAG
>MDTD01182980.1_pt1 | contig 19491 bp, 20 predicted proteins | sample 811221 | NCBI WGS metagenome assembly MDTD01 (sample SAMN05326646, study PRJNA326480) | marine metagenome | isolation source: seawater | place: Pacific Ocean: South West | collected 2011 | reverse complement strand
TTTTGATTACCTTTAAAAATTCAATTATGTTATAAGTTTGATACATATTATCTAAAAGAGTAATAAAGGGAAATGAAAAAAAATATTTTGCATAATAAACCACTTGAAGAATTTCATAGCGATTTATTATCTGGTAAAACTTCGATATTTGCAGTAACTGAAGAGATAATTGAAAATTATAATTACAGTGAGTCCAGTAAAAGTGCATTTGTGGAGTTTAATGAAGACTCCATTGAGAATTCAGCAACAGTGATTGACAAAATTGATTATGATAAATTTGCGCTTCTGGGTGTTCCTGTTTCAATAAAAGACCTTTATGGGGTCAAAGGATATAAAACGAGGGCCGGAACTCCGCGTGAACTTCCAAATAAGTGGGAAACGCAAGGACCAATTGTAAATGCGCTCACATCAAATTCCTCGTTAATTACAGGAAAAACACATACTGTTGAATTTGCCTTTGGTGGAGTTGGAATAAACCCACACTGGGGAACGCCTATAAATCCGTGGGATGAAAAAAATCATAGGGTTCCGGGCGGTTCAAGCTCAGGCGCTGGCGTCAGTTTGTGTACAGGAACAGCTGCCCTTGCACTCGGCACCGATACTGCAGGCTCTGTTAGAATACCTGCCTCTGTGACTGGAAATGTGGGACTAAAGACCACAAAAAACAGATGGTCAACAGATGGCATTGTCCCACTAAGCAGTAGCTTCGATACCCCAGGTATACTTACTCATACAGTTGAAGACTGTATCTATGCCTTTAAAGAACTCGATAAAACAAGCATTTATAGCAGGCAAGACAAAAAAATTAGTATTGATGCTATTGATTTTACTTTTACGGTCTATGATTGGTTTTTTGATAAATGTGATGACCAAATAAGTAGTGAGATAAATACTGCTATAAAAACGATTGAAAAAAATAATAAATACAAAAAAGCAAATGAACTAAGTGAAATTGATGATTCATATATATTATTTACAAAAGGTGGTCTAGCCGCAGCCGAGTTTGCGTCATTTATAAATGGTGAGATGAAGGAATTAAAAGCAACACTAGATCCAAATGTTGCCTTTCGTATAAAAGATATGGACTCATTTTCTGCGATGGAATATCTAGAGCGACGAAATGATCTGGAAACAATGAGCCATTCTATCAATAAAAAGTTTGAAGAATTTGATGTAATTATAACCCCAACTGTGCCAATAACAGCACCTATTGCGTCAAATTTAAACGACTCAAGAAAATACTCAGAGGCAAATGGATTGATGCTACGTAATACTTCACCCATTAATCTGCTTGGCTTATGCGCCATAACAATACCGGTAGCACTAGATGGGAGTGGTATCCCAATTGGGCTACAATTAATAGCACCAGCATTCAATGAAGTGAAATTACTCTCAATTGCTTTAAAAATTGAGAATTCATTGGGTAGTAAGTATAAAAATTTAGTCTGACTGTACTAATTTTATATCTTATCTTCAACAAATCTGATTATTTCGTCTGTAATATCAGGCTTCATACCCAACCACAGTTTCCATGATAGCGCGGCCTGGTTCAATAACATCGGCATGCCATTTAAAACTCTACATCCATGACTCTTCGCTTCGGCCAATAGTTTTGTTTCAAGTGGATTATAGACTAAATCAATAACTGATAACCCATGCCGCATTGATGAAAAGTTTAATGAAAAATCATTTTTTCCCTGCATTCCTTGACTTGTGCAATTTATAATTAAGTGAAACTCTGAGATATTTTCATTTAGTTTCTTCCAATCCATGTAACGGATCTTACCATCAAAAACTTTTTCTAAAGACTCGAGGCGATCCGGAGATCTATTTGTTACTGTAATTTGACCAGAAGATTTCATTAAGAAAGAATGAATTACCGCTCTTGATGCCCCCCCAGCACCAATCACTAAGACATTTATATTTCTGAAATCAAGATTTGTGTCAAATGCCAGCAGCCCATCCATAAATCCATCAGCGTCTGTGTTTGACCCAATAAGCTTACTATTCTCCACAGTTATACAATTTATGGCCCCAATAATATTTGCACTCTCGCTGACTTCATCCATATATTTAAACACACTGACTTTGTGGGGTATGGTCACATTAAGACCTCTGTATTGATATACGTCATCACAAAGTAGCCTATCAAGACCCCCATCATCAACCTCAAGTATTTCATAAGCTCCAGATATCCCATGTAATTTGAGCCAGTATTCATGTATCTTCGGAGATAAAGTGTGAGCCAATGGATAGCCAATAATACCTAACTTTAAATTATTTTGATTTATTGAATTCATAATTTTATGCTTATTTTTTTGTTTATGTATATTAAATATAATATATTTATACTTTATAAAAATGTTTTAACGAAATGGAATAGAAATGAATTTTTTTAAAAATCTTTTTAAAAAAGGTGATACCAACCCAGAAACTCCATCCTTTCAAGCTAGTAAACTCCAAACTGCAATATCAAAAATACTAGTTCGCACTGCAAAAATTGACGATGATTTTCATATTCTAGAAGAAAATAAAATATTGGATTTGTTGCAATCATATTTTGAGCTCAACTCATTCGAAGCACAATCCCTTCTGGAAATCGCTATAAAGGAAGAAGAAAATGCCACGGATCTATACGCATACACAAATGTAATAAAGAAAGAACTCGCGTTATATGATAGAAAAAAAATTATTCAAATGATGTGGGAAATTATCATTACTGACGAAGATTTTGATCCTTATGAAAATAACCTTGTCTGGAGAGTTGCCGAATTAATTGGAATAAGCACACGTGAAAGAGTTCAAATCAAAAAGGATTTTTTGAGTAAGATATGAGTGATAAAGTACTTATTATCCTACATCAGGAAACATCTACACCTGGTAGAATTGGAATTCTACTAAAATCAAGAGGGTATAATTTAATTGAAAAGAGACCTGCTCTTGGAGATGATCTGCCCGATACTCTTAAGGGTAAATATGCTGCAGCGATAGTGTTTGGTGGACCAATGAGCGCCAACGATAAGGATGGCTTTATTCGTTACGAAAAAGATTGGATCAATGTTCCATTAAAGGAAAATGTTCCATTTCTTGGTATTTGTCTTGGCGCACAACTACTGTCTTGCGCTATTGGAGGATCTATTAAGATAAAAGATCATGTTGAAATAGGGTACTACCCAATAAAACCGACTGCATATGGTAAGAAAATTATTGATTGGCCCCCTTTTGTTCATCAATGGCATCGGGAATGGATGGAACCACCTGCCGATGCAAAAATCCTAGCTGTCGGTCAAGGTGATGAACCTCAAGCTTTTCAATACTCAGAATGTGCTTATGGCATACAATTTCACAGCGAGCTTACACTTGCTATGCTTAATCGATGGCTGGTAACGGCTGAGCACCGACTCACCTTGAACGGAGCGCAGGGAAGAGAAAAACATTTTGAAGGTCGCTACATGCATGATAATCATGTAAAAACTTGGCTTAATAATTTTTTTGATTTATTATTAAAGTAATTTACTCGGCAAATTGAAAGGAATAAGTAATGAAAACAGCTAGTTCAGAACTTGAAGCAGCTAATAAAATTGTGCCAAAAATAGATGTTACAGAGGGCATAGAGAAGCACAGAGGCGGCCGATCAGTCTTTATTGATGTTCGTGATGGATTAGAGATTAGTAAATCGGGGACAATAAAAGGCGCGCTGCGTATTCCTCGAGGTTTCATTGAGTTTGCCGCAGACCCGAATACGCCACATCACAACAATGCACTCCAAAAAGATGCTGATATTGTGCTTGTTTGTGGCGCGGGGGGAATGGCTGCTTTGACTGGCCGAACTCTCATTGAAATGGGATACGAGTCCGTTTCAAACGTTGGCGGTTTTTCAGATTGGAAAGATGGGGGTGGGCCAATAGAGGATTAGTTAGTGTTTTTGTATCGAGTTTTTTAAAATGAGGTTTAATAGGGATTTATTATGACAAAATATTTATGTGAAGAATGTGGGATGAGTGTCGGTTCTATGACTTGCGGTCAGTGTGACCAAGAGCTGACACATAGTACAATAGTAAAACCTGATGGAAGTAATGTCCATATTGCAGAATGCCCAGATGGTCATGGAAAAATAAAATCGCCAATGTGCTGTGGTCAGGATATGACCTGTAAGGTTTAACCTGAATACATTGGCAATTATTATGTTTAATTTTCTGGGTTTAATACCCTGCATGCCACTTATGTAGACCTAGGTCTGCTTCCGAGAATCTTTCCTTACCCATAAACTGCTGATGCCAATAGGGATAGAGTAAATTTGGTCGACTTACCTCATTAAGCTTACCCAATTCTTCTTCGGTTAAAATAAGGTCAGACGCTGGTATATTTTCTTTAAATTGCTCCTCATTCCTGCCCCCCACAGTCAGCGAGGCAACCGTTGGTCTGCTCAATAACCAAGAAAGTGAAACTTGCGATGGGGGAATCGATCTTTGCTGAGATATTTCAATGATCACATCAATTATATCATAAAGTTTTTCTTCGTCATAAATTGGTGGGTTTTTCCATTTTCTTTCGAAATGTCTTGAACCAGTTGGTCCTGACTCACCTCTTCTAAACTTGCCCGTTAATAAGCCTCCGGCTAGTGGACTCCAAACAATTGTTCCGATTTTCTCAGATATACCAATCGGGATTAACTCATTTTCAGCTTCTCTTGCTTGTAATGAGTAATGTATTTGCTGGCATATAAATCTTTGACGATTACTCTTGTCAGCAGCAGCCAAGGCTTTCATTAAATGCCACCCTGAGAAATTGGAGCATCCAATATATCGAACCTTGCCTGTTCTTACAAGACTGTCGAAAGCTTCTGCAATTTCATCTATTGGCGTCATTCCATCCCATTTATGGGCTAGGTATACATCCAGTCTATCTGTCTGTAGCCTTTTCAAGCTTGCTTCACAAGCTGATATTATGTGATGCCTAGACAGACCAAGGTCATTTGGGCCATCACCCATTGGATTCCAAACTTTTGAGGCGATAATTAAATTATCCCTTTTACCCTTTATTGCTTCACCAAGGATTTCTTCTGATGCTCCTTTTGCATAGCCATCCGACGTATCAATAAAATTTATACCTTCGTCTATACAAAAATCGATATTCCTTTTTGCTTCTTTTATCCCAAGAGAAAACAAAGGTTGAGATGGATCACTTTTTCCATAATTCATAGTCCCAATTGATAAATTGGATACTTTTAAACCTGAATTCCCAAGTAAATTATACTTCATGCTTTATTCCTTTTCACTATATCAAACAACACCACGGATCAAATATTTCTTATAGATAAATACTAATATACTTTCTTGAGACTTGCAAAAGATCTATGGCTCATGAATGTCTTCGTCCTCAATAACACCAGGGTCATCTGGTACAGCTATTTCTTCTGGAGTTCTTGATTTTTTCTTCTTATTATTTTTTTTATCTATATTTTCTGGTTTGGTCTTACTGCCTTTTTCTACAATTATTTCTGCAACCTCGATAACTTGATTTTCGACATCATTATCATGTTGCTGTTCGGATAATCTTTTACTCGGGAGCATCTTACCCTTAGAAAAATTACTTAAATAATTATCATCTAAGGCTAATGATTTTATTCTGTGATCACCCCATTCAAAAGATTTTATTTCACCTGTATCAGGTATGCAAGGCAACCACACGTCTGATGTAAAATCATCTACTCCCCAATTTGTATCATACCTAGCATTTATGGCCTTTCTCATCCACTCTCTAGGTTTTGCATTCCCCTTTGATAAATTGGAGTCAATTTCTGCTAATAGTTCATAAATACGCCTGCTTGTGTTCTCATTTAAATATTTTTCAATGACCTGTTTTGCCTTATCAAAATTTTTTGCATCCATGTGGGCTCTGCATAGAGAAACATCCCCTTCTATACCTGAAATTTTTGTTTTTTTAATTAATCCTTCAATCTTCTCAACTCTCTGCTTCGGTGAGATGCCAGGATTAATATAACTCAGAAGGTAAGCAAGATCTTCGTGTTGTACTGACTTCCATATATCATAGATAATCTTTTCTGCTTTTGTTTTTTCACCTTGCTCAGATAAAATACGTGCTGCTATAATCGCAGCAATGATCTGATTTTTATTAAATTTAATCGCCTCAAGTGCTAAATTTAATGACTCTGATGGGTTCGGCTCCTCTAACAAAAGCGCATGCGCAGTTAAGATAATCGACTTATGTAAGTTGTATGTTTTTCGGGGAATTAGTTTACTCCCCAGTTTTTTATCAAGTATCTCTGAAGCGCTTTTCCAATTTTGGGTGATTAAGTAGCATTTCAATAACTCATCGATAACCCATGGCTCTGAGCTGTTGTGTGTCTCTGCTTCTTTTAATAGCTCGATAGATTTTTTAGGATTCTTCGAATTCTTTGATATTGTATATAATCCCCGATAACTAAGCATCTTAGTGATTTCAATCTCTCCCATTTGCTGAAAGATTTTACTTAATGCAAGGTTATCCTTCTTCAGACTTGCGTTTTGCGCTTTGAGTAATAGGACCATGACGTCTGATGTATTTTTTTTTATCTTGTCAATTTTTTTTATTTCGATCTCAGCGGCATTTGCGTTACCAGCCGATGCATGAACAAGTCCATTGATTATTGCATTTTGCACTTTCTCATTGGATCTTGCTTCCTTAATCCCCTGTATTTTTCTTGGTAATTTATAAATATACGAGAGCAATATCCATAATAATACCGACAAAATGATAATTGTTATCGATGTAATAATGAAAAATAATGGAGAAATTTTTACTTCATAATCACCCAGTATAAAAAGAACCTCGCCAGAAAATGAGGTTACCCAATTAAAAGAATACATCATTGCAATTAGGGCGAATAATATTACAAATATTTTTATCATTTTAATACGGTGTCATTCTTAAATTAACTAAGATCATACTTTTCTTTTAGATACTTCATTTCATTTAAATACAAAGTACGATTATTTATATTTTGAAGTAATGCCTTGGCATCCTCCTTAAAATTTAGCTCTTTTATTGTTTCCACAACCTCATCGAGATTGTCATTATAAATACTTGCCTTGATTTCCTGAATTACAACATCTCCTGGACTTTTATTTTTTTTCTTGATTGAAACTTGATTTTCTAAGATACCAAAAATTTTTGACTTTATACCACTTTCCCCTTTGTATAAAATAATATCCTCCTCGAGTAATAATTCTAACTGATTGACTATCTCATTCGGCGTAGAAATAGGCTTATCTGAGAGTTTCATTAAATTATTGATAATTTCACTGTCAGTACCAATAGTCGCCAAAAGGTCTACCTCATTTCGAAAATCCTCTTTATTCGCAACATTCTTTTCAATTCTATTTATAACTACGGACACAATATTTTTTTTGTTGCTCTCATCCACGGAATTATCCGGCAAATTAGGTACTTGTGATCCAGAAATTTTTTTCTTTGGCTCTTTTGCCAGAGTCTCAGAGTTAATAGCTGAGTCAACTAATTGAATATCATTAACGTTAATCTCTTCTTCATAATCCAAAGCACTCTCTTGAAGTGTTATTTTTTTCTTAGTTTCATTATCTATATATTTCATAAGTTGATCATTTTTATCTGAAATAATATCATTTTTTTCAGAGATCATCTCAAGCATCTCACTTAACTTTACTATTTGCGACTCCAGCCTAAGTAGAGTTTGATCTTTTTTTTCAAGATCCAGAAGCAACTGATTATTATTACTAAGTTGAGTCTCTATTTTATCAATTTTTTTATTTTGTTCAGAGATAACATTATTTTTAAAAATTGTGAAATTGGTTAAGTTTAGGTTTGATTTGAAAAAAAAGTAAGAAGGTAATAAAACGACTAGGACTAATCCTATTCCAATATATAAATTTCTATTTAACTTAATTCTTGAGAGGATGAACCTCTTTGAGCTCACTTTAGATTTAGATGTACTAACCTCATCTTGATCTATTGTCACCTTTGGTTTTATCTGTTTTTTTCGAGTATTAGTATTCATAAAATACAAAAATTATCTTATAATAAATCTATAATTGCATCTTCCTTTGGGCTAGTTGGAATTTTTGACTGAATCCCTTCAGCTTGAAGAACGGTTGCAATATTCTTTGATATACAATAAGCCATAATTATTGACGTTTTATTACCTAGATTATATTTCTTTAATGCCTTGAGAAAAATTTCTGCCGTCCTTAACGAATAAATTATGATTGATATTTTTTTGCTATAATTAAACTCTTCCAGAGTTTCTGTATTAAAAAATATCTTTTCTCTCGCTATGTATTCAACACAGTCATCAATTTTGATATTTGTACCATTAAAAATTGATTTAAGATCGACAGTGACATTCCTCCCTCTTAGGTATAAAAGCTTACTTCCATCAATTGGTGGAAACGACTTAAATGAATTTATAAGATCGCTCGCACTCTCATGATAGATATATTCATTATCAGGAGCAAAAGCTTTTACCTCCGAGTAAGTCGATGTACCACAAGCATGCACCACTTTACTCGAGAATGACTGGCCTTTCTTGACAAGCGATCTTACTGCATGCCTACTTGTGAGTATTATCCGATCGTAGTTTGTAAAGTCTGTATTTTTTTTTTCATATAAAATTTCGAGTAATGGATTTATTACACACTTGATCCCCTTTGACTCAAAAAATTGAAACATTTTTTTGGAGTCAACTAATGGTCTTGTAATGATAAACTTCATGATTTGTGATTAACTGTTAACTGTCCTCTTCAGAGACTTATCGTAATACTCTAACAGTCTTATCCCAATATCACCAGCTATATCCATTACATTGTCTCTTTGAGCGTATTCCTTAATGTTTTGATATAGTGAACCATCATCGCTTGAAATCATGGTATTTATTGTGATTTTTTCATCATCATCAAAATTAGCGAAAGCTGCAATTGGTTGAAAGCAAGATCCGCCAAAGCTCTCTAAAACCTTTCTCTCGGCGCAAATACACACATATGACTCAATATGGTTTAACTCTCGTATGATATTTACGACCTCATCATCATCAATTCTCGCAACCATCCCAATGGCGCCTTGCCCAGCAGCCGGTATCATAAGATCTGTTTCAAAAGGCAATATATTACAATCTGAAAAATTCAATCTTTGTATGCCTGCCATTGCTAAAAGTGTGGCGTCCACTTCCTTGTCTTGCAGTTTTCTGATCCGTGTCTCAAAATTACCTCTGAACTCTATGGTATTAATATCATCTCTTATTGATTTGAGGATAGCCGCTCTCCTTGGTGACGCTGTTCCTACGAGGCAATCTTGCGGCAGCTCGTCAATACTCTTAATCTTTTCATTTGTAATCAAAGCATCCCTTGGATCCATTCTCTTTAGCACACCAAGCAAATCGATACCATCAAGTAAATAACTCTCAAGATCCTTTACTGAATGAGCCGCAATATCAATTTTGCCATCCACTAAAGCTTGATCTATCTCCTTTGTGAAAAGACTCTTCCCGTCATAGGGGCCAATTGATGAAGTTATTATGTCCCCCGACGATTTAATTTTTAAGATTTCAATATCTTCTTTCTTTGCTAAATTTCTGTTTATAATTGCTCCAGCCAAGATTTCTGCCTGACGTGTTGCAAGATTTGTAGCTCTTGTGCCTATCCTTATTTGTCTTCTTCTTATCGGTGTGATGTTGGCCATTAAATAATCAAATCTGATAAAATATTATATAAATAGTTTTATTAATGATATTATTCTAACATTAAGTAGGTTTAGAACAATTCTAATACAATAGCAAACGAAAAAAATGATTGTACTTGGTATAGAAACAAGTTGTGATGAGACATGCTCAGCAGTTTTAGAGTATGGCAAAAACCATCAGTGTAATATTTTATCAAATACTATTTACTCACAAATATCTGAGCACAAAGACTATGGTGGGGTTGTACCTGAGATCGCCGCTAGGTCACACATTAATAATATTGACATAATTACACAAAAATCGATACAAGACGCAAAAATAGATTTTAGTTCTATAGACGCCATTGCCGTCACATCAGGGCCCGGACTCAAAGGTGGATTATTGGTTGGGGTCACTTTCGCTAAAACGATGGCGAGTATTCTTAAAAAACCCCTCATCGGGGTTAATCATCTTGAAGGGCATGCGTTAACGATAAGGATGGCCCAAAAAATAATATTCCCCTATCTTCTTCTACTAGTCACCGGTGGTCACACTCAGCTACTCATTGTAAAAGGTGTTGGCGATTATGAAAGGCTTGGAACAACGATAGATGATGCGCTTGGAGAAGCTTATGACAAAATTGCAAAGTCACTCAATCTTGGTTATCCTGGTGGGCCAATTATAGAGAAATTAGCAAAAAAAGGTGATGGGAGTACAATATCCTTGCCCCGACCTCTCACTAATTCTATGGAGATGAACTTTTCATTTTCTGGCCTGAAAACAGCAGTAAAAAGAGAAATCGATAACTCTCTCCCACTTAATGAAAAATCACTCTCAAATATTTGTGCAGCATTTCAGGAGTCGGTAATTGATATATTGGAAAATAAATTGCAGATTGCTATTGAATATTTCAAGAAAAAATATCCAATGGATACAAATGTGGTTTTAGCAGGTGGGGTTGCATCAAATAAAACTATATTCACTGCGATTAATAAATTGAGTAAAAAGAAAAAGTTCAAGGTTTATGTTGCACCAAAAGCACTATGCACTGATAATGCAGCTATGATCGCGTGGGCAGGCATTGAAAGATTAAATTCTGGAAAATTTCACCAGGAAAGCATTAACATCAAAACAAGGTGGCCACTTGATGAAAGCGCCAGCTTGGTAAGAGGCGCAGGGATTAAAGCATGAAGAAAGTTGGAATTATTGGTGCTGGTGCGTGGGGAATAGCTCTCGGAATTAGCTTAGAAAGAAATGGTAATAGCGTTACTTTATGGCACCATGACATGCTAAAATCGAAAAAAATTAATTTTGAGCGAAAAACACCAAAGCTAGAAAATATAAATATAAGTAAGAAAATAAAATTTACATCGTCCTTAGAGGAGGTACTCAATAGTGATACAGTAGTATACGCATCACCCACTCAAGAGTTTGATAAAATTACAAAAAATATCAACAAAATAACAAATCTTGACACACCGTTAGTGATCGCATGTAAAGGTATTGATGTTAGCTCAAATAAGCTGCTGACAGAAATCAGTAAAGAAAACTTACCCGATTGTATTCCAGTAATTCTTTCTGGTCCGGGTTTCGCAATTGATCTCGCGAACGGACTTCCGATAGCAGTTACATTAGCCTCAAAATCATACACGACCCTTGAAAGTGTAGGTGACCTCCTAGCTAGTAATAACTTTCGTCCTTACTTTAATGACGATGTCATCGGTGTTCAAATTGGTGGTGCGCTAAAAAATGTAATTGCGATTGCTACGGGTATGGCAATAGGGAAAAAATTAGGTGATGGGGCTGTTGCATCGTTAATAACACGGGGTATGAATGAAATTATTATGTTTGGAATGGCCATGGGAGGGAAAAAAGAGACATTTTTTGGTCTATCTGGGTTGGGTGATCTGGTATTAACTGCAACAAATTTAAAATCGAGAAATACTCGTCTCGGCAATCAAATTGGTAATTCAGATGAATTAAAAAATATCTCAAAAGACTTGACCGAAGGTTTTTATACCACGAATGCTGTTTTTAATATTGCCAAAAAAAAGAAAATCAGGCTTCCAATAATTGATGCAGTCTATAATATATTATATAATAACGGATCTGTTGATAATGAGATTGGTTTATTGATGAATAGACCACTTCGAAATGAAAATGCAAGTAAGAATTAATTATGGCATATTGGCTTTTTAAATCTGAACCAAACACTTGGTCTTGGAGTGACCAAATTGCTGTAGGCTCAGCGGGTACAGAATGGGATGGGGTTAGGAATTACCAAGCAAGGAATAACATGGACAAGATGAAAATCGATGACTTGGGGTTTTTTTATCATTCAGTCAAGGAGAGGAATATCGTTGGCATCGTAAGGGTAATTGCTGAAGCCCACAACGATACTACTACTAATGATAGTACATGGCGATGCGTAGACCTCGCTTACCATAAGAGCTTCACAAACCCAGTGAATTTGGACACTATTAAAATCACTCCCACTTTGAGTGAAATGGTGCTTGTAAAAAATTCTAGACTATCAGTACAACCTGTCAGTGAAACCGAATGGGATATCATCTGTGATATGGGACAACCGCAATAAAATAGTCAACAATGGTGATTTATAGAAATGAGTAAATTTATTGGAAATAAAGTAAGTAAAATTTGGTCAGAAAGTGCTCATATAAATAGAAAAAAATATGATGAACTTTATGCAGAAAGTATAAATTCACCTGAAATTTTTTGGAATAAATACGGTCAAAGAATTGATTGGATCAAACCTTATACAAAAGTCAAAAACACATCCTACAAAAAAAACTCTGTAAGTATTCGCTGGTATGAAGACGGATCATTAAATATTTCTGAAAATTGCATTGATCGACATCTCAGAGATAATTCCCAAAAAAGAGCCATTATTTGGGAGAGTGATGACGGCAAAGAAACTCGTATTTATACTTATCAAGAGCTCCACGAAGAGGTATCCCGATTTGGAAATATTTTAAAGGGTCTTGGTACAAAAAAAGGTGATAGGGTAACAATATATATGCCTATGATACCTGAAGCAACCTTCGCGATGCTTGCTTGTGCAAGAATTGGGGCAATCCACTCGGTTGTCTTTGGAGGCTTCTCGCCAGAGGCCCTGGCCGGCCGAATTCATGATTGTAAATCAAATGTAATTATAACAGCAGATGAGGGAATACGTGGTGGGAAAATTATACCCCTAAAAGCAAACGTTGATGAAGCAATCAAAATTGCCAGTGAACTTGGTACAAAAGTTCAAAAATCATTAGTCATTAGGAGAACTGGAAATAAAATTTCATGGGATCAGACAATTGACACTTGGTACCATGAAGAAAAAGAAAAAGTATCAAATTCTTGTCAGCCTGTGGAGATGTCTGCAGAAGACCCCCTCTTTATTTTATATACTTCTGGCTCAACGGGTAAGCCTAAAGGAGTTCTTCATACTTCAGGCGGTTACATAGTATATGCATCAATGACACACCAATATATTTTTGATTATAAACCGGATGATATTTATTGGTGCGCCGCTGATGTTGGGTGGATAACAGGTCACAGTTACATAGTATATGGACCCCTTTCCAATGCTGCAACGGTCGTTATGTATGAGGGTCTTCCAAACTACCCAACTGCATCAAGGTGCTGGGAAATTATTGATAAGTATTCCGTTAGTATTTTCTATACTGCCCCAACCGCGATTAGAGCTCTTATGGGTGCCGGTGATGAACATGTTAAATGCACTGATCGTTCAAGTTTGAGACTCTTGGGAACGGTCGGTGAGCCAATCAATCCTGAAGCGTGGAATTGGTATTTCAACGTCGTTGGTGATGGAAACTCACCGATAGTTGATACATGGTGGCAAACAGAAACAGGTGGTATTATGATATCGCCTTTTCCAGGTGCAATTGATCAAAAACCTGGATCTGCAACACTACCTTTTTTTGGTATACAGCCTGCAATTGTTGATGCTGATGGTAAAATTTTAGAAAACGAATGTAGCGGTAATTTAGTCATCTGTGACTCTTGGCCAGGTCAAATGCGGACCGTATATGGCGATCACGAAAGATTCGAAAGTACATATTTTTCTACATACGAAGAAATGTATTTTACAGGTGATGGGTGTCGGAGAGACTCGGACGGATACTACTGGATAACAGGCAGGGTTGATGACGTCATAAATGTTTCGGGTCATAGACTTGGGACTGCAGAAGTTGAGTCTGCTCTCGTTTCAAATAAAAAAGTATCCGAGTCCGCAGTCGTTGGATTTCCCCATGATATCAAGGGTCAAGGTATATATGCTTTTGTTACTTTAAAATCAGGGGTTGACTTTGAAGATAAGTCAATTTCAAAAGAGCTCATTGGGACTGTGAGAGATGTAATTGGCCCAATTGCTTCACCAGATCATATACAAATAACACCAGCCTTGCCAAAGACAAGATCAGGGAAAATTATGAGACGTATCCTACGCAAAATTGCTGAAAATAATTTTAGTGATTTGGGTGACACCTCAACACTTGCGGACCCCACTGTTGTTGACGAGCTCGTAGTGAATAGGAAAAATAAATGATTAGAAATCAGAGGTTATTCCCTTTTTTTCCCAGTCTCCATACCTCGTAGGTTCGGGACCCTCTGGCCCATCGATTTCTTTGGGCATATCAGTCAATTTTTTATTATTCTTTTTTCTTCTCTCTTCTGCCTCTTTGAGGGCTCTCTTAGCTTCCGGCGAGAGTTTATTTTTATCGTTTTCTGACATTATTCTTTTATTGTTGTTACATCTATAAGTATAAATATAATTAATAACAAAAAAAATTAAATATGGATAGTGCAAAGAAAACAATAAAAACTCAAGAAAAGGGATATCTACCCAGGGCACTATCCTTGGACATATTGGATGATGTGGTTCGGAAAAATGGCACCCCAGACGATAGATTAGATTTTTATCTCAAAAAAAATAATTATCTAAATTTGCCAAGAGAGGATATCGCTCTATGTAAAACAATAGTCATGACAACCCTTAGACGATGGGCACACATAGAGCAAATTTTACTTAAATATCTCAAAAAAACAGTTCGAGATCACTCACCTCGCGTTCATCTAATTATTATGATTGCTATTTGCCAATTAGTTTTTTTGCAATCACCCCCATATGCTGTAGTTAATCTTGCAATAATCCAAACTAAAAATGATAAAAAATCACATAAGTTAAAAAATCTGGTTAATGCCATACTGAGAAAAGTGAGTGAAGATAAGGATCACTTCAATATTGATCAATTCGATAATTTGGAACTTATCCCAAAATGGATGATTGATCGGTGGAAAAATTTCTATACGTCTGATGAAATAAAACAAATAGCGGACTCAGTAGTGAATGTTCCTACTTTAGACATAACATTAAAAAAGACCGATGGAAAAATTGCTGAAGAGCTTGGAGGACGAAGCATGATAACCGGAAATATCCGGATTAATAAATTTGGATTTATTCCGGATATACAATACTATCATGATGGAAAGTGGTGGGTACAAGATGTCGCTGCATGCATACCCGTTAAACTTATTCAGGGTCATATAAAAAATAAGCGCGTTGTTGATCTATGCGCTGCACCTGGTGGTAAAACAGCAAATTTGATTGACGCCGGAGCAAAAGTAACAGCAATTGATAGTAGTATCGAAAGGTTAGATATTTTAAAAAGAAACCTAAAAAGGTTGAACTTTGAAGCAGATGTCGTTCATGCAGATAGCACAAGATGGATTACAAAATTAAAATATGATGGAGTTTTGATTGATGCACCATGCAGTTCCACGGGCGTCATAAGAAAAAATCCGGACATACTAAGAAGAAAAACTCATAACCTCGATTATCTTACAAATCTGCAACATAAATTGCTGATTAATGGAATTGAGCTTCTAAAGAAAGGTGGTTTACTAGTATATTGCACATGCTCGATAGAAAAGGAGGAGGGTGAGTACCAAATTGAAAGAATTATGGATGAGAGAGAAGATATTATAATAAAGAAAATTAGTACTAAAGATATCGGGATATTTCAAGAATTCATTCACCCCAAAGGTTATTTACGAATTTTGCCCAATACCATAGCAGATGGTGGAAATGATGGTTTCTTTATTTCCATTCTCAAGAAAAAATAATAGTATTAATTTGCATTCACACAAATCAGGAGTATCACAATGCCAATTTTCCGAAAAAACGAGATGGAGGCCACGCCAGATGTTGCAAGGCCGCACATAAAAATGATCCAATATGCTGGGGATCTCCTAAAAGTCGGTATTGTAACATATAAAAAAGGTGATGTTCCGCCTCCTCATTATCACCCGAATGATGAACAATGGATATATATGCTCTCCGGTAAATTGGCAGTTTTATTAGGGGATGAGACAACGACCGCTGATGTAGGTGACTTAATTTTTATTCCTAGAAATACTGTTCATGGTATTCGACTTTTGGATGACGAATGCACATTTTTCGCATGTAAAAATAAGTCTGGAACGGGCGGCTTAAGTGAAGACTATACTGATGTGAATAATCTTGATGAATTAATAGAAAAACTCGAAATGCAAAAATAGATTTAATACTAAGATCGAAAAGTTGAAGAAGAGACCAGGTATGGATAATAATATTATTAAAATAAAACGCGCTCTTATTAGTGTTTTTGATAAAACAGATATTGTAAAACTTGCAAAAAGCCTTGTGGAACTTGATATTGAGATTGTCTCCACAGGAGGTACAGCAAGATTGTTGGCTGACAATAATATTAAAGTCACTCAAATCGAAGAGATAACAAAATTCCCTGAAATATTGGACGGTCGGGTTAAAACATTACATCCAAATATATACGCAGGCTTACTTTCAAGAATAAATAATTCAGACGACGCGGAAACAATGAAAAAATTCCATGTAGATGAATTCGACCTAGTGATTGTAAACTTGTACCCCTTCCAAAAAATAATTGAAAGCACAGGTGACCTTGCCAAAATCATTGAAAATATCGATATTGGGGGGCCCTCAATGATAAGAGCATCTGCAAAAAATTATACAAGAGTATCCATCGTAACTGATGCCACATATTATGATGATTTAGTAAAAAAATTACAGGAAAAAGGGGGGTTATCTCAAAGCGAAAGAATGTTGCTCGCAGCAGAGGCTTACAAATTGACATATTCCTATGATAATATAATTTCTAGTTGGTTTGAAAACTACCTTGGCTCAAGTGTAAATAGTGTCGCATCCACTGAAATAATAGAAGAAAGAAAATTGAGATATGGTGAAAATCCGCATCAATCAGGTGTATTGCAAATCAATTCAAAAAGTGGATTTGGCTCTATTGAGCAACTGCAAGGGAAAGAACTATCGTATAACAATATTAACGATATTGATGCAGCGCTACAACTTATTGATGATTTTAAAAAAGATAGCCCTACATTCGCTATCATCAAGCATGCTAACCCATGTGGAGTTGCCCAAAGAGAGACATTGGTTGCCTCATATGTTGAAGCACTATCTTGCGATCCAACGAGTGCTTTTGGTGGTATTTTAGTGGCGAACGATGTAATTGATGCGAATACAGCAAATGAGATTGTTAAAATTTTTTCAGAAGTATTGATTGCGCCCGCTTTTACAGATGACGCGCTTAAAATACTCTCAGGCAAAAGAAACCTAAGAGTGATTAAATTCAACTTAATCAATAACGAAAAATCAGATAATAAAATGCTCAAATCAGTTCTTGGCGGCTACTTGATACAAGATAGAGACCAATTTATTATTGATGAAAAAAATCTTAAAACTGTCACCTCTAGCAAACCTAATTCTAAACAGATTAAAGATTTAATATTCGCATTCAAAGTCGTAAAGCATGTTAAATCTAATGCAATTGTCTATGTAAAAAATATGAAAACGATTGGTATTGGTGCAGGTCAGACAAGTCGCGTGGACTCTTCAAAAATAGCGATACAAAAATTTTATAAGAATATAAATGAAAAAAAGCAAAGAAATGGATGTGTAATTGCATCTGATGCGTTTTTTCCATTTTCTGATGGACTTGATGAAGCCATCGAATTTGGTGCAATTGCAGTGATCCAGCCAGGCGGTTCGATAAGAGATGAGGAAGTAATCGAAACAGCAAATAATGCTGGGTTATCAATGGTATTTACTGGATATAGGCATTTTAAGCACTGATAATCAAATGTAATCACTAAGTTTTGTTGGTAAAAATTTACCCATATTTTTTCCCCCTTTTATTTTATTGTCTTTGACAATTGTGTGCCCCCTCAATAAAACCTCATCTGGCCAGCAACATACCTCAAATCCCGAATATGGGTTATATTTTGACCCGTCCACGACCATACCGTCTGAGAGTATAACTTTTTTATCTTTATTCCAAATTGTAATGTCAGCGTCGGAACCAATTTTAATCTCACCCTTTTTTGGATAAAGGCCGTATATTTTCGCAGGCGTTGTTGAAGTTATTCGCACAAAATCTAGTACACTTAAATTGCACTGGTTTCTTAGCACCTTATCGAGCAAAATAGGCAATCGCCAATGGAGGCCAGGCATACCATTTGGTATTTCTTTAAAGTTAGGATTGTTACCCATAAAAAATTTGCCTTTTTCATCAAAGCTATATGGTGCATGATCTGACGAGACTAAATCAAGAGTCTTATTCTCGAGGCCATGCCATAGTGCTTCAGAGTCAGTCACATCGCGAATTGGCGGGCTACAGATCCACTTCGCAGCTTCTTTTGTATTCGTTTGATTCAGTAAACTTGAGTTAAGCGATAGATATTGGGTACATGTTTCAGCAAAAAAATTAACCCCCCTTGACTTACCTTTTTTTATTTCATCCAACCCTTTTTCTGAAGAAACATGAAAAATCATCACAGGTTGTTTAGTTTTTTCAGACATCATTATGATCCTCTTGAACGCATCTACTTCGCCATCCACTGGGTGGCTGTCTGTGTGATATTTTGGATGTCTACAACCATTACCGAGCAATTCTTTTACTTTTTTTGTAATCATTTCATGATTTTCAGCATGCACAGAAACCATTGCCTTGCATTGTTTCGCTTTTTCAAGAATCCTTTGAATGCTATCATCATCAATCCTTAGTCTGTCATAGGTCATGAATATCTTTATCGAACTATGACCTTCCTTGATCAGCTCTGGAAGTTGAAAATCAATTACGTCATCTGATGGTCCAGCAATTATCATATGCATCGAGTAATCCACAATCGCATTTTCTTTAGCCAGTTCATGATATTCTTGGACAATTTTGATGAGGGAGTCGCCCTCATATTGAGCTGCAAATGGAATCACGGTTGTGTTTCCTCCAAGTGCCGCTGCAGTTGTACCGGAAAGAAATGTGTCTGAATTTATTAGCCCAGATGCAGATCTCTGTTCAATATGACAATGGCTATCAATACCGCCCGGTAATACTAATTTATTTGTTGCATCAATTTCGCGATCAGCTGATACCGTTATGTCATTCTGTATTTTTGCTATCCTCTGATCCTCTATTAGAATATCAGCGACGTCAAGCATACCTGAGTGGACGACAGTTCCATTTTTAATTAGAATTTTTTGATGTGGCATTTCCTAAAACCTCAATAAAGAAAAAATTGAATTTGAAGTTTTGATATTGGAGCGGGCGATGAGATTCGAACTCACGACCCCAACCTTGGCAAGGTTGTGCTCTACCACTGAGCTACGCCCGCCTCCTTGGGTATGCCGCTTCTACAAACACTATTTTATCTCTGCAAGAGAAAAATGGCTAATTATT
>MDTD01044694.1_pt1 | contig 19491 bp, 17 predicted proteins | sample 811221 | NCBI WGS metagenome assembly MDTD01 (sample SAMN05326646, study PRJNA326480) | marine metagenome | isolation source: seawater | place: Pacific Ocean: South West | collected 2011 | reverse complement strand
GTCGCCGACCTGCCGGGAAGCTTCAACTCCCCGACCTTCCGGCTGCGGTTCACCGCGTCGGATCTCGCGAGTGGATCGGTCATCGAAGCAGCCATCGACAATCTGTCGGTGACCGTGACCACCTGCAACGACTCCAGCTGCGTCGGCGACATCACCGGCGATGGATACGTGGGTGTGGACGACCTGCTGGCCGTTATCGCCGACTGGAACAACCCCTACACCGTCGACGACCTGCTCGGTGTCATCGCGGACTGGAACTGCAACTGACGCTCCGGTCGTCTCCTGAAATCAACAGGGCCCGCCATCCGGCGGGCCCTGTTTCCTTCAACGTCCATGGCAGGAGTCGAACCTGCAACCTTCGGCTTCGGAGGCCGATGCTCTATCCAATTGAGCTACATGGACTCGATTCATTCCGGCGGATCATTTGGCGTGATCGGCCGCAGTGATGTAGTTGGGCGCCTCTTTGGTGATCTGGATGTCGTGGGCGTGCGACTCGACCAGTCCGGCCGACGAGACCCGCACGAACCGGGCGTTGGAGCGCAGCTCCTCGATGCCGGCGCATCCGCAGTATCCCATTGCCGCACGGAGTCCGCCCACCATCTGGTAGACGAAGTCGGAGAGCGAGCCGCGGTAGGGAACCCGTCCCTCCACGCCTTCGGGGACGTACTTGCGGCTGTCGGACACCTTGGCCTGGCCGTAGCGATCCGCCGATCCGGCCCCCATGGCCCCCAGGCTTCCCATGCCGCGGTACGACTTGAAGTGCCGGCCTCCGTAGAGGATGAGCTCGCCGGGGCTCTCGTCGAGACCGGCAAAGAGCGAACCGAGCATGATGCTGGAGGCGCCGAATCCGATGGCCTTGGGCAGGTCGCCGGATTGGCGGACACCGCCGTCGGCGATCACCGGCACGCCCGCCGCGTCCGCCACGGAACAGGCTTCCCTGATCGCGGTCAGCTGGGGCACGCCGACGCCGCTGACGATGCGGGTCGTGCAGATGGAACCGGGGCCGATGCCCACCTTGACGGCATCGACGCCCGCGTCGATGAGCGCGGATGCGGCCTCGGCCGTGGCGATGTTGCCGGCGATAATCTCGATGTCATACTGCTCGCGGATCGCTCGGACGGTGTCCAGCACGTTGGCCGAATGTCCGTGGGCGGTATCGACGATGATCACGTCGACCTCCGAAGCCACGAGTGACTCGACACGGTCGAGCTGATGCACACCCACGGCGGCACCGACGCGAAGGCGACCGCGATCGTCCCGGCACGCCAACGGATGCGTGCGGAGGTTCTCGATGTCGCGCATGGTCATCAGGCCGGCCAGATTGCCCTGCTCGTCGACGAGCAGGAGCTTTTCGACCCGGCCGCGGGACATGAGCGATTCGGCGGTGGCGAGATCGATGTTGACCGGACCGGTGATGAGATTGTCACGGGTCATGACCTCGCCGACGTGATCCATCGCCGACTCGACGAACTTCATGTCCCGGCGAGTAAGGATGCCGGCAAGCGGACCATGACTGCTTCCATCGAGGGTGACGGGAAAGCCGGATACGTTCTGCTTCTCCATGAGTTCCATCGCCCGGGCGACGGTGTCCTCGGGACTGAGGGTCACGGGGTCGGAGATAATGCCGTTCTCGGTGCGCTTGACGCGGAGGACCTCGTTGGCCTGGTCCTGGACCGAGAGATTCTTGTGGATGATCCCGATTCCGCCCTCCTGAGCGAGCGAGATGGCCAGATCGGCCTCGGTGACCGTGTCCATGGGTGCCGAGATCAGAGGAATGTTGATCGTAATGCCACGAGTCAGACGGGTGGCCGTCGACGTGTCATCGGGCGTCAAATCGCTGTATTGGGGAACGAGCAGGACGTCGTCGAACGTGATGCCGTCGGGAATGCGTTGGTGCTCCATCCGCCAAGAATGCCTCCAAGAGGCCGAAATGTCAAGGCAGCCCCCCGCCCGACCCGGCCCGGAAGCACCCTTTCCAGCATCCCCAAGGCCCACTTCATTTGCTAGGATGGCGTATTCGAATCGTCCCCAGGGCCGCCCCCACCACTTCCCCTCATTTCAGATCCGATGCAGGAGTTCCGGGCAAGATGACAGACAGCAAGGAAGTGTTCGGCGCCGTCAGCCACGTCCGAGGGACGGAGGCCGGCAAGGGAGAAGCCATCTTCCGCAAGCTCCTCAAGGCCTGCATCACCTACGAGGCCTCCGATCTCCATGTGAAGTCGGATACCGCCCCGCGGATCAGGGTCCGGGGCGAGCTGCGGACCCTGAGCACGGATGCGGTCAGCGTGGACGACGGGCACCAGATCGCCCTCGATATCCTCGACGAAGGCCAGTACACCCACTTCAAGAACCATGGCCAGTTCGACCTCGCCTACGACTACGATGAGGACCGCCGGTTCCGGGTCAACATCTTCATGAGCCGGGGCAAGGTCTCCCTCGCCTGCCGTCTCATCACATCCGACATCAAGACCTTCGAACAGCTCCATATCCCCGAGATCCTCGGGCCGGTCGCCCTGTCGGCCAACGGGCTGATCCTGTTCGCGGGCGTCACGGGATCCGGCAAGAGCACCTCGATCGCCGCCATGCTCCAGTACGTGAACATGCGGAAGCGATGCCACATCGTCACGATCGAGGACCCCATCGAATACATCTTCAAGGACGACAAGGCCAGCATCAACCAACGTGAGGTCGGCATCGACTGCCTGGACTTCAACGAGGCCCTGCGAGCTCTCGTCCGCGAGGACCCCGACGTTGTCCTCGTCGGCGAGATGCGCGACAAGGAGACCTTCGAAGCGGCGATCCGAGCCGCCGAGACCGGCCACCTGGTGTTCGGAACCATCCACGCCTCCTCGGCATGGCAGACCTTCGGCCGCATCTACGACCTCTTCGATCAGGACGAGGTCGAGAACATCCGCAAGCTGCTTGCCTACAACCTGCGTGCCATCGTCTACCAGAAACTGCTTCCGACGCTGGTCGAGGACGTGGCCCGGATCCCCGCCGTCGAAATCCTGCTCGGCACCCCCGCCGTCCAGAAGTACGTGCTGGAGGCACGTGAGGGCGAACTGCTCGACATCATTCGCAAGAGCCTCGAGGAGGGCATGGTCGACTTCACGACCTCGCTGGTCCGGCTCGTCGAGTCCGAGTGGATCCATCACCGGGTCGCACTCGAGGCCACACCGAAGCCTGAAGAACTCAAGATGCGACTGAAGGGCATCTCCTGATCCAGAATGGAAAGTCTCACCATGGATTTCGCAATGGCCCCCACCCTATTCGGCGACTCGTCCGTCCTGCTCATGAGCCCCTGGAAGCCGCTGGTCATCTGGGGAGTGTTCATCGCTTGGGCGTGGCTGGTGGCGACGAAGATCGACAAGGATCTCCGCTACTACAACCTCGGTTGGGAGAAGTGGAACTCGATCTTCCTGGCCAGCGGTGTGGTCGCGGTCATCACCTTCTTCACCGGCTGGGTCTTCTGGGTGAGCCTCCCGGTCGGAGTGCTCATCCTCCTCACACCCGTTCTCGTCTACTGGAAGATCCGCAACGGATCGGTGCCGGACGGCAAGCAGTTCTACCTGTCGCTCTCGAAGGATGCCGCAGCGGCCCAGCAGCGAAAGATGGAGAAGGCGAGACTCTCCGCCGCCATCCAGTACACGGACGCCTCCGGTAGCGAGGTCCGGGTGCCAAGCAAGGACGACCCTGACTTCCAGATCTACCTGCGAACCGAGGACATCATGGGTCCGGCCATCAAGGCCCGGGCTTCGCGGATCGAGATGCTCCTGACGGGTACCGGCTGCAAGATCGCCTGGGTGATCGACGGCGTCCGCACCAAGCAGGAGGACATGGCGGTCGAGGACGCCGCGCCGGCGATCAACTTCTTCAAGCAGATCGCTGGTCTCGAGTCGTCCGACTCTCGGCGGACCAAGTCCGGCTCGTTCAGTCTCAATTCGGGCGCCGAGGACACCACCGTACAGATGGCCATCTCCGGCAGCTCCAAGGGGCCGGTGGTCGTCATCGAGTTCAACCGGGAAACCTCGCGACTCGTGCCCTACGATCAGCTCGGCCTGCTCCCCCAGCAGCGTGCAATGCTGGACGAACTCGTCGAAAAGCACGACCGGCACGGCATCGTGCTGGTGAGCGCTCCCGCCAAGCAGGGCGCCACCACCACGGTCTACTCGCTGCTGGGACGCCACGACGCCTACACCTGCAACATCAAGTCGCTCGAGTACGAGATCGAAGCCTTCATCAACGGTGTCGATCAGGCCGAGTGGGACCCGATGAACGTGGACGTCGACTTCGCGACCAATCTCCAGTCCATCCTCCGACGGGACCCCGACGTGGCACTGGTCGGGGACATTCGGGATTCGGAATCGGCCAAGGCCGCCGCCGCCCCCGGGCGGAAGGGTCCCCTGGTCTACGTGGGAATGCACGCCAACAGCCTGGTGGATTGCATCCGCGAATGGGTCAAGCACGTCGGTGACGTCGAGGAAGCCGTCAAGCCGATCCGGGCCGTGCTGCACCAGCGTCTCATTCGAAAGCTGTGTCCCAACTGCAAGCAGCAGGTGACGCCGGAGGAGATGGCGGCCATGAAGCTGCCCGCCGGCATCGGAGATCAGCTCCACCGTCGGGTCGGCCAGATCCAGATCAAGAACAAGATCATCGACTGCCCGATCTGCAACGGCACCGGTTTCCTCGGACAGACCGCTGTCTTCGAGGTGCTCGTAGTGGATCAGGACGTCCTCAAGCATCTCCGCAGCGGTGATCTCAAGAGCGCACTCGCCGCGGCACGAAAGTCCAAGATGCTCCAAATGCAGGAGGCGGCGCTGCTCAAGGCCGGCCGGGGTGAAACCTCGCTGGATGAGATCGCACGCGTCCTATCCCCGAAGAAGAAGAAGAAGCAGGCCTCCAAGGCCAAGGTGGAGGCATCATGATCGTCCTCTTCAACATCCTGATCATCGCCATTGTCCTGCTGATCGCCTACTGGTGGATGGACCAGGGCTTCTTCAGCGCCCTCCTCCACCTCATCGCAGTCATCGCAGCCGGCTGTCTGGCCTACGCATTCTGGGAACCGCTGGCCATCGACGTCCTCCTCAGCGGAGGCGGGTTCGACAGCTACGCGATGGGCATCACCCTCGGCGGACTCTTCGCCATCTTCCTCGTCATCCTTCGGGCGGCGAGCGACTCGGTGATCCGCGCCAACATCATCCTGCCGGCCGCGGCGGACAAGACCATGGGCGCCATCATGGGTCTCTTCGCCGGGATCCTGACCGTCGGATTCACCCTGACGGCGATCGGATTCCTGCAGGGCCCCCACGAGATGATGGGCTACAAGGGCTTCGGCCGCCAGCGTGGCCAGCCGGGCGTCATCGCCGCCAGCGGCCCCCAGCTCTGGGCCCCGGTCGATCGTTGGTCCAACGCCTTCTTCGACCTGCTCAGCGTGACCACCATCCATCCCGACATCGGCGGTGCACCGCTCAAGCACTACAACCCGGAGCTGTACAAGCAGGCCTCGCTCCTCAGGGACAACTTCAACTCCGGCGAAGGACAGGTCTCGATGCCGTCGGATGCCGTGAACATCGCCAGCCTGGCCAAGGTTGACGGAACCGACATGTGGGTCGTCCAGACGCAGTTCAAGTCGAGCTCCAGGGACTTCGGACGGCAACTGGTGCTCTCGAGCGCCCAGATCAGACTGGTCGGCAGCGCAGAGGGATCCGACGCGCCGGACATCGTGTACCCCATCGGCTGGGTTCAGCCCTCCGCCGACACCGGGATGCCGGCCACGTACATGTTCGATGACCCGGCGAACTTCGCATCGGGCACCCCCGGACAGAACGAGTCCGACATGGCCTTCTTCTTCGAAGCCCCGTCTGGATTCATCCCGAGATTCGTGCAGGTCCGCGGCACCCGCTTCGACCTTCCCGACGCGACGTCGGCCAATCCCGCCGCTCTTGCCTTCCTCGGTGGCTCCAACGGCGGTGTCAAGGACAACCGGCAGCTCGGACAGCCCATCGATGATGCCATCGACGTGTCCAAGCGGGTGGCCAACTTCCGTCCGAGCGTGAACCGGATCCCCGGCTCCATGAAGCTGACCGAGGACAACGAGTTCGATTCCGGATTCCTCCGCCTCCCGCGGCGATCCGAATCACAGACCAGCCGCGCCCTGCAGGTGAATGCGATTGCGACGCCGGGCGGAACCCAGGTGGTTCAGGTGACCGTCAGCAACTCGTCCCCGGCGTGGCTCGGCGGCAAGGTCGAGGAGCGGACCAAGCCGGAGGACCAGATCACCCTGCTGGACTCGCTCGGAAACAAGTACTTCCCCGTCGGGTACTACTTCATGTTCGGGACCGAACTCGAACTGAAGCTTGATCCCCAGTACGGACTACGCACCACGCCCGAACTTCCGCAGCTGTCGCCGTCGCAGACGGATCAGGTGCTGGTCCTGATCTTCCAGGTCACGGGCGGCGTCAATCTCACTTCGCTCCGGGTCGGCCATACCCTGGTCGGAACGATGAACGTTGAAGTCCCCCCGGCGTTCTGAACCCCGCGACTAGAAGTCGCGACGACCGAAGATCCGCAGTGCGACCCCCAGCATGGCGAGGGTGGCCACCACGAAGGCACCGGTGGTGACCCACGGGAACTGCCCCATCTCGATCATCATGAACACCTTGACGTCGATGGTCTTGAACAGACTCAGCTCGTCGATCCCCTGAACGAGATAGAGGGCGAAGTTGAGCAGCACGATCGCGATGAGGATGACTCCCGCACGCATCTGATGGCTGCTCATCGCCGACATCATGACGGTGAAGGTCACCAGCATGAGCAGAAAGAGCGACATGAAGGCGGTCGAGGCCAGAAGCGGTTCCCATGCGACCTGCTCGTCGACCAGGGGCGAGAGCCACACGGCGGAGAACGAGGACAGCACCGCCGGTACGATCACCGCCAGCGACACCATGGCCCACCGGGTCAGCAGAATCCGTGAGCGGGAGACGGGACGCGACAGCAGGAACTCGATCGTCTTCTGATCGACGTCCCTGGCCACCACACCGCTGGCGAGAAAGGCCGCTGCGGCCAGGCCGAAGAGACTGCATCCCTTGAACCACTGCTGCACCGCGAGGTACGGCCAGTAGCCGGAGATCTCGATCGACTCCATCAGGTTCTGCAGCGATTCGAAGGGCACCAGCTTGGCGATGGCCGGTGTGTTGTCACGGAACCGGGGCCAGTACAGGATTGCCGCGACCAGCGCAGCCTCGAGGATGATGAAATAGCCGACGATGATCCAGACGGCATCCCGCAGCCATTGACGGACGAGATTCATTGGGCGACTCCCCCGTCCTCGAGGTACAGCCGATCGAACAGATGTTCGAGATCCGTGGCGTCATCACGGATCGACTTGATGGGCAGGCCGTCGATCCGGGGCAGCACGGACTCGAGCGTTCCCCGGTAGACCAACCGGGCGGAGTCCCCGCTCCCTTCCCATTCGAAGGAGGGATCCGTGGGGAGATCTGCCTCCGCAACCGGATCCCGGAACTCCAGCAGCAGCACTCCGGCGTGGCCCCGCAGCAGATCCTCCATCGGGCCGTCGCGGAGCACGGAACCACGATGCAGGAAGGTGACGCGGGAGCACAGTCGCTGTGTACTGGCCAGATCGTGCGATGAGAAGAAGATGGTCCGCCCGCCATCCGCCTCGGCGCGAAGCAGATCCTCGACCCGTCGACGTGCTTCGGGATCCAGCGCCTCCATCGGCTCGTCGAGGACCATCAGTGGTGTGGCGGATGCGATCGCCTGGGCGATGAGCAGCTTCCGCTTCATGCCGTGGCTCAGGGCCCCCACCCGTCGATCCAAGGGCACACCGAATATTCCGAGGAGCTTGCGTCCTCGCGGCAGATCCGCTTCCAGATGGTGACACAGTGAGAACTCCAGCAGCTCACCGGCCCGCATCCGGTGGTAGAGAGCGGTCTCGGACGGTGCGTACCCGACCCGCCGACGGACATCGACCACCGACTTCGCGGGGTCGAATCCTCCGACCTCGAGCCGACCGCCGTCACGGTGCACCACGCCGATGAGGGTCTTGAGAAAGGTCGATTTCCCGGCTCCGTTGGGGCCCACGAAGCCGTGGATCGTTCCCGGCTCCACGTCGATGGAGACGCCCCGGAGCACATCGATGCCGCCGTAGGACTTCGTGATGGAGCGGGCCTTGATCATCCAATCACCGCTGTGACGTGTCAGTCAGCCTTCTCGAGCAGACGCTCCACGTAGTGGATGTCGACGTCCATGTCGCGGAAGCAGGGTTCGTCCATCAGACGCAGGTGGAGCGGAATGGTCGTCTTGCCCGGACCGACCTTGAACTCGGTCAAGGCGGACCGCATGCGGGCGATCGCTTCGGTGCGATCCCGACCGTGCACGATCAGCTTCGCGATCATCGAATCGTAGTTGGCGGGAATCCGGTATCCGGTGATGACGTGGGAATCGACGCGGACCCCGAGCCCGCCGGGGGTCCGGTACTCCTCGACCAGACCGGCCTGGGGCATGAAGTCACGATCCGGGTCCTCGGCATTGATCCTGCACTCGATGGCGTGGCCGTCGATGCGGACGTCCTCCTGCCGGATCGAAAGCGGCTGGCCCGCCGCCACGAGGATCGATTCCTTGACGATGTCGACCCCGGTGATCATCTCGGTGACGGGATGCTCGACCTGCACACGGGTATTGACCTCGAGCATGTAGAAGTCGTTGTTGCGATCCATCAGGAACTCGCAGGTCGCGGCTCCGGCGTAGTTGGCGTTCCGGATCAGGGAGGCGGCTGATTCGCACACCCGGTCCCGGATCTCGTCGGGAACGCCCGGGGCCGGCCCCTCCTCGATGAGCTTCTGGTGGCGACGCTGGGACGTGCAGTCGCGGTTGTAGAGGTGCACTGCGCCGCCGTGCTTGTCACCGATGCACTGGACCTCGACGTGCCGGGCCCGTTCGAGGAACTTCTCGATGTAGACGGATCCGTTGCCGAAGGCCGCGACTGCCTCCTGCTGGGCGGACTGGATGGACGGCTGCAGCTCCTCGGGCGTGTGGACGACACGCATGCCGCGTCCCCCTCCGCCGGCCGCGGCCTTCACGATGACGGGGAAGCCGATCTCGTGGGCCAGTTCGATGGCCTCTGCCTCCTCCTCGATTGCATCCTCGCTGCCGGGGAAGATGGGAGTGCCCGACTCCTTGGCCATGCGACGGCAGGAGATCTTGTCACCCAGCAGGGCCATGGCTTCCGGGCTCGGACCGATGAACTCGACGTTGCAGTCACGGCATACGGTGGCGAATTCGGAACTCTCCGCGAGGAATCCGTACCCGGGATGGATTGCGTCGGCCTTGGTGGTCTCGGCGGCGGAGATGATGCGGTCGATCCGAAGGTACGAGTCGAGCGGCGGCGGCGGCCCGATGCACACCGCGTGATCGGCCTGGTCGAGCCATGGCCCGTTGCGATCGGCTTCGGAGTAGACGCAGACCGTCTCGAGCCCCAGTTCGCGTGCGGCCCGGATGATGCGAAGGGCGATCTCGCCCCGATTGGCGATAAGGATTCTGGAGAACATTCGTTCGACTCCCGCTCTCAGGACGGCTTGATGAGCAGCAGATCCTGCCCGAACTCGACGGCGTCACCACTGCTGACCAGCACCTTCTGCACGGTGCCGGAACACTCGGCCTTGATCTCGTTGAAGATCTTCATGGCCTCGACAAGACAGATCACGGTGTCGGGACCGACGCTGTCCCCGACCTTGACGAAGTCGTCCACGTCGGGACTGGCTGCGGAGTAGAAGGTGCCCACCATCGGACTCGACACCGGCACCAGACCGGCGGTGTCGTCCGCCTCGGGTTCGACGGCGGGAGCCGGTGCGGCAGCGGCCGGAGCGGGCGTCGCCGCGGCGGGAGCCGGAGCAGCCGCCTGGGGCGGCGGGGCCGCCGGTGACTGCGTGACCTGCGGAGTCGAGTAGACGCTGGGCCGATGGATGGTGACCTGCTCCTCCGAGTCACGAAGGTCCATTTCGGTCAGGTCGTTGGCGACCATCAGCCGAACCAGTTCCTTGAGCTTTCGTATGTCGATCATTCGATTCGTTCCGTCACGTAAGAGTCAGGCCCGGCCGTCGAGCGGCACGGACGCAGGCGATTTATCCATAGTCGAGAGCACACGGTGCCCATCTTCGGTGATCAATACGTCATCCTCGATCCGGACTCCCCCCACCCCCGGCAGATAGATGCCCGGCTCGACCGTCATGACCATTCCAGGCTCGAGCAGCACCCCGGACTGCTTGACGCTGAAGCCCGGCGACTCGTGCACCTCCATGCCGAGGCCGTGACCCAGGCCGTGCGGGAACTGGTCGCCGTAGCCGTGGCCGGCAATGATCTCGCGGGCCACCGCATCCACCGCGGCACAGTCGGCCCCGGGGCGGCACGCCTCGATCGCGGCGAGCTGGGCGGCCAGCACGATGTCGTAGAGTTCCGCATGCAGGGCATCCGGCACGCCGACGGAGAAGGTTCTCGTCATGTCGGAACAGTAGCCGTCGAGCCGGGCTCCCCAGTCGATCAGCAGCGGCCCCTCGCCGATGCGCCGATCGCACGGCATGTGGTGGATGACGGAACTGTTGGGGCCCGAGGCGACGATCGGATCGAACCCCGCCCCCGTTGCACCCAGCATCCGCATCTCGTATTCCAGGCCGGCGGTGAACTCGAGCTCGGTCATGCCCAACCGCATCCGACCGAGCATGGTTTCCAATGCCCGCTGCTGGATGTCGATGCACTGCTCGATGATGGCCACCTCGTGCGCATCCTTCAGCATGCGAAGGGCAAGCAGATGACCGGTGGTCTCGATGAACTCGACTCCCGGCACCCCGTCCTGCAGCGCCTTGAGGCGACCGACGGTCATGTGCTCGGACTGGAATCCCAGCCGATCGATTCCCCCCGCCTCGGCCACCGAAAGAATCATTCGGTGCGCATCCTGACGGGGACCGATCCGGACCTCGTGCACTCCACCGTGCTTCCACGGGTTCAGGTATTCCTCGTACCGAGCGTCGCAGAGGATCGCGGCCGTGTCGGGCCCGATGATCAGCGTGGCGTCGTGTCCGACGAATCCGGTGAGGTACCAGATGTCGATCTCATGGTCGATGATCATGGCGGAGACGCCGGCATCGACCAACCGGGCCCGAAGGCGGTCGATCCTTCCAGCACTCCTTGCCAACTGATCGGCACTCAGCTCCATGGACGCGATATCGGTCATGGCGGGGAGTATAGCGACCTTCTGAGGGGTATCAGGGGCGATCTGGGGTCCATCTGCACCGATCGTGCAGAGACCTACTCGAGGTGGCCCTGCCTGAGAGCCACAGGAGGCGACAGAAGCTCGCTCAGAAGCACTGCATCACGGAGACCGTTCCGGGTGGACGCAAGGTTCAGAACCCGCTCCCGGGCCCCCTGAGCGACGTCAGACGGATGTGTGGCCTTCGCAGCATTGCGTGGTGCATCCGCCACCGGTGCCGGCTTGGCTTCTTCGGCCGGGACGGTCATCGCCCTGGGCAACGCCGGCACGGAGCGTGGCTTCGGCGCGGCCGAGGGGGCTGGCTGGGCGGCAGCCTCCGATTCCAGTCCCATTCGTCGTCGAATGTGCCTGATCCGCTCGTCCCGCAGCTTCTTCAGGCCCGACTCGGAGGCGGTCATAGGCGGACTGGGTGCGACCCGGGGTGAGATGACCGAAGGCACCTCCTCGACACCGACCGAGACGGGGACTTCCACCGCTTCAACGACGGGATCACCGGCCGCCTCCGCCTGCAGAGCCTTCTTTTTCTTGGAATCCTCGATGCTCTTGAGGATGCCGGAGATAATGGTCCAGCCGATGCCGACGGCGATCAGGATGATTTCGAATCCGCCCATGGGGACATCATACCCGCGACGTTGCCGGCGCGAGCCAAATCCCCCCCCGCTCGGATTGCAGTTCCTCGTACGGAATACCGAAGGTGCCCTCGAGCCGCTCGGGCACGAGCACCTGCTCCACCGGACCGGATGCCAGCAGTCGGCCTCGGTCCAGAAGCCAGGCGTCATCACCGATCGATCTGGCCAGTCCGATGTCATGAATGCTCAGCACCACGATGCCGCCGCCGTCAGCGACGCCGCGCAGATGCGACAACGCCAGCTGCGCATGCCGTGGATCCATCGGTGCGGTGGGCTCATCGAACACGAACAACCCACCTTGCGCTTCGACCTGATACAGCGTCCGGGCGAGTACCACCCGCTGCTGCTGGCCGATCGACAAGGCGGGAACCAGGCGATGGCGCAGGTCCTCGACCTCCAGGCTCTCCAGGAGCGAATCGAGCACCGCCGTCTGCTGCCGACGGACCGGACGAGCCAGTCGCATCATCTCCTCCACCGTGAGGGGTACATCGGAACGCGGGCGCTGGGTCATGAATGCCACCCGGCGGGCACGATCGACGATCGGAATGTCGAGAACCGGCTCTCCATCGATGGTGATCTCGCCGTCGCACGGCTGCAGCCCAGCGGCACAGCGGAGCAGCGTCGACTTCCCCGCCGCGTTGGGACCGACCACCACGGTGATCCGTCCGGCGGACGCAGTGGCCTCGATCGAATCAACCGCAGTGATGTCGCCGTATCGTGCCGTGATGGAATGCAGGGCAAGCGTCATGATCGTTTCATCTCGACTCGAAGCAGCACCAGGAACAGGACACCGCCGCCGATGGTCAGGAGGACGCCGACCGGCATTCGTCCACCCCCCAGATCGATGACCTGGCGAAGCACGTCGGCCCCCACCAGCAGCGTCACGCCGCACAAGACCGCGCCCGGCAGCAGCCAGCGGTGCCTGGCCCCGACCAGCAGGCGTGCGGCGTGCGGTCCGATGAGTCCGACGAAGGCGATGGGGCCTGCGAGCGACACGGCCAGCGAGGTGAGTATTCCGCAGGACAGGAAGATGCCCAGGCGCAGGGAGCCCAGCGAGACGCCCAGTGAAGTCGCTTCATCGTCCGAGAGCAGGCAGATGTCCAGGCTGCGGTGCTGGCCGAAGGCGTAGAGCAGCGAGAGCACTGCCAACGAGGCCGAGAACAGCAGCCTCCAGCCGGACACATATTCGGGGATGGATCCCATCAACCACGTGGTGAACTGTCCCCGCAGTCCGGTCGGCACGAGATGCTGGAAGAACATCATGCCCCCCGCGCAGATCGTCGAGACGACGACGCCGACCAGCACGAGGGCGACCGGATCCAGCCAGGCTGCCCCATCGGCGCTTCTGCGACGACCGAGTACGTACACGATCGCCAGTGCACCGATTGCTCCGGCCAGGGCACTGGGCCACCACTGCCCCGGCATCGTCGCGCCGGCGGTACCGGTGAAGTAGACGAACCACGCCATGGCCATCAGGCCGAGCCCGGCTCCGCTGGAGACGCCGAGGATGAACGGAGAGGCCAGCGGGTTGCGGAGCATCGTCTGCAGAAGGGTTCCCGCCAGTGCGAGGCTGCCGCCCACGATGACCGCCGTCACCATCGCGGTGAGGCGGAACTGCATCCAGTCCGGATGCGGCCAGGCCAGCGACAGACTACCGCCCGGAGGACGATCGATCACCAGACGAAGCAGGCAGACCGCCACGGCGGCCAGCCCCATGAGCGTCAGCATCAGCGGATGGCGTCCCCTCACGAGCCATTCTCCCTCGACAGGAGTGAACGCAGTTCCGCGGCGATTTCGTCCGTGGACGTTGCCGGCAGATGCACCTGGGGATGCACCAGGATGTCGACCTCGCCATCGGTCCGTCGGTCGAGCATCGACTGCAGGGTCCCCCCGGGCTGAAGTTCGCTTTCGGACACGAAGACGATGCGGTCGGCATCGATACGAATCAGATCCTCCCACCCCAACGAGATCCATCCGTCGGCCTGGACCGCGTTGCGGCCGCCGAGGGCAGTCAGCATGTCGTCCATCCAAGTGCCGGATCCCCAGGCCAGCGGCGGCTCCATCGGCGAGAGGATCAGCACGGACCGCCCCTGCAGAGATGGAACTGGGGGAGACAAGGCGGAATCGATCCGATCGGTGTAGGCGTGGACGAGCTCGAGACAGCGCCGGTGGTCAGCCGATTCCGGCGGAAAGAGATGATCCGGGATCGCTGCGTAGGCCGTACGGATGTCCTCGACTCCCGAGAGCGGACTGGCCAGCAGCTTCCAACCGCGGGCCGAGGCCAGCTCACGCAATCCCGGGTCGACCAGATCGGAACGCGACTGGACGAGGATGTGCGTCGGGTCGAGTCGAACCAGCCGTTCGTAGTCGACTTCGTGGAGGTCGCCGACCACCGGGAGAGACGGATCGATCCGGCAGAAAGCGGAACGCCCGACGAGCGAGGATTCGAGTCCGAGCGACACCGCCATGGCGGTCAGGGCGGGAGAAAAGGATGCAATTCGGGGGGAATCGGCGGACCGGGCCACGCCATCGGATCGATCACACGAGGCAATCGACAGCACGACCGCAACCATGAGAATTGCCCGCCGCATCATCATGTATCGGTGTCCACGAGCTGTGTCCTGGTGAGACGGGCGTAGACGTCGCATCGACCGAGGAGGTCATCGTGGGTGCCGACATCGACGATGCGCCCGGACTCCATGACCACGATGCGATCGGCGGTGATGACCGAGGCCATGCGGTGGGCGATGATCAGCATGGTGCGGTCGGCGCCCGCGTCGACGATGGCATCCCGGATCGCCAGCTCCGATTCGGCGTCGACCTGGCTGGTGGCCTCGTCCAGGATGAGCACCGACGGATCGCGGACCAGGGCGCGGGCGATCGAGAGTCGCTGACGCTGGCCTCCGGAGAGCGAGGCACCTCCCTCGGCGACGGTGCTGGTGAATCCGTCGGGAAGCTGGTCGATGAAATCAAGGGCGTGTGCGGTTCGGGCCGCCGAGCGGATTGCGTCGATGCCCACACCCTCCACACCGAAGCCGATGTTCTGCGCGATAGTGCCGTTCATGATGAACGACTCCTGGGTCACCACACCGATCTGGTTCCGCAGGGACGAGAGCCGGACCGACGCCACGTCCGCGCCGTCCACCAGCACCCGGCCGGTCGTCGGCTGCAGCAGCCCGGGCAGCAGGCCGAGCAGGGTCGTCTTTCCCGATCCGTTCGGCCCGACGATGGCGATGCGTTCACCGAACCGGATCTGCAGGTCGATGTCCCGCAGGGCGGGCTGGTCGGCCCCGGGGTAGGTGAAGGAGACGCCTTCGAAGACGATCGACTCGTGATGACGGGCCAGCGGAGGAAGCTCGAGCCCCTGGGGCTCCTCCGGTTCCTCGAGCACCTCCTGGATCCGCTGCGCCGGAGCGGACGCGGCACTGATCTCGTTGATGATTCCGGCCAGGGGGCGGAACGAGGCTCCCGCCACTCCGAGGGAACCGAGCGAAAGAATGAACCGATCGAACGGCAGCGAACCCTCCAGGATGCTCTTGGAGGCAATGGCGGCGAGCAGACTCAGGGCGATGATGGCCAATGATTCGACGATCGGACCGCTCATGGCCCTGGCGAGTCGCATGCGGAGCTCGTGCTTGACGACCTCCCGGTTGACCGCGTCGAAATCGATTTCACTTTCGTGCTCGCCGGTGCTCGTCTTGACGGCCCGCAGCCCCTGCATGATTTCGGTGGTGTGCTTCAGCATCTCCTGCTGGGCGGCGAGCGACCCTCTGGAGCCGCGGCGAACCTTCTTCGCGAGCTTGCGAAGCACGATCGCGATGACGGGTCCGACGACCAGGGCGACGACGACGATCTTCCAGTCGTAGACGATGGCCACGATCAGCGCCGCGAGGCCCTTGGTGATCTGGGCCACGGTCTTGCTCAGCAGTGCATTCAACCCCTGCTGCAGCGCAGCCGCATCGCGCACAAGACGGGCGATGTACTCGGAGGGCCCTTGGGTGACCACGCGACCCAACGGCAGCCGGATGACCTTTCGGAACAGTTCGGCGCGGAAATCCGCGACGGCCCGGGTCGTCAGGGTCTGACTGAGGTACTGATGCACGAAATTGCACACCGCCCCCACCACGGTCAGGCACGAGATGAACACCAGGACCAGCACGACACCATCGAACCGATCGCTGGGCAGCAGATCGATGAGCCACTGGGGAAACTGGAGCCAATGCCCCTGCGCGTTGAAGTCGACGGCGAGTTCGGCCAGCCCCGACCCGGAGTCGGGGTGCACGATCTGGGTCAGCACCGGAGCAAGGCTCAGCAGGCCGACACCCAGCCCGAGGGCCGAGATCAGGGCGAATGAGATGGCGGACACCAGCATGATGCGGTGACGAGCCATCTTTCGTACGAATGACCAGAAGGAGGACATGGAGGGGACAGTATCCCAGCGCGGCGCCGCCGCGGCCACCCACCCGTTGAATCAGCCCCTGAGACGTTCCAGATCCGCGAAGAATCCCGGATAGCTCTTGGAAACGACCCCAGGATCCTCGATCGAGATTCCGCCCCGGCGAAGACCGAGAATCGAGAAGGCCATGGCCATTCGGTGATCGTCGTAGGTCGGAATGGAGACCGGAGGGGCGACGGGATCCAGTTGAGGAGATGGGATCGGACCGATGCGGAGGGATTTGGGCGTCGCGATGACCTCGGCTCCGCATCGCTCAAGTTCACGTTTGAGTACACCCAGCCGATCGCTTTCCTTCAACGGAAGCGTCTCAAGGCCGATGATGGTGGTCGAGGTCATCGCACAGGCGGCGAGGATCGACATCGCAACGGCGCCGTCCGGCATGGCCGAGGCATCGATCGTGGACCAGCCCCGAAGACTCCGGGGACCACGCACCGTGACACCGTCATCCGCTGCTTCGACCGATGCGCCGGTGAGGCGAATGGCCTCGATCACCCGCGTGTCTGGTTGCGGATCGTCGGCCCGGCAGCCAACCAGGGTGACGCAGGATCCCGGCACGATGGCCGCCGCGACCGCCCAGTACACCGCCGAACTTGCGTCCGGCTCAACCGAACGATGACGCGATGCAAGCATCCCGGGACGAACGCGGATCCACCGCAGAGCACCCGCTTCATGCTCGAACTCCACACCGGCTCCCCAGTGCTGGAGTTCCGAGACGGTCAACTGCAGGTAGGAAGCACTGGTGGGAGGCTCCTCGAATTCGAACTCGATCCCCTTCTCGAGAAACGGAGCCACCAGAAGGAGCGCCGAAATGAACTGGCTCGAGGCGGTCCGGCCAATCCGCAGTCGCCCTCCCCGAAGACGGCTGGAGTCGATGCGGACCGGAAGATGCCCCTCCTCATCCAGGCAGGTGATGTCCGCGCCGAGCGAGCGAAGCATGTCGATGCCGTCGGCCATGGGCCTGCTTCGCAGTCGGGGACTTCCATCCACCGTGACGGCGTCGGGCGCCAGGCAGCCCATCGCCAGCAGGAAGCGGGCGGGGGTCCCTCCGTGACCGCAGTCGATGCGGAGTGGCGAGCCGACCGCAGGCAGCCGCCCCGAGCCGCCTTCGATGACGACGGCCTCACCTTCGTGGCCGACGGTCAGGCCGAGCGTCCCCACGGCCTGGAGCATGGCTTCGGTGTCGTCGCTCCGCAGCATGTCGTGCAGCACGGACGAACCACGGGACAGGGCGGCCAGGACGATCGCCCGGTTGGTGATGCTCTTTGAACCGGGAACCCGGACCGAGCCGACGAGCGGCTCCGTTGCGGGATCGATGGGCAGCGTGTCGGACACGATCAGTCGTCCCGACGGAAGACCGCCACGACATCCTCGACGGGGATGACGAACAGGCGGTTGTCGCCCTCGAAATCGACCGGAATTCCCTGCTTGGGATTGAACAGGACCTTGTCGTACTGCTGAATTGGATAATTCACATCATTGGCAACCTGGGCGCTGATCGCGACGACGCGTCCGGTCAAGGTGGGGATTTCGATCTTGTCAGGCAGGTGAATGCCCTCCTTGGTGACCTTGCGGTCCTGATCCTTCCGGATCAGAACGCGGTCCCCGATGGGCTCAACCGTCTCGATCGATCGATTTGCTTGTTTCGACTCGGTCATGAATACGTCATACTAGCGGCATGAGCACAACACCGGCCAGTTCGACCTCGGATCCCACCAGAAGTTCCGACATCGAGACCCTCAAGGGACTCATTCGAGATGTGCAGGATTTTCCCAGCGAAGGGATCCTCTTCCGAGACATCACGCCCCTGCTCGCTGATGCTCGCGGTCTGGCTTTGGCCGTCGGCCTGATGGCCGCCCCGTACCGCGACCAGACCATCGACGTGGTGGTCGGGGCGGAATCCCGGGGGTTCATCTTCGGAACGGCGATCGCCCACGAACTGGGTGTCGGCTTCACTCCGATCCGCAAGCCTGGCAAACTGCCGGGCGATGTGGTCACCCAGGAGTACGAACTGGAATACGGCAAGGATGCACTCCAGATTCACGCCGACGCCATCAAGCCGGGCCAGCGGGTTCTGATCGTCGACGACCTCGTCGCAACCGGTGGCACCCTGGTTGCGTGTCGCGATCTGGTCCGCGCCCTGGGAGCGGACATCGTGGGAATCACCGTGCTGATCGAACTCGTCGATCTGGATGGAGGGGCCCTGCTGGCCCCAGACACGCTCGATTCCGTTCTCAAGTATTGAGACTGGAACCCTCCTCGGCGGCTTGTAGAATAGTGAAGTAAGGATGTCGCCGGCCGGTGGCATCCGGTTTCGTTGGAGATCGCCATGTCCACCATGAAATCCGGACTGAAGCCCGTCGAAGTCATGCCGCAGAACGACCCGCTCCATCTGATCGATGTCGATCACGTGCGATTCGTCGTCGGCAATGCCAAGCAGGCAGCGATGTTCTACGCATCCATGTTCGGATTCCGGATCACCCAGCTGCACGACCTGACCTGCGGGGCACGGTCGATGGCCCGGTACATGCTCGAACAGGGCAACATCCGATTCGTGCTGGAGACGCCGCTCAACCCCGACCACCCCGCGAACGAAGAGCTTCGACGGTACGGAGACGGCATCAAGGACATCGCCTTCAGCGTCTTCGATGCGGCGGCGGCCTACGACCGGGCCATGGCCAACGGTGCAACCTCCTCCCGGGCCCCCGAGACGTTCTCCGACGGCGACGGAAGCATCACCACCGCTTCCGTCTGCACGTACGGACGCGTGGTCCACAGCTTCGTCAGCCGCACCGGTCGGTACGCCCTCCCGGAACTCAAGCAGGGCGGTCTCTTCATGCCCGGCTGGCAGCATTTTCACTGCGGGCTGAATCAGTACAACCTCGACAACCCCTGCGGACTGAAATACGTCGACCACTGCGTCGGAAACGTCGAAGAAGGCAAGATGAACCACTGGGTCGAGTGGTACGAGAAGACCCTCGAGTTCGCGATGTTCAAGCACTTCGACGACGCGGACATCTCCACCGAGCACTCCGCTCTGATGTCCAAGGTGATGGCGAGCGGCAACCAGCTGATCAAGATGCCGATCAACGAACCCGCCGACGGACTCAAGAAGAGCCAGATCCAGG
>MDTD01105210.1_pt1 | contig 19497 bp, 17 predicted proteins | sample 811221 | NCBI WGS metagenome assembly MDTD01 (sample SAMN05326646, study PRJNA326480) | marine metagenome | isolation source: seawater | place: Pacific Ocean: South West | collected 2011 | reverse complement strand
ATTGGTATTGCTTTAACATCTTTCTTATTTGTGACTACATTTGTACCGAACCAAGCAATTATTGATTTTGGTTTTTTTGAGTATAAATAATTGTTAACTGTTTTATCTGACTGATGAGATATAAGGATTAAGTTTTTAAGTTTTTTTTGTTTTTTTAAAATTTTAAAAAGCTGAGGTAATATTTCTGTCTGACAAAAAATAATATCATTATTTCTTAAATTAAATTTGTCATTTATATACCATACAAATTCGCTTTCTTTAACTTTGCTTTTTTTAATTATTCTTAAGTTATTATTTATATTTTTTTCGTTAAATTTTTTATAGTCAATAATTTCAGAAAATACTACATCAGCAAGGTCTGAAAATTTGTTCGGATTTATTATTTCCATACTTTACTTTTTTCCTTTATACAATGATGATTTTAATTTTCCTAAAATCCTTCTAAAAGATAGATACATATAATTTATAGAATCAATTTTTTTATTTTTAACTAAATATAAATAATTGTATTTTTCTTTTAAATTTTTATATGAAATTATAAATTCATCAGGATATTTAAAATATAAATTCATGAAATGATAATGATACTTCCCGATCCTCCATCTAGTTACATCATTTTTTAATGAGACAGTAAATTGGTTTCTTGGAATTCTATTAATTTTATTTTCTAAACCTGTTTTTTTTAAATATGCTAAATGTACACCTTCACAATTTGGAATTATTCCAAGATTATCTTCATATTCTTTGTCATCTATGTAATTACAAATACTTAGATATTCTTCGATATCTTTTACAGATAAGCCTATAAATCTATCACATACACCCCCATAATCCTCTCCTTCAGGGATATTCAGCATATTGTTTTTTAATTTTGGAATTGAATCAATATAATACTGATCAAATCTTGAATAGATAATATAATTATATTTTTTTATATCATCAATAAAGTTTCTTTTTATAAAATCCTTTAACCCAAAAACTATAGCTCCTGAACCTCTGTAGTCGTCAATACCTCCTGCTAAACCAAACTCTATTCCTTTAAGGAAAAAATTTTCCCAATTGCCTTTAAAGTTATCTTCATAGTATTTTCTCCAATTATCAGGTTCATCAAATATCCATTTATATTTTGCATTATCTTCAAGAAATTTAGTTTTATTGTTTGAAAATTTATCACCATAACAAATTGCTAAATCTGCATTTAAAGGGTTTAAGACATATTTCTCTAATGATTTCCATGTCTTTATTCCTCCGCGTGGAGATCCAGCTAAGACAACAAGATGACGGCTCATTTAGTTTCTTTTAAATATCTGAATTTGCTTATTCTTTTCATAAAAATGTAAATTAGGATTAATTTCATATTTTTTAGTATCAATTTTTTTATATTCGGTATTCTCACACAAGTATATCTCTCTTTCTGAACATATTAAAATATCAGGATTTTCGTTAATCATATTTTCAATTTGATTCTCAGAAATTAAACCTAGTCTAATTAAATCATTAGTTATAAATTTCTCGTAATGGTTAGTTGGATGAACAATGTAAGAATAATTTTCTTTATCAAGATAGTATAGAATTAAAATATTGTCGAAAGCTAAAACTGTATAATCATCATCAAACATTAAATCAATTTCTTCTGAAAGCTGTCTTAGTGGATAATTTTCATAGGTTGAATCTAAGTCAATCAAATTATTAAGTGATTTACCGAATGAAGTAAATAAAATTACAAAAAAAATAGCAAAAGTAAGGAGCTGAAAATATGAACTAACCCATTTTTTATTAACTTGATAAAAAGACATAGAGATAAAAAATAGCATAAAAAGAAGATGATGATAATAGCCTTTTGCTGCCAAATAATAGAATCCGATTGAACAAAATATAAATATATTTAAATTGAAATCAAGTTTGAATATATCTAATTTTCTAATTTTTGAAAAAAGAGCACTTATAGAAAAATATCCCGACATACACAATAAGAGAAAAAGTCCTAAATTATATTCAAAGAGTGATCTTAAAAATACAAAAAATTCATTCATAAAATTAAAATCAGTTTCTGTATATGCAAGTGGCATTGTAATTAATGTAGAAATGTATAAACCTGTTAAATCATCCATAAAATAAATAACAAAAAATAGTGCATGTGGAATAAATAGACCTAAGGCCATATAAGTAAGCTTGTAAAGATAAGTTTTATTAGTGAAATTGTTATAAATTGTAGAAATAATCATTCCTATTACAAAAATTAATGATCCAATATTGACTAATGATGCTAAAGCAAGAGTGAGGCCAATATTAAAACTTGAAATATTCGAATTAAAATTATTATTTAAATAGAAAGAAACTGATAAAAATACGAGCACATAAATTTCGGAATACCCAACATTTGACCAGGTATTACTTAAGAGCATTAAAAATAAAAGTGCGCTTGCTGTAGATAAAGAGCTAGATTCAGTTTTTTTTCGAACGGTAAAATAAATAAGTAATGTAGGTATAAACAAAACTAAATCATTTAATAGTTTAAAAATTATAAAATTTCCATTAGATAATGACATTAAAAGATTTACTATATAGAAAAATAACGGTGGTTTTGATTCCCACTGTCTAGATAAAGGCAAATTACTATTTACATCACGTGCTGAAACAAGATATGTGTGAATGTCCCAATCTATTGTTTCAAAATTTAAATATTTATTTTGAGAAATAATTAAAAATGAAAAAATTAATATATAGAAAATTAAATCAATTTTTTTTAACACATTCAGTCTTTCAAAAATAGTAATTAGTCTATGTGTAAGAGTGTTATTTAAAATCTTGGTTTCAAAGTATTCAAAATTCAAATAACAATATAAAAAATAAAAATTCAAACTAATGATAAAAATAGTTAATAAAAATTTCTGAAAAAAATAAATATTTGTAAGTCCATTAAAGATTACGAGAATAACAAAATAGTAGAGTAAGTTTTTTTTTATTTTATAAACAAAAATTAAAAAAATAAACAACTGCAGCAAAAAAGATATTATCTTCAAAGTAAAAAGATTTAATTTAAAGGTATCAGAAACAATTGGTATGGATATCAACGAAATAAAAGGAATATAAAAAATTAAATTACTTTTTTTTAAAGTTTTCATTTTTTAATTTTTATAAATTCATCAACAAGATACTGTCTTATATGTTCGTAGGTTAATTTTTCCATAATTAAGTTTTGTGGTTTATAATTTTCTAAATTATTTATAAATAAATCAAATTCATTTTTTAATTCAGAAAAATCATGAACTTTTATACCGCATTCATCTGACCAATAAGTTATTGAGGTTCCTGTGATTTGTGGTTGATTGTAATATTTAGATATTGCTTTAGAAGCAATATCAATATCATCCCAAACAATCAATGGAAGATTCATGCTCATTATCTCTTGAACAGCAAAGCCTTGAGATTCAATTCGAGAGAGATAAATTCCAAATTTAAATCTTTTTCCAGCTCTTTTTAATTCTCTGTTTTTATACTTTCCATACTCAAATATTTCGAATTCTATATTTTTTAATTCTAAAAACTTTAATACCTCATCTAATTGTTCTTTTGGTCTGTTTTTATAATAAATGAGACATTTATCATTCCTTAAATCACCAACCTCACTTTCTAAATTACGCATAGAGATGACACCAGAGGGACAAACTATTACATCTTTGAATTTAAGCATAAAAGGTAATTCATTAATCAAATTATTTTTAGAGGCTTCTGAAGCAACAAGAATTTTTATATTTTCATATTTTTTTACATACTCAACAAGCTTTGATTGATATTCAATATTAAATAACGGTCCTACAAATACAATATGATTTTTAAAATTATCTAAACTTATTATTTTTTTTAAAATATTTTCACCAAATTTATCAAACTGAACAATGTATGAAAATTCATGACGAATCTTATTAAAGACGAAGTCTGAAGTCTTAAATGTTTTAATTAGATTATTAATTCTTTTTTGAGGTCCAGAAAAAATTAAGTTTTCATTAATAGGTATTCTTAATTTAAGAAATGTTAGATTTATCCATTGAACTACTGAAGAATATTTTAGCTTTTTAGTAAATAATGTTTTTTTTGTTTTGGAATAATTTGGATCGTAAAAAATGTTGATCATATTTGTATTTGTATAAGTATATCAATAAACAATATCTTAAATTTAATGTTTTACTAAATATAATTGATGTAATGAAGATAACTTACCTATTCGTAACGGGTCGCAAAAGTAGAATTGAGAATATTGATACATATGCAAAGGAAATGTTTTATGGTTATGACTATTTTGCTTCAAAATATCAAGATACAAAAATAATTGAGCTTCATGACAGAAAACAGTTTTCCAACAAACTTTATTTTTTTATTGACAGGGTTATAAATAAATTAACAGTTTTGCCTTTTAATATGAATAATGTAACCTCAAAAGAAAATTTAAATATAATTTTTAGATCCGATCACTTGATAATTTCAAACGATAGACTTGCATTTTCTTCACTTCCAATGATTCTTCTGTCGAAAATAATGAGAAAAAAAGTAAAAGTGACTTTCTTTGCCATGGGATTATTTTCTGAGAGAAAAAGAAACATAGTTCAAAAAATTCTGTCAAAACAACTTTTGAAAATTATTTTTAAATATACCGAAAATGTAGTTTTTTTAGGAAAAATCGAATATGAGATTGCAAATAAAAAATTTTCAAGATATAAACAAAAATTTCATTTTGTACCATTTGCTGTAGATTATGATTTTTGGAAAATAGATAAAGAATATGAAAATATAAAAAAAGAGCATATCTTATTTGTTGGAAACGACACAAATAGAGAATTCGAAAAGATAGTCCAAATTGCTTCAATCCTCAAAGATAAAAAATTTACTTTTGTATCAAAACACTTCAGAATTAAAAATATTAAAGTTGATTTAGATAATGTAAGAATAATTGATGGTAGCTGGGGCAATCAGAAAATTTCTGATGAAGAACTTAAAAAACTGTATCGAGATTCAAAACTTGTATTAATTCCTTTAAAAGAATCCAACCAACCATCTGGGCAAAGTGTAACTTTACAATCAATGAGCTGTGGGACCCCAGTTATGATTACTAAAACAAAAGGTTTTTGGGACCCTGTAAGCTATTCTCATCTAGAAAATATTTATTTTGTAGAGAATAACACAGTAGATAATTGGGTAAGAGCGATAAACGAGTTATTAGATGATGATTCTTTACTTAATAAAATTTCAAATAATGGATTACGAACAATAGAGTCAAGGTATACTCTTAACGATTTCAACAAAAAGATTGAAAAGATAATAAAAACTTAAATTAGACCCTTGTCCATAATTTTAAAATTTCGAAACTTTTTATCATTTAAAATTGTTGCAGAGTTAAATCCACCCGATACAGTGCCAATAATTGAATCACATTTTGAGAATAAATAAACTTCTCTTAAATATTCAAGACCTGTTTCAAAACTGTCATTATTTCTTTTAAACCTGTATTGGGTTATAAATTTTTCAGATTGAGAATTAGAAAATCTTTGTCTTCTAAGAAATAGGGCTTTTTCTCCAAACCTTTGAACAAATAGTTCAATATATTCTTTCACTTCCGTACAAACAAAAATATAATCCATTTTCCATTCAACTAGTTTTTTTTCCGTTAACAGAATTGCTTCATCAATATTTAAAGGCTTGTAATGTCCTTTTGCAAGGTTCGTATTTAAATAATCAGTGCCTCTTAATGAAATTCCTAAAATATTCTGTTTTGAAGCAAAAATACTTTTTAAGTCATTGTTGACTTTTTCCTCAACCGAGCTTCTTAATTTTATAGAGTTAGAAATACCGTTAAAATCGTTTATCTGTCTTTGGTTTTCCAAAAATTTCTTGGAATTTAAATCATAATAACCGTAATTCTTTTCTAATAATTTTGATATATTTGCTGATGACAAAATCACGTTACTACTCTGATATACTTCGTCTAAATTGTATTTAGTAGGTTGATCCCAATAATTATCCCAATAATTCTCCGAAGTACTGTGAGATTTTCCAGAATAATAATTACTATAATTTTTATAGTCAATTACTGGAGTAAGATTGTTTAATTCAGCATATTTTAAATGCATAAGGACTAATAAATAATTTGAAAACAAACCAGCACCTGGAGGTGTTCTCCTAATTACGTAAAAAGTTATGTCTCCATTCAGCTTTCCAAATTTTTTATTTTCTTCTTTTAAATGTCTAGAATTAGTAAAAATTATAGATTTAACTTGTGAAAAGTATTCATTTACAGTTATGTATTTCCTAGATTCTTTCAGCCTTCTAATTTGATAAAGTCTTGAAATAAGCCTTCTTAAAATTTTGCTCATTGATTTAAATATACTTTTTTATAAAAGTTAGATTCATCTATGGAGATTTTATCCTTATTTAAAGTACAATATAAGTTTATCCAACATTTATCACCTTCCTTTGGGTAAACCCACAATTCATCAATATTCAGATATTCAGTAGTTTGCAATGGAACAGTTGGAATAGAAGATAAATTAAATGATTTATAAGAATCTAACCTTGGTAGTGAAAAAAGTGCCAAAAATATAATCAGATACAAGAAGTTATTGCTCAGCTTTAGTCGAATATCTGAAATATTAAAAGATATAATGCTTACTATAAATAAGCCAGTACCAATGAAATACCTTGGTTCTGGGCCAAAAAATATAAGATAAGTTATGTTAAGTATCGCAAATAAAGTTGAGAATAATAATGTCTGTCTGGAATATTTGTATCTTTTGAAAAAGACAACTTTTAAAACTACAAGGAAACAAACTGAATAAATAAAATTTAAAATTACTGTCCTTTTTATTTGGTAACTTAATAAAGTTTCTACCCATATTAAAAATGATTGACCAATTATATAGGAATTACTAAAGCTAGTAGTAATGTACTCAAATGCTTCTGTTGAGCCAATTAGGTACCACTCAAAATTGTTTATACAAGTGATAGTTAATGGAAAAATAAAACAGCCAGTAGTTATATAAGTTTTAAGAATCCAGAGGAGGCCGATAACAATAAATGGTGATGACAACTTGATTAATTCAAAATAGCTTTGTAAATTATTTTGTTTTACTTTAACTATATAAATGATTAAAAGAAAAAATATTATTACAGAACTAACTTTAATTTGAAATAAAAATAGAGATGTAATAAGTAAAAAATAGAGTTCGTTTTTATCAAATCTAGTTTTTGAAATTAAATTTATTAGAAAAATACTTAGGACATAAAATAATATACCTAGTGTAATATCTTGCTTACCAACTCCTTGAATATATATGTATCCATTCCTTCCACCATCAACACCAAAATTGTCAAGTATTGCGAATATTAAAATAAATAGCGAAGAATATTTATAAAATGAGATTTTTGATTTGATCAAATTATATGTAAGAAATGAATAGAAAAACCATATAAAAATTAGATTTACAAAATGAAGTAAAATAAATGTTCTATCAAACCACAGTGCAGCAGATATATATTCATATATTGATCCGATTCCGTAAGGCCAGTAAATGTTTACGAACCCAAAAATTATATTGCTATTTCTTAACCAATTTTGATGATTTAAATGATAAAAACCAGCATCGTAATGAAAAGAAATGTTAAAAGAAGTAATTAGTAATATTAAATTTATAAAAATATAAGTAAAAATAAAATATTTAAAATCATTCTCAATGTTAAAGTTAAATTTTTTCATGAAATTCAGAAGTTGAATTGAAAAAACCAAAAAAATCAAAAAATTGTTACCTATTGGAAAAATAAAATTTACAATAAACAAAATATTTCCAAATAAAATGACACCTAAAATTGGATAAAAAAGATTGATAGGTAAATTAAATATTTTTAAATAATCAATATTTATATTTTTTAAATTTTTTATATTGAATAGAATTACTAATGTTCTTCCCAGAAAAAAAAAGAATATAAATATTGAAATATACTTTAAAAGAAAAATAAGAAAATTCACGACTAAATCCATAAATAATATCGTTAGTGGTCCTTTATTATTTTGACCATTTCTTGGACAATTTTTTGTTGTATTTTCTTATTTATATGATTTCCAAGAGGTATGTAGAAACCATTTTCTCCAATGTCTTCTGAAACTGTAAGGGCATAGTTTTTTCTTTTAAGTTCTTCAGGTAATGAGGGTTGAAGATGTAAAGGCCAAAAGAATGGACGCGTCTCAATTCCTTTCATATGCATTTCATTCATAACACTATCCCTAATTCCTTTATTTTTAAGGACTATTCCAAACACCCAATAATGATTCTTGGATCCGTTTAACTCTTTAGGTGGTGTTATTAATATGTCATTATATTCGTTAAGTAGCTTTTGATAGTAATTTCCTTGTTCAATTTTATTTTGAATAACTTTATTCAAACTCTTTATTTGTGACAATCCTAATGATGCTTGTAAACCACTCATTCTATAATTCCAAAATAGATTTTCAGTTTTAAACCTTTGAGAATTATTAAAGTCAAGATTTCTCATTTGGAGCAGATGGTCATATATCTCATTTGAATCAGTTAAAACGATTCCTCCTTCACCAGTTGTGACATGTTTATTTGCATAAAAACTAAATGTCGAAACAATCCCAAAAGAACCACATATCTGATTATCTACATATTGTCCGTGGGCCTCTGCAGAATCCTCAATAAGAGCAAGTTTATTTTCATCACAAAATTTTTCTATGTTTTTTGCGTCTGACGGGAGTCCAAAGGTGTGAACCATTAAAACTGCCTTTGTCTTTTCGGTAAGGGCTTTTTTAACATTCTCAAGATTCATATTCCAGGACTGTGAGTCTACATCACAAAAAATTGGTTTTGCACCTGAACGTATAATTGCTGATAGGCAAGAAATAATTGTATGAGCTGGAACAATTACTTCATCGTCTGATTTTAAATTTACCGACTTTAAGGCTAAATCTAGGGCTACACTTCCATTTGAAACGGCAACTCCATATTTTCTTGAACACATAGTTGAAAACTTTTCTTCAAACTCTTTAATCACTGGGCTCGTTCCTGATATATAGGTACTTCTCATATTTACTGCTACCCTAAAAATATCTCTATAAGTAACAGTTGGTTCAAAAACACTGATCATTTTAGAATCTTTTTTTATCTGTTTCTGGATTAAAGGGGCCTTGTTTAACTTCAATGAATTTTGAGTTTTCCAGAAAAGTAATGCCATGTCCACCATTTAAAAGTGCTATAGTATCCCCAGAAAATAGCTCCACATTAGTTATAAAATTTAACTCTGTATCGTAAATATCAACGAGCATACTTCCTTCAATCAACACAAGAACTTCCGAAGTAGAAACAATTTCTCTTTTTTGATTTGGGTGATAATGTTTTTCAATTTTTGTACCACCATCAAGACCAAAAGAAGCAATCTGAAACTCCTGATTATTTTTAGTTTCAAAGTTTTTTCCAGATACAATATCATCTTTCTTGATTACGATTGATAGTAAATTATTTTTTTTATCATGAATTTTCATTATTCTCTTTTCTAGAATTTAAGGCAGCTTGAATATATGGTACTCCTCTTTTTATCAATTGTATTAGATTACTAGCAGTTTTAGAGGTTCCATGAACTCTAGTTTCACATACATAACCTACTTCAATTATTTCTTTTTTATTTTTTAAGATATCAACACAGAGGTATATAAAATATTCACCGTAGTCAGCTTTTTCAAATGATTCCTTATTAAAGTTTTTTTTATTTCCAACTATGAAGCCACTGGTAATATCACTCACATTTCCGACAAATATATACTTTAAAAATTTATTAAAAAAAATAGAAAAAATCATTCCAAATACTGAGTCATTAGATTTTGATACATTTTTTATTGCATCAAAGATTGAATCTTTTCCAATGTCTTTAACGCCTTTATATCCACCAAATTCTACAAATCTTGAACCAACAATTATTTTTTCATTATCTTCATTCAATTTCACAATTAATTTTTCAACAGCATTTGGAGTCATTGATCCATCTGCATCTAGCCACATAACATATTCATATCTTGAATTATCTATTCCATCCCAAATTGACATTGGTAGAGATCTAAGTCCCTCTCTTTGATATATGTTTATTTTTGGGTTGGAAATATTCATGAGCCTTATCAATTCATTAGTGTTATCTTGAGAATTATCGTCTACTACAAGTATTTCATAATTAATAATATTGTTTTTGTCCATTACATTTACGATGCCTGGGATAAGACTTTTGATATTTTCTTCCTCATTTAAAGTTGGTAAAACAACAGTTATTCCTGATAAATTTTCCATTATAAATATGTTAATACTTGAAACTAAAGTTTCGTTATATAATAATCTTTACTTTTGAAGTTTAGCCAATAAAAGAAACCCAAAAAAATTATTAAACAAACTATTTATAAAAGCTTCGATTTTTGTTGAAAAATTAAAGTTTATAAATCCAAAAAATACAGAAATATTTAAAAATTTTTCCACTTTTACATTTTTAAAATGTGAATCTTTTAATAGTTTTTCGAGTCTTTTCTTTGTAAATCGATTTACGTGTTGATTTTTATAATTAACAGAGCCAAAAAGATTTAAAAGTTTTTCAAGTATTAACATGAAACCACCATAATTTGGGGTTGTCATATAAACATTGCCACCTTTTTTTGTGATCTTATACAAAAAATTTAAAAGATTTAAAATTTCATCATCAGTAATAAATTCACAAAGTCCAAGTACAGTAATAACTTGGTATTGATTATCTTTAGCTAATATTTTATCTTTATCAATAACTTCAAAATTTCCAATATGTCCGTATTTCTTTTTTGCAAAATTAATTTGTTTTGAAGATATGTCTACACCTGTTGAGTTATTTAATTCATATTTTCCTATAAAAGTTCCCGGTCCACATGCATAATCTAAATGAAAGTCATCAAAATTTATTAAACTTTTTATCTTAAGGAATGTTTGGTTGTGCCAGTTTGCCTGTATGCCACGATTTAGTTTCAATCCTTTTTCAAGTATATTATCGTAATAACCTGGTGGTAGTTCTTCATTCCAAAATTCATTCATATTCTTAATACAGATTCTAGTAATTTAAAATAACAAATTTAATTTAGTATTTTTCTTAATTTTTTTAAATTAAATGTTTCACTAATAAAATATAAAATATCATAAATGATTATAGAAAATATATACATGAAACATGCAGCCTTTAGAAATGTAAACAAATTTAGAATGTAAAAATTTATATCGGTTGGAAGAGGTGAAATTAAAATAAAAATAAAAATCACTTTTGATTTAAATTTATTTTTATTATCAAAAAGCAATGGCGTTATTAAAAGCAATATTGTATTTCTGTAGTCATAGTTTGCATACAAGTACACTGAAAATAACCAGAATATTGATGAAATTGTCAAAAAATTAATCTCTTTTTCTCTAATAAATGAGATCTGAAAATATTTACTTTTCAATAAAAATATCAATCCTAAAATCAAAATAATAAAAGTAAGATAAATAATTAAAACATCTCTATATTGACCAAAGAAACTTAAATAATTTATCCAGATATTTTGACTCAATGTTAGAAGCCCTGATGCGTTGTATAGTCCACTTGGTCTTTGTGAATTAGTAAGACTTTTTAGAAAAAATACATCATAAAATGTCCAACCCAATACAAAAATGGTAGAAAAAACGTAAGTGTAAAATACTTTTTGATTTTTTTTTGCATATGAAAAAATAACTATTCCAATTATGAACCCTAAAGAATGTATTTTTATTAATGAAAAAGAACTTATTAAAATCGCTTTTAAGAATATATTTTTATCTATATTAAATGATGCAAATATTGCAGCGTAAATTATAAATATATCTATGTTAAATTGATGAATTATCAAATTTACAACTGGACTCATAAATAATATAGAAATAATTGGTATCCAAGATGAAAAGTTAGAAATTAATTTAAAGTAAGTAATTATCAAAAGAGAAAATAAAATTAACAAGCTTATATTCAGGAATAAATCAAGATTTATATCAAATCTTACTAAATAAATAAGAGGTCCATACCCATCAATTGCTGGGCACTGAATTTCTTTTGAACTGTTAAAAAAATTGTCACCTTCAAAATTGCATTTAATCTGATATAGTACATTGTTAAAATCTGGATATTTATCGTCGTAAAAACCAAAAAAACTTTTCGCCCAGTCTATTTTGGATGATGTAGAAAGACCCAAGTAAAACTTTTTAAAATAAAAAACTAAAGTCAAAATTTTATAAATATTATTTTCAATTTTGTTTGAGTTGAATTGGAATCCAAATATTAAAATAATTATAGAAAATGCTATTCCATAAAATTTATAATCTATGATTATAAAATAAGTTAGAAGTGGAAATATAAAAAAATTTATAGTTGAATATTCATAATTATTGAAAGTAAATTTTGAAAGTTTTAACATTAGACTAATGATAATTTATAAATTTATATTTATCGCCTTCTTCTTTTTCAATAAGCAATATAAACATAACTGGTAACTTTTAAATGAAGAGAAGGCGATCATTTTCAAGAGGAACGATAATATTTCTTTTTACCATTCTCTTTCTATCATTTGTAAAAATAGATTTTAGATTAAATGAAATCACAAATGGTTTAATTAGTGATGATTCTGCTTACTACTACCATGCTCAAACCATAGGTGTAGATAATGATTTAGATTATGCAAATCAACTCGAAGGAACAGATAAAAGAAATTTGAACCTTGAGAACAGTAAGCCTGTTCCTGTACATCCAATTGGTGTCGGCTTTTTAGCTGGGCCTTTTTTATTTATTTCAAATATTTTAAATAATTTGATAGGTATAGATTCTGTTGTAAGTTTTAATTATTTTGTTTATTCGCTTGTACCAATTTTTTATCTTTTCCTAGGTATATTTTTGATGAACAAAGTAATTACAAAAAAAGTTGGCAATGTTAACTATATTAAAACTTCTTTATTTGTTCTTGGATCAGGTGTAACTTATTATGCTTTCGAAAGATTTAGTATGAGTCACGTTTATGAATTCTTTTCAATCATTTTTTTAATGTATCTTTGCTCTAAATATGAGGAGAAGAATTTATCTTCATTTGAGTTTTTAATACCTTTTGTTACATTCTTTTTTTTACTTTTACGTTGGAGTAATTATCATCTATTCCTAATTCCTTTTTTTTATTTTTCCATATTCAATATATCTTCTAAAAAAAAGCTTTTTATGAAGCCCTATTATATTTTTGGGTTTCTTGCAGGTGCAGTGTTATTTTTAATTCATACTAAATTCCTATATGGGCTGTATACATTCAATCCAAGTAACATTTTCTTGATTGTAGAAAATAGGCTATCTGAAAACTATGAACAACTGAGAGACATTAGTCAGCTTCCGGAAAATATACTATTATCACTAAACACACTATTCATAATGTTGTTTTCTCAAGAATTTGGTCTATTTTATTTTTCTCCAATTATATTCATCGGGTTTATATTTCTAATTTACTTTTTATATAAAAAAAAGTTTCAAATATTTTTACTAACCTCTTTCATTTATCTTTTTCCATTTGTTGCAGTCGTAATTTACCAAAATACAAGCTATTCATATGGATTTCGTTATATGTTTTCGTTAATTGGGATAAATATATTTTTATATTTTCGGTTTTTTAGAAAAAGTAAAATAATAAATACTTATTTGGTTTTATTTTCAATATTTGGAATTTTTAGTCAGCTCATGTTTGAAACAAGTCAATATACTGTACTCTCAATCGAATATGTTGAGAATTCCTTTGGCCAAATGACTTTATATGCTAATCCCAATTACCTATCAGGAGTATTTAAATCTGCGATAATTTTTGATTCATATTTAAATATTGTTTTTACATCTTTTCTTGGTGTAATAATTCTTAAATTTATAAGTTTTTTTACAGATTTAAGTAGTTTTATATCAACATTTAGAGATATCGATGACGACATTGCTCTTCTATTAAGTAATACAAACGAAATATCATGGTTTTATTTGCTAATGTTATTTTTTACATTGTATATTTTCATTAAAGTCTTAAGCAGAAATATTAGTTTTGATAATTTTAAAGAAATATTAAAAATTTAGAATCTGATTTATTTGTTAAAATATCCTTAATGAAAAAATTAATTGCATTTCTTATTTTAAATTTATTAAAAAGTCTTTTTAATGTTCTAAGTAAATTAAACAATAAGGAGGGGGTGCTACTTGAAAAAATAATCAATGAGGCAAATTTCTCCATTGGTAAGGGCTTTGGTGGAATTAATACACAAGATAAGGAGATATACCAAGTAGTAAAATTTTTAGATAGAGATAAAAAAAATTTAATTATTGATGTTGGAGCAAATATTGGAAGTTACAGTGAAAAATTAATAAAGATTTTGAACAATATAGAAATTGTTTTATTTGAGCCTAATTCAGAAAACTATAACATCTTGATAAATAAATTTATTGATGTAGAAAATGTATCTATTCAAAAATATGGATTATCCGATAAAAAGGGCGTTACTAAACTTTTTTCTGATTTTCCTGGATCGGGGTTAGCAAGTATCTCAAAAAGAAATCTTGATCATTTTGGTATTGAATTTAATTATGAAGAGGAAATAGATTTGATTAAATTTGACGATTACTGGTCCAATGAATTAAATGAAAGGACTATTGATTTAATAAAACTTGATATTGAAGGTCATGAGCTTAATGCTTTAGGCGGAGCGGTTAATTCAATGAAAAAAACTAAATTAGTTCAATTTGAATTTGGCGGTTGTAATGTTGATTCAAGAACATTCTTTCGGGATTATTGGTATTTCTTTATAAATAATGATTTTTCAATTCACAGAATTACGCCCTCAGGAACGATAGAGTGTAAAACGTATAAAGAAGACTATGAGTATTTTAAGACAACAAACTATCTAGCTATGAACAATAATATTTAGCTTTTGTTTATTACTTGCTCTACTATAAAATTTGGTCTCCTTTTAATTTCTTCGAATATAATTCCAAGATAGGCAGCGACTACTCCCAACATAATTGAAGTCAACATTGTTATTATTATTAAGATAGTTAGCCTTGGCTCTATTTCAATAATCAAATTTCCTGAGAATATCCAATAAAGAAAAGTCACAGTGATGAATAAAGATCCAAATAAAAATAATAAAATACTTATTGCAGGAATTACATATAACAATCTTGGAGAAAGAGATATTGGCAATTTAAAGTATTTTATAATTGTTGGAATATCTAGTTTTGATTTTCCATATATGCGCTGAGATTTTTCAGACTCATGAATCTTATATGTATATCCTGGCCAAACTAAAATTCCTCTCAATAAATTTATTGATTCTGGTAACTGTAAATAGGTATTTAAAACCTCTTTTGAGATTAATCTAAAATCACTAACTCCACTCATTATCAATCCATTTGAGGCAAATGTTGCCCACTTATAATAAAAATATGAACCTATTTTTCTTAATAAATTTTCACGTTTCGTTGGTTTGTATTTTATTACTACTTGTTTGTATCCCTGTTTCCAATATTTAATTAAGCTAAATATTTCATCAGGATTATCTTGTAAATCTCCATGAATTAAAATTATTGCATCTGACTGAGAGTGAGACAACCCTGCTTTGAGTCCACCATCTATTCCAAAATTTCTAATTAATTTTATAATCTTAATATTTCGTGATTCATCATTTAAATTTGAGAGGATGTCAAATGTGTTATCTGTTGATCCATTATCAACAAAAATTAGTTCAAATTTTATTTCGGAATCATCTTTTTCACATTTATTGATCGATTCAGTCAATCTTTTGAAAAAACTATCAACTACCTCTTCTTCGTTAAAAAAAGGTACAACAATTGAAATTAAATATTTATTCATTTATTTCCAAGGTGCATTTCCACTATCCCACATATCTTTTAATTCTAGATATTCTCTATACGTATCCATTGGACGAAAAAATCCTTTATGTTTAAAAGCGTATATTTCCTCGTCTTTTGAAAGATTGATAAGAGGTTCATTTTCAAAAACTACATTGTCGTCTAAATATTCAAATACTTTTTGTTTTAAAACCATATATCCCATATTTATATATGAATCTAGCATAGGTTTTTCAATAAATTTTTTTACTTTTCCTTTTTCATCAAAATTAACAAGACCAAATCTAGATGTTGGCTTTGTAACTGTTATCGTTGCTGTTTTCTTATGGACATCATGAAAATTTATCAACTCATTAATATTTACATCGGACAGACCATCGCCATATGTCATAATGAAATCGTCTTTAATAAGGTCTTTTAATTGAAAAATTCTTCCTCCAGTATTAGTTTCAAAACCAGTCTCTAAAAGCTTTACATTATCGAATCTATTTTTTTTAAAATAGTCAAAAATAATTTCTTCTTTATAGCCTGTACAAATAATAAATTTAAAATCTCCAAATTTATTAAAGTGATTTATTAAATGTACGAGAATTGGTAATTCACCAATTTCAACCATGGGTTTAGGAATGAATTCAGTTTGCTCTCTCATCCTAGTACCTTTTCCCCCAGCAAGAATTGCAACTGTATTAACTTTGGCACTCATGAAATGAGTATACTACAGGAGTGATGTCAGAAAAAACGTTACTAATAACAGGAATGACCAGCTTTACGGGAAGGTCTTATTTAAAAGAGAGTAGCTCTTTAAATTATGATGTAATCATAGGACAAGGAAGTAATAATTATTTTAAATTTGAAAATGAAAATTTAATTGAAATTGAAAATGAAGAGTATTTAAAAATTCTTTCTAAAAGTAGTGAAATTAATTTATTACACCTTGCTACATTTTACAGCTTAAATGATGAATATAAAAATAAAATATATGAAGCGAATGTTGAATTTGGAAAAAATATTTTGAATTTATTAAAAAACTATCAATTAAAAAAAATTGTTTATACAAACTCTCTTTTTGCATTCAATAAAAACTCAATGATAAGAAATTCAGACTATGTAAAAACTAAATTAGATTTTTCTGAAATTTTAAATGAGTTTTCGCTTGAAAATAATATATTTTTCAATGAGATTTATTTAGACAACACTTTTGGATTTGGAGACAACAGAAATAAAATATTACCAATAATATTGTCGTCAATTGTGAACAATGAGCCGAACCCCGTACAAAATCCAAAAAATTATATTAATTTAATAAATATTTATGATTTGATCAAAACAATTAATTCTTTAATGGATATTGAAAATTCATTAAAGTTTGCAATATACTCTAAAAATGATTTTGAGATAAAAAGTATTTATGAATTTTGTAAAAAGTATTATCAAAAAAAGGAATTACTTAAAATTAAATCAAAAAAAACAATTATTGATGAGAAAATTCCAACTTCAATCAAAAAAATTGAAATAGAATATGATATTCAAAAGTTATTAACAAGTACAATTAAAAATATATAGTATGAAAAAATTACTTATCATCGGTGGTTTTGGTTTTATTGGAACATATTTCTTAGAAAAGTATTCCAAAAAATATGAAATTAAGGTATTAGATACAAACTTTTTTGGATATGAAAATAAAGATAATATTGAGTTCATAAAAAAAGATATCAGATATTTGGAAAAAATTGATTTAGAAAATGTTGACATAGTAGTTCATATGGGTGAACTTTCAAATGACCCGCTAGGAGATCTCAACAAAAAAATTACAAACGAAATAAACCACAATGGTACAAAGAAATTATTAAAGCTTGCTAATAATACCAAAATAACAAAATTTATATATATGTCTTCAGCAAGTGTTTATGGATTCTCAAATAAAATTATGGATGAAGAATCTGAGATAAATCCTCTCACAGAATATTCAAAAGCTAAAGTTAACAATGAAAATTTTATATTAAATAATGAATTTACTTTTGAAAATATAATTTTACGAAATTCTACAGCTTTTGGCTTTTCTAAGAATTTAAGATTAGATCTTGTAGTAAATGACCTAACATATTTAGGATTATTTGAAAATAAAATAAATTTATTATCAGATGGAACACCAAAAAGACCTATTATCCACATAGCAGATATATGTAAAGCCATTGATTTGATCATTAATCATGAAGAATCTTTAGATAAGGAAATATTTAACATTGGTGATAATAGTATGAATTTTTCAATTAGGGAGATAGCTGAAGTTGTTGCGAATTTATTAAAAATTGAAGATATTACATTTGGAGAGAAGGATTCTGATCAAAGATCTTATGAACTTAGTTTTGACAAGTTGAATAAATATTTTCAATCATTTGAAATTGAATTTACCCTTGAGAAAGGTGTCGAAAATTTGATAGATAATTTTAAAACTTATAAGTTTTCTGGAAACGAGAGAAGAATAAAAGTTTTGAATAATCTAATTAATGATAAAAAATTAAGTGATGAACTTATCTGGAGATAGAGCTGCTCACAAAGTCTTCGATACTTTGCAACATATATTCAATCATCTCATCATTTAAACCAGGGTAAACTCCGATCCAAAAAGTTGATGTCATGACCTGGTCTGCAGCTTCCAATTTTCCCGAGATTCTATATTTTTTATTCTTATAAGCTGGTTGTCTGATTAGATTTCCTCCAAAAATAAGTCTTGTACCTATTCTTTTTTCATTTAAAAATTTTACAAGGTCATCTCTTTTAAAATATTTGTTATCTTTTACGGTTATTGCATAGCCAAACCAGCTTGGATCAGAGTTTTCTGTTGGAGTATGGGGTAGGAAATATTCATCAAATTTTAAAATAAAATTATTTATTTTTTTCCAATTTTCTTTTCTAGCGTCAATAAATTTTTGAAGTTTATCCATTTGGGCTACACCTATAGAGGCTTGTAAATCTGTTGCTTTTAAATTATACCCAATATTTGAGTAGGTAAATTTGTGATCATATCCATATGGCAGATCACCTAATTGCCAGTCAAATCTTTTATTACATGTATCGTCATGGCCACTTGCACACCAACAGTCTCTTCCCCAATCACGAAAAGAATCAATTGATAATTTCAATCTGTTGCTATTAGTTATTACTGCTCCTCCTTCACCCATAGTTATGTGGTGAGCAGGATAAAAACTCAAAGTAGATATATGTCCAAAAGTTCCAGTTAATTGATTATTATATTTTGAACCCAGGGCATCGCAATTGTCCTCCAACAACCAAATATTCTTGTCTTCACAAAAATTTCTGAGCTTTTCAACTTCAAATGGGTTACCTAATGTGTGAGCCAAAAATATTGCTTTGGTTTTATCAGAGAAAGCTTCAATTATCATATCTGCAGTTGGATTATAAGTTCCTATACAACTGTCAACAAAAACAGGAATAAGGTTATTTTGAAAAATTGGGTTAACTGTAGTAGGAAATCCAACTGCTGTTGTAATTACTTCATCTCCTTCATTTAAATTATTTTTTATTTTT
>MDTD01027087.1_pt1 | contig 19497 bp, 12 predicted proteins | sample 811221 | NCBI WGS metagenome assembly MDTD01 (sample SAMN05326646, study PRJNA326480) | marine metagenome | isolation source: seawater | place: Pacific Ocean: South West | collected 2011 | reverse complement strand
GGCATAGTTCGATCTTCAGATTCTTGGGTATCTCGTCGAGTGCAGCGAGAATTTTTTCGCCTTCAGGCCCCGCCAGTCTGATATTCTGAATTTTTGTGCCACTCGCAAAGTCTCCGATCTGCAGGGAGGTCAGGCGGAAGTCATCGTTAAGGTTCCAGTAACCATCCATGTTTCCATGGGAGTATCCGAGCTTGGGTTGATCCCGGCGCCGGAACTTGCCGATATGGTCGTCGAAGAACCAGTTTTTCGAATCCGGACCCTCGCGACTGGGAAGGGCTAGTTTGACCGACATGGAGGCCATCTTCCACGAATTCCCGGTAGGACTGCCCATGCCCTGTCCTTTTTTGATAGGGAATTCCATATCAGGCGGGAGTATCGTGAGCAGATCGTAAGAGGCCTCTCCAACGCCAGCACGGCCGCTGGTGTACTTTCCGCTGGTATGCAGGAGTTTTGCTCCATCGACGCAGTATTCGTAAAGTTTTCCATCCGAGTCGTCGCAATAGTGCATGTAGTTATTGTTACGATCGTAGATGTAGAAGGAGGCGAAAGGTTGCCCGCTTTCTCTGCTCGGACAGAGAAAAAGGCGTTCGGGTTTTGGATGTTTGTGTTTGCTGTAGTAGCCGATTGAAGAACTCCCTGAGGGTGCTTTGGGTTCAATTCCCTGCTTGATGAACCAGCCGAAGCGGCGCCGATAAGCCTCCAGATATTCCCTGGGAACAGAAATTCCCTTAGGAGGGCGCCCGCCAAGACTCGCCTGTTCAGATGCCCATAGGAATTCAGGATCCCTGAACTCCTTCGCAAAAAGATACCAGACATGAGCGTCCAAGGTCGAGGCTTCGTCGAGAAGGTAGCGGGAGTTCCATGGGTCAGCATAGAGAAGATCGCGCGACCCTTCTTTGTCATTGATTCGTGCTCCCGAGTTGGGATTTCCTCGAACTCCTCCTCCATGGACGTAGGACAGATAGCGACGGATGTGCTGGTAGAGAAATTCCCGGTCGGTTTTAAATTTACCCATTCCCATGGCCATATCGTAGAGTCCCTGGAGGTAGAGGGGGCCATAGGGATAGTAATTCGTTTCGGTGGTATCGCCATATTCCACCAGTTCACGCCAGAGTGCCTCGAGCCAGGGTTTATGCCGGATGGAGTGGGGGTGTTTGGGGAATATGCTGACGGCGAGGGCTGGTCCTCCATTGATTCCATAGGGGCGATTGTTGACTCCGCGCTCCAGAGCGGAGTAATCCGGAAAATCCAAGCGCAGGCTCTCGGTGACCAGCTCCTTGAACTGGGCCTGTTCTTCAATGCTCAGAACGCCTTGACGAACCAGTTCTGAAAAGATGCGCATCCTGCCGCCGCTACCCCATGACTTGTGATTATAGAATAGGGTCATCTGTGTCCCCTCCTTCAACGCATGATCATAACGATCGAGAATGCTCATGAAGTAGGCCTTCAGAATAGGGAGTGCGTTTTCTTCTTCTCGGTTGTTGTCGATGTAGCGCGAGAGTAGTCGGTCCCATTCCCAGCCCCCCCGGTGAATTTGGGGATTGCTGCGCCTCACCTTCGAAGCAAATGCCCTGATTTCATCGTCCTTGTAGGAGGAATAGTTCGGAAGCGGGTGGGACAAATCAAGGTTCCGCGCAATGATCGGGTATGGGAGAAGACCGAGGAGAAGGAACGTAAAAAATCGCATAAGATCGTTAGGGCTGTACAGATTTTTTCAGACTTCCGGTTTACGGTCGGCGTCCACAATCTCAAAAATGTAGCCGTTGGGTTCCCTGAAGAAGAACCGTTCGAAGGGTGTGTCCCTGATTGGTTTGATGAGTTCGGCTCCATGGGCCAGAAGGCGCTCCTTGAGAGGCTGGAATTCTGAGAGAGGGTAGTCGAAGGCGAAGTGTCGCCCGAACTCAGCTTCGAATGGGGAAGGGACGAATTCCTCCACGTGAAGCAAGTGTAATTGTTGACCGTCCCCTATATCAAGCCATGCAGCCTCAATGTCGATGTTACCCGGGCGGGGGATCTGTTCCCATCTCAGGGTCTTCAAAAAAAATTCCCTCGAGGCGATAACGTCTCGGGTAGCGAGCGTTAGATGGTGAAGGCGGGTAGCAGGTGAGGTGTTCACTGCCACGATTGTGACAGTAGGAATTCCTGCGGCAAGGGTTGCGTGCTTGCACCGGGAAGGGACTGTGGTGATGGTGGGGGCATGAGAAAAATGGGTCCTGCTCTGGCGCTGATCGTTCTGGTATGCCCGTTGAAAGGGTTGGCAGGTGAAGAGCCGAGTGCCCGGATTCGTTCGCCAAAATCCGAGGCCCAGATGGCTCATCATTTTACCGCCAAGGGCCGCTCCAGTAATATTCCAGAGGGTCAGGTTGTGATGTTATTCAGGCCGATCGGGGAGTCCGGTTTTCTTTTTCCTCTCAGTGAAGAGCTCAAGGGGAATCGATCCTTCTCTGAGAAAGTCTATCACGAGAGTAAGGATGAGGGTTCACAGGTTATTCAAGTGCGTATGCTTCCTGTTGCGTTAGCAGCGAAAGCCGCGCATTACCGCCGGGAGATTCTGAAGTGGTATGATGGGGGCAAAATTGGGCCACAGCCGAGTCTGGCGCCTGGGCTCCTTGAGAGTTCCCAAAGGCTGGCCGAGGTGGTCTACGAACTGGAGAGAGAGTAAATGTCTCTAAATTACACGGAAGGCGCATAGATCAACCTGCTGTGGACGTCTTCCACGCGATGATTTTGGCCCTGAAATCTTTGGGGTAGGTGGCGATAATGCATGCCGAGTAATCGGACGGTTGTGGTGTTGAAGTGGTGTAGGTGCACTGGATTTTCCACGACATTATAATCGGAATCATCTCTGGCTAGGGAGTTGCACCAGCTGCTCCTACCCCGCGTCGAGCCACATTGTGAGGCAGCTGGAGTGATGTTCCCGGCCGTTGTTTCCGTGGTTAATTTGCCCTGACATGAAGTCGTCAGGAATCGGGAAGCCCAAGTTGCCGGTGATAGGTGTCAGCGCGAAGCTGCTCAGGTTGAGCGGCAGAAAGGGTATTGCCACGCTAAATGCTGACACGCTTTTTCGTCGGTGATCCAGAGCTCAGGGGGAATTTCTAGCGAGCCTCTGTCAGAGGTCGGGCTACCCGAAAGCCCAGATTTCCCAATTCGAGGACAGCGTTGCTGTAAAAGCGGCCGGCAGCCTGCCGATTGTTTCCTTGAAACCATGTATTCGATCGCACTCCCCGGAAAAGAGCGCCAACCGCGGTCTCCGTCCAGTCCCAGATGGGAGCATCCATCCCATTCATCCCATAGGGGCTCTGGCTTCGACTTCTCCCGGCTAGTCTGGATCGAAGACCTCCAAAACTATCTTGAAAATAGTCGTAGTTATTCTTCCGGGGATCGTAATAAGCGGACTTATACCATTCGTTCTCGGTCGGGAGGAAGGCTTTCGCTCCCTTCATGCGGTGCGGTAGGGGCAGGGATTTGGCCAGATTGTAGGCCCCATTCTCGGTTTGGCCGCCGTGCAGCCAATTGCAGTATCTAGCGGCATCAAACCAGGAGATATAGGTTACAGGGAGGCGTGCTGCCTCTGGATGAGGAGAATAATGGAATGCTCTCGAACTACTCTCCAAATTACTGCGCTCGATGCTCATTTTTGGGTTATACAGTCCATGCGGATCTTCGGTTTGAGCCACAGCGTTCAGGAAGACGCAGTAGTCCGCATTACTGACCCGGTTCTTTCCCATTTCGAAAGGGTAACTGACTGCTCCGTGAGATCCGACGCGAGGGCGGTCTATATCGGCTTTATTGCCGGGCTGACCAATAGGAATGAATTTTTCTCCGCCAGACACTTGCTTGGTGGGCTCCTGAGCGAAAGGCTCCTGCCAGAAACTGGTGTCTCCGGGAGGGGGTCGGTCATAGAAGATAAATTCCGCGAAGTTGAGGAGAGATTTCCAGTCCTCGGAGGAATAGGAATGGCCTCCTCGGCGATACATCAGAGCATTGGCTTGTTCCTGGTCAAAAAGTTGGAATACCGGCATGGCGGCGTGGCTTGTGGCTTGAGTTCCTACCGGGTTGGCAAACAGGTCATCCGAGGACTCCATGCAGAGAAGTGCCCGGGGCGCGACGAGGGCCTTGAGAAAATGTTGGTCGAAGGGCAGATGTGCTTCGTTCTCTGCGAAAAGGAGGATACGCTCATGATACCAGTTGGGCTTGTCGTTCATCGCGATGGATTCGGCTCCAGGTCCGAGGATGCGGGATGAACCTGCTCCTCCGGCACCGGATTGACAGGGGGCGACGAGGTCGATCCTTTCATCGAGAGCGCCGGCAAGGAGAGCTGCTTTGCCGCCGCGCGAATGTCCCGTGATTGCGATACGGTCGTGGTCGACGTCGGAGCGTGATTCAAGGTAGTCAACCACTCGCATTCCTCCCCAAGCCCATACAGCTAGCATGGCCCAGTCGAAATCCGGATAAGCGCGCTGGGCGGGGCCGATGCTCCCTCGCTTGTCGGGGGCAAGGTCGCCTCTCGCGTATTCAATGAAGATATAGTTTTTCTTCATGAACATGGAAGCATTCCTGCTTCCTCCCGGTGAGCCCTCTTCCTCGATAATCACGGGATGGGGCCCTTTGGTTCGTGGGATATATGCCACAATACGCATTTTCAGTTTTTCCCTGCTCCCGATGGTCAGAGTGATCCATTCTTCGGAACCCAGTCTGCTGGCATGTTCACGAACGCGATCAACTGTGGCATTGATCTGGTCGGGCTTGGGTGGAATGCGCCCGTATTGATAAAAGAGCAGAGAATCGATCAGTTGTTTTCTCCGTACTTTCCAATCTGCTCTTTGCGTGATCTCACTGCCCGCATTGGAGATCAGGGGGTTGGGGAGTCCCGCCAGCGGGGGTAGTTCAGCGAGATCCAGGGGTAGTCTCCCGAAGGAGTTCGGGCTCTCTTCGGCAGCCGAGGGAATGCTCATAACTGTGAGAAGAGAAATTGTGAGGTAAGTCCGCATCGGTTTGACAGGGGAGCGTTTTACCCGGGGGAAGGAGAGTGGGAAAGTAATGAATCCAAGGGTTAAGGTGGTGAAATGGCCATATACTGATTTGGTGGGTTCAGTCTAGGAGGCTTTGAGAAGGGCCTGATTACAGGGTGGTCTCAGATAGGATGGTGTGCTAACGGTGTGTCTGTAAATGACATGAAACTTGGATTTATTGTATCGACGGGGCTTGCCCTCTTTCTGGCCGTTGTTGTGGTCATGGGAATGGGGCAACTTACCAAGCTCAAAAAACAGGTCGCCGATTTGGAGCAGGAGAAGCCGGCTAAAAGTGCTGCCCGTATCCCGAGCTCTCCTGCTATGGCGGCTCCGGTGGCGTCATCCCGCCCCTCTGGTCCCGCAAAGAGTGGCCGTGCGTCTGTGAGTCGTGATCCAGATGAAGAAGAGGGTGAGAAAGACAGGGGTGACGAGCGTAGAAGGGTGCTTGGCGACATGTTTCGACAGTGGGCCGAGAGCGATGCTGGTAAGCGCATGCAGGAAGCTCAAAATAAAAGAAAGGCGGGACGACTCTTTGGTCCGCTGGTTGAGGACCTGGCTCTCGGCGAGGAGGACCGCGATTATTTTCTTGAGATTGCGGGAGCGTCGGCAGGTGCTGAGGAAGCTCTCTGGGGTGAGTTGATGACTGCTGGAGATGGAGATCGGGAGCAGATTCTTGAGGAGTGGGAAGCGGAAAAGAGTGAGCGATCTGCCGCGATGAAGGAGTTCCTCAATGATGACTCAGACTGGGAGCGCTACCAGAACTATGAGAGCAGGCTTGAGGAGTATGAACAGGTTCAGGGTTTAAGGCGTGCGATGGAGGGGGCAGGAGTCCCGCTTACGTCTGAACAGGAAGCGCAGCTCGTCGAAGTCATGTATGATGCCAGGCAGCAAACTGGGATGAACGAAAGATGGCAGGGTAGGGGAGTCTTGAATCAGCTGGACGAGCCGGGAATCGCTGAACGTCTTGAGGCAGACTGGCAGTCTAATCAGGAGGCGATGAGCTCTGGGGTGAGCAGTGTGCTTTCTCCAGAACAGGTCGAGGCCTTCAATTCTTCCCAGAGCCGTATGATCAGGCAGGTAACTCAGGGGTTGCGGATGATGGAAGCGTTTACAGGTGGAGGCCGCAGGTCTGATTAAAAATGAATGGGACTCTTGCTTTGTTTGTCTGTGGGCTGGTATTTGCCTTTTCCACGGAGTTTCTCCCTGGTCAGGGGGATTTGGGTGAAATCCAGAAAAGAAGCTACTCCTTCAAGGAGGCTGGTAAGGATATCGAATACGCGCTCTATGTCCCCTCCGACTATAAGAAAACGAAACCGGCGCCCCTGCTGGTGCTGCTGCATGGTCTTGGGAGTAATCCCCAGCAGGTGATACGCTATCAGGGCGTCACTGCAGAGGCAGAGAAAAGGGGTTATATCGTTGTTGCGCCTTTCGGTTACAATGAAAGAGGCTGGTATGGCAGTCAGGGTAAGGGAAAGGGTGGTCTTCTCGGTGGGCGTGCCGGCGATCCAGAAAACCTTGGCGAGTTGAGTGAAAAAGATGTCCTCAACGTTCTTGGGATTGTGCGTGATGAGTTTAATGTCAATTCCTCTCGGATCTACCTCGCAGGGCACTCCATGGGGGGCGGAGGAACAATTCATCTCGGAGCAGCTTATTCTGATATCTGGGCAGCGCTTGTTCCAATGTCACCTGCCTACATGGGTAGTCACGATATCCTTGAGAAGATCACCGCACCCATGATGGTTGTAACTGGTGATCAGGATACCACTGTTCCTGTTCAAATGGTCCGTCCTTTCGCCCGGAGGATGAAGGAGACAAGCCCCAAGCATGTTTATAAGGAGATCGCCGGCGGCAACCATGGAACGACGTTTTATCGGAACCCCAAATTGATGGCCGAGGTTTTCGATTTTATGGATGGTTGCAGTCTGCAGCTTGAAGAAGGAGATGATTTGCCACAGGAGCCACTGAGAATTTTTACCAACAAGTCTGGTAGAACAATCGAAGCCCGGATCGTTAGTAGCGAGGGAGCCAAGGTCACCATTGCCCGCAAAGATGGGAAATTCTTCACTATTGCTTTGAGTTCCCTCAGTGAGGCCGATCAGGACTACATCCAAACTTGGATTGCGGAGTCAGCGACTGAGCCCTGAGGGCGATCCTGCAAGGACTTCACTTATTTCGTTCCTGATTCTCCTCCGCTTGGCGGGGCAGGGGCAGGGGCAGGAGCGAGTCCCAGTTCCTCTCCGAATCGCTGTCTGACCTCGGCGGGGATATCGGCTGTCATAAGAGCCTGGCGGGCAGCGGGCCGGTCAACAACACTCCACTCGGTGAGAGTATGATGGATGAGGCCGAATCGGCGGTGGTCTTCACTCAGGCTTTGAGCCCATTCGAACGCCGTGCCCGGGTCGCTGTGGGTGGTCATATGGACCACTCGTTCCGATGCCCCGTCCCTCGTGCGACCCGCTGGAAGGGAGTTAATCCATTCTCCGGCTGCCATGCTGTCGATGCGCATCCATTGCTCGGTGACGTCGCCAACTGCCTCACGCCGGATAGATCCTCTCTCCGGCAGGCCGAGAGCCCATTGTGCGGCCTCAACTGGGTCTGAAGAGGACCAGACTCTGGCAACTTCCTGGGCCATATGTCGATATTCGCGGCTGATTGGTCCATTCTGGGGTAGCTCGGCCGCGATCTCCTGGTAGATGTTTGCCGCCTCGGAGGGATTGTGTTCGGCAACAAGCCGGAGCACGGACTGGGTCGCTCGCTGCTGGTCTCCCGTTTCGAGGCCACGGGCCCACTCCAATGCGCCTTGAAGATCCTGCTCACCCCATCGGCGGGCCACGGCTTCAAGAACATGGTGCCGTTCATTAACGGTCTGAAGAGAGTCAGTGGTGAACTGCGCCGCCCCAGCGGGGTCATTCTCGGCCCATGAGGAGGCTACCCCGCGGATTGCACGCATTCGGAGCGCCGGATTCTCCAAGGCCATGCTCCAATCGAGGGCAGCAGTGCGATCAGACTCAGCCCAGCGGTGGCTCAGATCACGGAGAAGGTGCATGGTATGCTCGGAGCTGGCAAGCTTGGCAACATAGTCTGCGGCGGCGGCAGGATCGTCATCGGACCAATGCCGGAGGATGTCTTCCATGGTGGCGAACTGATCTCGTCCTGTCAGATCTTCACTCCAGCGGAGAGCGGCCTGAGGATCGTTGCGACCCCATCGAGATGCGAGCCTGTGAAGGGCGCGACGCCGTTGTGGGCCGGGAGGCATGGAAAGAATGCTCCGCCCTAGGGCTGCAAAGTTCGTGGGCTGGCCTCTCTCAATCTGTTCGATAAGCCGCTGAAACTTATCTGAAGGAGTCGAATCCTCTCCAGAGTTTTTCGAACGGTTTTCGGAGGAGGCAGAATTGTTCGTCTCTGTTCGCTCGCGGCTCGGCTGGCTCTTTCTGGCAGTCCGGGACGGAGGGTCGGTGGTCTTCGTCACAGTTTCTTCGCTCGACATGAGTAGAAAGCGGTCCGCTGCGACTCCGATTGCAAACGAGCCGATAGCAATAAGATTGAGAAGGACTTTTTGAGACATGAACCAGTGCGACTATGTCACTTTGTTCCTCCGAGGGCGACCTTGTTCTTTTCGATTTCCGAGAGGCGAAGTTCGGCGAGTTTTTTCAGTGCGGCGACTTTGACAGGGTGCTCCATGCTAACATCAAGCTTCTCCTGAAGATCCTTTTCCAAGTTAAAAAGGGCGGGTCCAGAACCCTTCAGGCCGGCGTGACGCCGATTGGGGAAGAGTTTCCATGACCCCTTTCTGATGGCCTGAAATCCATCTGCTCCATGCCAGTAAAGGAGATCCTGACGTGGATGGGGAGCTTCCTTGTCGTCTTGGAGTGTGGGCCAGACATTCAATCCGTCGATGATGGGATTTCCCTGACTGTGTTGTTGGAGGTTGATCCCGCATGCATGAGCAAGGGAGGGAAGAAGATCGATCGCCGAAATCAAAGCCGCACTTTCCCAGTCAGGAGGGATGAGCCCTGGATGTCGAATGATGCATGGGACGCGGGTGCCGCCTTCAAGGGCTGACCATTTCTTTCCTCGGAAGGGATCAGCTCTGGATGCCCGGGTAAGGGGTTCCGGCCCGTTGTCGGAAAGGAACACGACAATAGTGTTCTTTTCCAGTTCTGCGTTCTTAAGAGCATCCAGTAGTTGGCCGATCCGATGATCCAGTTCCTCAACGACATCACCAAAGACGCCGAATTGGGATTTTCCCTTCCAGTCTGGATGTGCCTCGAGCGGAAAGTGAGGGGCAGTATGAGGAAGATAGAGAAAAAATGGTTGGTCCCGATTGGATTCGATGAATTTGATTGCCTCATTGGTGAAGCGTTCACTCAGGAGTCGATTGGTGAAAGGATTCTCGATGACCTCGTCATCTCTCCATAGCTCATTGGTCTGATTGTTGCTCTTGTTCAGATAGAAGGTAGTCTCGAAACCCTGCCGATGGGGGCGGAGTGGCGGTTCGTCTCCGAGGTGCCATTTGCCAAACATTGCAGTCCGGTAACCGGCAGCCTTGAAGATCTCCGGCATGGTGAGCGCGTCTGGGCTCAGGCCCTGCCCCTTCTTCATGATATGTCCAATCACGCCCTTGGACCAGCCAAGGCGGCTTGGGTAGGCGCCGGTAAGGAGAGCCATGCGGGAAGGGGTGCATACCGTTGCTCCAGCATAGAAGCTGGTGAGCTTGACTCCCTCCCGCGCCAGTTGATCAAGAACGGGAGTTTTGATTTTTGGATGACCATATGAGGAAAGGTCATGGTAGCCGAGGTCATCGGCCATGATGAGGACAATGTTAGGACGGTTCTTCTCGCCAGCTACCGGACCAATGGTGGCGAAGAGGAAGAGAAGAAGCGAGAGGCGGAGGCGAAGGTTCTTCATGAGGTGATGCAATGGCTAGAATTTCGACGCTACATTTCTAACCTCCGTGAGATTGCTGCCAAGGTTAGGTTTAGGCCAGATCCACTCTGTCAGGGTATTGCCCTAACTATCGGTGAAGGATCCATTCATGATCATTATCTAACCGATAAGTAATCAAATTCCTTATCCTCTCGAAGTCAGAATTCGTGAAGTGCCGCGGGCTGTTTTTTCGACGTAAAAGCGATGTATTTCGGGGAGTCTCAGAAAGAAACAGAGAAGGAAGGCGGTAGGATTTTCCTTTCTGATGCTTCATGCTCTCATGTTGATTCATGTTGGTTCCTGGGTGTTCCGCGGAAGGGGCGCCCATACCAGGAGAAAAAACTTCGAGCCATTACCCCAAGGTCATTGGCAGTGAGGAGAACACAGGGGATGAGAAAGAGTGTAATTCCCGTGGCGAAAAGGACTCCGTAAGCGAGGGACACGGCCATGGGAATCAAAAACTGGGCCTGCAGGGAATTGTCGAACATGAGGGGCATCAATCCGACGAAGGTAGTGACTGAGGTCAGGAAAATCGGACGGAAGCGCTGACAACCGGATTGCTGAACCGCATCAAGAAGCGGAATACCCCGACGAACCCGTTGGTTGATGTCGTCTACCATAACGAGAGAGTCGTTCACCACCACCCCAGCCATGGCGATAATTCCAAAGAGCGACAGGTCCGAGGGTGTCACACCCATGATCATATGGCCAAGGAGCGCTCCGATGACGCCGAATGGAACGACAGCGAGAATGTAGATAGGCTGCAGGACTGACTGAAACGGAATAGCCAGGAGGGCGAATAGAGCGAACATCAGGGCAATGCTGCCAATTATGAGGCGCTTTTTTGTCTCCTCCGCTTCTGCGACTGCTCCCCTGAAGACGAACTGAAGATCCTCGCTTCCACGTAGGAGTTCCCTGAGCTGGGGTTTGAGTGAATCTGCAATACGAACGAGATCCACGTTCCTGTCTGTTGGTTCGCCTCCGATCCGGATGACCTCGGCCTTGTCATTCCGTTCGATATATGTGGGAGCTTGGACAAAGTCGATCTTGGCTACGGTGAAGAGGGGAACCTCGGCTCCTGAAGGGGTCCGGATTTTCATTTTCTCCAAGGTGTTGAAGGTTTCTCTCTGCTTCTTGGGAAGTCGCACCATTACGCGATATTCCTCATGGCCGCGAAGGACGCGCTGAGCCTCTTCACCATAAAAGGCCCTCCGTACCTGGTAGGCGAGTGTTTGCTGAGTGATGCCAAGTTCCGTCCCCCGGGGAGTGAGCGAGAGTTCCACCTCTGTCTGATTGGCTCGCTGATTGACCCATGCGTTAGCAATCCCATCATACCCCTCAAGGAGCTCCTCGGTTTTACGGGCAATCTCCTGTTTCATTTCTGAATTAGGCCCACGTAATTCCATTTCAAGCGGGTCGGTTTCCTTTTCTCCATCGTCTCCTCGGGTTTTTTGGGTCCTGATCTTGAGAGTGGCGTTAGCAGGGAGATCTCCAATCAGTTCCCGCCAGCGTTTCATAACCGCGTCGTTGCTAGGTCCAGCCTCGGATCGTAGACCAGAGGGCATCAGTCCGAGAAAGACCACGGAGTATGCCTTGTTATAGGGGCGGCCCGGGTAGTCGGTGCCAAGGAGACGCCAGTGATTTGTCACAATGGGCCCTTTCTCGGGATCAACGAACTCCTCCTGCATTTGTTCTGCAGCCGTCGTGATGCGATCGGTGTAACTACGAGTGACCTCCTTGGAGACGTGTTCGGGAAGCTTTAGGGTGGCGAAAATTTCGGGGCGCTCGACTGACGGGATGGAGACATACCCGAGACGCCCTCCTGCGAAGTAACCTAGCATCAGTAGCGCCAGGCAAACGAAGAAGCCGATCATCGAAAGGCGGTGAGACACAACTACCTTCAGCGTGGGAGCGTATACCTTATCGATCAGTGATTGGAGGCCGGATGCTGCGCCTCGTTGTATAACAGAGAGTGGGTTCCGTATCCTAGGTTTGGATATCCTTACGTGTTTGAGATGAGCTGGCAGGATTAACTTAGATTCTACAAGGGAGAAAAGGAGAACCGGAGTAACAACAAAAGGAATCTGCCTCGCAAAGTTTCCTGTCATGCCTTCGAAAAAAAGTAGAGGTAGAAAGGCTACGATGGTGGTGAGAATCCCGAAGGTCACAGGGACTGTGACGGCACGAGTTCCGCTGACCGCGGCATCCAGGGGATTAGTCCCACGCTGGAGACGAGTATAAACACTTTCACCGGTCACGATTGCATCGTCGACAACTACTCCTATCACAATGATGAATCCGAATAGGCTCATCATGTTCGCAGATATGCCAAAAAGCTGCATCACGACAATGCCACCCGCGAAACTCACCGGAATACCCACGACCACCCAGAAGGCCAGCTGAGGTCTCAGGAAAAGGCCAAGGACAAACATGACGAGAAGTCCGCCCTGAAGGAGCGAGCCAGCCATGGTCTCAAGTCGTGACTGAAGGTCTATGGCGCGATCTGCGTGCGTGCCGAGAACAATTCCCTCCGGAAACCTCTCGGATGAGTTCGCAACGTAATTTCGAACCTCGCGTGCGATCTGGAGGGCGTTTTCGTTACCGGTTCGGCCAACATCGATCCGGACTGCTGGCCGCCGATTATATTCGGAGATAAATTTTTCCTCATTGTCGGCGTCCGTAATAGTGGTTGCTATTTCGCCGAGGGTAAGTCTGGAGCCGTTGGAGGACCGGACGGTGATGGCCGCGAATTCCTCAAGAGTGTAGGCTTGGCCTTTTGTTCGGATGTCGAGACGGCCTGTAGGACCGTCAATCGCCCCTGCGGGCAGGTCTATGGAAGATTGTCGGATTGCATTGGCAACGGCATCTGGCGTGAGGTCATAGGCTGCCAGTTTGTCTGTATCGAGCTCGATCGCAATGCGATGCCTGTCCGGGATAAAGGCCCGGACCTTGCTTATGCCATCGATCGAAAGGAGGTCGTTCCTAACCTGACGGGAGACTTCATGGAGTTCTTCTTCAGGAAGGTCTCCGCTCACCACGACCCAGATGACAGACCGGCGATCGTTCTGGCTGGGTATTCGGATGCGGAATGGTTCGTTTGGAGCAGGAATATTGCTCACAGTCTTAAGCAGGGACTCGATGTCCTCCTTGAGCTCCCTAAGGTCTGTGCCTTTTCGGGCCTCAACCCACATTTTGGCCTCACCTCGCTCAGCGTCAGTGTTCAGTTGTTTGACCCCATCCAGTGACTCAAGTGCGTTTTCGACCGGGATCAAGATCTCCCGCTCGATATCCGTCGGGGTTGCCCCAGGATATTTTTTTCTGATAGAAACACTCCCCCATTCCCGATCAGGTTCCATCTCAAGAGTGATCTTGAAGAAGGCTACATAGATGCCTGCGAGCAAGATTGCCCCCATCAGAAGATTAGCGGCAATGCCGTTTCTCGTGAACCAAGAGATCATGGTTTCGGACTGCCTGAGGCTCCTTTGTCTCCGGGCGCGGAGGTCACTTCCGTGGAGGGAGAATCATCGGGATCTTCCTCATTTTCCTCGGGGATGATGATGACTCCACCGCCATCGGGAGCATATACGAGGCGGGTGAGAACAAGGAGAGTTCCATCTTCAAGGGAGGAATCTCGGAAAATGATATGATCATCGTCAGAATGAAGAGGACGAATGTATGAAGAATCAAGCTTCATGGTCGTGGGGTCGACGATCCGGATGCGGCTCAGTTGGGAAACAGCCTCCCGGGGAATAACGAAGACGCCTTCCAGCGTCTTACCCGGTATGGCGGCGATCACGGGTTGGCCGACACGCAACGGTGGATGCTCAGAATGCAACCCGAATGGGTCCTCAATCCTGGCGATTGCAAAAAGCTCAAGCGTGTCGGCGTCCAACGCCCCCTCCGTGCGAAGGATGCGTGCGCTCCACTCCGTCGAGGATTGATCATCGAGCCCATCTCGCAAAGTTACTGGAAGAGGTGGATCAGAGGCGTCTTCCGGGAGGGTGATATCCCTGAGGTTCAAGGTAGATAGAGGGAGCCGGACTTCGCTGTAATCGGTGGCGAATATCTCGGCAAGCGCCGTTGAAGGCCCGATCGACTGTCCTACGCCAACCGTCCTGCGTAAAACCCGGCCATCAAATGGGGCGGTAACCTTGGTTCGCTCAAGGTTACGCAGGGCGCTTTCTTCCTGGGCTTCGGCGAGAAGGAGGCCCTGACGAGCTGCTTTCAGCTGCGGCTCCCGCCTCACAAGAGCGCTGGGTTCGTCCTCATAACCGAGATCCTTCCAGTCGAGCCGAGCTTGCTCGGCGAGCGCCTCTTCCTTTTTCAGGTTCAGCTGGGCTGATGCGACCTGTGCCTGAGCGGAGATCAGAGCGACCTGCAGGTCGATCGGGTTGATCTCGAGAAGGATGTCGCCTTTCGAAAAAAAAGCGCCCTCTTCGAATGGGGGGTGGATAGCCTGAACTTTTCCGGCGACCTCCGCAGTCAGGTTAACAAGGCCATGGGCTCTTATATTTCCCTGCGAAGGTATCTCGACCTGATAATCTTCACGTTTGAGCTCAAGAACCCGGGTTTCAATGGGTTTCCTCTCGCGGCGTGGCTGGGCCTCCTCAGGAATCTCAACTGATAGCTTGCTATATCCAAATACTCCCATGACGAGCAGGGCGAGAGGAAGAACGATTCTCAGGACCAGCCCGCCTTTGCGGCCTGACGCTTCAGCGAAAGGTTCTTCGGTGTTGGCTGATGGGCTGTCGGATGGAGTCATCGCGATCTGCAGGGGGCATACTACAGCTTGGTTCTTTCAGCAACGGTAAGAGTCCTCAGGAGAGCGAAGAGCAGGAGGAGAGTTATTATTTTGCGGGTGTAGCGTGCATTAGAATCAAGGTATTGCGATGCCCTGATGGTAAATCGAGAAGCTTCTGGTGCCTTGACAGGCTTGAAGCAGGGACCCAAATCTGGCTGGATACCTCCCCTATGAAATCTTATCCCAGCGCGGGCCTTGTTATTCTACTGACATTTTCCTGTCCAGGAGTTGGGCTTGCAGCCGAGCTAAACACGCCAGCAAAGCGTCATCCCGCTGTCAGCTTGGACCAAGGGGCTGTAGAGGATCTTGAGCGAGCCATGAAGAGGGAAGTGCGGGAAGAGCAGGTTTCTGGCCTCATTGGCCTCATCGGATGGAAAGGGAAAATTGGCTACTTCGAATCTCATGGGAAACGTGATCTGGGTGAAGAAGAGCCAATGTCCAAGGATAGTCTGCTTCGGATCTATTCGATGACCAAGCCCATCGTCGCAGTCACCGCCATGGCGCTCTACGAAGAGGGCAAGTTCAAGCTGGATGATCCGATCCACAAGTATTTGCCAGAGTGGAAGACGGTGAGTGTGCGTGAAGGCCGTAAGCAGGTTGCGGCTAAAAGGCCTGTTACTCCGCGTCACCTGATGACGCATTCTGCGGGACTTACCTACGATCGAAGCGAGCTGGCAATGGGCCCGGGAGATTCGCTGGAAGATTTCTCGAAGTCCATGGCAAATCGTCCGCTCGTATTTCATCCGGGAGAGAGTTATGCGTATGGTTACTCCATTGATATTCTCGGCCGGTATCTTGAGGCTATCGAGGGGAAGACGCTTGATCTGATCATGCGGGAGAGAGTTTTCGATAAGTTGAAAATGTCTGATACCGAGTTCTGGGTGAAGGATCCGGAGGACCGTTCACGGGTGGCACTCGTTTACAGTCGTAAAGATGAAGGAGGGTTGAGGAAGGTTATGGGTCGCGCCGAAGTGATGAGGCGTCCTGCACGAATGATGGGAGGGCAGGGTCTGATGTCTACCGCGGGAGATTACGCCAAGTTCTGCGAAATGCTCCTAAGAAAAGGGGAGTTAAACGGCCAGCGCATTCTGAGGGAGGAAACTGTCGAGCTCATGTTCAAGAATCACCTCAAGGATATTGGCAAAAGCTATGGTCTCGGAGGAAGAGTGAACGAAAGAGGCCGATATGAATGGGGCGGCGCAGCAGGGACGCGATTCTGGGTGGACTGTGGCAAGGGGCACTATGCTGTGTTCATGATCCAGAACTGGGGCCCGAAGCCAAAGACGTGGGATATCTTCAAGAAGCATGCCGAAGCTGCTCTGGGGGAGTAGTGAAAGGGGCGACGAGCTTTGGTGCTGAGAGTGACTTTGGTATGAAGGCCGTGGAAAACCCTGTTCATGTCCATGATGTGCATGCAACGATCCTGCACCTGCTGAGACTTGACCATGAGAGGTTGACCTTATTGACAAAAGCCGTGATGTGCGTCTGACAGATGTGTTCGGCAGGGTAATTCACGAAGTCCTTGCCTGAGCGCGCCCTGCCCGACGGTCACTTCAGCCACTCAGGAAGTCCGTTGGCATCGACGTTCCAGGCTTTTCTGGGCGCGAGGTTAAGAAGGCCTTTCATTCCGCCGTATTTTGACGCCCCCGGCATCAGATCGGGATGACGGATGTCGGTGATCTTGATGAATTTAAAGTCGGAAGATTCGATTGCTGCCCGGTGAATGGCTTTGCCCGCAAGAAAATGAGCGGCAGCAGCCCAGTGGCCGGACCCTTTGAGGCCCACTAGAGAAATTTTCTTCGCCCCGTGGGTGTCGTCCTGAATCATCCTGATCGTGCTAAGGATATCCTGCACCCTTTGTGCGAAGAGGGGGCGATTGTATCCAAGGGTGTAGCAGGCTGCTTCCCGAGGGTTCTTGACGCGCCGAGTTTGGCGAAGGCGCTCATTCTTCTGGAGAAACTCCCCCTGGAGAAAGAGGTCGATACCGCATACCGAGATTCCCTCCCTCAGAAGGGCCTGCACTTCTGGCAGGGGAATACCCTCCTTGTTATAAAGTCCAGATTTTCCCTGTGGACTCAGGAAAATTGCAGCCTCGCTTTTCCAGTTTTTCGGGTAGAGCCATATTACCGGGACCTGCTGCCCAAGAGTTGTGTTGTTTTGAAGTCCCGGCATCTCAAGGTAGGAGCCCTTGTCTATTTTTCCCGTAAGTTTCCACTGAACTTCTCCCGTGTCCTCGAGGTTGCTGCCGAGGATTGATTTCCACCCCCGGCGGGCAATATCAGGATCACTAGCGATTCTCGCGCTGGATTCGCTGGCTAAACTGGCGAGTAACCTTCGTTCAAATTCTTTGCCGCCTTCGGGCTTGGGGTGACTCTTGTCGAAGACAGAAAGATCCTTCTTCGTCAGTCGCCTGTGCGGGCGCTCGTTGTCTGGCTCCGGCTTGTTGAGCCCGAGGTGGCTGTTGAACCATCTATACATGGCCTGCCGGGAAGGAAGGTTATAGTTATGGTCGAATTCAGTTCGATCATGAAGGGTCACCATGCTGGGGGCTCCAAGTGTCTGGTAGGTTTTCCTGATTTCCGGAAACCCTTTGGCGGCCATCTCCTTCGTCCAGTCGTTTGCGGTAGTGAGCCCCATTGGTCTAGGTGCAAAGAGGGCGGCAAAGGCGACGTTGCCCTCTTTGATGCGCATCAATGAAGCGTTTTCGCAGGTGCACCCTCCCTGCATGGCAGTGCCAACCATGACGGCGGGCATTGATACGGTGACACGGGGATCGAGAGCAGAGAGGGCGAAGGTCTGCGTGCCGCCTCCGCTTGCGCCTGTTACAGCGATCCGTCCGGGATCGACCTCTGGCAGGCTTTGCAGGAAATCGATTGCCCGTATGGAGTTCCATGTCTGAAGCATCATGATGCTTTGGAGATGGGATTCCGCCTGAGGGCTGTAGAGTCCCCAGTTCTTTTCGGAGATCATTTCCGGGCGCTGCTTAGAGAAACGATGGGCCAGCTCGTAAGAGATCTGGTCGTTATCGCAGTAACCGATCATGTCATACTGGAGTACTGTGCACCCGAGTCTTGCCAGGCCGACACACCGGGCCTGGATGTGGTTGCGCGCGCTTTCCATGTGTTCTTCGGCTCCCTCCTTGATCAGTTGAGCGGCCTTTGTTTCTCCACAGTCGTAGAACCGGGCTTCATTCCAGTGACCATGAGGGCAGAGAACTCCGGGAATTTTTCCTGTGATACTCTTTGGACGATAGAGGGTTCCGGTGAGGAGGTATCCCGGCCGGGTTTCGAAGTAGACCTTTTCGGCAGTGAAGTCGCCGCCGTCGATCCGACCGTGTATGACAGAGTTAAGCGGGTGCCGGACTGGTTCGGGAAAGAGTCCCACCGCGACTTTCAGATCATGGCGGATCTTCGCTGACTGTGCGGCCCAGTCTGCTGGTGATCCGGGAGGATGGAAGGGAAAGTAGCCATTAAGGTCCTTGAGAGCGTCAAGACGGCTGTCGGCTGGGAGGCGGTTCTGGGGCAGGGCGCGCGGTGCGGAGAGTGCTGTAGAGCAGCAAAAGATTGAGAGAATCAAAGAAATGGCCTTCATGATGCAAGACGGGAGTTCACCTGCAAAAAGTCACGGAAGCAACGGGCAATTCTGCGAGACGTATTCGTAAGAGGGCCCTTCTTGTCCCCGGTTCATTGATCTTGTCAAGGGAAGGGGCTTTGGGGAGAATCGGTGGTCATGAATCGTTTCGCTCGCAATTCCTTTATCCTAGTCTCACTGATCGCTCTATTGTTCTCCGGTGGGGCCTTGGCAGAAAAAAAGAAGATCGTGTTTCTCGCGGATGGTGGGAAAAACAGTAAGACTCACAATCACGTGCAGGGTAATGCGGTGCTTGCCGCAGCATTGGAAGCCAGTGGCCTCGGTTTCGAGACGAGTCAATTCAAGGGTTGGCCGAAAGAGGCCGGAGCGTTTGATGGAGCTGACTGCATCGTCATTTTCTGCAACGGTGGAGGAGGGCATCTCGTGATGAAGAATCTTGAGCGCTTTGAAGAGCTCGTTGATAGTGGGGTGGGTTTAGTCTGTCTGCATTACGGGGTGGAAGTTCCCAAGGGAAAGGCGGGAGAAATCATGCTCAAGGGAATGGGTGGTTATTTTGAAACCCACTGGTCGGTCAATCCTCACTGGGTCGCTACAATTGAAAAACTTCCCGAGCATCCCATCACCCGTGGTTGTACTCCTTTCGTTCAGAACGATGAGTGGTACTATCACATGCGATTTGTTCCGGAGATGAAAGGTGTTACTCCAATTCTTTCCGCCCATCCTCCAAAAGCGACTATGAACCGTCCCGATGGGCCACATTCAAACAACCCTCATGTACGCAAGTCGATGGCGGCAGGAGAGATTCAGCACATTGGCTGGGCTTACGAGCGTCCAGGAGGTAAAGGGCGCGGCTTTGGGACAACCGGAGGACACTACCATGCGACCTGGGATAGTGATAACTGGCGCACTCTGGTTCTGAATGCCATTACTTGGACTTCGGGCGTCGAGGTGCCTGAGAAGGGGGTTCCCTCTGCCAAGAACCCAGTTAGTCAGGCTAACTGAGCCCGTCCGATAGACATTCGGGCCTCTGGGGTTGACTCCCGCAATTTGCGGGTATTGGGAGCACTGGGATCGTTTCAAATGGGAACTGGGAAGGTCCTAGGGCTGTCGAGGTCACAACCTGGTGCAAAGCTCAACATTCAAACTACCTCGGTTTATAAAACTGAT
>MDTD01022145.1_pt1 | contig 19497 bp, 22 predicted proteins | sample 811221 | NCBI WGS metagenome assembly MDTD01 (sample SAMN05326646, study PRJNA326480) | marine metagenome | isolation source: seawater | place: Pacific Ocean: South West | collected 2011 | reverse complement strand
CTATGTTGATAGTCAGGGTGACTTTTCATCAACCGAAACTCAAACAAATTCTTATGTATGTCTTGATATGAAGTATACAAAAGGCGTGAGACTTGCTGGTAGTGATATGCAAATTACCGTGTTTGGTGAAAATCTAACAAATTCATCACAAAGAAATCATTCATCTATGGTTAAAAATGAAGTCCCATTACCAGGTGTCAGGGTGGGATTAGCACTATCTATCGATTATGACTTGTAATTTTGACATAGAAATGTGTTTTTTTATGAAAGACATAATAGATTAGTTGTACACAATGTAAGGTGGTATTTATGCAAAATAGAATAATGAGAAACAATTTTTGCATTAATACCTACCTTATATTCACAGATGTTGATAGGATATTTTTAAATAATAAAAATATGTATTATTTGTAATCTTCTTTGAATTTCTCTGGATCTTTATCTTTTTGATCCTCACATATTTTTATTAAAGCGTTATAGTAATCATATTCAGTTTTATTGTTGAAAGATTGAGTTAAAAATTCTCTAATTGCAGCTTCTGGTTGAGCTTCACCTGGCAACCTTTCTGCCATCAATTCATTCGTAAGAATAAACATAGAATCAGCACATGTCTCAAGTTGCTTATTATTAGTACTAGAGGTGCATCCGATCAAAATTAAGACTAGCATCGTAAGGAGTATTTTATTCATATTTATCTCTTGAGTTTTTTTTATCATACCACACAGTCACTATTATTCCTCCCCACCCGGACTCGAACCAGGAACTAAACCTTAGGAGGGTCTTGTTATATCCAGTTTAACTATGGGGAGAATACATAAAATTGTATATAAAAAACTTATGATGTACTATGTTTTTATGATTATCCTTGCAATTGACTCCTCTAGTAAAGATTTGTCTTTATCATTAAGATCTGAGAAAGGTATAGAAACAAAAATATATCAGAAAGATGGCAAACACAGTGAAATATTTCTTCAAGCACTTAACGACCTGCTAGATACAAACAATATGCAGGCATCAGACTTATCAGGTATACTATTTAATAAAGGTCCTGCTAGTTTTACTGGTACTAGAGTCGCAGCTTCGTCACTTCAAGCAATTGGATACACTTTAAACATACCAATAGTGGGTATCTCATCTTTAGAGGTAATGGCTTATGTATATTCATCAGATTCTAATATGACTAGGTTTGAGTGTGCCAAGTACGCTTATGGTGATAGATATTTTACTGCTTCATTCGAAAAATCAAAAAAGTTATATCAAATCAAAGACACATTACTATCTGATATTAAAATGATAAACATATCACATAATGAGCACCTCGTTTTAAATACTGAACTTTCTAAATACATCGAGAGAAAATGTATACCTATAACATACGATCACACAATTTTATCACGAGAGACAAATAGTGAGGATTTAATATCTTTTGCAGAAAAGTATATAAATCTTGGCAGTGAATTCAAACTTTCTGATACACTGCCTGATTATGCAAATCACGAAATTTAGCTAAGATAAGTTCCCTATCTTCTGGCCAACTCTAATTTTTTGACCTTTTTTGATAGATGATAAAAGCTCAACATTCTTATCGAATAACATAATTACTGTTGATCCGCTTTTGAACATCCCAAGCTCTTCTCCTTTATCTAAAATTATTTTCTTTTTACTATAATTAGTTGATATTGTTTTCTTCGGATATGGAGGAGAAACCTCTCCTTTCCATTTTACCTCTATTGACGATACGTTTATGGCAGCAATAAATATTACAGCAAATGTAAGATCATCATTTTTAAATATACAGGATAAACGCTCGTTCCTTGCGTAAAGATTATGAATTTTATTTACAGCATGCTTTGCGACACTGAATAATCTACCAGGTATGTGTGACGTGCTAGTTAGTTTGCCATTATATGGCATGTGTACTCTGTGATAGTCTCTTGGTGATAGATAAATTGTTAGAAATGAACCATCCATGAAAAAATCATTTAGCTTTTTATCATGTGTGAGATCATTTATCGATATTTTTTTACCTTTGACTTGAAGTATTGTATTGTCATCGATATTTCCATATTGAGTAATTGTTCCGTCGCAAGTTGAAACAATTGAATTTTTTGTTTTATCAATTTTATGGATACCTGGTTTTAGCTTTCTAGTAAAAAAGTCGCAAAAAGTTTGATAGTCTTTTGGTGACTCATAAACGCATTCACTCATATTTACTCTAAACAAACTAACATATAACTTGATCAGGCTCGGCACAAAAGGGTTTTTTGTTCTGGTAATAATATAAGTTAATCTAGAAATAACATAATGAGGCAATAAAAAAAGCCAATATGCTTTTATGGACTCTAAAATGTTCCTCGATAAATTTTTCATCGATTAATAATCATTTACTATATCTTCAAAGATATTATTAGCATCCACAGGTGATGTATACAATCCTATCAATTTTGAGTGTTCATTTACTAGAAATATTGCGCTTGTGTGATCAAAAAACTTTACATTATTCTCTGAAGAAATTTCTTTATAATAAACCCCAACTCTTTTCGTAAGTTCTTTCAGCTCTGCATCCTTGGGGGCTATCCCTACAAATCTAGTATCAAAGTATTCTACATACTTTTTTATTTTTGCTATATCATCAGATGTATCAACAGAAATAAATAGCATTCGAATATCTTTTCTGATTTTAGCATTTTCTAATTTTCTGAATATTTGTCTTATTTTCATAAGAGTGTCTGGACAATAATCTGGACAATTAGTATACCCGAAGAAAACAAGTGTGTGAGCTCCTTGTAAGTTTTCATTATTAAAATTTGGATCATCTGTAGAAATGTAATTTGATTTATCAGGGAAAAACGATCTCTCAGATCCTAGTTTCGTGTAGTGTGGAGTGTAGTCAGCATTAATCATCATTAATCCCTGGAGTCCAAGGATCACAATAATTATTAGAAATACATACTTTATTTTCATAATCCTCTTCTAATTTTTATTATTCTCTGATTTGTACTATAATAATATACTGGTAAATATATGATATTTATGTTCAATTTGCTAATAATTTAGGTCTTTTATGTCAGGTAATACATTTGGTAAAATATTTTCGTTAACAACTTATGGTGAAAGTCATGGTAAAGCTATTGGATGCGTGATTGATGGTTGTCCACCTGGATTAAAGTTAGATGAGAGCGATATACAAAAAGATCTAAATAGAAGAAAACCTGGTCAATCTAAGTATACAACACAGAGGAAGGAAGATGACAAAGTTGAGATCCTATCAGGTGTATTCGCTGGCATGACGACGGGTACTCCTATTAGTCTGATTGTATTTAATCAAGATCAAAGAACAAAGGATTATTCCGAAATTAAAGATAAGTTTAGACCAGGTCACGCGGATTTCACATATCAAAAAAAATATGGTATCAGAGATTATCGTGGTGCTGGTAGATCATCAGCCCGTGAGACACTAGCAAGGGTTGCAGCCGGCGCTATTGCAAAAAAATATCTACTTAAAAATTGTAAGATGAAAATATATGGTTTTGTGTCTCAACTAGGTGAATTGATCCCTAGTAAATTTCAGAAATCAGAGATTGAGAAAAATCCATTCTTTTTCCCTGATAAATCTATGCTAGATGATCTAAAAAAATATCTTAATCACATAAGAAAATCTGGCGATTCTATTGGCGCAAAAGTTTCTGTGATTGCAGAGAATGTACCGATCGGACTCGGTGATCCCGTTTTTGACAAAGTAGATGCTCTAATTGCCCAAGCCATGATGTCGATCAATGCTGTTAAAGGAGTTGGGATTGGTGATGGATTTTCAGTAGTTACTCAGAGGGGCTCTGAAGCAAGAGATGAGTTAACACCAAAAGGTTTTTTAAGTAATCATTCAGGTGGTACCTTGGGTGGCATCACATCAGGGCAAGATTTACACGTAGACCTTGCACTTAAGCCAACATCTAGTATTCTTGTACCCGGAAAAACGGTAGATAAAAAAAATAAAGCGACTACAATACGTACCAAGGGCAGACATGATCCCTGTGTGGGAATACGAGCAGTTCCTATTGCAGAGGCAATGTTAGCTAATGTTTTAATGGATCTTTATTTGAGAAATAAAGCTCAAAACAATTAGGTATAGTTATGGGCAAAACACTTTATGACAAAATCTGGGATGAGCATCAGATTATAGTAAATTCTGATGACTCCTCTTTAATATATATTGATCGACATTTAGTTCACGAGGTAACTTCTCCGCAAGCATTTGAGGGTCTCAAATTAGATCAGAGAGAGATATGGAATAAAGATTCGATTTATGCAGTATCAGATCATAATGTCCCTACTAGTGCTAGAAATCATGGTATTGAAGATAAGATTTCAAAACTGCAAGTAGATACACTTGTAAAGAATTGTAAAGAGAACAATATTACTTATTTTGATTTAAATGACGTAAATCAGGGGATTGTTCATGTCATAGGTCCTGAGTTAGGAATCACACAGCCAGGGATGACTCTTGTATGTGGAGATTCTCATACTTCAACTCATGGTGCATTAGCAGCACTAGCTTTCGGTATAGGTACAAGTGACGTTGAGCATGTTCTAGCTACACAATGTATCAATGTAAAGAAAGCCAAAAATATGAAAATAAGTATAAAGAATAATCTTCGAGAATTTGTTACGCCTAAAGATGTAATATTATATGTGATAAAAAAAATAGGAACATCCGGTGGAACAGCTCATACAATTGAATTCACTGGTGAGTGCATAAGCGAGATGAGTATTGAGGGTCGCATGACAATTTGTAATATGAGTATCGAAGCAGGGGCTAAATCCGGTTTGGTTGCATTTGATGACAAGACATTTAATTATGTTATTAATAGAAAACATACTCCTCCAAAAAAATATATTGAAAATGCCACAAAATATTGGGAGACACTTAGAAGTGATAATGATGCCTCTTTCGATTCGGTTCATGAATTTGATGCTGATTTGATAGTTCCGCAGGTAAGTTGGGGTACATCTCCAGAGATGACTGTAGATGTAACAGGGAATATTCCAGATCCCTCAAAAATACAAGACCCTAAGAAAAGAGACTCGATAGCAAGAGCACTTAAGTACATGGGCTTAGAACCTAATCAATCTATTAATTCAATCACCTTAGATAAAGTTTTTATCGGTTCTTGCACAAACTCGAGAATTGAAGATTTGAGAGCAGCTGCATCAATACTAGAAGGCAAGAAAGTCGCGAATTCTATTAAACAGGCAATGGTAGTTCCCGGATCTGGACATGTAAAAATACAAGCCGAAAAAGAGGGATTAGATAAAATTTTTATTGACTCAGGATTTGAGTGGAGAGAGCCTGGTTGCTCGATGTGTTTGGGCATGAATGATGATAGCCTATCTCCCTACGAAAGATGCGCATCAACTTCTAATAGAAATTTTGAGGGTAGACAAGGAGATAGAGGAAGGACACATTTGGTCAGTCCAGCAATGGCTGCAATAGCGGCAGTAAAAGGGCATTTTTGTGATATTACTGATCTATAATGAAGAATAAGATTATATCGGGTCAGGTAATACCAATAAATCAAGCTAATATAGATACAGATGCGATAATACCTAAGCAGTATCTCAAGTCCATTAACAAATCGGGCTTCGGTAAGTTTCTTTTTGATTCACTTCGTTATTCCAAACCTGGGACATTGGATGATCATGAAGATAGAGAGCCCAATATGGACTTTATCCTTAATAAAGAACCTTTCAATACAGGAAAAATATTGATCGCGAATGATAATTTTGGATGTGGATCGTCGAGAGAGCACGCTGTTTGGGCAATAAAAGATTTTGGTATAGAAGCTATAATCTCTACTTCTTTTGCAGATATATTTAGCAGAAATAGTTATAAAAATGGTATTTTATTGATAACAATAAATAAAGATATATTAGAAAAATTATTTGAAGAAATTATAAATAGTAGTGACTACATATTAACAATTGATGTTTTAAACCAGTCACTAACTGGTCCGAATAATCTAGCTGTAAGATTTGAAATTAACGAATCAGATAAAGAGCGTATAATACATGGGTATGACGATATCGCTATTACGTTAAAAAAGAAAAATCAAATAATTGAATACGAGCAAAAAATGAAAAAGAACAAACCTTGGTTATTTAGTGATGAATAACAAAATACTTTTACTTCCTGGTGACGGTGTTGGACCAGAAATTATGTCTGAGGCTGTCAAATTGCTCGATTATCTTATTGATAGTAAAGTTATTGACATTAGATATGAATTTTCAGATATTGGTGGCATTGCAATAGATAATCATGGTAATCCTTTTCCAGATGTCACTTTTGAGAAAGCAAAATCATCTCATGCCATACTTCTTGGTGCTGTCGGGACCAAAAAACATGAGAAAAATGCAAATAAAATGAAACCCGAATCAGGTTTACTTGCATTGAGGAAGACCCTTGATCTATATATTAACTTAAGACCAATTTTTATTTTTAAAAGTTTGATCGATAAGTCTTCATTAAAACCAGATATCATAAAAGACATTGATCTAGTAATTGTTAGAGAGCTAGTCAGTGATATTTATTTTGGAGAACCAAGAGGTTTCTCTGAAGACAATAAATCAGCTTTTAATACTATGAGATATACAGAGTCTGAAATCATGAGAATTACTGAGTACGCGATCAAATTGAGCAACAAACGAAAAGGAAGAATAACGTCTGTTGATAAAGCAAATGTTCTTGAAACATCTCAATTATGGAGAAAATGTGTAGATGACGTTGCAAGTAAGCATCCTAGAGTTTCTGTAAATCATATGTATATAGACAACGCAGCTATGCAATTAATCCACTCACCAAATCAGTTTGATGTCATTTTAACTGGTAATCTTTTTGGTGACATTTTATCTGATGAAGCGTCTATGTTGACAGGTTCGATAGGCATGTTGCCATCTGCGTCTTTGTCTGACAATCATGGTGTTTATGAACCCATTCACGGGTCTGCTCCTGATATTGCGGGAAAAAATTTAGTTAATCCAATTGCTATGGTATTATCCATGGGAATGATGTTTGAATATAGCTTTGACCGCAAGGATTTGGCAGATACGCTTAAATCTGTAGTTAACAATGTGCTTAATTTAGGCAAATTCACTAGAGATTTATCACGTTCTGAAGACTATGTGACAACTTCAGAAATGGGTGATTTGTTACTTGATGAGTTGGTGAAAAATGTCAAAAAGTAGAGAAAAATACAATATTGCAATCATTGGGGCAACCGGCATAGTTGGAGAATCATTTTTAGATATTCTTGTGTCGAGAAATTTTCCACTAGGTGATGTTTATGCTGTAGCAAGCGATAGATCAGCCGGAAAAACTGTAAGATTCGGAAAAGAAATCCTTGAAATTATCGATATAGCCTCTTTTAATTTTTCAAAAGTAGATATAGCATTTTTCTCTGCTGGTAGTGATGTTTCAGCAATGTATGCAAAAGAGGCGGCAAAGTCAGGCACAGTGGTAATCGATAACACATCTTATTTTCGATATGATGATGAAGTACCTTTGATCGTTCCAGAGGTTAATCCAGAGGCAATTGCTGGTTATTCTAAAACAAACATTATTGCGAACCCAAATTGTTCAACTATTCAGATGTTAGTTGCTCTAAAGCCTATACATGATCTATTCAATATACGAAAAATTATCGTTTCAACTTATCAGGCAGTCTCAGGATCTGGAAAGAGTGGGATAAACGAATTGTTAGCACAAACGCATTCTTACATGAATCAACAAGAGGTTGAAGTAAATGCATATCCAAAACAAATAGCGTTCAATGTCATACCATTTGTCGATAGTTTTAACGATAATGGTTATACAAAAGAAGAGATGAAGATGGTATGGGAGACACATAAAATTTTGGATGAAAATATAAATGTTAACGCTACGGCGGTGAGAGTACCGGTCATAACAGGACACTCAGAATCAATAACTATCGAAACTAAAAAACCTGTTGATATAGACTTATTAAAAGATAGATTTCGTGCACTGGAATATATCAAACTATTGGATGATCCATCAAAGAATGAGTACCCAACTGCCGTCACTGATGGCTCTGGTACAGACCATGTTTATGTTGGTAGAATAAGAAAAGATCTTGAGAATGATAATATTTTGAACATTTGGGTAGTTGCTGATAATGTAAGAAAAGGAGCCGCACTTAATAGCATTCAAATTGCAGAGTTACTAATTGAGGGAGACTATTTATGAAGCAAGTCATTATCATATTTTTTGTGTTGCTCTTGATAATTATAGGTCTAGAAGTAAATAATATTATACCTTCCATAATTTTGCCTAGTTTAATTGCGATACATGATTCAATAAAAGCAAACCCATATATTCTAGTTTTTATTACTAATATAAAGTCTTTTATCACTAATTTTGAGATAAAACCTTATTTAGATGCACTTGATGCTACGTTAATTAGTATTTATGACTATGTTAAATCATTACCGTGGGAAAAGATAAATATATGGTACATATTAGGTATTATTTTCGTTATTGGTGTTCTTAGTGAGAAATTTAGAACACTATCTAACGAAATGAAATTGATCAATCAAAAATTATCAAAAATTAAACGTGAAATTGTATCTGATAATAATGACATCAATGCTGATTCTAAAGTTAACATTACAGATAACTTACATGAAGATGCATTAAATATCATAAACCTATTAACCGACATAAAAAAAACTACAGATAATCTTAAATCGACCGAACTTAGAAGTAAAAAGCTTAGGAGGGAAGTTGCACTAATGGGTACCCCAAATGATTCGGAGACTTCCACAATAATTGATCAACAAAGTGAGCCTGTGGATAGCACAATAATACAAGAGCGTGACTATGAAGAACAACCACTATCGGATTCACCTAGTAGGAGCGAGAGTGATGAAAATGATGAATTAGACATATCTACAGATGATATTTCTCACTTAGATTTGGCCAGGACTTACATAGAAGCCGATGAGATAGATAAGGCAGAGAATATTATTAAAAAAGTAGTGCAAACTGGAACTGAGCATGAGAAACATGAGGCTAAGCTTCTTTTCATGCAACTAAGGAAATGAGACTTGCGCTATGTTTAGAATATAAAGGTACTAAGTATTACGGATGGCAAATCCAAAAACATCATCAAGAAAAAACAATACAGTATCATGTTGATCGGGCTATATCAAAGATAGCTAACCATCCAGTGAAGACAGCTTGTGGCGGAAGGACTGATACAGGAGTGCATGCATTTATGCAGGTCATACATTTTGATACAGATACAAGACGAACTAAGTTAAATTGGCTGAGAGGAATCAATACTTTTCTCCCAGATGATATTCTACTAAAAGATATTTTTAATGTTGATGAAAAATTTCACGCAAGATTTAGCGTAATAGATCGAACGTATAGATATATAATCATTAATAAGCCTTATCAACTTACAGCATTTAATGAAAACTTTTTTCAAATTAACAAAAAAATAAATATCTCTAAAATTGAGAAATCTTTTAAGTATTTAAAGTGTAAGAGAGATTTCAGTACATTTCAGAGCTCAGGCTGTGTCTCTCCATCTCCTATAAAAAACATTAAAGCAATATCTATCAAATCGAAGAAAGATATCCTTATTATTGATATTACAGCAAATAGTTTTTTATATCATATGGTTAGAAACATTGTTGGTTTTTTAATAGACATAGGTAGTGGTAAAATACCATTAAGAGATGCGAATCGTCTTATCGAGACATGTGATAGAAGTAAAATAGGTTTAAGTGTTCCTCCTCATGGTTTGTATCTCTTAAAAATACGATACCCTCATCGTTATAACATCTCTTTAGAGGATAAATTTAGTATCTCCATCTAGATATTTAAATATAATCAAACATGTTAAAATGGTCTAATGAGTAGAACATACATTAAAATCTGTGGGCTAAAAAAAAGTGACGATCTTGTGTATGCAGACTCACTGGATATTGATTTTCTCGGTCTTATTTTTACACCAAAAAGTCCAAGATGCATAAGCGAAGATAGGTTAAAAGAAATATCATCTTTAACAATCACTAAACCGCTAGTTGGTGTATTTATGGATCAACCAGTTGAATACGTAAATCAAATCAAGAATATTATGAGTTTAGACTACTTACAATTCCACGGTTCTGAGAGCCATGAATACTGCAAATCATTCAATACACCTTTTATAAAGACCGTACATATTGGTTCAGAACAAACCGTAATTGATCAAATGTTAGTCGAGAGCGCATCAATGACTTTGTTTGATACGCAGATATCTAATCAGAGAGGTGGCACAGGCACTACATTTAACTGGTCTAACCTTATCGAGGATCATTCTCTACAAAAAATTATTCAAACTAGGGAATACTTAGTTGCTGGTGGATTAAATCTTGATAATATCAATGATTTATTGGTAACATACAAACCCAAGGGTTTAGATGTTAGTAGTGGTATAGAACATAGTGTTGGCATGAAAGATCATGAGAAAATGGAGCGTTTTGTGAAAATTGTAAGGACATTTGATAGTTAGCAGATGAAGAAAATCATTTTACCTAAATTACCAAACAAAGATGGTCATTTCGATGAATACGGAGGTATGTTCGTATCTGAGACACTAATGTATCCTCTAAAAGAATTATTAGAAGCTTATAATAAAATTGCCAAATCAGCAAAATTTAGGCAATTGTTGACAAAAGAACTTACTATGTACGTTGGACGTCCTACACCAATATATTATGCATCTAGGATAAGCAAGGAATTAGGATCATCACACATATACTTAAAAAGAGAAGATTTAAATCATACAGGTGCTCATAAAATTAACAATGCCATGGGTCAAGTACTTCTTGCAAAAGCAATGAAAAAAACTAGGATAATTGCTGAAACAGGAGCTGGACAACATGGTGTGGCTACTGCAACAGCATGTGCAAAATATAATATTAAGTGTGTTGTATATATGGGTGAGGAAGATATTGAAAGACAGAAAATAAATGTATACCGAATGAAGTTACTCGGTGCTGAGGTAATCCCCGTTTCTTCAGGATCTAAGACACTTAAAGATGCATTAAATGAGGCCCTAAGAGATTGGGTGTCAAATGTTGACGATACACACTATATAATAGGATCCGTTGCTGGTCCGCATCCATATCCAATGATTGTTCGAGATTTTCAATCTATTATAGGACATGAATCAAAAAAACAAATGGCATCAATATACAAGAAAAAAGCCGATATATTAGTTGCATGCGTTGGAGGTGGATCAAACGCGATCGGATTATTCCATCCGTTTCTTAATGATGATGTAGAAATAATTGGTGTTGAGGCAGGAGGGTACGGTCTCTCTACAGGCAAGCATGCTGCTCCACTCAATAAAGGTAAACCTGGAGTTCTCCATGGAAATAGAACATATATTATGGAAGACGAGAATGGCCAAATACAATCTACACACTCTATCTCAGCTGGTTTAGATTACCCTGGCGTAGGACCAGAACATTCATGGCTGAAAGATAATAAGCGTGTAAAATATGTTTCTGTAACTGACAAAGAAGCATTAAAAGCATTTTATTATTTAACCGAGAGAGAGGGAATTATACCTGCATTAGAAACAGCACATGCCCTTGCATACGCGTTTAAGATTGCGAAGAAATATAAAAATAAAAATATTTTGATTAATCTATCTGGTAGAGGCGATAAAGATATAGATACTATTGCTAGAATGACACAAATGACTCTATGAATAGAATAGAAAAAACTTTCATAAATAATAAAAAAAAAGTATTTATTGCATATATTGTATGCGGTGACCCTGATATTCATACGACTGTAAAAATAATGAACACCCTTGTCGACTCCGGTGTCGATCTCATCGAACTTGGTGTGCCATTTACAGATCCAATAGCAGATGGTCCAACAATACAAAAATCAATCGAGAGATCGCTTAAAAAAAATACAAGCTTAAATGATGTCTTTGATGTTTGTAATAAATTTAGGGCAAAAAATAAAACAACTCCGCTTGTCTTAATGGGATATTTAAATCCGATAGAAAACCTAGGATACAAGAAATTTTCTAAGATAGCTGTCCAATCAGGTGTTGACGGTGTACTTGTTGTCGATTCACCGCCAGAAGAGTCATCAGTATTATCGACTGTGTTAAAAGAGTATAAAATTTGTAATATTTATCTCGCTTCACCGACGACAAGCAAATCAAGGTTAGAGACTATTATAAATACATCTAATGGCTATTTATATTATGTCTCATTAAAAGGTATTACTGGTTCAAAGATTTCTGATATAAAATCTATAGAACAGAACATTAATATGATTAAAAAAATCAAGAAAAATGATCTTCCGGTAGTTGTTGGATTTGGAATAAAAGACAAAAAAACAGCCAAGGAAATTTCGAAGATATCAGATGGAGTCATTATTGGTAGTTCCTTTGTAAAAATAATTGAAGAAAATCTTCATAATAAACAAAGAATGGTTGATAATATTAATAAATATGCTGTAAAAATTAAAACATCAATAGTAAATAAATGAGCTGGCTCGACAAAATATTACCATCAAGAATCCGTGCTAATAAGGACAATAAAGCATCTGTTCCCGAGGGGCTTTGGCATAAATGCGCAAGTTGCGAGACAGTAATTTATAGAGCTGAATTTGAGAAAAACCTAAATGTTTGCCCGAAGTGTAATCATCATGGACGAATTTCTGCCAGAAAAAGAGCTGATGTTATTTTAGATAAAGATGATAAACATGAGATTCTTACAGACATTAAGCCTATTGATATGCTTGGTTTTAAAGACAAAGAAAAATACAAAGATAAACTCTCGTCAACACAAAAAAAGACTGGAGAGATTGACGCATTAGTTGTTTATGAGGGCAAGGTCAATAAAGTTCCAGTGATCGCTTGCTTCTTTGAATATTCTTTTTTTGGTGGATCTATGGGATCAGTTGTTGGGGAAAAATTCTCTAAAGCAATAAATAGATGTTTGGATACTTCTGCAGCGCTTTTATGTTTTTCTGCGAGTGGTGGCGCCAGGATGCAAGAATCACTTTTCTCTTTGTTCCAGATGGCAAAAACAAGTTCGTCACTTAATAAATTATCCGAAAACAAATTACCTTATATTTCAGTCATGACAGACCCTACTATGGGCGGAGTTTCTGCAAGTCTTGCAATGCTTGGAGATATTAATATTGCAGAACCAAATGCACTTATTGGTTTTGCAGGTCCTAGAGTAATAGAACAAACAGTAGGAGAAAAACTACCGAGTGGTTTCCAAAGAAGTGAATTTCTTCAGGATCATGGCGCCATTGACTTTATTCTTAATAGAAATGAGCAGAAAGATAAAATATCAAGCATTATAGTTTCATTAACGAGTAACATAAGAGATGATAAATCGTTTTAAATCACTCGATGAATGGTTAAATTGGCAACAGGATCTTCATCCAAAAAATATTGATTTTAAAATTGAGAGAATTACATCTGTCTATAATAAACTTAATATAGATAAAATCGCGAAAAAAATAATTATAGTAGCTGGTACAAACGGCAAAGGATCGACTGTTGCTATTCTTGAGAGTCTTCTTCATGCATCAAAGCTCAAAGTTGGCTCATTCACATCACCACATATCATTAAATACAATGAGAGAATAAAAATATCGAAGCAAAATGTTGCTGATGAATTGTTAATAGAGGCATTTAAACTTATCGATGCTGTCCGTGGTGATACGACATTAACATACTTCGAATTTGCAACACTTTCAGCATTCTACATATTTAGTAAGCAGGATCTTGATTACGCAATATTAGAGGTAGGATTAGGAGGTAGATTAGATGCAACCAATATAATTGACTCTGATCTTTCCATAATCACTTCTATTGGCATTGATCATACAGAATTTTTAGGATCTTCTATTGATAGTATTGCAAACGAAAAGGCAGGTGTAATGAGACCATCATGTTATTCTTTATTTGCTGGAAGCAATCCACCTGCTACATTACTGTCAAACGCTCAATCAAATAAAGTTTCATTTATTTTCGGACATAAGCATTTTTCACATAATATTTATAATAGTCACTGGGAGTGGAGAGGTATGAATGGTACTCGACTAAATCTTCCCCTGTTACCTCTAACAGGCGATTTTCAGTATGATCATGCTTCCGCTGCATTGCAAGCGATTGAGATACTTGATCGTGACATCTTAAAAAATGACACCCTTTTATTTTCAGGATTAAAAGATATATCTCTCATGGGTAGGTACCAAAAATGTAGCAAACACCCTGAAGTAATCATTGATGTTGCTCATAATGAGGATTCTGCTGTAAAACTCTTTGATAATTTGAATAAAGAGGATAAAAAGAAAACTTATGCTGTCATAGGTCTACTTAATGATAAAGATGCATATAGCCTGATAAGACCTTTATTACCGATTGTTGAAAAATGGTTCATTGGAACTATTGATAGTGAAAGAGGAATGAATTCCTCGGAAATTAAAGAACGAGTAACAGATCTGATCGATGAGAATAAGATTGATTGTTTTGAAAATATGCATCGTGCTTTCGAAGCAGCATATGAAAAACTATATCTTAGAGATAGATTAATAATATATGGTTCATTTTATACAGTTTCAGAATTTATGAATTATCAAAAAAATTCCAAGAAAAAACTTCTAAATGGATAAAAAATCTATATACATATTTTTTGTGTTTGTAGTGATCCCTATTTATTTGTTTTATGAGACAATCTCCGTATATTTTTCAAAGATGGGTGAGATTACTTACTCTCTTGAAATACCTGTTAATAGAGATATCAATACTGAAAAGATAGTTTATGAAACACAAGAATTACCAGATATAAAAGAGAAAAAATCACTTAGAAGGTCATGGGTAATTTTAATACAAACTAATGATGACATACAAATAAAGCATTTATTAGAAAAAGTGGGCTTAGTAAATACGATCAAGGTAAAATCAAAAATAGACAATATACAAAGAGAAGCTATAGGACCTTTTCTCGATAAGCAGATTGCTCTAAACATGCAGAGAAAAATTAAAAAAATTACATCAATAAATATAACTATTCAAGAGATAGTAGATCAGTGATAGAAACAGATATTATTCTTTCATGTTTTTTATTATTTTGGGGATTATATGGTCTTGTCAGAGGCTTTATGACCGAGCTAATCTCTTTCATCTGTTGGGCAGTTGCAATATATGTATCAGCAAATTATTTCTATATACCTACAAATTTTATTAATGCTTACCTCAGCAATGCTCAAATATCAAGATTCCTAGCTTTTATCTTAATTTTTCTCTCAACTTTTATTGTATCTGCAACACTCGGATTCTTGCTATCTAAAATGATAGGTCTTTTTGGTCTTGGTGTTTTTAATCGAATCTTAGGGCTAGTTTTTGGTTTACTTAAAGGATCTGTTTTTATAATAATCACTATTTTTTTACTCGATCTTACTGATTTCAGAGAAAATATATTCTTCCAAGAATCTCAATACATATCGTTTTTTGATGCTATAATCAACGAATATCTTAGCGATACAAATTCACTATTAGATGATATGGGGATTAATATATAGTTATGTGTGGGATCGTAGCAGTATATGGAGAAAGTGCAGTTATTCATGATATCTATGAGGCATTAACTGTATTACAGCATAGGGGCCAGGACGCCTCGGGTATTCTAACCAATGATGGTGGTAAAATACTTCTTCGTAAATCACTAGGTCTTGTAAGAGATGGTTTTGAAAAAAAACATATTGAGAGGTTACGTGGTTTTACAGGTATCGGGCACGTGAGATATCCTACAGCGGGTTATGCTGAGAGTTCAGCAGAAGCACAGCCATTTTACGTTAATTCTCCATATGGGATTGGGCTAGCACATAATGGTAATCTAATTAATTCAAATGAACTAAAAGAAAATCTCTTTAGCGAAGATTTACGTCATATCAACACAAGATCTGATTCTGAAATTTTACTAAACATATTTGCACATGAGCTTCAATTGCATAGCAAGGAGAGTTTCACTCCTGATGATGTATTTTACGCAGTCGCAGGCGTTCACCGAAGAGTGAAAGGTGCCTATTCTGTTGTTTCTCTAATTTCTGAACGAGGAATTGTTGCATTTAGAGATCCTAATGGTATTAGGCCTTTATGTTACGGGACTAGATTAAAAAATGGCAAAACAGAAACAATGATAGCATCAGAGTCTGTTGCGTTAGATACTGCTGGTTTTAAACTCGAGAGAGATATTTTACCAGGAGAGGCGATTTATGTTGATATGAATGGAAAAATACACTCTAGAATGTGTTCAGATAAAACTAATCTTACTCCATGCATATTTGAGTATGTATATTTTGCACGCCCCGATACAATTATAGATGGGATATCAGTGTATTCGGCTAGAATGAAGATGGGTCAGAAATTAGCTGATAAGATCAAAAGAGAGTGGAATGATCACGACATTGATGTGGTAATACCGATACCTGACACCAGTAGAATTTCTGCTCTTGAACTTGCTATATCTCTTGGAGTTCCATATAGAGAGGGTTTTATTAAAAATCGGTACATAGGTAGAACATTTATAATGCCTGAACAAAATGAACGGATCAAATCAGTTAAGAGAAAATTAAATGCAATTATTACAGAATTCAGTAATAAGAATGTTCTATTAGTAGATGATTCAATCGTGAGAGGCACGACGTCAAAACAAATCATTGAGATGGCAAGAGATGCAGGAGCAAAGAGAGTTTATATGGCTTCGGCAGCGCCCCCTGTAAAGTATCCGAATGTTTACGGCATTGATATGCCTGCTAGTAATGAATTCGTAGCAAGTGGAAGAAATATTAATGATATAACAAAGCTTATTAATGCTGATAAATTGATATATCAGGACTTAGAGGATTTAATTGAAGCAGTAAAAGCTCCTAATGCAGATGCTCTCAAATTTGATTCCTCGTGTTTCGATGGCAAATATGTAACTGGAAATGTCACTGAAGAATATCTAGAAGAGCTTGATCATCTAAGAAATGATACCGCTAAGAAAAAATATAATCCTACTGATCTTAGCGACGATGTTATGGTTTATTGATAATGCTAGATGTAACAGAAGAAGTCTACCTAATTGAAAAATTAATCAAAGAAAAATTTCCAAAAAGTACTCTAGATAAATTTATACTAATAGATTTAAATATTCAAAAGTTATTTTTGATAAATGATCTAAAGAAAAAAAAATCATACGATATTTCATCATCAAGATTTGGTGTCGGCAATATAAATAATTCATATCAGACACCACTAGGACTACATACTATTAATGATAAGATTGGCGAAAATAGACCGATAAATACGATTTTTAAAGGAAGGAAGATTGTAAAAGGTGGTATTACTCTTGAAGATTTATCCGAGCCAGAGCATGAGAAGTTTAAAAATGAGCATTTTAAAGAATTTGATGACTTAATTACTTCTAGAATTCTTTGGTTAAAGGGATGCGAAAGAGGGATTAATCTAGGTGATAATGTGGATTCTCATAAAAGATTTATTTATATTCATGGGACCGCACATGAGGAATTAATTGGTCATCCCGCATCATATGGATGTATAAGAATGAGAAATAAAGATGTAATTGAACTATTTTGCTTAGTTGATGAAGGTACTTTTGTTTATATTTATGATAAAAATATTAATCTATAATGGCTTCTAGTTCTGCTGGCTGTAGAATGATATTATCTGCATTCCATGAATTGACTTCAGAGCGATCCAGTATAAAACCAAAATCTGCTGCGACTGTTTGAACCCCAGCCGCTTTCCCAGCAATAATATCCCTCTCATCATCGCCAACATAGATAATATTTTTTGGTTCTTCTTCTAATAAACACATAGCATGAATAAGGGAGTCTGGTGCTGGCTTAGGTTCGTTTACCATATTACCAGTGACTAAACATGATAACCTCTCAGTAATGTTCAGTCCTTTGACTATCTTGTCAACGTATTTAGAGTGCTTGTTTGTAACTATACCCCATCTATAACCTTTTCTTTCTAGAGACTTTAGTAAGTCACTCATACCTTGTACTAATCTAGTTTCAACAAAGCAATTCTTTGAATACTCCTCTAAAAAATCTGATCGAATCATTGAGGAATCTATAGACCTACCATTTACTTCTGATGCATATTTAATTATTCCAACAGCACCTCTAGAGATATGATATTTTAAATCTTTGCATTCAACAATTTTCAGATCTCTTTTTTTTAATATTACATTAAGAGCATTACACATATCCACAGAAGTATCTGCAAGTGTTCCATCGAGATCAAATAACACCGACTTTTTCAACATATTACTTCTTTACTGCAGTTAGAAAATAATTAATTTTGTTAAATTCAGAGATCGAAAAACTCTGATTTATAGGATTGAATTTGATACCAGCAATATTATCAGTTTCGAAAGAATTTTTCACAAGCATTCTATTTAATTCGGAGGGTTTTACAAATTTATCATAAGTATGTGTATTTTCTGGTACCATTTTAAATACATATTCTGCAAGTACCTTAGCAAAAATGAATGATAATAAATTTCTATTTATAGTTGAAAAAAACACTTTAGATTTTTTATTCAATAGAACTGCTATGTCATTTATTAACTGATTCTGATCATCAACATGTTCTATCATCTCGAAGCAAACAATATAATCGAATTTTTGATCATTAGTCTTAACAAAATCACTAAAACTCTGGCAGGTATAATTAATATTAAGACCTCTTTCATTTGCATGATTTTTAGCAATTTCAATCGTTTTTTTAGAGGCATCCACTCCATAAACAACAGCCCCAGCATCATGGAGAGCTTCACATAGTAATCCTCCACCACAACCAATATCAAGAATTTTCTTATTGTTTATATCAATCTGATCCAAGATATATTTTAATCTTATTGGAGTTAAATTATGGAGTAGCTTATATGGACCTCTTTTATTCCACCACTCATATGCATGCTTATCAAAATTTTGAATTTCAATTTTATTCGCTGACATCTATTTTGATCCATTTAAATATTCAATTTCATCATACAGAATATATTCGTTTATTGTAACTAATTTTCTATTTTTGTATATATGTTTACCTGCAATCCAAACATTATCAATCATGTTACACTGTTTTGAGTCAAAAAAGTGTAAATTCATTACGTTTCTTTTAATCAAGTCAAACCTGTCAATATTAATTGATATCATATCTGCGCTTTTATTAATTTCTAATTCCCCTATATTATTATCTTCAGATACAACTTTTGCAGCATTATTATTTATGATTTCAAAAAATAAAGTTGATAATTCAGATATATTTAAATTATATTTATTACGTAAAAATACATGCTCAACATTTCTCATTAAACTTATATCCATGTTAATAGAATAATCTTTTATATATATTGATATATTATTTCTTT
>MDTD01050281.1_pt1 | contig 19512 bp, 19 predicted proteins | sample 811221 | NCBI WGS metagenome assembly MDTD01 (sample SAMN05326646, study PRJNA326480) | marine metagenome | isolation source: seawater | place: Pacific Ocean: South West | collected 2011 | reverse complement strand
CCATTTCGAACTCGAACGTTAAGGGCTCCAGCGCCGATGGTACTTTGTCTTAAGGCATGGGAGAGTAGGACATTGCCAGGTCTACTAAACGTGAAATTTCAATGTCACTTTACTTTTATATTTCACCTACTATTCTATATTCATGAAAATTTCTATAATTGGTGCAGGATACGTTGGTTTAAGTCTTGCATTATTAATTTCAAGGAAATACCAGGTAAATTTATTGGATACTGATCTAAATAAAATATCCCTTTTGAAGAAAAAAATCTCACCAATTAAAGATCCTGAAATAAAAAAATTTTTAAAATTAAAAAATAAAAATTTTAATCCTACAAGTGATCAAAAAGAAGCTATTGAAAATTCATACTTTACTATAATTGCAACACCAACAAACTATGACTCTAAAAGTGGATCATTTGATACTGGTTCTGTGGAGCAAGTCATTAAGCAAGTAAAAAAATATTCTCCCAATTCTTATATAGTTATAAAATCTACAGTTCCCATTGGATTTACACATAAAATGAGAGTTAGGCACAAGACTAACAAAATTTCTTTTTCACCAGAATTTCTAAGAGAGGGCAGCGCGCTCTATGACAATTTATACCCTTCAAGAATTATAATTGGAGATAATAATCGATACACAAAGAAATTTGCAAGCATTTTAGTAGAATGTTCGAATGTAAAAGAAAAAAATAATCTTATTTATCTAATCGACTCATCAGAGGCTGAAGCAGTTAAATTATTTTCAAACACTTTTCTGGCAATGAGAGTATCTTATTTTAATGAGCTCGATAGTTTTGCACAAATTCAAAAACTATCTACAAAAAATATTATAGATGGCGTTTGTAGTGACCCAAGAATTGGCAATTATTACAACAATCCTTCTTTTGGATATGGAGGATACTGTTTGCCAAAAGATACTAAGCAACTTCTCAAAAATTTTAAGGGCACTCCAACTAATATGATAAGAGCAATAATTGAATCTAATGATACTCGAAAGAATTTCATAGCAAAGGATATTATGAGCAAGAAACCCAAATCAGTTGGAATTTATCGCCTAATTATGAAATCTAATTCTGATAACTTTAGAGAGAGCGCTATTTTAGATGTTATAAAAAAGTTGCAAAAAAAGAAAATCAAAATTTATCTGTTTGAGCCTTCAATAAAAAATGATTTTGATAACATGGTATTAATTAAAGAGTTTACAGAATTTGCAAAAAGAGCTGAAATTATAATAGCTAATAGATTTACATCACAGCTCTACGATGTAGCTCATAAAGTTTATTCAAGAGATATTTTTGGAGAAAACTAAAGAATTTATTTGTAATCCATATAATTGTTTCATTAACTATTTTCGAATTACTCTCAGACACATTAATCAATATCATTAATTACGAATAATTGACAGTGCAGTTATTAGTAAGTATGTTGTATCAATTATCGCGGGGTGGAGCAGTCTGGTAGCTCGTCAGGCTCATAACCTGAAGGTCGTAGGTTCAAATCCTACCCCCGCAACCATCATATTGAAAAATCTATTTATTAAATTTTATATTTTATCCTTCTTTCTTAATAAATAGAGCTTGTCCGTTATGCATTGTTAATAGAAAACCATCTTTTAATGAGTCATTAAGTTCGTTCACAAGCTGCGTGACTCCTTCTAAACCTTGTACGCCATAATCGTCAAAAATCATCACGCCACCTTTTTGAAGTAAGGGCCATAACGTATCAACACAGTCTTTAGCACTTTGATAAACATCTACATCTATATGAATAAATTTAATTTTCTTGGAAGGTATTTGTTCACTTGTCTCGTCTGGGTATATTCCTTTTACAATTTTAAATTTGGTCTTTGGTCCAAAATTATGAAGAAATTGCTCGACAGTCTCAATTTCCGTATCAGCGTGTTCGCCACCAACGTATGCGGTATCCTTATTGCCAGCTTTTACAACACCAGTAAATGTATCACATAAGAAAACCATTCCTGGTTGATTAAAAAATTCCAATGAGTGAAGCATTAATGCTGAAGTTCCACCACGATATACTCCGATTTCAATACAATCACCGTCTATATCTTTTACTCCTCTCAGTGCTTCCCAGATAGTCCAACACCTGTATACATCTACTAATGTTTTTGAACTATCACCCGTATTTGGAATACCAGAGAGTTTTTCTTCCACAGCGGAATTGTAATATGGTGGAATCACTTTTTCTAAATATTGTCTAAATCCAATATCGTCTAACCATGGAGCGTATGTATTAAACATTGATAAATTGACTCTATGTTTGATCTTATTAATACCATAAGGAATCGGCATTCCTGAAAATGATTGAACTGAATGTAAAAAAATCCCCCCAGTAGCGATAGACCAGCCATTTCTTATTGAATTGCAAATTTGACGAAATAACTCTGGATCTTTTAATATAATATTACTGAGTCTGGCAGCATCTACATTGGCGACATCCAATTTAACAAGAGTTCTATGTATATCCTTTGAAATATCTAAAATTTCATCAGTTTTACGCTTGCCTGAAATGAGTTCCTTGATTTGACTTTTTAATATTTTGAGGGTTCCTAAAAATAAGTTTACTATTTTATTCATCATAAAATGGAATATCTTCTAGTTTTGATTTACAGCGGTTATTCATATCTGAATATCATACATTTGCAATAAGTTTATATTAGACTAAAGTTGCCTAGTAAATATTTGTTTATTTTCTCAGATATCAGAGTTTATGTTGACTTATATTGTTTAATAAAATTTATTTTTATGACTGATCAAGACTATAATAAATTAAAGTTAAAAGAATATTTGAATATTCTTCTTTCTCAGCCAATCAGTGATGTAACAAAAGTATGCGAGTGCTGTGATAATAAAGTACCATTAATTAAAAATAATGAAGTGATTTCTAAATGCATTTTGAGTGACTCCATAATTACTAGATATAAGTGCAGTAATTGTCTGACCGTATTTGGTCCAATGCAAATCATTAGCTTGACCCAAGAAGAATTAGATGAATTGTACAGAATGGTTTATTCGGTTGTTAGTGATGGAAACAGTGTTGGTGGTCAAGAAAGAACATTTTACAATACTATTGAAAATTATACGCAAAAAATATTAAATTTTGCGTGTGGTCCATGGTCTGCTGAATTAGTGAGATTGAGAGCTCTAGGCTGGAACTTGTATGGTTATGAACCCTTTCAAAAGAATAGTTCAGAATTTGTCTTTAGTACTTATAGTGAAATACCAAATGATTTCGATTGTCTATTTACTTCAAATTATTTTGAGCATGTACAATCTTTAAATAATTTCTTTACAACCTGTAATACTCTTACAAAAAAATGCCACAATAGTTCATCAAACCCCCTGTTTTAGTTATTGCTTCGATTTTTCTCCTCTTCATTTGCAACTCATTTCTGATAAAGGTTTTGAATTACTATGTAGAAAACATAATTTAAGAATAGAAAAAAAAATTGACTCAAATATGGAAGATGAAATGATTGGATATAGATATATGTGTCGTGTACTAAAAAAAATAAATTAAGAACTAGATTTTATTTTTACAAAAAGAAAAACTTACATTTCCTGACTTATTTATATTGTGTTCAGATAATTTTTCTTTATTAGTTCCATCAAATTCATCTATGAAATAACAGCTGCAGCGAAAATTTTCCATTATAAAATTAATTATTTCTGTTGATGAGGTATTTGCTCTTTTAAAGTGGGAGGGACTATATTCAAATGCAATTGTAAAATTTGAATTAGAAAACCTTTCTGATAGAAGATTAATTTGCTGAAGTATTTCCATTTCTGAGCCTTCAACGTCAACTTTTATTACAGTATCTTCATTAAGACTTTTAATTTCTTTATCCAGCTTACCAGTCTTCACTTTGACATTTTTTATAGTACTTACATTTTTTTTATTTTCACCGTATTTCCATAATGTGGAAACACGATTATCAAGATCAAATAGTTGAAGTTCTATATCTCCTGATTTGTTGCTAAGTGCAACAGGTATATATTCAAAATTTACAGCTGAATTATTTAACATTACATTTTGTCGTATACAATTTTCAAGGCTTGAAATAGGTTCTATCGCAATAACAGTACCATTTCCTGTGATCAATTTTGAAGCTACAGCAGAAAAAGTTCCAACATTTGCTCCAATGTCAATAAAAGTTGAGTCTGATTTACAGTTTAATTTTATCCATCTACGCATTCCAATATCAAAGTCATTATTTAAGTAAGAAAGTGCATGATTTAGTTGTTTGGTTGGAAAACAAAAAAAATTTTCGTCTGTCTGAATGATTATTAATTCATTATTTGATATGACTATTTTATTTTCAAAACTCATAAATTTTTAAATCATTACTAATATTTTTTGGCATTAGTATGATGGATATAATTACAAATGAGATTAATTTTATAATTTTTATGCTTAAACACTCATTTTAAAATCCATTATACTCATATCCATAGTATTTTATAACCTATCAATCAATAAATTCTTTCAATTTTTCATATATAATATATGTAAAATGTATGGTTAAAAAGATAGCATTGATAACTGGTATTACAGGCCAAGACGGTGCTTACCTAACAGATTTTCTTTTAGAAAAAGGTTATGAAGTTCATGGGATTAGAAGAAGAATATCTGTTTTTAATACACAAAGAATTAATCACTTATTGGAGAATGACGATAACGAAATTGACAAAATTAATCTTCATTATGGAGATCTAACTGACTCCTCAAGTCTGATAAGAATTATTAATGAAGTTATGCCTGATGAGATATACAATTTGGCCGCTCAAAGTCACGTAGGAGTTTCATTTGAAGCACCGGAATTCACTGGTGATGTTGATGCATTAGGCGCACTAAGAATATTAGAAGCAATTAGAATATGTAATTTAGAGAAAAAAACAAAATTCTATCAAGCCTCAACTTCTGAATTATATGGCCTCGTTCAGGAAATTCCTCAAACTGAAAAAACACCTTTCTATCCTAGATCACCTTATGCTGTGGCTAAGCTTTATTCTTACTGGATAACTGTAAATTATCGTGAGTCATATGATATATTCGCTTGTAATGGAATATTATTTAATCATGAGTCACCAATCAGGGGTGAAACATTTGTTACAAGAAAAATTACAAGAGCATTAGCTAGAATTAAATATGGAATGCAACAGTGCTTGTTCTTAGGAAATATTAATGCAAAACGAGATTGGGGTCATGCTCGGGATTACGTTGAAATGCAATGGCTTATGTTACAACAAAAAACTCCGAAAGATTATGTCATTGCTACCGGAGAACAGCATTCTGTGAAGGAATTTGTTACTCTTGCAGCTAAAAGAATTGGTCTAAATATTGATTGGAAAGGTCAAGGAGTTAATGAAGAAGCAATTGATATTCAAACAGGCAAAACAGTTGTGAAAATTGATCCAAAATACTTCAGGCCAGCAGAGGTTGAAACATTGTTAGGAAGCCCAAATAAAGCAATGAAAGATCTAGGTTGGAAGCCAAAAATTTCTTTTGAGGATTTAGTTCATGAAATGGTAGATCACGATTTAAAAAATGCAAGTAATGAGAAAGCTATTTTAGATAATAATTCAAATCCGATTAAATGATACCTGTATACAAGCCCCTCATTACTGAAAATACAAAAAAATATGTTAACGACTGCTTGGAATCCTCTTGGATATCATCAAAAGGAGAATACGTAGACAAATTTGAAAAGAAATTTGCTGATTTCACAAATAATAAACATGTGACCAGTGTTTGTAATGGAACTGTTGCAATACATTTAGCTCTAAAAGCTATTGGCATTACCAAAGGTGATGAAGTAATAGTACCAACATACACCTACGTAGCTACTGTAAACATGATAAAGGAAGTTGGAGCTATTCCTGTGTATGTGGACTCATTGGAAAATACTTGGCAAATTAATCATAAAGACATTGAGAGTAAAATTACTGATAAAACTAAAGCTGTGTTTGTTGTGCATATATATGGTCATCCTTGCCAGATGGATAAGATATCAGAGATATGTCAAAACAATAATTTGCTTTTGATAGAAGATTGTGCAGAGGCCCTTGGAAGTTTTTTTAAAAAAAAACACGTTGGTTGCTTTGGTGATTTAGCTACGTATAGTTTCTTTGGCAATAAGACTCTTACTACAGGTGAGGGGGGAATGGTTTGCTGCAAAAGTGAAATTGTTTATAAAAAATTAAAAAAACTTAAAAACCAGGGGATATCAAATATAAGAGAATATTATCATGACGAATTGGCATATAATTATAGAATGACAAATATTTGTGCGGCTATCGGGCTTTCACAAATTGAAGATATATATAATATTCTTCAACTGAAAAGAAATTTAGCTGAAAAGTATTGTGAAAAGCTTCGTGACTTGCCCCTTATTTTTCATACTGAATCAATCGATACAACTCATTCTTTCTGGATGTGCTCAATTAGAGTTGCTGATGAAAAAACTCGAGATAAGCTTAGAAAATATCTGTTAGATTTTAAAATTGAGACTAGACCTGGATTTGATTCTTCTCATACTTTACCTCATTTAAAATCTGACGAAACATTTTTAGTAGCCGAAAATCTCTCAAAAACAGTGATCAATCTTCCGAGTTGGCCAGAGTTATCTAATAAAGATTCAGATTTTATAATTGAGAAAGTAAAAACTTTTTATAATGAAGCGTAATTTAAAAATTACTTTTTTGGGAGGAGCAAGAAGAGTAACGCTCCTAGAAAAAATAAGAGAAATCACCAGTGATTATTTTGAGATTGAATTTATTTCAATTGAAAAGGATAAAAGTTTCTATCCAATAAGTTCTAATGCAGAAGTCATTGCAGGTCCAAAGTATAGTTCTGATGATTTTGACAAATTTCTATATGAACATTTAAAATCCAAAAAATCTACATGCCTTGCTTGTATGGATGCAGCAATACCTTCATTATCAAAATTAAACGGAAAAGATTTTGGAAGTGGCGAAATTATTACTTCATCAATTGAAGGCGCTTTAATTTCTCTTAACAAGTTAAAAACAAATGAATTTTGTAAAAAACAAAAAATTAATCATCCACTAATGATTACATCAGCCAACTTTCAAGATAAAAATCTAAGATTAATTGCAAAACCTTTTGAAGGATATGGAGCAAAAGGTATTCATATTCTAGAAAATTACGATCGAGAAACAATTAAAAATCTAGAACATACACATTTAATTCAAGAATTAATTGATGGAGATGAAACAACTCATGATGTTTATATTTTTAAAAACTTTTCTTTTATATCATCATCTAGAGATAGACTGGCAGTTATTGATGGAGAGGTTGATCATTGTATTGTTAGAGAAACTGACGATAGTGAAAAGTTAATAATACAAAAAATTGCAGAGACACGACTTTTTATGGGACCAATTACTGTACAAACAATTAAATCTCACTCAGGCAGTGTTTTTTTAATCGAGGTAAATTCAAGACTAGGTGGTGGAGTTACAGCATCAATAAGTGCTGGCTTTCCAATTATTCAGGCAATTATAAAAGAAAGTTTAGAAATTGAAATTCCAGTCACAAAGTTTTATAAACTAGAAATGAAAAGAGCTAGACGTGATTTTTATAATTTACTTTAATCAAGAATGTAGCCAATTGTACCAAATAACAATATGAGAAAGATATTTTAAATAAAAGTTGCAAAAGTTAAAATCGCAATATATTTTTTAATGAAGTAAGTAATATCCAAAAATTCTAATAAAGATTTGTGAAAAAATTTGTTTTAAATTTTATAAGAAGACTATTCGGAATAAATGTTTTGATTGAAGAGTTTGAAAAGATCAATCATTTCAATAGAGAGACTAGCGATACTTTGAATTTAAGAATAAATGATTTAGAATCTAAAATTTTAGAGACAAAAGAAGCGTTAGACACATCATTAAAAATTCAGAATGATACATTATCAATTCAAAATGAGATTGTAAGTGTGCAAAACAAAATACTCACCAAGCATGAAGTTAATTCTATTAATATTGGAGGGTCATTTAATTGGTTTGCAGAAACAATTAAAGCAGTCGAGGAGTATTATGTTCCTGTTAAAGGATCGTTCAAAGATAACAATGGCAACTTCACATTTACAAACATGGAGCTAGAAAGCGCTCGATTGATAGCTGCGATCACCATGCTTCAAAGACCAAAACTTGTACTCGAGACAGGAACTCACCAGGGATATTCAGCTGCATATATGGCACAGTCAATGAAAAATATGTCAATTGCAGGTCATATATATACATTTGATCCATTTGTAGTTTCTCATTTATTCGAAACAGAAATCCTAGAGGATTACGTTACCTGGATAAATGATTACTCAACAAATTACTTAAATCACGATATACCCTCAACCTATGATATGATGGTATTAGACTCAGATCATACATACGATACACTATCTAAAGAAGTTGAAATCTTTGAGCCAATGCTTAAAGAAGGTGGACTAATGGTATTGCATGATACAAATATTTTTAAGGACCTATGGCCAGTAGTGTCCTCATTAGAAGAAAGCAAACGTTTTGAAATTATAAATTTTGAAACACCTCGCAACTGGAATAGAAATGATTTAAATGGCTCCGGTATAACTGTATGTAAAAAAATTAAAAATGGCGACCCTATTTTAGTCAATGAAAAATTTTTTAAAAACGATAATATTGATAAGTTTATTGAAGATTTGAATGAAAAAAAGAAAGAATATTCAAAAAGAAGCATGTTTTTTAAGAATTAGTTAATAATATAATATCGAGTGTTGAGGAAAAACTTATGACTTTATCAAAAAGCTTAAAAAATATTAAAGGTAAAACGGTGGCTATTGATATTGATGGAACAATTTGTGTTGAGAAAAGAACTTTTGATAGGCCGTTGGCTAATCCAATTGAAGGCGCAGTACAGGCTTTAAACTTGTTAAAAAAAAATAAGAATACGATCATTTTATGGACCGCAAGAGGGTGGGAGCAGTATAAAGTGACAGAGTTTTGGCTAAAAAAAAATAAATTCAAATATGATCAAATATTAATGGGTAAGCCTAATGTAGATTATTTTATAGATGATAGGGCAAGAAAATTCACTAAATGGAAAAATATAAGCGTTTAAATCGCTGTGTAAGTTATGTATAAATTGTATATATGGCTTCCACTTCGACCATATGCAAGCTGGAGAGGTGAGGGGATTGCACAGACAATTGAGCGTTTAGTCAGTGGTATAAATAAAGAATTTAAGGTAACTATTATTTGTCAAGAAGCTCACGCAAAATATATTGAAGAAAACCTACATGATAAAGATAATATATATTTCTGGAAAATTAGAATAAGAGAATTTGATCCTAGAATTTTTTATTCGATCAACCCAGTTAGTAGAATTACTAAATCTATATTTTCTTTGATCATTAACTTTTTTGTAAATTTTAAATGGTTAGCTTATACAGTTTTTTATTATCTAAGATTAAGAGTCATCAGAAACTCTAATAAAATAGTTTGGACACCAGTATGGGCTACACTATTATCTGAAAAAAAATTCAATGCAAAAAAAATTTGCAATTTTTGGGATGGCTTTGTTTTTGAATATAGACAGTTTGAAGATAGTCGTGAAATAATTTTATCTCTTTTGACTAAATTTTTAGCCACCACAGATAAGATAATTACCCAATCCCAAGCCAATAAATCTTATCTTACACAAGTATTAGGTTTTGAAGAAAAAAAAATTAAAGTTATATATAATCCACATCCATCGTATTCTCACTTAATTGACAAAGTTTTATTAAATAAAATTAATCAAAACAAAAAAGAAGCATTAAATTATTGGAAGCCAGAAATTACTGAGAATTTTTGGAGAGAAAATCACAAATTAGTTGGAGCAAAAGTTCAAAAAAAATATAGAGATTTTTTTAATAAATCTCTTTTTTCTAGAATGATCCAAAGTAGTGACTCAAAAACAAAATTCTTTTTTATATCATCACAAAATAGAGCATATAAAGGTTTTAAACAGCTGTTTTACTCTCTAAATGAGTTTTCTAAACTCACCTCCAGCAATTTTACGTTGATTACAACAGGAAGCCTGTCTAATGAAGAGCTTCACCTTTCTGAAAATTACAATTGGGCTTTTAAAAATGTTTATGAATTTAAAAAGGTAAATGATTTTAATCATGCTTTATTATATTCAGTTAGTGATTTAGTAATACACTCAAGTTTTGCAGAAGGGGGATTGGGTGTATTTCCATTATTTGAGGCTGCATCAATCAACAAATTATGTTTAATGAATGAGGGAACACATACTAAAGAGTTGCTAGAATGTTACCCCTTTTTGAATGATTTATGTGTTGATTTTAATTTTCCAGATATTGTTGCTGATAAAATGTTGTATTTTTTGAATAATGATAAAAAAAGAAATGAGTATATTTCATATATTCAAAAAATTATTGAAGAAAAAAATAATAGTATTCAAGATTATAAAAATTATTTTATTGAAGAGTTCAAAAATTAATGTTTAGAGATATTGTTGCGTCTTTATTGAACTGGCGCTTAATATATATTCTGGCGTTGTCAGCAGTTAGAAGTCGATTTGCTAGATCTTATTTAGGTCAGTTTTGGAGTACTTTATCAATTGGAATCTTAATTATCTGTACAGGATTTGTCTGGTCAATGCTTTGGGGACTGGAGATTTCTGAGTATCTTCCTTACGTTGCCGTAGGACACTGTTTCTATTTATTTGCTGCCGGTGCTATAAATGATAGTTCAGCAATAATAGTTGCAGAATCTCAATTATATAAAGTAAAGCGTATTCCCTTTTTTGTTTCTGTTTTTTCATTGCTTTTTAGGGGATTAATTACTCTTTTATTTAATAGTCCAATAATTTTTATAGTAATAATCTGGTCTAATGATGCGTATTTAGATTGGGACTTCTTTTATATAACTTATATAATGATAGTTTTAACGTTCTTAATATTTATTACTTATACATTAGCAATTGTTTGCGTGAGATTTAGAGATATTACACAACTTGTAGGTTCAATCATGTCAGTTGCATTTTTACTAAGTCCAGTGATGTGGGATGCTATGTTAATTCCTGAAGCGTCACGGCATTATCTCTATTTTTTTAATCCTATTGCAGGCTGTCTAGAATTGCTTAGAAATCCATTAATTGGCAAAGCAGTTGATCCAAATGGATTATATGGCCTGATCATGTGGACAATTATAGCTATAATTACATCTACTATTGTTCACAAAATTTGGCGTAAGAATCTTATTTATTGGACTTAAAAATGATTGAACTTAAAAATGTAGATATAAATTACCCATTAATGCAATTCAATTCTCACAGCTTAAGGGCTAATATTTTTCATCTTTTACAAAATTACACAGGACTTAAGGGACATAAACCTGTGAATTTTGTAAAAGCTATTGACGATATGAGTTTGAGAATAAACCCAGGCGATAGAGTTGGTTTAATTGGGCATAATGGAGCAGGTAAAACTACATTGTTAAATACTATTAATCTTATTTACCCTCCTTCACGGGGAACTGTTCAAGTGAAAGGTAAAATTTCTTCATTGATAGATACTACCTTAGGCATGGACGCAAATATTAGTGGGCTAAAAAATATAATTTTTCGTTTAGTTTTTATGGGCAAAACATTCAAAGAGGCTAATGCCGCAGTAAACAAAATAGTGGAATTTTCTGGCTTGGGAGCCGAAATTGATAGACCAATCTATACATATAGTTCTGGTATGTATTTAAAGTTAGCATTTGCTATTGCTACATTTGAAATACCTGATGTACTAATCATGGATGAAGTTATTGGCGCAGGAGATGAGGCTTTCAAAAATAAAGCTTTTGAAAAAATAAATGAAATAATGAATAAATCTAGAATTGTTGTACTTAGTTCACATGATTTATCAGCAATTAAATATTATTGTAATAGAGTCATCATGCTGTCTAATGGACGCATAGAGTTTGACGGGCAAACAGATGAGGCCATCGAATACTATATTAAAAAAAATGGCAGCTAAATAACTTGAAGGTTTTGCACGTATATTTTACAACGATTCGTTCCTCATATGGTGGCGTAGAATACTTTATAGACAGTTTGTGTAAAGAAACATCGCTTTTAGGAGTTAAAAATACTGTTTATTCAATTAATAAATATCCTATAAATAAAAAAATGGTTGGCTATGAAATTGTTGAAGCCAAAGAGAGTTTCTCACTTGGATCACTAAAATTTTCATTTGAAGGATTATTTAGGTTTAGAAGACTAGTAAAAAACTTTGATATAATTCATTATCACTTTCCGAATCCTTTTGCTGATTTAATGCACGTGATTAACTTTATTAAAAAACCCTACTTAATTACGTACCATTCCGATATAATAAGACAATATTTCTCACTTCAAATATATAAACCTCTGATGAAGATCTTCCTAAAACATTCAGAGAGTATTATTGCAACCTCACCTGATTATTTGAATACCAGTAAAGTTTTGCAAAGATATAAAAATAAAGTACGTGTAATTCCGATTGGTATTAATGACTTATCTAGAGATGTAAATATAGAATTAATAAGTAAGTGGAAATCAAAATTACCCAAAGACTTTTTTTTATTTATCGGTTCTCCTAGATACTACAAAGGATTAGATTATTTGATTAGTGCTTTCTTAAAATTAGAGAGCAATTTAGTAATACTAGGGGATGGTCCTGAAATGTTAAATTTAAAAAATAAATTTAATTTATGCTCACACAAAAATATTATAACTTTAGGAAAACAAGATGAGCAAAATAAAAAAGCAATTTTAAGCCTAAGTTATTCTTTAATTCTGCCTTCTATCAAAAGATCAGAAGCTTTTGGAATTTCATTGTTAGAGGGAGCAATATTTGGCAAACCACTTATAAGTTCTGAGTTGGGAACAGGTACTTCATTTATAAATATTAATAATAAAACAGGAATTGTTATAGAACCGTGTTCATCTGGAAATATAATTAAAGCAGTAAATTACCTAAAAAATAATAATAAAATTGCAAAAAAATACGGTGAAAGTGCAAGAGACAGAGCTCTTAAAGATTTTAATTTAAAAAAAATATCCAAAAAATATTTCGAAATATACAACTCTATTTTAAATTAGAGTTAATTTACTTTTTTATAGACTAAATGATAAAAACTTAAGTAAGAGAGTATATATATGATAAAAATACTTAAGTATACGAAAGTTTCTCTAATACTTACAAATGCAATGAGATTAAAAAAAGAAATAAAACTTAATATTACTATCGTTGCCATTCTATTACATAACTCAGTTTTATTCTGAAAGCTTCTAACATATTTATATAAATATTTAAAAACGAGTGAGTGAAGATGAAGGCTATCAGGTTTAAATGGACTTACTTTTGTATATATTCTTCGAGTATAGCTAAAAACTAATTCTATCACAGGATACCCGACTATTATTGCTATATGAAATGCATTTAATATATTTTCACTGTTAAGTTTTATCGAAAGACTGCCAAGCACAAATCCTGTAAAATAAGAACCAGTATCACCAGATCTTATAATTCCAGTTACGAAATTAATAATAAACAAAATTATTGTCACTGTTATTAATAAATAAAGAATTTCAAAAGAATTAATTTTTGATTGGTCTACATAATAGATAAAGTTTGATAGAATAATTAATACAATTCCAGTTTTGAGACCATGCAGTCCGTCGATAGTGTTTACACCTATCACAAAAAAAATAATTGACATTAATGTAAGCACATAAGGTATAAAAATAAAATTTTGAATAAATCTATCTAGGATATTCATGTCCAATGACACTATGTAATTTTGACTTATTAAAAGATATATCGCAGTTGTTATGATCATCAATATTAGTCTGGACGAGGCACGAAAATTATCGATAGTGTCGGCCAAAAATCCTAAGAGCATGAAAGGTATTGCAAAGTAAATAATTAATAGAATTTCACGTGATATATTTTCAAATAAGACAATATAAATACTTAAATACATAAAACCACCAACTTTAATCATATTTTTTTTATGAATTTTTCTTACTATGTTAGATGGTTGTTCTACTAAACCACTTTTATATTTAGATAGGAAAATAAGAATTAAGAAAATTATTAATGATATTATGCTTGTATAAATAATATTATTGTTCATATATATGAGTTAAATTCCAAATTTTTTTATGATTCTTCAATCTAAAATAAATAAATTAGCTTCTTACCTTATATGTTTACTTCCGCTAGCACTTATATCAGGTCCATTTTTACCTGATTTAATAATATCAATAGTTGTGTTAATTTTCTTATTTTTTTCTCTATTTAATAGAGAAACTAAGTATTATAAGGAAAAATATGTCCTGATCTTTCTTTTTTTCTACATATTATTGCTGTCTTCATCAGTATTATCTGATCACAAAATTCATTCATTAGAAAGCTCATTATTTTATTTCAGATTTGGACTATTCACATTAGCTACTTATTATTTTTTAAATAAAAATGAGAATTTATTTTTCAACTTTTATCTTGCCTGTATTTTTTCAGTCATCATTTGTATTTTGCATGGGTATATTTATTACTTCTTTGAAATAAGTTTATTTAATATCATAAGTTCAGATAATTTAAGATTGACTCTTCCATTTAATGATAAAATGTTTTTAGGAGGATTTCTAGTTAGAGTCATTCCTCTAACTTTAGCATTGCATTTTTACCTCAATATAAAAAATAGAATTTTTAACTTTTCTGTATTAGCTATTTTATTTTTATCAAGTTCTTTAATTTATTTATCAGGAGAGAGAACAGCCATTGCTCAATTTTTAATATTCTTAATACTTATGTTTATTTTCTTTAAGAATATACGTATAAGCTTAATATTCTTTTCAATTCTTTTATTTGTTACATTAGCTATCTTTTCTATTACTAATAAGGAAATTTTAGACAGAAATATATTTTCATCATATTCCCAGCTTTTTAATCCTGAAAAAGGAAATATAAATTTATTTTCTGAAATCCATGAAAGTCATATTAAAGGAGCATATAAAATGTTTATTGATAAGCCATTCATAGGTCAGGGTCCTAATAACTTTAGAAAATTATGTAACTTAGAGAAATTTAATATAAATGAATATACTTGTACGACACACCCACACAACACATATATTCAAATATTAGCAGAAACTGGAATTGTAGGTCTAATTGTTTTTCTGACACTTCCTTTTTATATTTCATTTATTTTACTAAGATATTTATTTCGAACGTCTAATGGAAGTACGATAATGCTCACAAGAGCTCAGATACTTCTTTATGTGAGTATTCTGTTAACGTTTGTACCGTTCTTGCCTAGTTTAAACTTTTTTAATAATTATATTAATATATTATATTACTTACCAATTGGTTTTTTACTTTATATAAATGACTCTAGAAATAGACTTTAGTTTTTTTAAAAAAATTTATATGTAATATTTTCAAGAACTTTAGAATTTAACTTTATTTAAATTAAAAAAAATATGAAAATCTTAGTTACAGGTGGTTGTGGTTATATTGGATCACATGTTGCATTAAATTTGCTAACTAATGGATATAAAATAATTATTATCGATGATTTAAGGAATAGTTCATTAGAAACTATTAAATCATTAAAAAAAATATCAAAAACAGACAGTGTCGATTTTTTTCAAGTAAATATTCAGGATGAGAAATCTTTAAATGAAATCTTTAAACAAAATGATATTAGTTTTGTCATGCATTTCGCAGGATTAAAATCTGTGCCTGACAGCATTAAATTCCCACTTAGTTATTATGATAACAATATCAATGGTACAATAAATTTATTAAAACTCGTGAAAAAATTTAAAATTAAAAAATTTATATTTTCATCCTCAGCTACAGTATACAGCAAAGAAGAGACGTTACCTTGGAATGAGTCTAGTGATGTAAAGTTTCCCAAAACGCCATACGGGCGTAGTAAGCTTATCATAGAAAAAATATTAGATGATTTTTCCAAAAACGATAAAGACTTTAAAGTTGGTATTTTAAGATACTTTAATCCAATTGGAGCACATAAATCAGGATTAATAGGGGAAAATTTCAATAAGAAAAGCAGCAATCTTATACCGTGTATTTTAAACGTACTTAGCGGTTATCAAAAGGTGTTCGAACTTTATGGTGACGATTACAACACCCTTGACGGTTCTTGTGTAAGAGATTACATACATATCAATGACCTAGCAGCTGGGCACGTTGCTGCGCTTAAGTTTTTAGAAGGGAATACAGGGTATCACATTTGGAATCTCGGAACAGGCAGAGGTCACAGTACACTTCAAATCATTGAAACATTTAATAAAAATTTATCCATAAATATTCCAATTGTTGTAAAAGAAAGAAGAAAAGGCGATTTGGACATGTATTGGGCAGATGTGTCTAAAGCTAAAAAAGAACTTGATTGGATGGCAAATGAAAGTATTGATAGTATGATTAAGGATACTCTAAATTTTTTTTACAAAAGCAAAAATATTTAATTGATTTTAATATGTGGAAGGTAAAAAGATCTAAAATTCACGGTACTGGAGTTTTTTCAACAAAAAATATTCCAAAGAATACCAAAATAATCCAATATATTGGTGAAAAAATATCAAAAAGTGAGGGAGATAGAAGATCTGCAGCCCGAATTAAAAAATATTTGAATTCAAAGAAAACTGGATCAGTGTATATATTTGAATTAAATAAACAATTTGATATTGATGGTTCACCCAATTACAACAAGGCAAGATATATAAATCACTCATGCGAACCTAATTGCGAGGTGGATATAATTAAAAATGAGATTTGGATATCATCTATTAAAAATATAAAAAAAGGTGATGAATTGCACTATGACTATGGATATAGTTTTGATAAGGATGACTACAAAGACCACCTTTGTAAATGTGGAAGTAAAAATTGTATTGGATTTATCATATCATCTGATGAATGGGAAAAATATTTAAAACATATAAAAAAAATTATAAAAAAAAAATAATTTAAGTTATTTTTATTTTTTCAAAGCTGTGTTTTATTTTTTTTTTATTAGCAGCATCTATTTGTTTCTGTCTCATCAAAGAGTTCTTCTTTTGAATTTCTGATCTTTCGTCAAAACAATATGGACAACTAACTCCTTTAATATATTTTTTAGACTTTGTATCTCTATTTGTTATTGGTCTTCGACAACCAAAGCATTGTAAATAATTACCTTTGACGAGATTTTTATTTACAGTAATTCTTTCATCAAAAACAAAACATTCTCCTTTCCAAAAATTTGTAACCTCCTTCTCATTATGGTAGTTTAAATAATTAATGATACCACCTCGAAGTTGATAAATATTTTTATAACCATGTATTTTCATATATGCTGAGGCCTTTTCACATCTGATGCCTCCTGTACAATAAATGGCAATTTTTTCATCTTTTCTTAATTTCATTTTTTCTAGTTGCCTTGGAAAGTCTCTAAAGCTATTTGTCATTGGATTAAGGGCATTTTTAAATTTTCCTATATCTATTTCAAATTTATTTCTTACATCTATTATTCTAGTGTCTTTGTTGTTTATTACTTTATTCCAATCAGCTGGATTAATTAAATCAGCATTATTGTTGATAACATTTATATGACCCTTTCCTAGAGAAACTATCTCTTTTTTAAGTCTTATTTTGATCCGATTAAATGGAAGAAATGAACAATGATTTATTTTAATATTTAATTTTCTTATTTTAAGTATTTTTCTGATAAGTGAAATTAAATTATCTAAGTCTCTTTTCTTTCCTGATATTGTTCCATTAACGCCTTCGTCAGCCAATAAAATTGTTCCTCTTATCAATTTATCAGATACAAAAGAGTCTATTTGTTTCTTAATAATTTCCTTTTGTGTATGATTGAAAAATCTATAAAACGAATAAATACGAAATTTTTTAACTTTCATTTTTTAAGTTGTAAGTTATATTTTTTAAGTGCTTAATTAATAAATGTCGATCTCTAATATGCGAGATACTGTCATAATTGATTATATTACCAACGTAAATGATTATTTCCTTGCCAATCTTTTTTCTGGTTTCATGGATATAAGAAGAATACTTGAGTGTGCTACTTTTCATTTTTGATGCAAATAAATGAAAAAGTAAACCATTTTTCCCGTCAAAGTAAATTGGCAAAATATCTGTACTAGTTTGATGGATTAATTTTGCTGGAAATGACTTCCACTCGTCATCCTTTGCTTCCGATTTTAAACTCTTCGCTGTGGATACACTTCCCGAAGGAAAAATTATTAATACACCGTTGTGTTCTAAATGTTTTTTAGCTTTCGCAGCTGTTTTTATATTATTTCTTATCGAAGTTTTATCATTTCCGCTAAAATCAACTGGTAGAATATATTTATCTAGTTGAGGTAAAAATTTTAATGTTTCATGTGTCATAATTTTAAAATCATTTCTCACTTTTGAAACAATTGAACATAGAATTAGTCCATCTACAATTCCGAAGGGATGATTCGCAATAATCATTAAGGAACCGTTTTTTGGAATAATGATTTTATTATAAGATTTATTTTTAAATCTAATGTTCATTACATTTAAAATATCTGACCAAAATGCTTGAGGATTATTATTGTCCTTAGAGTATTGGTTGTATAAATTTTCAAGTTTTTTTTTACCAGTTACTCTCTCAATAGTTTTAATTATAAGTCTTTGAGCAAAACTGTGCTCTATATCAGAGGCATATGAAAAATTTATTTTTTTCATTAATATTCAACTGGAATAGGATCAAGACTTCTCCAAAAATACCAAGTCGCCACCGATCTCCAAGGTTTCCATTTTTCAGATAATTTCATAGCGTGTTCTTTAGATATAGGATAATTAAGATTATAGCAGTTGCAAATACCTTTTATAAGGCCTAAATCATCAACAGGGAAAATATCGGGTCTACAAAGATTAAATATTAGAAACATTTCAGCAGTCCATCTCCCAATACCTTTAACTTTAATAAGTTCGTTAATTATTCTTTCATCAGATAAATATAACCATTTATTTGGATTAATATCTTTTTTTATAAATGCGTTAGATAAAGATTTTAGATAACTAATTTTTTGCCGTGATAATCCACATGATTTTAGTGTCATAAAATGAAGCTTATTAATTTTTTCTGCTGAAATTTTTCCTATTTTTTTCTCGAGTTTATCCCATACCGCTTGAGCAGCCTTTACTGAAATTTGTTGACCTACTATAGACCTTGAAATTGTATAAAAAGGATCAGACTTAGAAAAAAGAAAATCTTTTGGGTAATTTTCAATGATTTTTCCCAATCGTTTATCCTTTTTTTTTAGATCTTTTTTAGCTTTTTCCCAGAATCTTGGTTTGTACATGTATTCAAAGTTTTTTATTGTCATATAGTCCATAAAATGTTTTATTTCCATTCTTAATTCAATATGGAGATTTATTATGGCAGATGT
>MDTD01052433.1_pt1 | contig 19516 bp, 20 predicted proteins | sample 811221 | NCBI WGS metagenome assembly MDTD01 (sample SAMN05326646, study PRJNA326480) | marine metagenome | isolation source: seawater | place: Pacific Ocean: South West | collected 2011 | reverse complement strand
GGCGGAAGCTTCCACTGCATGACCCGCGAAATTCCCGCTTGATCCGGAGGATCTGAGAATGAGCCGTACAATCACCGTTGCCAGCATCCAGTTCACGCCGAGCGACGACATGCAGGCAAATATTGACCGCGTGGCCGGCTTCATCCGCGATGCGGCCGGGCAGGGCGCCGATGTCGTGCTGCCGCCGGAACTCTTCTGTGGCCATTATTTCTGCAAGACGCAGGAAGAGCATCATTTCGCCCGGGCCCTGCCCTGGCACGACCATCCGGCCGTGGTGCAGCTGGCAGACCTCGCGGCAGAACTCGATGTGGTCATCCCGGTCTCGATCTATGAGAAGGACGGGCCACTCTATTACAATTCGCTGGTGATGATCGATGCCGACGGCACCCCGCTGGGCGTCTACCGCAAGAGTCACATTCCCGACGGGCCCGGCTATCAGGAGAAATTCTATTTCCGGCCGGGCGATACGGGCTTCCGCACCTGGCAAACCATGAAGGGCCATATCGGCGTCGGCGTCTGCTGGGACCAGTGGTTCCCGGAAGCGGCGCGCGCCATGGCGCTCATGGGCGCGGATGTGCTGCTGTATCCGACCGCCATCGGGGCCGAGCCGCAGGATGCCAGCCTCGATACGGCGGCGCGCTGGCGCCGCGTGATGCAGGGGCATTCGGTGGCGAATGTCATTCCCGTCGTGGCGGCCAATCGTGTCGGGGATGAAGACGGTCAGGTCTTCTACGGCACCAGCTTCATCACGGACCAGACGGGCGAGATTGTTACCGATTTCGGGCGCAGCGAAGAAGGCGTCCTCGTCGCGCGCTTTGATCTGGACCTGATCGACCGGGACCGGGCCGCCTGGGGCTTCTTCCGCGACCGGCGGACGGATCTTTACGACATTCTGGTCTAGGAAACGGCCTCAGCTGCCGCCGGGAACGCCGCGCGGTGGCCGCTGGCCTTGCGGCGGGGCCGGATTTGAGGCGCGTTCAGGCTTTGGCTTGGGCGCCTTCAGCGAGGCAATGACGATCACATCGCTGGTCTCTTCGACATAATGGTCGGCAAGTTCGGCGATCACGGTCTCGAATTCTTCCGGGCTGACGCGCCGGTCAAGGTTCGGATCGAAGCGGACAGGGTTTGCCAGCGTGTCATCCCGCGTCGGCAGGCTTTCAGCCCAGTTGATCTGTTCGAACGCGGTCAGGTGCCCGTCGCCATTGGCATCGGCCTTGTGGAAGGCCGCAGCTGTTCCGGTTTCGAGCTCTGCCCGTGTAATCCGGCCATCGCCATCGGTGTCGAAGCTCAGGAACAGGCCGCCGCCCGCGACCAGCCTGTCGGGCGTTCCCCGTGGCTTGCGGGCCTCGGCTTTGGTAAATCCCTGACCGGGCAGGCGGACGATATCGTCATCGGCTTGCTGGGCGACAGCTGGCAGGGCCGTGGTCATCAGCAGGGCGCCAGCCAGGGCAATCGCGCGTAAGATCATTGGATTTACTCCACCTACAGGGGACCAGACTAAGCGAGTGTTGTGTTTATGCAACATATGGTTTCAGTTATATTGCGCCGGAATAGACCCGGCATTAGCACTCCGTTAACGCGCCCTTAACGCTAGAGGGGCAATTCGTTAACCGTTTCCTCGGTCGTTCTCGCGGCCGATTCGGGCTTTTGGATGACGCGGCATGGCACTTACAGCGGAACAGGTTCCGATCATTATGGCCGCCGGTGCGGCAGCACTCGGCCTCGCAGCGCTCCTCTGGGCCCTTCGGGTGTCAGACGGCGCGCGCGGTGCGGCCCGCAAGTACCGGGACCGTTCGGCAGACCTTGAAACCACGCTCGCAGCTCACCGGTCGATCCTCGGTGCCCATCCAGGGGTCATCCTCGTCTGGCAGGGCGAAGCGCTCGAAGCCGAGGGCGACGATATCATCCCGCCCGAAATGTACGGGTCGCCGGTCGCCCTGGCGGGCCTGCTGAGCTTTACCGATGACGCGATCTCGCCGGATCCGGCGGTCCGTATCATCGAAGGCCTTGCCGATCTTGAAGCCCGCGACAGCGCCGGCCAGGACACGACCCTCCGCATCCGCCTGCGCGAGCTACGCGAGTCCGGGCAGGCTTTCTCGCTGACGATTATTGGTCCGTCCGGCCGTTTCCTTGAAGCCGATGGCCGCACGGCCGGCGCCCGGGCCGTGGTCTGGGTCAGCGATGCGACGATCAAAGGGCTTGAGGAAAGCTCGGCCCGCGGCAAGCTGGAAGAAGCCCGCCAAGTCATCGCGCGCGACCCGACAGCCTTCCTCGACATGCTGGGCAAGGCGCCGTTCCCGGCCTGGCGCATGTCGGGCATGGGCAAGCTGCAATGGGTCAATCCAGCCTATATCGACGCCGTCGACGGAACCAATCTGGACCGCGTGCTCGACCGTCAGCTGATGCTGGACCAGGCCACTGCCGATCAGGCCCGCAAGACGATCAGCGAAGGCATCGACATCGACGAAACCCGCCACATCACGATCAATGGCGCACGCCGGGCGATGCGCATCCTGACGTTCCCGCTGTCCGGCGGGGCAGGGGCGATGGCACTGGATGTCACCGCGCAGGAAGATGCGCGCGAGGAGCTGAACCGCCACGTCCGCGCCCATGACGAGACGCTGAACCATGTGGCCGACGCGGTCGCGATCTTCGGAGCCGACCGGAAGCTGACCTTCTACAACAAGGCTTTCCGCGACATGTGGGATCTTGATGAGAGCTTCCTGCTGGACCGGCCCAGTCATGGCCAGTTGCTGGACCGGCTGCGCGAGCGCCGCAAACTGCCGGCCCGGGCGAACTATGCCGAGTGGCGGGCAGAAGAGCTGTCCTATTATCTCGATATCGACGGGGTGAAGGAAGACACCTGGTCGCTCCCGGACGAACGCACGCTGTCCGTCACCCGCCAGCGCCACCCGATGGGCGGCCTGCTCCTTCTGTTCAAGGACATTACCGGCGAGCTGGAATTGCAGACGCAGTTCAATGCCATCGTGAAGACGCAGAGCTCGACGCTCGACAATCTCCACGAGGCTGTCGCGGTGTTCGGTGCCGACGGGCGCATGAAACTGCACAATTATGCATTTGAACGCCTGTGGAGCCTCAGCGAGGACATGCTGAAAGACCATCCGGACTATGACGATGTGGTGGAGGAGTGCATTCCGCTGTTCCATGACACGGAAATCTGGGCGGCCATGAAAAGCCACATTACTGACCCGTCCGCCAAGGCCCGGCAGTCGACCACGGGCGAAATGCGCCGGTCCGACGGCTCTATCCTGACCTATCTCACCCATCCGCTTCCGGACGGGAATACGCTGATTGCCTTTGCCGACGTGACCGCCACCCGCCGCGTCGAATCGGCCCTGCGTGAGCGGGCCGAAGCCTTTGAAGCCGCCGACCGGCTGAAGACGGAATTCGTGCGCAATGTTTCCTACCAGTTGCGCTCGCCGCTGACGGTCATCTTCGGATATGCGGAGCTGCTGGAAACACAGCGGAATGGAGATTTGACGGAGCGCCAGAAGGACTATGTCAGCGCGATCCTGTCAGCCTCCGACCATCTGTCGAAGCTGATCGAGAACATTCTCGACCTCGCCATGATCGAGGCGGGCCGCATGGATCTCGACCTGGAAGATGTCGACCTCGGCAGTGTGATCGAGGAAAGCATCGAGATGGTTGTCTCGAAAGCCGAGGATACGCAGATCGCTGTGCGGTCTGACATCACAGGCGATCTGGGCATGATACGCGCCGATGAGCGGCGTATCCGCCAGATCCTGTTCAACCTGATCTCGAATTCCCTGCGCTTCACCGAATCCGGCGGCGAGATCGTTATCTCGGCCCAGCGCATGGGCGATATGGTGACCTTCTCCGTCCGCGACAATGGCCGTGGCCTAGAGGCCGACAAGCGCGCGACGAGCTTTGACAGCTTTGTCTCTGGCGACCAGCGCGGCGCAGGACTTGGCCTCGCCCTGGTGAAGCATTTCGTCGACCTGCACGGCGGCACGGTCGGCATGAAGCCGGTCGAGGGCGGTGGACTGGAAGTCACGTGCTGGCTGCCGGCACAGGCCATGCGTGCCGTCAGTGCACAGCGCGAGCTGTTGCTTTCGGAGAATGTTGTTCCGTCCTGAAACAGAACGGCAGGAATAGCCTAGCGGGCTTCGCCGGCGATCTCGCCCGCCCGATCCGGATCCTGGCCGCGCGTTTCCGCCACTGTCCGGGCCGGGACATCCGGCGCCGTATCATAGCGCAGGATGGCCGGTTTCGAGACCAGCAGGTCCGAACCGTCCGTTTCCGTGACAACCACCGTTTCCATGACAGCCGGGGCTTCTTCGCCGGTTCCGGCTTTCGGCAGGAAGTCAGCTTCAAGGCGGCCGCGCAGCTGGGTGCCTTCAGCGGCAAGAACGGGCAGGGCAACGCTGGCAGCTGCGAGCGTAACGGCGAAATAGCGAATGGCAGACATGGAACAACTCCCGGGCAAGACTAAAACTCGCCCGGAGAGATGCATGTTCCGTGCCAAAAACGCTTATTTGGCGAATTTCAGGAGGAAGCGATCGGTCTTGCGCCGGACGGTCGGATCGAAGACCTGCACGGTTCCGTCATCGTCCGGATTGGCCAGCAGGTCGCTTTCGTCTGTCAGTGTCAGGCCATGATCCTCGGCCAGCGCGATGATGACAGCCTTGTCGATCCGGTGGGTTTCACCACCTGTTGTCGGAGGAGACCCGGCCGGCGCCATATGATCCAGAACGACGAGATGGCCGCCCGGTTTCAGCACACGGGCAATCTCATCGAACGTCATGTCGGGGTCGCCGAGCACGCCTTCCGGCTCGCCTTTGGGCGTGTACCAGAGCTCATGCGGGCCCAGGAACCAGGTGACGATATCGGCATCGGCGTCCGGGACATTCGAGAGGTTGTCGAAAGCGCTTTCCACGATCTGCACATTCAGCAGCCGTCCATCGACCCGTTTCGAAACGGAATCGCCAAGGAAGGCTTTGAACGAGGGCGGGTTCTGCATGTAGACCTTGCCGTCCGGTCCTGCGACCCGGGAGAACAGCTCCGTATAGAAGCCATCGCCAGCTTCCATTTCCACGACCGTCATGCCGGGCATGATGCCGGAAAAGGCGAGCACTTCAGCCGATTTTCGAACCGGATACATTTCGTAATCCTGTTCAGGCCGGTCGTCCTGTCCGAATACGCTTTCATAGTCGAATTCACCGGGCGCAACTTTGGCCTGCGGGGCCTCGTCTGCTTTGGGCGCAACCGGAGACGCCATGGGCGCTTCCGCTGAGGGATCTGCTGCGGGTGTGGCGCACGCGGCCAGCAGCGTGCCGGCCAGGCTGAGTGCTGCGATATGCTTCATTCTCTTGTCCTCCTCAAGGTCGTCCGTATTCGGATCAGGCTTCCGCCAGCATTTTCTCGCTCATGGTCCAAAGGCGTTCTGCGCGGTCATCGTCGCAGGCCCAGGCACGGACATGTTCCCAGCGCTGGCTGTCATCGGTCGCGAACTGGGCAATATCGCAATTCTCGCAATAAACGCCGCCGCGGCCTTCCAGCTGGGGCGAGGTTGCCGCCCAGACAGTGGTTGAGGCGCCTTGTTCGGGTGTTTTGAACATGGCCTGCACCTGGGGTGGAATGGAGCCGTCAGGCGCCTTCCAGCCGAGCGCGACCATTTCTTCTTCGGGTAGGTGGCGCTGCAGCGGCGTGAAGATGCCGCCCGGATGGACGGAGAAGGCGCGGATGCCGATGTCCCGCCCGCGCCGGTCCACGCCGAGCGCGAACAGCGCGTCGGCGGTCTTGGCCTGTCCGTAGGCTTCCCATTTGTCATAGGGGCGTTCGTTGTAGTTCGGGTCGTCCCAGATCACATCAGAGCGGATGTGCCCGGTCGAGGACAGCGCGACCATGCGGGCATTTTGCGTGCGCTGCATGGCCGGGGCGAGGGCGAGGCTCATCGCCATATGGCCCAGATGGTTGATCCCGAACTGGCTTTCCCAGCCGGGGCCGACCCGGGACAGCGGGCAGGCCATGATGCCGGCATTGTTGATCAGGATGTCGAGGCCCCGTTCGGTCTCGTCATACTCCCGCGTGAATTTTTCGACGCTGGCAAGGTCAGCCAGGTCCATTGCGGCGATCTCGATGTCGCCTGCCACGTCGGCCAGCGCGGCTTCAGCGGTATCGAGCCGGCGGGCGGGGACGGTGACACGGGCCCCGGCCGATGCCAGCGCCCGCACGGTTTCCAGTCCGATGCCGGAATATCCGCCGGTGACGACCGCGTTCTTGCCGGACAGGTCGATCCCTTCGATCACCTCGGCTGCTGTGGACTTGTTATGGAATCCCGATCCGATCGGGGTCTGGTCTTCTGCAGCCATCCGGATATCTCCCTGTCTCCGATCTCGCTTTGAGCGGCGGATACTGCCCCGCGGCTGGGGAGGGGACAAGTGCGGGTTAAGAAAGCTTAAGCTGGCAATGCCTTGGTGACGCCCCCGCCCGGTCCCTATATCAAAGACGGAACAAAGACTTAGGAAGGGTAGACCCCATGATACGCTCTCCTCTGATTGCCACGGTGCTGGCCTGTTGCGCCATCGCCTTGCCGGCTTCAGCCCAGTCTGGCCGGGTTGAGAGATCCCAGGCCGAGATCGCCCTGGAAAACGCCAAGGAGACGTTCGCCGAACAACGCGCGGCCCGGCAGGAAGCCAATTCCGCCTGCGCCGCCCGGGATTACGATGCCTGCGTCACGGCGGGCGATTCCTATCGCAAAGGCACGGGCGGCGTGCAGGACTATGGGCTGGCCATCAAATCCTATGACCGGGCCTGCAAGGGCGACAATGGCAAGGGTTGCGCCTCGCTGGCCTATCTGACCCTGCTGGGCCGCGGCATGGAGGCGGATCCGGCCAAGGCCCGGCGCCTGTACAAACAGTCCTGTGACCTCGATGAGGTCAGCGGCTGCGCCGGATATGGCAACATGCTGTTCTCCGGCACGGGCGGGCGCAAGAACGTCCCCGAGGGGACGCGCATCCTGCAGCAATCCTGCGATCGCGATTACCAATGGGCGTGTGAGCGGCTCGACGAGCTGGGCGCCTACGACCCGGATTCGGTCGCATTTGAGCGTCTGAAGGACATTCGCGGCAACTGATCCGCTGCCGGTCTACTGCCGGTCTACTGCCAGTCTACTGCAAGTCTGCCGCCTAGCTGCGGCCTGTTGCCGGTCCTGATGACAGGAAGGAGACCGGCGGCGACATTGGCGCTGCGGGCCGTGTCTCTGTCACGAGCGGCTCCACAGGAGCCGGAGAGGCTGCAGCAACCGGCTCATCTGAGGCCGGAACAGGTGTTTGCTCCGGTTCGGGTGGTCCCAGATGGTCTGGCAGGTCTGCAGCGATCAGCAAATTGGCCGTCAGCATGGCGCCTTCATCGACGCGAACAGACCGCGCCGCGACATCGCCGCCAACTTTCGCGCCTGACCAGATCTCGATCGATTGGGTGGCCAGAACGGTGCCTTCCAGCTCCCCATGCACGATGATGACCGGTGCTTCGACCCGGCCTTCGACCCGTCCGCCGCGTTCGATGACCAGCATGCTTTCGCAGCGGATATTGCCTTTGATCAGGCCTGCGACGACGAGCTGGGACGTGAAACGAAGGTCGCCATCAAGGCGCGTGTCCTTCAGGATCAGGTTTACGGCGTCGCCGCCGCGTATTTTATCTGCAGGTGCCATAGACGTCAGAGCCCTTATCTTGCATCTGGACGCGGCTATGCAGGGATTGTGCCCAAGGCGTGGACTCTGTTGATTCCATAAGGAATCTGGTGTCCGTGAGGCTCAGGACGGGGCAATTGCCCCGATATGGCCCGGACTTGACCGCGATTAGACCCGGGGCAGGCCACAGGGCTGCCGTGGCGGGGGATTTGGATCGGCACATGCGCATAACCTGCCTGATTGGATCCTTTTTTCTGGCGCTGGCGGCCTGTTCGCAGCCCGACGGGACGGCGCCAGATCCCGCGCCAACAGGCGCCTTCGCGCCCGGCAATGAAGGCATCGACCTCTCCCATCACAATGGCCGGGTAAACTGGGAGGCGCTCGGCAGCGCCCCGATCGACTTCGTTTACCTGAAGGCGACCGAAGGCCGGGACTGGAAGGATACCCGTTACCAGGAGAACTGGCGGGAGGCAGGCCAGCGCGGCTGGCATGTCGGCGCCTATCATTTTTACCTGCTTTGCAAGAATGGAGCGGCGCAGGCCGAGAATTTCATCCAGTCGGTCGAGGTGCGCGATGGCACGCTGCCCCCGGCGGTGGATCTCGAATATGCCCACAATTGCACACCCGACGGCCCGAAGGCGGCGGTCCTGGCGGAGATAGATGATTTCCTGACTGCGCTGGAGGCGGAATATGGCGCCCCGCCCGTGCTCTACACGACGCCGGAATTCCATCGCGACTGGCTGGCGGGCCGCTTCCCCCGCAATCCGGTCTGGATGCGCCGCCTGTCCGGCCCGCCGGAGGGAGAGGTGCTGATCTGGCAATATTCGATGAAGGGCCGGGTGCCGGGCGTCGATGGGTTTGTGGACCTCAATCGCATTCCGGACGAACGCTAGAGCTCGAGCAAGCGGGCGAGCCGGGTGAGGCCATCTTCCGGTGTGATCCGGGGCCGCAGGTGGGCGGGAATCTCGGCCGGGTCGATGGCGGCCTTGTCGAGGTTGACCCGGGCAAGCTGCGCCGGGCTCAGTGGCAGTTTCAGGCCGAGCGCGGAGACCAGCGAAACAAGCGCCCGCACCGGGCCGAGCGGGATGGGAATGTCGATGCTGCTGTGCCCTGAAGCGCGCCGGGCCGTGGAGATCAGGTCATGGTGCGAAAGCGTTTGCGGGCCGCCTACGGCGAGGATGCCGGTCGCATCCCAGTCGTTCGAGACGAGGGCGGCCGCCAGCCGCGCCAGATCCTCGACATGGATCGGTTGCTGGCTGGCCCGGCCGGATCCGAGACGCGGAAACACGGGCAGTTTTGCGAGCAGCTGCAACAGCTTCGACAGGTTCCCGTCACCCGGATAGCCATAGATCATGGTCGGACGCAGGATCGCCCAGCCGGGCGCGCTGTCCAGTACGTCTTTTTCCGCCGCGCGCAGCCGGTCATAGACCGGGTCGGCCCCCACAATGCCGACATTGTTCGAGGAGAAGACCACGCCGCGCGACACGCCGCCTTTAGAGAAGACGTGGGCCGCTGGGCCGGAAATCGACAGGATCGGCGTCAGCACCACACCCGAAACCTCGGGCGCGAGGGCCCGGACGGCGGGAAGGTCTGTCAGGTCGAGGGGGGCGATCTCAATCCCGGCGTCGCGCAGATGCGCGTCGAGTTCCGCATTGGGATGGCGCCGCGTCGCAACGACCTTCCGCCCGCGGGCGGCAAGGTCCAGAGCGATCAGCGCCCCCAGGGGACGGTTCGCTCCGGCGACGAGAAAGGGGCCAGTCGAGGTCACGCCTCCGCTCTAACAGCGTTCGAGCGGAGGCGCGAGAGCGTTAGTTCCGGGACTTGTCGACCAGGCGGTCGTTCTGGGCCCAGTGCATCATGCCGCGAAGCTTTTCGCCGACTTCCTCGATCGGGTGGCTGTTCATGCGCTGGCGCATGGCGTTGAAGCCCGGGGCGCCAGCCTGGTTTTCCAGCACCCAGTTGCGGGCGAAGGTGCCGTTCTGGATGTCTTCCAGAACCTTCTTCATGTTCGCCTTGGCCTCGGAATCTACGATGCGCGGACCGGAGACGTATTCGCCATACTCGGCCGTGTTCGAGATCGAGTAGTTCATGTTGGCGATGCCGCCTTCATAGATCAGGTCGACGATCAGCTTGGTCTCGTGAAGGCACTCAAAATAAGCCATTTCCGGCGCGTAGCCAGCTTCGACCAGCGTTTCGTAACCAGCCTTGATCAGCTCCACGATGCCGCCGCACAGCACGGCCTGTTCGCCGAAGAGGTCGGTTTCGGTCTCTTCGCGGAACGAGGTCTCGATGACACCGGCGCGGGTGTTGCCGATGGCCTTGGAGTAGGAGAGGGCGACGTCTTTTGCGGTGCCGCTCGCATCCTGGTGGATGGCGACGAGGCCCGGCAGGCCGAAGCCCATCTGATACTGCGCGCGCAGCGTGTGGCCGGGGCCTTTCGGGGCCGACAGCGACACGTCGACATCGGCGCGCGGGCGGATCAGGTTGTAGTGCACGTTGAAGCCGTGACCGAACATGATGTGCTGGCCGGCCCGCAGGTGCGGTTCGATCTCGTTGGCGTAAAGCACCGCCTGCTTTTCGTCCGGCACGAGGATCATGACCACGTCAGCCCATTGGGTGGCTTCAGCCGGGGTGACGACTTCAAGGCCTTCGGCCTCTGCCTTCTTGCGGCTGGCCGACCCTTCCTGGAGGGCGACCTTGACCTGCTTCACACCGCTGTCGCGCATGTTCAGCACGTGGGCATGGCCCTGGCTGCCATAGCCGACAACGGCCACTTTCTTGCTCTGGATCAGTGCGAGATCCGCGTCCTGCTCGTAATAAACTTTCATGGGCTTCCGTTCGGCTCCGTCGGGGGTTGTTCTGGATAGGGTTTAGGCGGTCAGGGGGCTTTGCAGTCCCAGCCGCTGCTGACATTGGCGACGCCAATGATCAATTCGTTGAGTTTCGCCACATCGTCCGTCTGTCGGATATGGCGGGAGAAGTCGCGTTCACCGCTGGCGGTCTGCACGCGGCTGACCACGTCATGGGAATCGAGCATCAGGACCGACCGGTGCGATCCGTCCGGATTGACGACAACTTCCATACGCTCGGCATAGCCGGGCAGGTCGGGGGAGGCCGCCTTGAGGAGGCCGAGGGAGATCTCTGCTGCGGCTTCGTCCGGTATCAGCGTGTGCAGGTGGCAGACCGGCACACTGCCGGGCTGGTCCATGTCTGCGGGGACCGAGCGGGCATCGAGGATCATCGCGCCCTGAACTTCGCTGACGGCGTAGACATAGACAGCGCCGCTCGGCGACACCGCGAGGTCGACCACGCTGACGAGCGGATTGATCGCCGATCCGAAAATCGTGTTCGCCCGGCCTTCATAGATGGCGGCGCGGTCGACATCGCAGGCCAGCTGCGCCTCGCCCGCATCGCTGGCCGTGGCCAGGGCGACGCCCGCAATGCGGGGCTCACAGCTTTCCGGCATCGGTATTTCGGCGAACGCGGGCGCTGCGAAACAGGTGGCCAGAAGGGCCGATATCAGGGGGAGGGGGAAGAGACGTTTCATCCCTTCTCCTTACCACGCTTTATTGAGAGCACGCCTGTCCGGCTTACCTCGACGAGGCCCAGCGGCGTCATCAGGTCCACGAACTGGCTGATCTTGTCGGAGGCGCCGGTGATCTCGAAAATGAAGCTCTCATTTGTCGTGTCGATCACGTTTGCCCGGAAAATCTGTGCAATCCGGAGGGCTTCGACCCGCTTTTCGCCGGTGCCGGCCACTTTCAGGAGCGCCAGTTCGCGTTCGATGCCGCGCTTCGACTTGGTGATGTCCACGACTTCGCCGACCGGGACGAGACGCATCAGCTGCGCTTCGATCTGCTCCAGGATGTGCGGGGTGCCCTGGGTCACGATGGTGATCCGGGATTTGTGGCTGGACGCGTCGACCTCTGCCACGGTCAGGCTGTCGATATTGTAGCCGCGGCCGGAGAACAGGCCGACGACCCGGGCGAGAACGCCCGGTTCATTGTCGACCAGCACGGCCAGCGTGCGGCGTTCGACGGCTTCATCCTCATGGTTGAGGAAATAGGCGGACTTTGGTCCGTTCGGGGACCCACTCGGGGTGGGCGTTCCGGATCCGTCGCTCATGGTACAGTCTCCGGCTGTTCTGGTTGGCGGTTCCATGTGTCGATGGAGAGGCCAGGGCGACGAGTCAAGAGCTGCGCGCGCAGCTCTTCAGCGCGAGAAATGGCTTGCTGCTGTCGCTTGCTATCCTGCGCTGTGTAGCGCCCGACAACTTGGTTCAATCGACGTGGGTCCAAATGAGCCTGAAGCTCTGACACCATTAGTTTTCTGCAGTCGTCTATGAAAGAGGCGCTGTTTTCACCCGTTGGTCCACCTTCGCGTGTCAGCACGTAAATTTCCTCGTATGTCCAAACTAGGCAATCCAAAATCGGGGCTCGGAACCCTTGATACGCCCCTTCTTTGCTCAGTCCGTGGCGGTCTGGCTGAAGATTTGGAAAGAACATGCGTCCCCGGTCGATCAGGCTGGTCAGGTTGACCAGCGTTGCGGCCTTGGCCGTCTGGAAGGAGCCTTCATTGCCATGAAAATGACGGGTGCGCGCCAGCATGGCGGCCCGGGCCAGCGTGTCGATGGCGGCGTTGCCCCAGTCGAGGCTGGAACTGTCGATCGTCTGGCGAAGCTGCTCGGTGCGTAGCTGGCGCTGCTTGCGGGTCTCGGCACGGCTGGCGAGGGCACCGATCACGGCGGCAATGGCCGACACCACCGTGACGACTGTCCCGACATTGTCGGTCAGCATCTGCCAGATGTTGTCTGTGGCCATCACTATCCCCTGCAGCGGCGCCGGTTCCCGGTCTGTCAGAAGTCAGACCAGCTTGCGCCCGGTCTCACTGATCTCGTTACCAGTTATCTGCCCGAGGATCATCTCGTTATGTGCAGAGCCCGACGGGATCATGGGCAGGCAGTTGCCGTCCTTTTCGATCATGCAGTCGAACAGGACCGGGCCCGGATGCTCGATCATTTCAAGGATCTTGTCGTCCAGCTGGGCCGGATCCTCGCAACGGATGCCGTGGGCGCCCATGGCTTCGGCCAGTTTAACGAAGTCCGGCAGGCTTTCAGAATAGGAGTGCGAATAGCGCTCCCCGTGCAGCAATTCCTGCCACTGGCGCACCATGCCCATCCATTCATTGTTGAGGATGAACACCTTCACCGGCAGGCAGAATTGAACGGCCGTGGACAGCTCCTGCATCATCATCTGGATCGAGGCTTCGCCCGCAATATCGATGACCAGCGCGTCCGGATGGGCGCACTGCACGCCGACGGCGGCGGGCAGGCCATAGCCCATCGTGCCGAGGCCGCCGGAGGTCATCCAGTGGTTCGGCTCGTCGAAATGGAAGAACTGGGCGGCCCACATCTGGTGCTGGCCAACCTCGGTCGTGATGAAGGTCTCGCGCTCGCGGGTGAGGGCATAGAGGCGCTCGATCGCGTATTGCGGCTTGATGATCTTGTCCGACGGCTCATAGGCAAAGCAGTCACGGGCGCGCCAGGCGTCGATCTCGGCCTTCCAGGGCTTGAGGTCGGGCCGCTTGCCCTTGCGGTGTTTCACCGCCGTGAGCAGCGCTTCGAGCGCCGCGCCGCAATCGGCCACGATCGGCACGTCGACCCGGACGATCTTGTTGATCGAGGAGGGGTCGATGTCGATGTGGACCTTCTTGGAATTCGGCGAGAAGGCGTCGATCCGGCCGGTCACACGGTCGTCGAACCGGGCGCCAACGCAGATCATCAGGTCGCAGTCATGCATCGCATGGTTGGATTCGTAGCTGCCATGCATGCCCACCATGCCCAGCCAGTCCTTGTGGGAGGCCGGGAAGGCCCCAAGGCCCATCAGCGTGGAGGTGACCGGAATGCCCGTTTCGGCCTGCAGCTTGCGCAGGGCTTCGCAGGCTTTCGGCCCGGAATTGATCACGCCGCCGCCTGTGTAGAAAACAGGGCGGCGAGCCATGGAGATCAGCTCGGCAACGGCCTCGATGGCCTCCGGAATCGGCTCGGTCCTGGGGGAGTAGGTCGGTTTGTGGACGCCTTCCTTGCCGGAATAGGTGCCGGTTGCGAACTGCACGTCCTTCGGAATGTCGATGACGACGGGGCCGGGACGGCCGGAGGTCGCGATATGGAACGCCTCATGGATGGTGCGGGCCAGCTGGTCGACGTCGGTGACGAGGTAATTGTGCTTGGCGCAGCTGCGCGTGATGCCCGTTGTGTCGGCCTCCTGGAACGCATCGGTGCCGATCAGGTGCGTCGGCACCTGGCCGGAGATGACGACCAGCGGGACCGAATCCATCATCGCATCCGTGATCGGGGTGACCATGTTGGTCGCGCCGGGGCCGGAGGTGACGAGCGCGACACCGCATTTGCCCGTGGAGCGGGCATAGCCTTCGGCGGCGTGGCCGGCGCCCTGTTCATGGCGCACCAGGATGTGGCGGATATCGTCGGCTGCGAACAGCGCGTCATAGATCGGCAGGACCGCGCCGCCCGGATACCCAAACATGACCTCTACGCCCTGTTCCCGTAGGGCCGTGATTACGATCTCGGCGCCGGTCATCAGGCGGGTTTCGGTCTTCTGCTTGGTTTTGACGGTCATGACTTTGCTCTGGCGTCTGGGGTTAGAAAGGAGGGTGATTGTCCGGAATGTTTTCTGAAAAGAAAAAGGGCCCCCTTCGGAGACCCTTTTGTGCGCACACCCGCAACCGGTTCTGATGAACGGCGGCTACGGGTGCCTAATTACGAGTACCTCTGACATGCGCACGTGCGTTTCCTCCAACGTCGGGGGCTAGGAATAATCTGCCTCCATCTCCCTGTCAATCTCCCTATAGAGGGCAAGAATCACCCGCATGCGGTCGTTCAGCTCCGTGCCGGGGATTCTGGGCCAGAACGGGAATTGCCTGCCAATCCACGTGAATTGCCTCTTTGCATAGCGCCGCGTGTCGCGCTTGGCGTTCTCGGCGGCGAATTCGGCGCTGATCTCGCCGCGGGCAAACGCGGCCAGCCACGGCATGCCATGGGCCTTCATGGCCGGCAGTTCAGGGTCGAGCCCCCGCTCGATCAGCGCGCGGGCTTCGGCCATGGCGCCCTGCATCAGCATGCCTTCGAAGCGCCGGTCGATCTTGGAATAGAGCTTGGCGCGCGGCGGGGTGAGGGCAAATCCCATCCATTCCCGGTCCAGCAGGACCGGGGGCTGGCGCTCATTGTGGAAGTCGGTGATCGGCCGCCCGGTGGCGAGCCAGATTTCATAGGCCCGGGCCAGGCGTTGCTTGTCCCCTGAACCCAGCCGTTCGGCGGTTTCCGGATCGTGTGGGGCCAGGCGCGCGCGCAGGCCGTCGGCGCCCTCGGCTTCGGCGATATCACGGACTTCGGCGCGGACATCCTCGGGGACGGGTGGAATGGCCGACAGGCCCTGCGTCAGCGCCAGAAGGTAAAGCCCCGTGCCGCCGACAATGACGGCGCGCTTGTTCTTCTTCTGGAGCACGCGGATCTTGGCCCGCGCCTCTTCCAGCCACTGGCCGGTGGAATAGCGCTCGGCTGCGTTGACGTGTCCGAACAGGTGATGCGGCACGCCGCGCATTTCGTCCTCGTCCGGACGGGCCGAGATGACTTTCAGGTCTCTGTAAACCTGCATGGAATCGGCATTGATCACCTCTCCGTCGAGCCGCCGGGCGACTTCGATGGCGAGGGCGGTCTTGCCGCTGGCCGTGGGGCCATGGATCAGGATAGCCGGATGCATTCCAATAGAGGTAAGGGGTTGTCATCCAGTAGGAAACCCATGAAGACGCGGGAAAACCCGGGAAGACTGACATGAGCCTCAGGATCGTCGCCGTCGCCGCCATGGATGCGGCGAAGCTGGAAGCGGAAGTTTCGGCTGAGCTTGGCCGCGTGGCCCCCTCGCGCGCGCTGGGCAGCGTGGACGGGCTGGTCGCGCTGGAATGGCAGCTGCCGGGCGATCAGGACCAGGCCGCCCGCCTGCGGGTGCGGCTGGCGGAGCGGGGCCACCCGGTCGATACCGCCGTGCTGCCGGCCGCAAGCGGGCGCAAGCGCCTGCTGATTTCCGACATGGATTCCACGATCATCGGACAGGAATGCCTTGATGAACTGGCAGATTTTGCCGGCTTGAAGGCGGAAGTGTCGGCCATTACCGAGCGCGCCATGCGCGGCGAGCTGGACTTTGAAGGCGCCCTGACGACCCGCGTGGCCATGCTGAAAGGCCTCGGCCTCGACGCCCTGGAACAGGCCTATTCGGAGCGGATCACGCTGAACCCCGGCGCGAAAACGCTGGTCGAGACGATGAAAGCGGACGGCGCGGAAACTGTATTGGTTTCAGGCGGTTTCACCTATTTCCCCTCCCGCGTCGCGGCGGCGGCCGGCTTTCACACGCATCGCGGCAACACCCTGGTCGATGACGGCAAGGCCCTGACAGGGGAGGTCGGCCGGCCGATCCTGGGCCGCGAGGCGAAACTGTCCGCGCTGGACGAGTTCGCCGCAGCGAAAGGAATCGGCCGCGACGAGGTGATCGCCCTGGGCGACGGGGCCAACGACCTCGCCATGATCAAGGCGTCGGGCCTCGGCATCGCCTATCATGCCAAGCCCGTCGTGGCCGCCGAAGCCCATGCGTCGATCGAGCATACGGACCTGCGCGCCGCGCTCTTCTTCCAGGGCTATGAGGCGAGCGAATTCCTCGGCTGAGGGGGTGGATAAGTCCGGCTTCCGGACAATCACAAACACCCTCTATGGACCTTCTATGGACACTATATAGCGCCCGTTTCGCGTCCTTCCTGCGGTGCGCTGGGTTTACTTCCCCAAATCCACGCTGAGGAACTGGTCGAACCAGCCGGCGTCGCCGCGGCGCTTGACGCGGACCAGCAGCGGCTCGGCCGGGTTGGCGCGGGCGGCTTTCACCTTTTCCAGCGTATCGGTCACCGTGGCGACACGTTCGAAATTGATCTCGATGATCACGTCGCCGCGCACCAGTTTGCCATAGGCGGGCCCGCGGGCGGAGACGGAGGTGACGACAACGCCTTCGACGTCTTTCGGCACGCCATAGCGGCGGCGGATGTCATCGTCGAGGCTGGAAAGGTCTGCGCCGAGATCATTGGCACTGGCGGGCAGGTCCGGCAGCTGGGCGGTGTCTTCGGGGGTCTCTTCCTGAAGCTCGCCCATGGTGACGGTGAAGGTGCGGGCGCGGCCATCGCGCACCAGCCGCACGGGCACGCTCTTGTCGATCGGCGTGTCGGCGATGACGCGGGTCAGTTCCCGCACACTGGCAACCGGCTGGCCGTCGAAGCTGAGGATCAGGTCGCCGACTTCCAGTTTCGCCTTGTCGGCCGGGCCGTCATCGGTGATGCGGGTGACGATCACGCCGCCCTTGCCGGAGGCGCGATAGGCGCGCACCAGCGCTTCATCCGCATCCTGAACATTGACGCCCAGCCAGGACCGGCGGATGCGCCCGGACTTGATCAGTTCGTCCGTGATCCGGTTGACGAGGTTCGACGGCACCGAAAAGCCGATACCGACCGAGCCGCCCGTGGGGGAGATGATCGCCGTGTTCACGCCGATGACTTCGCCGCCGAGATTGAACAGCGGGCCGCCGGAATTGCCCCGGTTGATGGCCGCGTCGGTCTGGATGAAATCATCGGAGCGTCCGGCATTCAGGTCGCGGTTGCGGGCCGAGATGATGCCGGCGGACACAGAGCCGCCAAAGCCGAACGGGTTGCCGATGGCGATCACCCAGTCGCCCACTTCTGCGGCATCGCTGTCGGCGAAGCTGACATAGGACAGGGGGGTGTCGGATTTCACCTTCAGAACGGCGAGGTCTGTGTCCCGGTCCCGTCCGACCAGTTCGGCGTCCAGAACGCGGCCATTGGCGAAATTCACTTCGATCTCGTCCGCCCCGTCGATGACGTGATTGTTGGTCACGACATAGCCGTCGGCGCTGATCACGAAACCGGATCCGAGCGAACCTTCCCGGCGGAAGCCGTCTTCGTCGCGGCCGAAGAAATCATTGAACCGTTCCATCGGCGAGCCCTCCGGAAAGGTGGGCATGCCTTCCGGCGCGACGGTCTTGGATGTGGAGATATTCACCACAGCCGGCATCAGCCGTTTCGACAAGTCACGGAAACTTGCCGGGCGATCCCTCTGGTCGAGGCCTTCAACCGAACGTGACAGGCTCTGCTGCGCGACGGCGGGGGCCGCCAGCGGGACGGAAACGAGAAGGGCAAGGGCGGCAAGAGCCGGAAAACGCATGAGACTTCGGCTTCCTCTGCGGGCGGAATAAGGAACTTATTGTATCGCAGACTATGGCGCTTTGCGGGCAAGGCGCAACAGATTCAGCCCAAGTGAACTGCAAGCCAGATCAGCACGATCCCGACGGCCCCGCCGACAAGGCCCGCCATGGTCAGCTCCCGGGTGCTCATCTGTGTGACGAGAACGGCGAGGCGTCGCATGAAGTCCGGGGCGACCGCATAGGCCGCCCCTTCAAGCAGAAACCACATGCCGACACCCGCCAGCAGAATCAGTGGCAGCGTCATGGCCAATTAACTCCCTCAGATCACTTGGAGTTCTTGCGAGCGGCCGCAATGAACTCGTCGCACAGGCCGAGATTTTGCGGGCCGACCACGATCTGCGTGGTGCCTTTCTTCAGCCCCTGTTCGCAAGCGATCAGGGCACGCTGGAAGCGGAAGAATTCGGGATCGCGGCCATAAGCGCTGGCATAGATCTCGTTCCGCTTGGCATCGCCTTCACCGCGGATCTCTTCAGACCTCTGGTTCGCCTCGGCGAGGATCACTGTCTTGTCGCGATCGGCCTTGGCGCGGACGGCCTGGGCCTGCTTGTCGCCATTGGCGCGGATCAGCTCGGCTTCCTGGTTCCGGGCGGCTTCCATGCGGCGGAAGACACGCTCGGAGACGTCCTGCGGCAGGTCCGCCCGGCGGATGCGCACATCGATGATGTCGATACCGCGTCCGGCGATGGAGTCCGACAGGTTCTCGCGGATCTCGTCCATCAGCTTGGCCCGCTGGCCGGAGATGATCTCCTCCGGCAGCTTGTTGGCCAGGGCGTTCCGGATGGCCGTGTTGGTGAATTGCGACAGCTGGTTCTCGGCCACGCGCTGCGTCTGCAGGCGCTGGTAGAAGGCCAGCGGATCGGAGATCTGGTAGCGCACGAAGGCGTCCACGATCAGCTGTTCCTGGTTTGAGGCCAGAACTTCGATGTTGGGAATGTCGAGCCCGATATTGCGGCGGTCATATTTGATGACGTTCTGAACGAACGGCAATTTCATTTTCAGGCCGGCCTGGTTCTGCCCGGGGGCATTGTAGGCGGCCTGCGCCTTACCAACCTGCAGGACGAGGGCCTGTTCGGTCTGGTTGACGATGAAAAAGCTGTTCATGCCGACAATCAGCGCCGCGGCGGCGATGATTAGGGCGAAGATACCAAGTCCACGCATGATGAATCGCTCCTATTGGCTGCTGCGGTTGGGGTTGACCGGCAGGTATGGCACCGCGCCGGAGTCGGAATCGAGGATCACCTTGTCGGTGTTGCCGAGGACGCGTTCCATGGTCTCGAGATACATCCGCTCGCGGGTCACCTGCGGTGCCTTGCGGTATTCGTCGAGGATGGAGGTGAAGCGGGCCGCCTCACCGGTCGAGTTGGCGATCACCTGCTCGCGATAGGCTTCGGCGTTCTGCAGCACCTGCTGGGCCTGGCCTTCCGCACGCGGGATGATGTCGTTTGCGTACTTGTTGGCTTCCTGGATCGCCTTTTCGGCATCCTGACCGGCATTGACCACGTCGATAAAGGCCTG
>MDTD01187934.1_pt1 | contig 19522 bp, 17 predicted proteins | sample 811221 | NCBI WGS metagenome assembly MDTD01 (sample SAMN05326646, study PRJNA326480) | marine metagenome | isolation source: seawater | place: Pacific Ocean: South West | collected 2011 | reverse complement strand
TAAAAAGTTTATATAAAAAAATTAATCACCTTGATCTTGTTATATTAAATGCTGCAGCACCTCACGGTGGCATATTAGAGATGACAAAAATTGATGATATAAAAAAAATATTTGAAATTAACTTTTTCTCTCAAATTTTTATAATCCAGAAACTATTAAGGCTTTTAAAAAAATCAACTTCACCGTCAATCATTTTGATTTCTTCTATTGTTTCGATGTCACCAAGTAAGGGTAATTTAGCTTACGGGGGCAGAGAAACTCTATATGACGGTAATTACGAATAAAAATGATGTAACGGCCATTAGGCCCGAGCTTGAAGAAGCCGATTCGCAAGGCCTCACCGATTTTTTGAACCTGTCCTTATCAGATATGCGGGCATGGTTTGAAAATCACGGAGAGCGTACTTTTCGAGCCGATCAGGTTTTTCAATGGATTCACCGCAAGCGTGTTTTGTCTTTCGAGGGCATGACGAATTTGTCAAAAGATCTACGTCAAAAACTGAATGAGTCGGCCATTCTCCGTGCGCCCCAAATCGAAACCGTCCAAGAAAGCGCGGATGGGACCCGGAAGTATCAACTGCGTACCTACGATGATTTCATGATCGAATGCGTGTTCATCCCTAATGCATCAGCAGCAGGCCGAAATACGCTGTGCATCTCGAGTCAAGTTGGCTGTGCCATGGGTTGTCGGTTCTGTGCCACTGCCGCCATTAAACTCAAACGAAATTTAGGTGCCGGTGAAATCGTTGCGCAGTTGTACACCGTCCTCAACGATTTGGAGCAAAATGGGTATGAACTCGATAAGACCAAACCTCATGCTCAGCACGTGATCGCGAATCTTGTTTATATGGGAATGGGAGAGCCCCTTCACAATGTAGATAATGTGATTCGCTCCATTCGGTTGATTGGTGCCGACGACGGACTTAACTACGCGGCTCGTCGCATCACCGTCAGCACTTCTGGCTTGGTTAAAAACATGTTGCGTTTGGGGGAAGAAACAGACGCCCAGTTGGCGGTGTCGCTCAATGCAACGACGGATGATACGCGCAGCGAGATTATGCCGGTGAATCGAAAATGGCAGATTAAAGATCTGCTGGATGCTTGTCGCTCATTTCCCCTGAAGGCGGGGCGACGCGTGACCTTCGAATATGTGATGCTGGCGGGTATTAATGACAGTGACGAAGACGCCCGGCGTCTGATTCGGCTCATGAAAGGGCTGAAAAGCAAGATTAATTTGATTCCTTTTAATCCACATCCGCTGTCACCATATGAGCGACCCAGTGCGGAACGGGTGGCGGTTTTTCAGCGATTGGTCGCTGATGCAGGCTTCTCCGTCTTTGTTCGTACCACCCGTGGCGATGATATCGATGCCGCCTGCGGCATGTTGGGTGGCGAGAAACTTGAAGGCGCAAGGGAACAGGAACTGGTAAATATCTCCTTATCGGACGCCTCATGAGTTCCCCTATGCTTGGTATTATTGGCGGGTCGGGCTTGTACGAGATGCCTGACCTAGAGCATCGCGAAACCGTCGAACTCCAAACCCCATATGGACTGCCTTCTGATGACATCACCAAGGGCATGCTGCAGGGACAGGCCATCGCCTTTTTGCCTCGGCATGGAAAAAACCATCAACACTTGCCAGCAGAGGTCCCTTACCGTGCTAATTTGTGGGCACTGAAATCCATGGGGTGTGACTATGTCCTTTCCGTGTCCGCCGGCGGCTCTTTGCAGGAGCATATTGCGCCGGGCGAGCTGGTTTTGGTGGACCAATACATTGACCGAACTTCTGGCAGGGCAAAAACCTATTTCGGTGAGGGCGTAGTGGGCCATGTGCCTTTTGCAGACCCTATTTGCCCCTATTTTCACGGTTTGGCCTTGCGGGCGGCTCAAGACACCGATGTACCGTCCGTCCATCAAAAGGGTACGTATATTTGTATTGATGGCCCCACATTTTCCACCCGTGCTGAGAGCCGGCTGTTTCGGCAATGGGGTGCCGACTGTGTGGGAATGACCAATCTTCCGGAAGCGCGCTTGGCCCGAGAAGCTGAAATGTCCTACGCTTCGGCCATCTTGATAACCGATTGGGATTGTTGGAAAGACCGGGATGATGTAGAGATCGAAGCCATCATGCAGGTACTTCGAGACAACGTTAAAACAGGACAACAGCTCGTCCGCAACCTGGCGGGCATTTTTGCGACCGAAGAAGTCCAGCATCCGAGCCCTCAGCAAGGGGCAGCAAAATTTTCTATCGTAACCCAAAAAGAATCGATTCCCTCCGAGCGCCGTAAGGCTTTGGAATTGTTTTGTAGAACTTATTTGAATTAACCATCTTTGGTTGGAGGACAGTATGTCAATTGTAGTTGTAGGCTCAGTCGCTTTTGATTCCATCGAAACCCCAAAAGGCAAGCGCGATATGGCGTTGGGGGGGTCAGCGAACTTTTTCAGTGTTGCAGCATCTCATTTGAGCAAAGTGCAATTGGTGGCAGTGGTCGGAGACGATTTCCCCCAAAACCACGTGGATTGGTTGCAAGAAAGGGGAATCGGGACAGAAGGATTGACCCGCGCTGAGGGAAAAACCTTCCATTGGAAAGGTCTTTACGGTGACGATTTAAACGAGGCACAAACCTTGGCCACAGACCTAAATGTTTTTGCTGATTTTGAGCCTGTTCTCCCCGGTTCCTACAAAGAAGCAAGCACGGTCTTTTTGGCGAATATTGACCCTGATTTGCAACGTAACGTGCTCGAGCAGGTGGATAATCCCAACCTGGTCGCCTTAGATACCATGAACTTCTGGATCGAAGGCAAGTTGGATGCACTCAAGAAGACGCTTGCCGGTGTGGATTTGCTTTTCGTTAACGATACCGAAGCTAAAATGTTAGGTGCGGCTGATAATGTGGTCACGGCTGCTCATAATATCCAAGAAATGGGTCCCAAAATCGTTGTGATTAAACGTGGTGAATACGGCGCCATGCTCTTTCACCAAAATGACATCGCTTTCTGTCCGGCGTACCCATTAGACGAGGTATTCGACCCCACGGGTGCGGGTGATACCTTTGCTGGTGGATTTTTAGGGTGGCTCGATAAAGTGGGCGACATTAACAGTCAGACCTTGCGAGAAGCGTTGGCCGTGGGCACCGTGATGGCCAGCTTTGTGTGCGAAGACTTTTCTTTTGATAAAACCAAGCAAATAGGGCTCACCGATTTGCATGAGCGCGTTCGAGCGCTGCAGAAGATCACGGCGATTCCTGAAAATATCAATATTCTATAAATGAGAATGCTCTTAAGGCGCGATCATGACTGAACCAAACATAAAAGACCTGGAGAACCGACTCGATAATTTGTCGCGAAGGAATCAAAAACTCCAGGCGCTTTTAGAAATCGGTAAAGAACTGGGCGCTGAGCATAATCTCGATATCTTGCTTGAAGACATTATGTCACAAGCGCGTGAGGTGGTTGAGGCGGAGCGGGTCAGCCTTTTTTTGGTGGATAAAAAAGAAAACTGCCTCTACACAAAAATCGCCCAGGACTTAGAGGCCTCTGAAATCAGAATTCCAATAGGTAAAGGGATTGCTGGTCAATGCGCCGAAACGCTAGAGCCCATTCTGATCAAAGAGGCCTATGACGACGATCGGTTCAACGCGGATATAGATAAAAAGACTGGTTACACCACGCACAGCATCTTGACCGTTCCCATGGTGGATGAAGAAGGGGCGTGCAATGGGGTTATTCAGGCGCTCAACAAGCGCACTGGCGGTTCGTTCGACCACGATGACCAAGAACTTTTATTAGCGTTGGGCGGCCAAGCTGCAGTGGCGGTGGACAATGCAAAACTTCATGGTGACATTGAACAACTCCTCGAAGGATTTATTCGTGCGAGTGTGTATGCCATCGAAGCGCGTGACCCAACCACGTCGGGGCACTCCGAACGCGTGGCATTACTGACCACAGGTTTGGCTGAGGCGGTTAACCGGTGTCCGCCGAAATCATTAAAAGCGGTGTCTTTCTCCAAGGACCAACTCCGCGAATTACGGTATGCCGCCTTACTTCACGATTTTGGTAAGGTAGGGGTTCGAGAGCCGGTCCTCATCAAAGCTAAAAAACTGTACCCCGAACAATTTGAAGTGCTCAAATATCGCTTTGCCTACGCCAAAAAAGAAAGAGAAGCGCAGTTCTGGATGCGGCGTTGCCACTTGCTAGAGGAGAACCTCGCGGTGGAGCAGCTCAAACAGCAATTGATGGCCCTCGAGGCCCAATTTGAACAAGGTCAAAAAGAACTTGATGGGTTTTGGGCGTTCATTGAAAAATGCAACGAGCCTACCGTGTTGGAAAGCGGTGGTTTTGAGAAACTTCAGGCGATCAGCGAAGTAAAGGTAGATATGCCACACCAGCATTCTTGTGCGCTTTTGCATAAAGATGAGATGGATTGCCTTTCCATCCCCAGGGGCAGCCTTAACCAAGAAGAGCGGGTGGAAATAGAAAGTCACGTCACGCACACGTTCCATTTTTTGCGTCGCATTCCGTGGACCAATTCGCTCAAAGATGTGCCTGAAATCGCATTTACGCATCATGAAAAATTGGATGGTTCGGGTTATCCCAGGGGGGTACCTGCCGAAGAAATTCCGGTCCAAGCCCGAATGATGACCATTGCGGATATTTACGATGCTTTAACCGCGATGGACCGCCCCTACAAAAAGGCCATGCCGCATGGCCGTGCATTGGACATTCTGGGGATGGAGGCCAAAGCGGGTAAGATCGACCCCATCCTGCTCGACGTCTTTATTGAAGCCAACATTCACCAACATCTGCAAAAAATGGAAGCAAACTCATGAAATCAATCACCTTACCGTTCATTGTTCTTGCCGTCTCATTCACCCTCATGGGTTGCGAAGAACGACCCAAACAAGAATTTATGCAATGGGTGGTTCGTGATGCCTGGGACCCCGTGTGCTCACCGTCTGCCGCGGTGGAGAAGTTCGTGGTCAAAAATGCCGGGTGGGAAAATAGGGACAGCCGTATTTGGCGTATGGATGTAGATGCCACCTTTAAAACCATCAAAGATTGCTTTGAACCCAAACCGCAACTCGCAGGATTGGAAGGGGCCGCGGCAGAAAAGTTGAAAGAATTGCCGCCGACCGTGCGCAAGGCCGCCTTTAAATCCTTCCCTTTTAGCAAAAAGGGTTTTGCGATTGTTAAATGTAAAGACAGCGCTCAAAAAGAGGGTTGGGCCAACCCAAAAACACCCGAAAGGTGTTGGACTGGTCCCAAACTTTTCGATGAAACGGTGGGGGTAAAGCTCGCACCCAAACACAAAACTGTGGTGGTGAAACCCCAGGGTAGTGGGGCTACTCCTCCTCGTCCCGAAGGTTCGCAATAACTGAGAAATCTTCGAGGGTCGTGGTGTCTCCGGTGACGGTGCCAGACGAAGCCAGCTCTCGAAGCAAACGCCTCATGATCTTTCCAGAGCGGGTTTTGGGTACCGCATTGGCAAACCGAATCTGAGCCGGCCGCGCAAAAGCCCCGATCTCTTTCGCCACCATGGCCATGAGGTCATTTTTTAACGCTTCCCCTGCTTCTTTGCCTTGGATAGGGGTCACAAAGGCCACAATGGCTTCTCCTGTAATCTCATCGGGACGACTGACCACGGCGGCCTCGGCGATTGAGGGGTGTTTTACCAGGGCGCTCTCCACTTCCATGGTCCCCAGTCTGTGCCCAGACACGTTCACCACGTCATCAACACGTCCCATGATCCAAAAATAACCATCTTTGTCTTTGCGGGCCCCGTCGCCTGCGAAGTAGTAGTTGCCATCAAATTTATTCCAATAGGTGTCGACGAAACGTTGTTCATCCCCCCAAACACCGCGAATCATGGAGGGCCAGGGCTCTTTCACCACAAGGTAGCCGCCTTCATCCACGTCGCAAGATGTGCCGTCTTCCCGAACCACGTCGGCGGCGATGCCGGGGAGTGGGCGCGTTGCAGTGCCGGGTTTGGTAGCGGTCACACCAGGAAGAGGGGTGATCATGATGCCACCGGTTTCCGTTTGCCACCAAGTATCCACGATCGGGCAACGTTCCCCTCCAATCACTTTGTGGTACCACATCCATGCCTCCGGATTGATGGGCTCACCAACCGTACCGAGCAACCTCAAGGAATCCATGTCGTGGGCTTGGGGGTGTTGGTCGCCCAGCCTCATAAAAGTGCGAATGGCAGTGGGCGCCGTATAGAAAATACTCACGTCGTGTTTGGCAATCATGGACCAAAAACGATCTGGCGTGGGGTACGTTGGTGCTCCCTCATACATAAAATTGGTGGCGCCGGCAGCCAACGGACCATAGGTGACGTAAGTGTGCCCGGTGATCCAACCTGCATCTGCAGTGCACCAGTAGACATCCTCGTCTTTCAGGTCGAAGACCCAGTTACAAGTTCGCAAAGCGTGGGTCATGTACCCGCCGGTGCTGTGCACGACGCCTTTAGGTTTGCCAGTTGTGCCGGAGGTATAGAGGATAAATAAGGGATGTTCCGAATCCACGTATTCTGGGTGACAACTCATTTCTTGTTGGGGGACAGTGTCATGCCACCAAACATCTCTCCCTTCGACCATGGGAATCTCTTGGGCAGTACGTTGATAGACCAGGACTGAGGTCACTGTCGGGCATGCATTATCGGCCAATGCATCGTCAACGGCTTTTTTGAGTTCGACAATCTTGCCTTTTCGGTAACCACCGTCGGCAGTGATGACCATTTTGCATCCCGCGTCTTGAATTCGGTCGCGAAGGGATTCTGCAGAGAACCCACCAAAGACCACTGAGTGGGTGGCACCGATGCGAGCACAAGCCAACATGGCCACCACGATCTCTGGCACCATAGGCATGTAAATGGCAACACGATCGCCTTTGGCAATGCCTTGGCTTTTGAGCGCATTTGCCGCCTGACATACTTCTTGCAACAATTGGGCATAGGAATATTCACGAACATCACCGCCTTCACCTTCCCAGAGGATGGCGGTTTTGTTCTCTCGAGCGGTACCCATATGACGGTCCAAGCAGCTTTCGGTGGCGTTCAATTCACCCCCTACGAACCATTTGGCGTATGGCTTTCGGGACCAGTCTAAGGTTTGGGTCCATTCGCGATGCCACACCAGATCACGGGCGGCTTCGGCCCAGTACTTTTGGGAATCACTGTCTGCCGATTGATGGGCCTGCTGCAGACGGTCAGCATTGATGTTTGCTGCGGAACCGAATTGCTTGGGAGGGTCAAATGATCGGTTTTCGCCTAAATGGGACTGAATTAGGGTGTCACTCATAGAAGAATCTCCTCTTGGCCTTTAAAGAAAAATGCTTTTTAAACCGAAATTGAGGGCGATCCCAAGCCATAACCCTAAAAATCGACAGGTTGTGCCCCCGAAAACTTTGGTGGGGTATGGGGGCTGAGACTTGAAGATTTATCCATCTGGTTTTATTGAAGAATCAAGGAATGGGGTTCTCATGATGACGGTTTTTCGATTCGTTTGTTTTTCAACAGTGTTGGCCTTCGCGGGGTGCCACACCACGCAATCCAAGCCACCAGCCGACCTCAAAGCAGCCACGCCAGTGGCAGTGCCGCCCAAACCCAATGACCCGTTGATGTACAAGGCCGTCCTTGAGGCTTCAGGATCTTTCCAATGTTTTCCCGAAGGTACTTTGAAAGAAGAGGGCAAACCGCTTACCTGTGAGCCATCCGGTGCACTCCTGATGGGAGACAGTGTTATGGTCGCTTCTGACAAAAGCACCGTTGGCGAAGATATATCTCCAGTTTTCCGCCTGTCCTTAAACGAAACGCACCCCCAGCCTGTTCCGGAGGCCTATGCCTTGGAACCGATATTCAAAACCACTAGAAAGATTGAGGACCTCACCAACTCTGTAGACGGCCATTGGTCATTTGCCACCACGGGGTTCGATCGGTACCGAGAGGACAAGGTTTCCTGGGATGCCTTCAACACATTGCTGTACTGGCCCAGTAACCAGCCCGGGGCAGCCTCAATCGCCAATCCATCCGAACGAGACGGTACCATTTCTTCTGTGTCGCTCCGCGCTTCCATTCAAAAGGCAATGTCCGGTGAAGGCGCGGCCGGTCCCGCTTACTTTAAAGTAGAGGGATTGGTCGCTCTGCCCAATAACACCTTGCTGTTTGGGGTGAGGGAGCGGGGCGCATCCTTTAAGGATTTTAGGTACACCCTCACTTTATTAAAGACCACCTACATGGTGGAGGATGGCTTGGTGAAACTAAACGAAGATTTTGCTGAAGCCTATCGCTTTCAGCCTGATGAAATCGAGGGTCTTCCCAAAGCCACGGGGCTCTCCAGCATCACCTACGACCCGAACTTAGACCGATTGGTCCTTTTGACCAGTTACGAAACCGCTGCCAATCATCTGGATATCGGATGTTTCCTATGGAGCTTGCCCATCAAAGATTTGGCCGCAGGTACCCCTCCTCAAATCATCAAGGATGACAAAGGACAGCCGTTCACAATCCCTCACAAGGGAGAGGCCGTCATCATGATAGACGCTAACCACCTGCTTATCTTTCACGACGATGATCGAGTCACCCGGACCCTTGAAGACAGCGCCCTTCGGCCGGGTGCCCACGCACGAGCCATCCATGAAGGCGTATGGTCATTGGTTGGGCTGCGTTAGGTGGAGCCATGAAACGCCTTTTACAAGTCTTGTTTGTGCTGTTGCTTATTGGGTTTGGCGGCCTCTGGGGGCAAAAAATGCATCATCAAGAAGCCATTGATGCTTGTTCGCCCTGTTACAATGAATGCAAACGAACTTTCGCTGAAATCGGCGCGGAGGTGACCGGCGGCTTTCATTGGGCGTCATGCCGAGATTTCTGTCATGGCCGGGATTTGTGTAAAGATAAGTTTGTTTTTCAGTATGTGGGCGCAGTGAATTCCATGATCGAGCTGTTTGATTCAGAGGATGTCCTCACACAGCCAAAGCCTCCCCCAAAAAACCAAGTAAAGACAGGCGACGCGTTTGACGCTGGAAACAAAGCTGTTTTGCCGTCATCACCGGCCAAATCCTCCCAGCAAACGACACCAAGTCCACCGCCTCAAAGAAAGGGTAAGGCGGAGGTGAAGAAAAACTGGGAAGACGCCAAATCCCACTGTGCGTCACAAGGCATGAGATTGCCGGACAAAAACGAAATGTCTCAGCATTTACTTTCGTTGCCTCGTGAATCGAGAACCGGGCAGAAGTTTTGGGCCAGTGGCCCCCTTTATCCGGACGGGTTTCCACCCTTGGTGTCAATGTCGGTGGCCTCTTTTTCTGTTACGCCAGGCGACCCGAGTAACGCCCACGGTGTCTTTTGTTTTCCCAAATAGCGCTACTCTGAATCTTTAGGGGGCAGGGAGAAAGGCCAATATTCTGTGAGGGCATAGAGCGCCCCGCTGGCGAGTAAAAACAGGCCACCCGTGACCTGTAAGGCCGCGCCATAAGTTTCGTATTGTGAAACCGCTTTTTGCCCTTCTTGGTAGGCGATATTACGCTCTTCAATGGGGCGAGAAGCGTCAGATGTTTGCGACGCTGCGTAAAGGTATTGCACATAAGAGACGCTTCCGGCCGAGAAGGCCAAGACGCCCAAACCAGCGCCCACCATGCTGGTGGTTCGAAGTGGCCCCGGTAAGGTAGCGCGCCAGCTTTTGTAGGGGTCTTCCAGCTCTTTAACCTCCAAAACATCGTCGAGCATGGGGGCTACTTTTTGTAGAACTTTGTTCACGGGTCTAAAGCGGGCATGCTCTTTCCCGGCAATCATCATGTTACTCTCAAATAAGCGGAGTTCGAAGTCAGTTTCCAAGGGGGTGTTCAAGTTTTGAACCAGGTCGCCATCTAAAATATGATCCACGCCATAAGCACCCGCAAGTTCTTCCAGGCAACGGTCTGTTCTATCGCACCCAGTTTGTTCATCCAAAAGGGTTTTAAGCAGTCTGCCATTTACACCAATAGTGTTCGGGTTGTCTTGGAGAACTGAAAGCGCCATTTTATGACCGGTCCAGGTGACCGCTTCGTAGCGAGGGGGATCGTAGTTCCATGAAAGCACCAAAATGCTTTTTTTGTCCTGATCGGGGCCCAGCTGCGGTCGGAGAAAACGCCCTCGTGGCCCAATCTCTTTTTGACTCTCCCCAATCACACTGTTCGCCGTATGCGGGGCCTGCTTGATTGGGGCTTGGTGTCTGTTCGCAGCATATTTATGAAATGAGCGTTGCAACAGATTTCGTTTTTTTAGGGAGAGGAGTGAAAATGTAGTGCGGTAGTGTTTAGGGGTTTTGGATACGTGTATATCGAGTACAAACTGGTCTTTTTTCTTGGGGTAGTTTTCAAGGATGCACTTCCAGTCCGTCGCATCGCAAATCTGCTTGTGCCCGTCTGGGACCACGAAGTCCACAAAGTTTAAGGCAGGATTTGCCAAGAATTGCTTCACCTTGTGATATTCGGCCAAAATGACAGTGTCCGGCGCACCTTTGCCGCTTTTTGTGTAGTGAAGATGGACCTTTTTCTTTTTGCCGGAGGGCAGCGGCAGTAAAAAGCCGATTTTGTTGTTCACTGAAGTGGCGAAGGTTACATCGGGTCGCAAGCGGGTGGGGTGCTCATCTTGGTAAACCTCCAAATCGCCATTTTTAGAGGCATTCTTTACCAAAAGGAGACTTCCGGTTCGGGTGACAGATGCGTCACCCTCACGTTGTAACACCACCCCCCCAGGGTAAATGATTAAAATATCGTGGTTTTTCTTCGCGCGCACTTTGATGGTGCCCTTGAGCACGGAGATGCCCATCACGCCCGCCTTGAGAACTCGAGTGACCAGGGTTTTGCGTTGTGGTCCTTTTGGTTTGTCGTCTTCAGGCCTCAGGGGTTGGTCGAGGGCTTGAACCCAGGGAGAACCGCTGCGGGGCTTGTCCTCTTTGGGCTTGATGACGACGGTTTTTCTCCTCACATTATAGTCATGGCTGCTTCGCACAAAGAGCACTTCTGATCGAGGCATGAGGGTAAACTTTGAAGGCCCGTTTTTGATGACCACGGGTGCATTTCCTGCGATCACCACCTGACCGGGCTTGATTTTTGCGATTTTAGGATTGAGGACATAGCCCGTGGATAGAGTTTTTACTTTGAAAAATGCTTTGCTGGTGGCGCTTGGCGACGTGGTTTTGATGTGCTCTAGGTCCGGAGCGAGGGTGGCGATTTCAAGTTCGATGCGCCGGTTGTGAACCCGGTCTTCGACCATTTTTTCTTCCACCAAAGGTTTTTGTTCCCCAAACCCCAAAGCGTCTAAACGGTCGCCCTCAACCCCTTGAGAACGCAAATAGCGACGCACGGTACGAGCTCTTTGCCTCGACAGCGTGAGGTTGTAGGCAGAGCTCCCGAGTTGATTGGTGTGTCCAAGGATATTGACTTTTACAATTTCGGGATTGGCTTTTAGCCAAAGTGCCAAGTTGTCTAGGGTAGACAGACTTTCCGGGCGCAGGACTGACGCATTAAAATAGAAACCAATGTTCTTATCGAAAGTTAAGATTTGCCCTTGGCGAAGGTCTTTCACTTCAAGGAGCGGGTTGAAGGGCGAGCGCGTTGGATTATTGGCAGTGTGCGCAGTCCCAGTCATCAGCATCAAAGCCATGAGTAAACCGAAGCAAAGTCCGTGGATGGAAGGGGGGCGCTTGGGGTGGGGCAAAGCAAAAACCTTTGAAAACAAATAAATATCCAATCAGAACATCGGCACTTTTGAGTTTGCGCATGAATGCCGCCACTGTAACCAGATGTGGCACTGAATGCTACCAATGGCGACCAGCGGTCTTTCGGTACGGCTCAAAATAAGCGAGAGGGTCCAAGAGGTGAACAAAAGCCACTTTAAATCAGGACCTTGGGATCAATGATGTATTGAACGGTTCTCAATTAAGGCTTGACGGCCTCCAGTGCGTCCTTTTGGAAGCTCCATGAAAGGCTGCTGCCTAAGGCGCTGTTTTACAAGGGATATTTAGGTGCCCCGATGCAAAGATCCTCCTTTCCACATTCATTTGAGTGCGCTATGACCAAAATCCCTTTTCGAGGACTGAAATGCCAGATGATGTATTCGTAAAACTTGTGATCGTGCTTGGCCCCCTTATCTTGGCCATTTCGGTGCATGAATTTGCGCATATTGCCACCGCGAGATGGCTCGGGGACGATTTGGGGACGCGTTTGGGCCGCTTCACGTTGGATCCTTTGAAGCACATCGATCCACTTTGGACCGTAATTTTGCCTGGAACATTGGTGGTGATGTCTGCCATGTCAGGGGGTTCGGCGCTGCCGTTTTTTGCTGCGGGCAAACCGGCCCCCTATAATCCCAACGGATTGACCAAAAGATTTGGCGGTCAACGGATTCCATTGCGGACCGCAGAAATGCTGATCGCGGCAGCCGGCCCGGCGTCCAATCTGTTATTGGCAATCCTGAGTCTGATTTTGGTCGCAGTTCTCTCCAAGCTGGAGATCGGCGTTTCGGGAGAACACCCGCCAGTGGTATTGCTCCTTCATTTCGTAACCCTCAATGTGGCGCTGCTGGTTTTCAATATGATTCCCGTGCCCCCTCTAGACGGGTCCAAAGTTCTTTATGCGTTCTTGCCTGGCGAGATGGCCGAAAAATATGAAGCTGTCGCCTCTTCCATGAGCATGATTGTTCTTTTTGTCATTATTTTTATGGGCGCCCATTTCATTTCCATCCCTGTGTTATGGATTGTGGGTGTGCTACAAACCATCATCCTATAGAAGGATCATTATGTCTGCTGTTGAAGTACAAACCACGACCTTTCAAACCGTTACCCTGGAAGAAACACCAGAAAATGAGAATGCTTCTGGTCAATTATTCTTGGGATTTGAAGGCAATTATGGTGAGGACGCAGAAAAGAAAGTAGGGCGGGATGAATACGTGGTATCCGCCTTCGGTAATTTCGAAACCAAAGATGCCGACGGCTATATGCCCACCTTGGACTCCGACCGCCTGCGTGTGGGCGTGCCGCAATTTGAGGGGCCCTTAGACCTTTTGCTGTTTTTGATTCGGCGTCACGCCATGGACGTTTTTGATATCCCCATTGTCACCATCACCGAAAAATATCTTGAAGTCATTGATGAAATGAAACAGATGAACCTCGAGGTGGCTGGCGAGTTCCTAGTGATGGCTGCAACTTTGGCCAATATCAAAAGCAAAATGTTGCTACCTCGCGAGGAACGCCCCGAAGATGAAGAGGAAGATGATGGCATCGACCCCCGCTGGGCCCTGGTAAAACGTTTATTAGATTATCAACGTTATAAAGCGTTGGCAAAGCAGATAGGGAACATGCAGGTACTGGGACGTGATGTTTTTGAACGTCCTTGGTCAGCACCGCAGTTCACGGGTCAAGATGATGATGGCACTTGGGCCCTCAAAGCCGATTTGGTGGAGGTGCCGGTGAACGAACTGGCATCACTGTTGCGGGGCGTGCTCGAAAAAAAGAAAATACCCATTAATCACGAAGTGGTTTTTGAGCGTATCTCCGTAGGCGCGCGCATCAATGAAATGGTTGAGCTCTGCCGCCTTCGGACTTCATTTACATTTGCACAGGCATTACGCCTTTTTCACGCCAACAATCGAAACAGCGTGATTGTGACCTTTTTGTCCGTTTTAGAAATGGCACGCATGAAATTGATCAAAGTCGCTCAAGACCCCAGCTCGGGAGCCATCTTGGTTTTGCCTCGGCAGGAAAACTTGGTTGACATGGATGAGAACTCTTTTGATTTGGTAGAACAGGTGGAAGTATGACGAAAACAGTGGAAGTGGTTGAAGAGATCGAGACCGAAGCGGAACTCGCAGCCGAAGAAGAGCAGGTCGCTGACGTTGAAGCGGCCTCCGAGACAGAAGCGACTGAAGTGCAACAGGACGAAACCGTTGAGGGTTCAGAATTAGAGGTGGCAGCTGAGGCGTCAGAAGCATCCGAAGACCCCGAGGTTGAAGTCAGCGCCTATGAGCGAGACAACCCACAGGCACCCTGGTTGTTGTCCTGCATCGAAAGCTTGGTTTTTGTCAGCACCCAACCCTTGACCGTGCAAAGAGTTGCAGAGGTTCTCAAAGGTGAACGGGTCCGGGTTGATAAAGATATCATTCGGGGCGCCTTCAAAAATTTGTTGGAACAATGGGAAAGTGGCGAGCGCGGTTTGGCGAATGGCTTTCAGTTGGTTGAAGTCGCCAAAGGCCTTTCTTTTCGCACCGTCATGGACAATGCCCCGTTCGTACGGCGATTTTTCGCGGAGCGTCCTCAGCGTTTGTCCCGTGCACAACTGGAAACTTTGGCGATTATTTCTTACCGGCAGCCTGCCACTCGTGGTCAGGTAGAGGAAATCCGAGGGGTCGATTGTGGTTCAGCGCTGCGTACCTTGCTCGATAAAAACCTGATTAAGGTGCTTGGTAAATCCGAAGAGATTGGTCGGCCATGGATTTACGGTACCACCAAGTATTTCTTGTCCTTTTTCGCCTTGAAATCATTGCACGATCTTCCGGCGCTCCAAGAAGTCCAAGAGTTGGATGTGGAAAACAAAGAAAAACTGCGTGCCATCTTGGGGGACGAAGGCGAAGAAAACATGATCATGGAACTCTTTGACCCTGAAAAAGCGGGCGCATTGATCTCCGATGATACTGAAGCTTTGAGTCAGGTAGCCTTGGGCGAACTAGAAGAAGCCGTGGGTTTTGCCACCGAAGTGGTTAAGCGTGTTAACGATGGCCCCCAAAAAGAGGCCGAGGCGCAAAAAGCGGACGCAGAGACAGAAATAAAACCCGAAGAGATGCCACCTCAAACCGAGGAAACACCTCCTGCGGAAGCATCCCTCTAAATTACGAAAGTCCCGACGCGAGTCGGTGCGAGAGCGAATATGGAAAAAATTAGATTACAAAAAGCCTTGGCCGAAGCTGGTTTCTGCTCAAGAAGAGAAGCAGAACGCATGATTGAAGAGGGGCGTGTCTTACTCAACGGCAAACCCCTCACCCAACAGGGGATGAAGATCGACCCGCTCACCGATAAGGTGAAGGTCGATGGAAAACCGGTGCGTTTATATGCGCCTGGGGACCACACCAAAGTTTACTTTCTCTTAAATAAACCAGGTAATGTATTGACCACCACCAAAGACGACCGGGGCCGCCAAACGGTCATCGATCTCATGCGTGGGGCAGAAGATACGCGTATCTTTCCCGTGGGCAGGCTAGATTTTGATTCGGAAGGGGCCTTGCTGTTGACCAACGACGGGCCACTGGCAAACCAATTGACTCACCCCAAATCTCACGTCCCCAAAACGTATATGGCCAAGGTCAAAGGGGTCCCGCCTGAAGAAAAACTCGATAAATTGCGTCGAGGCATTTATCTCGAAGACGGGCCAACGCAACCGGCGCACGTAGAGATGGTTAATAAGGTCAATAAAAACACCTGGGTTGAAATCATCATCACCGAAGGACGCAACCGGCAGGTGAAACGGATGTTTTGGCGGATTAAACACCCGGTGATCAAATTGGTCCGTACGCATTTTGGGAACTTAAACATCGACGGGCTGCGGCCCGGCCAATTTCGCGAACTCTCTAAGAAAGAACTCGCCCAATTGCGCGCCTTGGCGCGTTAAAAGCATGGAGGAAAAATGAAAAACATATCTGTCGTTAACGTTCTGCTGGTGGTCTTGTTGGCCGGGGTCGGGGCGTGGGGCTGGATGGCCAATCAGGCCGCCACAGAAGCAGAGTTCGCAGCCGAGGTTGAAAAGTTGCGGGTAAAATTTGCGAACCAATCTGTCTTTTCCCGTCAGGTATCGGGTGCTTCCTTACGGTTTGAAACCAATCAGATCCTTGGGGGTCACCTGCGAGGGCTAAAACGTTTGGCGAAAAAGTTTAATACGACCTTGCCCGAAGACGCCTTCATGAAGGACCTTGAGGCCAAAGTTAAAGATGGCAAAATGAGCGAAGCCAAGATTAAGCAATATCGTGACCGGTATGCTTACGTGCAAGAGCTCTGGGCCAAAATTTCAGATGGCAAATACAATCCAGCCTTGGCCAAGCACCAAAACGGTTTTCGTGTTGATATCGTCGACATGGAGCCCATTAGTCACAACGGCCAAGACAGTCTCAAAGTCAACACTTTGTTTTGGGGCGGTCTAAAAGGCCAGGTGAATTTTGGGGATATTGAAATTCGTTTGGTACGCCTTAGTGAAAAGACGAATGACAAAGGGGAAAAGGAAGAAGTCCGTGAATTCGCCGAGACCATGGGCTCTGGGCCACCCGCGATTCTGGTCGCCGACCCTACCAAGTGGGTGGCCCAATGGCCTCCGGGCGTCGCTGCTGGCTATTATATCTTGCCGAAATTCCCCCCGCCTCCTGGGAAGGTGCGATTTAACTTGAAGATGAAATTCTCCGTCCGAACCGAGGGTGGGGGAAGCATCCCAGTAGAATTAGAATTCCCTACCGCCGAGGCAGACTCCAAGTGGCGTAAGGCGGCGGGTGTGCCATGGGGCGCGCCGTCACGGGAAATGACCGATGAAGAGATGAAAGCGCTCGGTATCAAAGGTGGCGAAGACGGGGATGATGAAGAAGACGATGAAAAAGATGAGGATTAACGCTCTAGGCGTCGTTGCTGTCAATCGCTTCTAAGGCGGCCAGGATTTTCTTGGCCTCCCGGCGGAGTCGGCCAGCCTTCCGGGTGAGGTCTTTGATGTCATCTTTGGAAGGCAGGTTGCCCATGTTGAGCAATCTTTGGGCAGTCCCTTCAAGCTTTTCTTGAGATTTCTGGACGGTTTGAAAGGCTTGCATGATCTTTTCAGCACGATCGGGTGATTCGAGCACTTTGCTCACTGCTTTCATGCCGAGTTTCACGCCTTCACTTTTTACCTTATCTGCGATGCCATTCATGGAATGCTTCCTCCAAGGTTCAACTGACCAAATCAGGGCTCTAAAATCAACAGGTTTGCGATTAAAAGTGTCAGTCACTCCCCGATGGGCCGGGCCTTCGAAAGACGACTGGAACCTTTTGCCACCATCCACTTGCTCATTACTTGTTAACAGCCTAGTAATTGGGTCACCTTTCCACATGCTCAGCAGGGGTTTGCATTGAAAATTACCGCCAACATGGTGACCATGACCCGGATTTTCCTCATGCCGGTACCATGCCTCCTGCTCCTGTATGGAGACGCCTTTTGGAGATGGGTGGCGGTGTTTTGTTACACGGTGCTCGCCACCACCGACTTTATTGACGGGTACATGGCGCGAAGGGATGGTCCCACAAAAATCGGTGGATTGATCGACCCTGTGGCAGACAAGATTTTTATTGCGGCACTCTTTTTTCCTTTGGCCAGTATGGAAGTGGCCCCTGCATGGTTCATCGTTGCCATTTTCGTTCGTGAGCTACTGGTCACCGGTCTGAGAAGCAGTGTGGCCTGGCGCAAGGCCTCCATCACCACCAGCCGTTTGGCAAAAATGAAAACCATAATCCAGTTGGGCGGGGCGGTGAGTATCTTTTTGGTGCTGAGCTTACAACCCTATCAGTTGATGGCTTTTGCGGTCTTTTTGGCGGTGATCACGGCGCTGGGTTGGTTGTTCATGCTTCTACGTAAAAAGCGGAAACCCTTCTTTTGGATGTTGCCAACCATTCCCTGTTATATTTTGGTGGCCGGAGCCGTCACATATGCCGATCAAGAGACGGTGATTTTGATTCACTTGATGGTCATTGCTGGACTCACATTGGTCAGCGGTTTTGACTATCTATTGGGCGCCTTCGGTCTTTTTAAATCGTCTGGTGTCTCGCGCTACGATTTGGTTCGATTGGCTTGGGGCTTGTCTTGGCCTTTATTGGCTTTGCCCGCCGTTGCATGGACCCCAGTGGCGATGCTCCCACTCTTGGTTGCTATCTCATGTGAGCTGACCATTGGTGGTGTCGACAATGTGGCCGTTGCCGAAAAAGAGGTGCCGCCCGATACCCTCAACTTTTTGATTTCAGCCATTTGCGCCGCTATTTTTGGCGTGGGGTATTGGATGGAAATTTGGGGAGGGTCGTTGCCAATGGTTGCCCCTTGGATTCCAGGGCTCGGGCTGGCGGCCGTTTCTCTCACGCTGATGGTTTTTAGTTTTAAACGGCACGGTGATTTGTTTAAGAAAGTGATTTAAGCATGTCACCAACACCGCAGAAAATCTTAAACACACCTCCCGCTGGCGTCTCCGAGACGATTCATTCTGGGGTGCGTTTCATCACTTTCAATTCACCAGAAACAAAAAATGCGCTCACTGTCGAGCTGGCATCGGAATATCAAAAGGCCATTGATAAAATCGCGCAGGATGCTGAAGCTCGGGTGGTGGTTCTTGGGGCCAACGGCAATTGCTTTTCTGCTGGTGGGGACTTTGATTTTCTGCAAGCGAGACACGAAGACACGCCTGCCGGTAACCGCGTGGCCATGAGACAGTTTTACGATCTTTACCTTTCCATCAGAACCCTACGTGTGCCCATTGTCGCCGCGGTTTCTGGGCACGCCATTGGGGCCGGGCTGGCTTTGGCGCTCGCTGCTGACCTTCGGGTTGTGGCCAATGATGCAAAGCTGGGGCTTACTTTTGTAGGATTGGGTTTACATCCTGGCATGGGTGCTACCTATTTCACTGAAAGGGCTGTGGGCAGTCAAAGGGCCCAATGGGCTTTGCTGACGGGTGCTACTTTTTCCGGTTCCGAGGGTGCGGAATGGGGGATGTTTTTGGAAGGATTGGCACAAAATGCGGTGACAGACTGTGCTGTTACCCTTGCCAATCAAATCGCCATGCAATCGCCCAATGCTGTCAGCGCCACTTTAGCGACCTTGCGGGACAAAACCCATGCGCCGCTAGAGAGCGCCCTGTGGCAAGAAGCCTCCGGGCAAGCAAAGTGTTACGGGCATCACGAATTTGAGACCGGATTAAAAGCAATTCGGGACAAAAAACAGCCCCAATTCTAAAATAAACATTTAAAACCAATGGTTTAACTGTTTTTTCGTTTGAACTGGCCAAAATTTTGGTGCGGCCTGCTTTTCGTTATACATAGGTGCACATCGGACGACATTGTCCTACATTATCTTACTTCTTGAGCCTGAGGGAGAAAACATGAGACACACCTGTGAATACTGCGCCCAAAGATACGACATGCCAGACCATAAAGTAATTGGAAAGGTTCTGAAGGTTCGCTGCAAAACCTGTAATGGCGTGATGCACGTGGTGGGTCCCCGGGAAGGCTTTGACCCTGCGGGGGAGCACCGTCCACCTACTTTGACGGGTGTTCAAGCCTACAAGCCGGGTCAAAGTGGCGAAGATGTGTCGCACCAAGGCAGAGTTTGGTGGGCGGGGATTGGTGGTCGCGCCCATGGCCCTTTTTCCACCCAAGAGGTTGAACGCCTCATAGACCGTGGTGATATCCATGCAAGAACCCGAATGTGGCAAAGCGGGATGAAGAATTGGGTACGTATTTCGGAATCACCAGCATTAAGTTTCTTTATGGAAGCGGTGGTTC
>MDTD01094388.1_pt1 | contig 19524 bp, 15 predicted proteins | sample 811221 | NCBI WGS metagenome assembly MDTD01 (sample SAMN05326646, study PRJNA326480) | marine metagenome | isolation source: seawater | place: Pacific Ocean: South West | collected 2011 | reverse complement strand
TTTTCCAAAGCTTGATACCATCATTACTGTTAATGAGTCGATAGCACAGGTTTATTCTAATAAGTACAAGGTTCCTATTCATGTCGTTCGTAACATCCCTCCCAAATATGAAATGCAAAACGCAAATGATAGGGAACAAATGGCAATTCGTGAAAATGAATTTATACTCGTTATTCAAGGTTCCGGTCTGAACAAAGACAGAGGCATAGAGGAGGCGATATTGGCCATGAGACATTGTCAGGATTGTCGGCTGCTCATAGTTGGAGATGGTGATATTATTCCTAATGCTAAATATCTGGTTAAAGAGAATCAGCTGTCAGAGTCCGTTCAGTTCTTTAGCAGAAGACCATATCTGGAATTGATGAAAATAACAGAAATGGCTGATTTGGGACTTTTAATGGATAAGGCCGTTAACAAAAATCACGAGCTCGCTCTCCCCAATAAACTTTTTGATTATATGCATGCCAATACTCCAATATTGAGTAACCAACTAAAAGAAATAGAAAATTTTATTCGGTTCAATAATATTGGAGTGATTATCAGTGAGGTTAATCCAAAAGGAATCGCTAAAGCCATAATGGCTTTAAAGAATGACCGACCACTTCTTAAAACATTAAAAGAAAACTGCAGAAAAACGGCATTAAAAGAACATTGGGGGAATGAAAAAATAAAACTTATAAAAGCGATAAGCCAACAAAATCCTGTCTAGGCTTTCGAGCTTAATTCAATCAGATAACCCAATTTGTAAAAATCAAATAGATAAAGATTGACCCATCCCATTTTCAATAATGCTCTCGAAGGCCTTCTAAAAAAATGATAAAGCAACCTAAATAATTTTGAGTCTTTATATTTTACATAAAATTTAAGGATTTTGATTTGGTCTAAAATACGTTGATCCTCGTTAACGATACTCCACACCTTTAATAAATTTTTTAATCCATGTTCTGTTTTTTCAAGGAACTCCTTATTGGAGTCTAATTGACAATTCAAAACTGGATTATCGATGTGCTCTATTTCTATACTGTTGGCATTCAGATCATAACCTAACAAAGTATCTTCATGGCCATATCCATCAAGCTCTTCCCTAAATTGAATTTCATTTAGAATTTGTCTGGCAATAAGAAAGTTATTGGTTTTAAAGGATGTGTTGGGATTCATTCTCCTTATTTCGACCGCCTGACTTTCTCTTTTCCTTCCGTATTTCCAACGTAACCGAAAATTCAAACCAGGGTATTCTTCATCATAAATGCTGGCACCAACAAGTACTTTAGGTCTATTTTCTTTTATGTATTTTACATATTTTGAAATATAATCGTCACGGAAAATGGCCGAATCACAATCAATAAATAAGAGGTATTCAGAGTTTGAATATTGTAAAAATTGATTCCTCACTTTGGACCTTCCTAAATTTTGATCCAACTCAACATAGCCAACCCTTTCGGAAAAAACTTTATTGAGATTTTTATAATGTGCTTTAGAGCAATCATCAATAAGAAGGATCTCAACTTCATTCCTTTTATTTTCAATTTGGCTTATCAACTGAGACACAAGAACTTCTACATCTTGATTATAAATCGGTATACATATAGAAAGTAGCAATTATATATCTTTAAGCCATTGTATTTGGTGTTCCGAAATTCATAGGTGGCAAATCATTTTTTGGATCCTCAATAGGGCCAAAGTGATCTTCATATTTTGCCATATTATCTTGTAAAGCTTTTAGGAATCTTTTTGCATTCTGAGGTGTCATAATAACCCGAGACTTAACTTTTCCTTTAGGCATACCTGGCATCACCTGAATAAAGTCACATATTAGCTCCGACGGAGAATGTGTGATTACTGCAAGGTTAGAGTAAATTCCCGAGGCTATCTCCTCAGATAATTCAATATTCATTTGGTTTTCTTCAGTTTTCTTCGTCATTATATTTAAAGTTCTGATTCATACTCATTAAAAACAACACCATTTTCTTCCAATTCATTTAATATGGGTTCATACACCTCTTTTTGAATGGGTAATGTGACTCCCGTCGATTTGATTTCTCCATTTAAAATCATCTTTGTGGCTATTGCAATAGGAAGACCAACAGTATTTGACATGGATGTATACACCTCATCTTCTCCAATATTTATCATTGAAGATACTATTTTTTTGTTTTTTCCATTTTGGACATACTCGAATTCATGATACATCACGAGCATGTCTTTATCCTCTTTTGACAATGACATTTTTCGAACCATTAGTTTTTCTAACAGTTGTGCAGGTGTTGCTCCTTTAAATCCAAAGTCTTTATCATCATCAAAAATACCTAACCAGTCAAACTGGTCATATAAATACATTCTATCCTCTCTTAAGAAATACTTGAATTTATCTTCAACCGATAAATTTGAAATATAAGGCAAAAATGCATTGAGAAAATCTCTAGGAGACAATTCATGAGCATCTACCATTTCAAAAGAATCATCTGTCATACCTAATTCAATAAAAACGTTAAAACCCTTGCAAAAGTTAGGTCTCCTCAAAGTCCCTCTGTAAAGAGTAGCAATGCCGTCTAAGCCATATGTGTTCTTATAGGAGAGAGAATCTCTATTCGGATACCCAACAAATTTACCATGACCAGGAATAGTAATGCGATCTAAACGATCAAATAATCGATTATATGGAATGTATTTGAACTCGTGATTGTCCATAAACATAGCTGTACCACCCTTGCCCGCAAGTACCACGTTTCGCGGATTCCAAGTAAATTTATACCTCCATGGATTATCGTCATGCTCCTCAGCGACTAAACCACCGCAAAAGGATTTAAAACTGGTCAGTGTATTACCATCCCCCTTAATTTTGTCTATAATCTTCATGGCACTCATGTGGTCTATTCCAGGATCGACACCTATCTCGTTCATGATTACAATACCAGCATCAATAGCTCTTCCGTTTAGACTATTCATTTCAGGAGAAATATATGATGGGGTAATTAGATTTTTATGAAGTGTTATACAATCCTCCGCAACCTCTACATGAAATTTAGCAGGAAGCATTGAAATAATAATGTCTGCTGCTTTAATTTCAGGGATTCGTTCTTTAGAATTGGTAGCATTAAAATTTAGCGCTGTAGCATTTTTGTGATCGCCAACCAAATTCCAAATCCGATCTAAATCTCTATCAACAATTCTCAATTTCCAATTTTCTTTTTCCGAATGAGTTAAAAGATATCTAATCATTGATGAAGCAGACAAACCAGCTCCAAGGATCAAAATTGTTTTCATTTAAAATATATTATTTTTTGGCTTTAATAAGGGGACGAAGTGTTTCAAAGAGTTCATCTTCATCCCATGGCTTTGATAAAAATCGTTCAAGAAGATTATCTTCTTCAAGCGACTTTACGGAAGTTGAATTGGCTTGACCAGAAAGCATTACACAACTTAAGTCGTGGTGCTTCAATTTGATTTCACGAATCAATTCTGCACCTGTCATTTTTGGCATCTGATAATCAACAATAATGAAGATGATGTCAATCTGCTCTGCGATCAGCATATCAATATTTTCGATGGCATCCTCTGGCTCAGTAAAATATTCGATCAATGTGCACTTCTGATCCATAATTTTAGATAACTGAAAACCCAGCATCTGCAATATATAGGGATCATCATCGACACAAACTACTGCATACTTAAACTCTGTCATAAATCAAATGTAATTATAAATTTCGTGCGTGATTCGTTAGATTCAAGAATTATATTCGCGTTGTGCTCTGTTAACACATTTTGAACAATACTGAGACCTAATCCTGAAGCACTTTTCTTTGATTTTGTGGTATAATACTTCTTAAAAATTGTTCCTGCAATTTCATCCGGAATCTTAGGGCCATTATTTTCAAAGACAACTTCCAATTGATCCTCTTTTTTTTCAGCAAAAATCCCTAGATATCTTTCTTTTTGATCAGACATTGCCTCTAAGCCGTTTTTAACGATGTTGGACCATAGTTGGAAAAGCTTAATGTCATAACCAAGAATCTCTATAGATGGATCCACCTCAAAAACGAGATTAATATGCGAACTGATTTCATAATTAAATACGCTTAGAACGGTTGAAATATTGTCCCGAAGATTGATCATTTTTTGTTCTACGACGCTTTCGCCCTTTATAAAGGACCGCATATCCTGGACAACTCGCACAGCTTTATCACTTGAAGTTTTTATAGTGTCTAGCTGAGCCATAGCCATTTGCACTTGACTCAACACTTCAAGGTATTCCATTCCATTAGGCCTCTCCATTATTTTTTGGATTTGTTCTTCTTGTGAAATGTCAATTCTACATTTCACCAATAAATCGGCGTATCTCTGGATATTTACAGAGGATAAATCAGGATATTTATTTGCTAGAAAAGCCCTCATTTCTTGCTTTTCATTTCTTATTTTTAGTCCTCCAACGTATATTTCAATTTTATTCTTCTTAACATGATCTAATATCTCTATCAATTCGTCTCTCGAAAAATGACTGAGGTTATCTCGCAACAACTTATCCAATATAAAACTCACGTTGTCGGAACCTACCCGGATTGTCCCGAGAGGGGTGTTTAAATCGTGGGCTATCCCTGCCGAAACCTCACCGATGGTAACTAGTTTCTCTTGTTCTAATATCGAACGAGATAAGTCAAGATTCTTCTGGGTATTTTCTAAAATAATTTTCTCATATTCTAAATTAGCAGACCTAAAATACCATATGATCATAAGTGTAATTATTGCACATCCAATTAGATTAGATGTGGCATAAAAATTTAACTCGTTTTGGTTCGTAATTATTTGTAAACTATAGTTTTGATTGATAAATAAAACAACTAAAAAAACCCCAATGATTAAGCTAGTTAATACTATAATGGATTTTTTTCTTTGAAATAATATCGTCGGAAATAAAATTCCAGGAATAAAATAAACAATCATTCCAGAATCTTTTCCTGCTAGAATAGTAAAGAAAGAGACATAAAAAACAAAAAATAAAATGACAGCCCATTTTGCGACTTGAAAATATTTCTTCATTATGAGCAGAAAAAGGAACGGACTAAAGGCAAAGGCTGTAAATGTAATACTAACTGCTACAAAACTAGAGTCAAAACTATAATTGACTAACTCGATAACGATAAAAGTAAATCCGAGGATAGCATTTATGAATATAATTCTATTTAATATTTTAATTCTCTTCTTTTCAGTATTGTCAAGATCATCCGAAATGCCATTTTCAGAAATCTTCTTCCAGATATGTAACAGCTTATTTTTCATGATTTCACAACTTTTTAAAAGATCTTCATATTTAATGATTTTAGACACCGGTGTTTTGGTTTACCTATGACATTCATCATCGAAACACAATAGTTTACCTATCTTTAATCTAATTGGAATGTAATTATAAATTTAGTAATGCTATCTGATGAATCAATAATTATACTGGCCTTGTGTTCTTTCAACACATTTTTAACAATACTTAAACCCAATCCAGAACCGCTTTGTTTAGACTTTGTCGTGTAGAACTTCGTGAAAATGTTTTTAACAATATCTTCGGGAATTTTAGGTCCATTATTTTCAAAAGTAACCACTACACTGGATTCTGATTTCGAAGCAAAAACACCAAGGTATTTTTCTTTTTGATCCGACATCGCTTCTAATGCATTTTTTACAAGATTTGACCAAAGTTGAAATAATTTTATATCAAAACCAGAAAACTCAATCTTTTCATCAACCTCAAATTTCAAATCAACATTTAAATTGATTTCATAATTAAAAATCCGGAGCACCGTGGATATATTTTCACGTAGATTAATCATTTTGCGTTCCACGGTAGTTTCTCCCTTTATAAAGGCGCGCATGTCTTGAACGACACGAACTGCCTTGTCACTAGAAGATTTAATAGTATCCAACTGAGCCATAGCCATTTGTACTTGACTCAATACTTCCAGATACTTCAAGCCATTAGATCGCTTCATCATCTCTTCAATTAGCTCATCCTGAGAAGCATTAACTCTACACTTTACCAAAAGGTCTGCGAACTTATTGAGCTCTTCAGCGGATATATCAGCATACTTATTTTGTAGTAAAACCAACATGTCATTCTTTTCTTTTTTTATCTGAAGACCTCCAACGTATATTTCAATTTTATTTCGTTTAACATAATCCAATATTTCAATGAGTTCTTCTCTCTTAAAATCGCTTAGGTTATCTCTTAATAGTCTATCGAATATAAAGCTAACATTGTCAGAGCCTACACGAATAGTACCCAAGGGCGTATTTAGGTCATGAGCTATCCCTGCTGAAATCTCACCAACAGTTACCAGCTTTTCTTGTTCCAATATGGAACGCGATAAATCAAGATTTTTCTTTGTGTTTTCGATAACTTTCTTCTCGAGAGATCTATTAATATTTGAAAGTGCATCTTTCGTATTTTGTAATTCCTCGATGAATTTCTTTCGATTAAAGACATTAACAATAATTTGAGAATACAATCGTAACAAATTCTTTTCATCAGAGGTAAACTCACGTTTTGTTTTCATGATATCAAAACCAATAAAACCAATAGCTAAATCACCATCCATCATCGGAATGGAAATCAAACTTTGTATACCTTCACCTGATAAAATCGCACGAATCTTCCTGTCTTTCAACTCGTAGACATCAGGGAATTCAACAAAGTCTCCTTTAGAGTGCTTGCTTAACGAATAAGTCATCTCCGAAAAGGGCATCACCCTTAGTTCATCAATTTGAGGTGGAATTCCAGTATCGTACCATTCGTGTGTAATCGAACAGATTTCTTTCTCATAATCGTATTCAAATACATAAGCCCGATCAGCAGAAGAAAAGGAGGCAATATCAGAAAGAGACTGATTAATCAATCGATTGACCGCAGATACAGGGGCATTGATGTACTCGGTAGAAACTTGCATGAGTAAATTCTGAATCTTAGACATTCTTTCGATTTCTCTCTCTGCTTTTAATACTGAAGTAACATTAAACAAAAAGGCCTGAGAACCTGAAAAAACTCCATTATCAAGGATGGGTTTTGCTCGACCCTTAATATTAAGTACTTGTCCTTTTTTGGATACAAATTCACATACCAATTCATCAACATTTTCACCTTTCATCAAAACAGGTACTACTTCACTAAATTCTCTTATTGTTTCGTCAGTGAAAAAATCAATGATTGACTTACCTTTAACTTCATCTAAAGAAGCATATCCCATGTTTTCAAGCCAAGATTTATTGACATAAACAATCTCACCTTGTGGGTTGAGCCTTTGAACCATCTCGCTCGATGAATCGATCAAACTCCTGTAATTTTTTTCATTTTCCGCAATGACCAAAGTTCTCTGTTCTACTGTGCTTTCAAGTTCTAAAACGAAGCGATCGTTCTTTTCCTTTTGATCAATAAGATTCTCCTTTAACTCATTTATTGCACTGATGAGCATCCCCAATTCATCGGAAGATTTTCGCTTGGGAAGATCAATTGAATAATCCTGCTTACTCAGTGCCAATGTTGATAGCGTAATGTTGGTAATAGGCTTGGACAACCATCGTGCAAGAAAAAAGAAAGCCAAAATAAAAAACAACGCTATCCCAAACAAAACAAAATAAATGGGTCTGTTTAACTGATCAATTTCCAATACGATTCCTTCTTTTAAAATGGCAATCCGAACAAATCCATGAACCAAAATATCTCGGTCATCCGAATAAGAGAACTTCGAATCTTGATAAATATATTTCTCATTGTCAATTCGCTTAGGAAGAGCTTGATTATTTTTATCGTACTGGTGCTCTAATTTTCCATTTTCGTAGATTTCAATATAATCAATATCATGATCATTTTTAGCAAAGTTGATGATCTCAGTAATCCTTTTAAAGACTTGGGTTTCGTCAGAGTCCGTAAAAGCGAGTTCATAGCTTTTTGCTACGGTTTTTGCAAGCTCAAGAACCTGACCCGTTTTATTTTCAATAAAAAACTGCTTTTGCTTTTTAGGATAATACCATGCTGTAATCGAAATAATAACCAACAAGGTGACTGAGAAAGGAATCCATATTTTGAAAGCAAATGATCTGACAAATTTACTCATGGCCATTTATTTTTATAATCAATTGGTCCGGAATAGATTCATCGTTATGAACCAGAGCAAATGAACCACGGTTCATTCGAACAAATTCAATGATCTCCTCATCTGAATCGAGAAAGAATGGAGCATCAAACCTTCCTTGAAAAACAAGAGAAAACCAAAACTTTTTAACAGAATAAAACGACTTATCATAAATCACATTAGAATATTCTTCAACACTTTTATGTTTTGAAGAAGGTAGAACAACCTTTACCTTTTCAAGACTTGGCCACTTCTTGATACGACCTTGAAAATAAGATGAGATTTGAGACTGTGAAACTTGATTTACTCCTGTTTGGTTACCAATAACAACATAATTATCATTAAGCGCAGTTCCTTGACCAAAAGAGCTACTGCCCAAGAATACTAGCAATAATATAAAAACGATTTTGTTACAATTCAAACGCACCATAACACTTTACCAGTTACACATATAATTAATACTGTACTTTTTATTCATCTTCAATTTACCAAAGTCTTAGTCAGCTTTGCTATTGCATTCCGCAACTGTAATTCACTCCATGGTTTTTCGATAAATTCCTCGAGCAAATTGTCTGTTTGCAAATCACTAAGCTGAACGGCATTTGCCTGCCCAGACAGCATTAAACAATTTATTTTTGGGTATTTTCCTTTAATTTTTCTAATCAATTCCACACCTGTCATTTCAGGCATCTGATAATCCACTAACACAAACATAATGTCAATATTATCTGATATTAGAGCATCTATATCATCTAAAGCATCATTTGGATTCGTATAAAATTCAATCAAAACACTTTGTGTATCGATTATTTTATTTAACTGAAATGCTAGAACCTGAAGAATCATTGGATCATCATCAACACAAACAACAGCATATGTTAATTCTTTCATTTTGCCCGATTAAATGTTATTTTAAATTGCGTACTCTTTTCGTTAGAAATTAAAATAATTTTAGCATGGTGTTCTTGAACGACATTTTTTACAATACTCAATCCAAGTCCTGAACCATTAGCGGCTCCTTTAGTCGTAAAAAATTTATCAAAAATCTTTTCAGACATCTCTGCAGGTATCATTGGCCCGTTATTTTCAAAAGTTACCGAAAATGTTTTTTTACTAGAACGTGAAATGATATTGAGTTTCTTTTCGGTTTGGCTGTCATCCATACATTCGATAGCATTTTTAATCAAATTAGACCAAAGTTGAAAAAGTCTGACATCGTAACCCATTACCTCGATATCCTTATCTACATCAAACTTTAGTTCAATACTGCTACTTAGGTTATAGTTGAATATATTCAAAACTGTTTTGATGTTCGAATGGATATTCACCAAGCCTTTTTTTGTGTTTTTCTTTTCTTTAATAAATGATCTCAAATCATGAACCACATTTGACGCTTTATCACCAGAATTAGATATAGTATTCAGAAAGGATAACGTAACCGAAAGGTTATTGTATAATTCTAAGAACTGAATAGGATTTTTAGCATTCATGATATATAAAATATCGTCTTTTTCAGATAATGAGATTCTATTTTTCGCGAATAAACAAGCGAGTTTCGAACGGTCTTCTTTATTATAATCCGAGTAGTTTTCCTCTAAAAATAGCTCAAAATTCTTACTCTCATTTTTCATTGATAAACCACCTATGTATAACTGTGGTTCCTGAAAAGCGATTCGATTTAAAGCAAACTCAACCTCATTAGGCGTGCAGTGTCCAAAGTTCTTTTTGAACAAGTTCATCAAAATATACTTTATGTTTTCGGCACCACTCTTGATCGCCGCCAAAGGGGTATTCAAATCATGTGCAACACCCGCTGCCAATTCACCTATGGTAACCATCTTTTCTTGATCTCTAAGTGAATTTGAAAGTGCAATGTTCTTTGCCGTTTTATCTCTTACAAGATTCTCTAGATTGGCATTTAGATTTTGAATAGTCTGTTCATTTTTTATCCTGCTTGTAATATCAAACTCTACAAACATAAATCCAGTCTGATTACCCGATTGGTCAAATAAGGGTTGAACACTTAAATCAACCCAATATTCTTTTTTCGTTCTGGATTCATAAAATAATTCCACAGACTTGTTTTCATTTTTATCCATTGCTTTTTTCAACTCATCCAAAGCGTTATCACTGGAACCGAGCATACGAAAATAGGTAGAAGGTTTGCCCAAAATATCTTTTAAACGAAATCCTGTTCTTTCCAATAAGGCTTCATTGGCCCAAGTGATGACACGATTCATATTAACAACCAGCACGCCATTATTGGTACTTTTTGCCACTGACGATAGCATTTGATTTTCCTCTTCAGTAAGAACACGTTTTGTTATGTCTGTACCATAACCTATAACGTACTTAACGTTTCCTTTCTCATCAAACAAAGGTCCCATACTTCTCTGAATAACCTCCCTTTTACCTTCACTATCAATATTGTAATCAGACCAATTGACAAAGGTCTTTTTTCTCATGATTGAATTAAATATTCGACGTCTTTGTATCGCAAAATCTTCAGGTATGTTTTTGAATTTCGCATAGTCAAAATCATCTTTGCCAATGATAAAGTCCCTGACCTTCTTATTTTTAATTCCTCTAGGATTGACGTAAACATACTTGTGGTTTTTGTCGAATACCGCAATATCGGCAGGGAAATTATTCAATATAAATTCATAAAACTCTTTTTGCTTTTGAATTTCATTTTTCAATTGAATAAGGCTTTCTTCATTTTCATCAACCCGTCGAACAAATTCAGAAATATCTGATGCATATATATTTACAACATCAATCTCTCGAACATATTTGGACTTTATGGAATACGTGCGTCCGTTTTTCTTTTCAATATGAGAATGAGAATTATTTACTTCCTTCGCCTGGCTTAAAATTCTTTGTAAACACGGATCAACTACAATTTTTTCCTCAAGATTAAAATCATAGATAAAATGGTCTTCGCTTGCCGAATTATTGTAAACTAGACGAGAATCTGAATCAAAACGCAATATCGGATTGGGATTTTCAGATGGAAACTTTTTAAACTCTTTCAATTGCTTTTGAGCAATTTCAAGCTCTTTATTCATATAACTATTTGTTTTTTCAATACTTTTCATTACGGATTCAATCCAATTCGTTCAAAAGAAGATTTATTCATGGTTTTGATTTCAGATAAGAGTAACAGCATTACAAAAGACGTTTAATTTTCTAGAGGCGTAAAGATAGGTAATACCTCAACGAAAAAAAATTATTCCTTTGTAAATCAAATGAGAGTCTACCTATCTCTAAGGGTAAAGCTTTCAATTATGGTAAAAAAAGAACGTAATAAAGTGTTGTACCATAATAGGCTTTAGAAAGGATAAATCGAAAAAGAACTCAAACACTTCTTAATTTAAAATGTTAGATGTACAGAATTGTTTTATGTAAAGAATGACACGCTTCTTTTTTCTAACTCAGTTTGCTTACTTTTGCACGCAATGACCACAAAGAATCTAAAGCAAATTATCGATCGCCTTTTTTCAATGAAAACCATGTCGCTCGGCTTGATCGTTTTTCTTGTGGCTATAGGTTTAGCAACATTCATTGAATCAAAACATGGCATACAAGCTGCAAAAATATTGATTTACAATGCATCTTGGTTTACCAGTTTGCTGATTTTCCTCAGTCTAAATTTGATATCAAACATTATAAAATACAAAATGTGGAGAACTGAAAAGTTTGCCATATTGTCTTTTCATCTCGCATTTCTCCTTATTATTTTGGGAGCAGGTGTGACGAGATACTTCAGCTTTGAAGGTATTATGACCATTGAAGAAGGGGAAACAAAAAATTTCATTTATACATCAGATCCCCATCTTTTGGTAAAGGTGGAAAATAAAAGAACAGGACAAATAAAGGTTAGCGGAAAGAAGCACTTCTTATCCGAATATACTCACGATTATGGGAACCACTTTAATGACAAAATAAACTTTGAAAATAAGGATATTTCGATTGAGTATGTAAATTTTCAGAGTAAACGAGTAGATTCTTTCCTTATTGATAAAGGGTATAAAAATTCAATCGTTTTAGATATTGTAACGGAGGGAATGTCCTCTAACTATATCGATGAGAACTCCGTCGTTTTGGTGGGAAACATACCTCTTGGATATGAAAAATCTATTCAAGCCAATGGCATCTCACTACGTAATGAAAATGGAAAAATGGAATGGAAATCGAATGTTCCCATTCGCTCCTTAAAGATGACCGAAATGATGAGGACAAGAGAAACAGGTATTCCACCTGCGGACTCTCAATACACAAATTACCCATTAAAAGAATGGAGTCCTCTTGAAACTAGCATACTATACAAAGTAGGAAACAGTCAATTTGTTGTTAAAAATATCTACTACAATGCCAAAAAGAAATTGATGCCCTCTGGTAATAAAAACAGAGGAGCCGATTATTTAACGGTAAAAATAAGTGACGGAAAAAATTCTCAAGTAGTTCTTCTTGAAGGAGGCATGTCGACTATTCCTGCACCGAAACGAATTTCAATGAATGGATTGGACTATCAGTTGGAGTATGGATCAATTAGACAAAATATTCCTTTTAAGGTAAAATGCAGAGACTTTCAGCTCGAAAACTATCCTGGATCTGAATCACCTTCATCGTTTGCCAGTGAAATTACCATTTTAGACTCACTAGAAAATAAAAAACTAAATAAACGAATATTCATGAATCATGTACTAGATTATAAGGGGTATCGTTTTTTTCAATCTAGTTATACCTTAGACGATCCCAAAACCCCTCAGAAAAATGAAGAGGGCACCATACTTAGCGTAAACCACGATTATTGGGGCACCAATATTACCTATTTGGGATATTTACTTATGGCTGTCGGAATGATTCTTTCGATTGTTGTTCCCGTCGGTCGATTTAGAGACCTCAATAAAAAACTGAAAAAACTAAAATCAAAGAGCATTAATTTAAAGACAATCATATTCATCGCCACCATTTTTTCTTTTGGCAATCAAAATCCAGCCCAAGAGCCGAACAAACATGAGGGTCATAATCACTCATCCGACAATGCTATTGTGAGGGGTGAGACTTTTCATGTCATTTCCGAAAAACATACGGATGAATTGGCCACCTTGCCTGTTCAAAGTTATGAGGGACGTATTATACCTATGCATACTTTATGTGACCAATTGCTCCGGAAGACACTCAGAAATAACATATTGGAGCACGAGGGAAAAGAATACAATTCAGTTCAATCCATCATGAGCATGCTCCTTTATGCAGAGTATTGGAAAAAGCAAAATACCATATACGTCCCAAGGGCAGTTCGAGAGCGATTGAAGCTAGAGAAACTCGAAAGCTTCAGGTCCTTGAGTAAAGTCAACGTAGATAACATTCGTCGGTTTAAATGGGAATCTCAATATGCTAAAGCCTTTCAAAAACCTGAATCAAACCGCGATGAATTCGATAAAAAAATCATTAAACTTCATGAGAAATTCCAAGTTGCAGAAAAGATATTTGTCGGTGAATACCTGAAAATTATCCCTCTCAAGAATGATCCTAAAAACACTTGGGCGAATCCTCTTTCCTATCAAATCACACGAGGAAAGGACTCTGTGATTTCAAGACTAACCTTGAACTATTTAGGAAGCTTATTCAATGTTTCAAAAAGTAACAACTACGAAGAAAGCATCACACTGCTTTCTAATTTAAAAACTGAACAAAGAAAAGTAGCTGGAGATATAATACCAACTGAAAGCTTATTAAAGCTGGAGGTTCAATACAATAAAATGCAAATTTTCAAAAGGTCCTATCAAAGTTACGGTCTGATTGGATTTATTATGTTGATCCTCTTTTTTATTCAAATTTTTACTTCTCAAAAAACGAGGCTAATTAAGTCATTGACTATCGCCAGGAAAGTTTTGTTTTATCTGTTGATTGGTGTATTCCTTTTTCATGGGAGTGGTTTGTTTATTAGATGGCAAATTTCGGGTCATGTACCATGGAGTAATGGATATGAAGCAGTGGTATTTATCGCATGGATAACCATGCTAGCTGGCTTTATTTTCTCTCGAAAAAATGCAGTTGTCGTGGTGGGTACCGCAATCCTTGCCTCATTAATGATTTTTGTTACTGAATTAAATTTATTAGACCCTGAAATCACACCACTCCAACCTGTTTTAAAATCGTATTGGCTCATGATTCATGTAGCAGTGATAACGGGGAGCTATGGCTTTCTTGGATTGGCTTGTATATTAGGTTTGCTAAACCTTATTTTATTTATATTTAGAACTCCTAAAAATGGTAAGTTCATCACTTCAAACATTACTGAACTTACCTATGTTTCTGAAATGACTATGACCATCGGTGTCTTCATGCTGACCATCGGAACTTTCCTTGGTGGAATTTGGGCCAACGAGTCATGGGGACGCTACTGGGGATGGGACCCAAAAGAGACATGGGCTTTAGTATCTGTATTGGTTTATGCAACGATTTTACACTTGCGTTTTATTCCAGGCCTGAAGAGTAAATTTGTATTTAATCTGGTCTCTTTTTGGGGTTATTCAGCTATCCTATTTACTTTTTTTGGAGTCAATTTTATTTTGGTCGGTTTGCATTCTTATGCGCAAGGTGATGGACTCGGAGACTTCCCCTCCTGGATCAGCTACACCATTATTTTCTTTATTGCTTTTAGTATATTGGCATATTGGAGAAATAAAACCTATAAGAAACTAAAAGCGTAATGATATGATTGTAAATCGCATTTTATTCGAAGACAATCACCTCATAGCCATCAATAAAAAATCTTCTGAAATTGTTCAGGGGGACAGAACAGGTGATTCCACGATGCCTGATGCAATTAAGGCTTATCTCAAAAATAAATATAATAAACCAGGGAATGTTTTTTGTGGTGTTATTCACCGTTTGGATCGACCAACTAGTGGTGTTATTCTATTTGCTCGAACGAGTAAAGGTTTGGAAAGAATGAACAAACAATTTAGAGATCAACAAACCTCAAAAACCTACTGGGCCATCCTTGAAAACAAACCACCAAATAAAGAGGGTACGCTTATCAATTATATAAAGAAGAACGAAAAGCAGAATAAAAGCTATGTTACCTTCAAGGATAACAAAGGATCAAAGGAAGCTATATTGAAATACCGTTTAATTTCGTCTTCAGAGAGATACCATTTGGTGGAGGTCGAACTTGAAACGGGCAGACACCATCAAATCAGGACTCAATTTGCCAAAATAGGATGTTGCATAAAAGGGGATTTGAAATATGGTGCAAAAAGATCAAATCGAGACGGGTCTATTTGCCTGCATTCGAGAAAACTCAAATTCAACCACCCCACAACAAAAAAAGAAATTTGTCTTGTTGCCCCGATTCCAGAAAATACATTTTGGGATCTCTTTAGAACATCTGACTAGTCCATTGAAGCCAATTTCTGAAAAGTATACAATATTTCCGAAGCGATTTGCAAGCTCCTTTCAACGTAAAGTGGAGTAGGATTAGAGGTATCATCAAATTCTTTTGGATCGTCATAGGTTGTAGAAAATCTTTTTTGAGCTCCGGGAACAAGAGGACAATTGTCATCTGCATCGGAACATGTCATTACCGCTATAAAATCATTTTGAGGCAACGAAATATCGGTATTGGTTTTTGAATAACACTCAATAAACTCCTTTGAATTGTAAAAAACATGATACATAGGGTTTTCGTTATTTAAATCATTACATGCTATATCAAATCCTATATGCTCTAGCGCACTAATAGTATTGGGATGACAGGCTGTTGCGACAGTGCCTCCTGAAAACACTTTTATCTGCTGAATCCCGAAATGCAATGCTGCAATATGTCCCCAGACCTGAGCAAAATGACTGCGCCGAGAATTATGAGTGCATAAATAAACCACTTTGAGTTCCCCTTCACCATTCTTCTTCTTGATTTCACTGTGCATATATAATGCTATTTCATTCAATATTGATTTTCTTTGATCAGAAATATTTTTCTCCATCTTTACAACCAAGTCATTGCATTTTAATGTCAGTTTATTATTTAACATATATAGTAATTTTATAAGTAAAAATCAGGCCTTGAAGATACATTGAAAAATCAAAACTTTAACATAGAATCAAAGTATTTCCAAAGGCTTTTATTGGAATTCTGGAAACAAGATGATTTCCGCAAGAAGACATATGACCAACTATCAAAAGATTTTGGCCTATGCGGAATCGATCTGCCCATTTCAGAACTTGAAAAATGCACAACCCAAGAGGAACTGAATGATAAAATAGGACAACAAGTATCCCAAGTAAATATTCAAAGATTATTGTACATTATTGATTTGAAGGAAACACTTAATAACGATAACACAAGTCTTACCGAGACCATGGTCATACGTGTCGCATACAAAGTCTATTTAAGAACTTTTTTTGTTTCAAAATATCCTGGTTGAAATCTCACAATTGTGTAAACAGTTTATCTCATCTGAATTGTTATTTTTGTATAAAATAATCGTTCAATGAATTTTATTGTTTCTAGTGCGACCCTTTTACGTCACTTACAAAATATTTCAGGAGTATTAAATACGAGTAATACACTACCTATATTGGATAACTTTTTGTTCAGTTTAAAAGGAAATAAACTTACTGTTTCGGCAACAGATTTAGAAACCACGATGACGACTTCACTTGATGTTCAATCGGAGGAGGACAGTGCCGTTGCAGTTCCTGCAAAACTAGTCTTAGATGTTTTAAAAAGTCTTCCAGATCAGCCTTGTACGTTTAAGGTAAATAGAGAAAATCATCAGATAGAGATTGCTTATGACAACGGAAAATCCAAAATGTCAGGGTATAACGGTGATGAATTTCCAAAGCTTCCGAATATTGAAAATCCAAGCACCATTAAAATTTCAGGAGAGGTGGTTTCTAACGCCATTAATAGAACCTTATTTGCTGCAGGAAATGATGATTTGAGACCTGCGATGTCTGGCGTCTACTGCCAATTTTCAGGTAACGAGATTGTTTTTGTCGCTACTGATGCTCACAAACTAGTGAGATACAAAAGAACCGATGTTAAATCGTCTGACAGTTCGGACTTTATTCTCCCCAAAAAGCCATTGAATATGCTCAAAGCCAATTTAACAGGAGATGAGGAAATTACTCTAGAATACAATCAATCTAATGCAGTATTTACCTTTAATGATTTGGTTTTAGTTTGTAGGCTTATTGATGGTAAATATCCGAATTACGAAGCCGTTATACCAAAAGAAAATCCGAATGTATTGACGATCGATCGCATGCAATTTCTGAACTCAATTAAAAGAGTTTCCATATTCGCCAATAAAACAACTCATCAAATCAAGCTCAAATTAGCTGGGTCTGAACTTTCTCTTTCTGCAGAAGACGCTGATTTTTCCAATGCATCAAACGAAAGATTGACTTGCAACTATAATGGAGATGACCTAGAAATTGGTTTTAATTCTCGTTTTATTGTCGAGATGTTGAACAACTTAGATTCTGATGAGGTTCAGTTGGCAATGAGTGAACCAAGCCGAGCAGGAATCTTAACACCAATGACCAAAACAACAGAAAATGAAGACGTTCTGATGCTCGTAATGCCGGTCATGTTGAACCGATAAATCATGCCACCAAAGGCTAATTTAATCAGGCAACTCTCATTAGAAGAGTTGACTGAATTTCTTAATGCAAACAATTTTCCCAAGTTTCGTGCTAAACAAATTCTCGATTGGATTTGGAAAAAAAATGTAGGGTCTTTCGAAGAGATGAAAAACATAGGAAAGGATTTGCAAACCTTTCTAGATGAACACTTTACTATTGATAAAATTGTCTTAAAAGATCAACAAGTTAGTAATGACAAAACCATTAAATCGGCCTTTTCAATTGATGATAAAAGTGTAGTCGAAGGAGTCCTTATTCCGACTGCAAAACGCATGACCGCTTGTATATCTTCTCAAGTAGGTTGTAGTTTGGCTTGCACATTCTGTGCAACAGGTCGTCTGAAGCTTTTAAGAAATTTATCTTCTGGAGAAATTTTCGATCAGGTATTTCATTTAAAAAGCGAAGCAGAAAACCGCTATTCAAAATCGTTATCCAATATTGTATATATGGGAATGGGAGAGCCTTTGTTAAATTATAAAAACGTCCTAAAATCGATTGACTGGATTTGTTCAGATAAAGGCCTCGCCATGTCTCCTAAGAGGATTACTGTATCCACGGCAGGTATTGCCAAAAAAATCAAACAACTTGGTGATGATGAAGTTAAATTCAACCTGGCACTCTCGCTACATGCGGCCAATGATGAAAAGCGAAATGAAATAATGGCCATTAATGAAACGAATAATCTTGAATCGCTCCAAGAGGCACTAGAATATTTTCACCAAAAAACAAAGTCCAGAATCACCTTCGAATATATTATTTTTGATGGATTTAATGATGAAATCAATGATGCACGTGAATTGGCAGAATTTGCCAAATGCGTTCCCTGTAAAATCAATATCATTGAATATAACCCTATCGATGGAGAACCCTTCAAACAGGCCAAAACGGAGAAAGTAGATCGCTTTGCTTCATTTTTAGAATCGCGGAATATGATTGTCAATGTAAGGAGAAGCCGAGGTAAAGATATCGATGCGGCTTGTGGCCAGTTGGCCAATAAAAACAAAGCCATCCAGCTTCAAGACAGAAAACTTAAACCAAAAAAATGATTAATGTAAAAAACTTACATAAAAAGTTCTTATTAAATAAAGAACAAAAAAAAGAGCTACAAACAAACGATAAATATGCCTTAGTAGTAGATGATTTAAGTTTTGAATGCCGGCCAGGAGAAATTTTTTCTCTATTGGGACCCAACGGAGCAGGTAAAACAACGACCTTAAGAATGCTTTCAACGATTATAAAACCTACAGAAGGATCCATAGAAATTGGAGGAATCAATGCTGTAACATACCCAAATGAAGCGAGAAGTAAGATTGGCTTTTTAACAGGGTCCACAGGTTTATATGCTAGGTTAAATGCTCACGAATTGATTGATTATTTTGCATCCCTTTATGGCGTAAACAATAAAGATCTGAAAGAAAGAAAAAGCTATCTATTTGATTTACTAGACATGAATGACTTTGCATACAATCGAATCGCCAAGCTCAGCACAGGAATGAAACAAAAAGTATCCATCTGTCGAACCATGATTCACAACCCAGAGGTCGTCGTCTTCGATGAACCCACAAGCGGGCTTGATGTAATCACCGCAGAAAGTATCATACAATTGATTAGAGATTGTAAATCACAACAAAAAACCGTGATCTTTTCTAGTCATATCATGGGTGAAGTTGATTTATTATGCGATAGACTCGCCATTATACATAAGGGCAAATTAAAATACAAAGGAACAATGAGTGACTTCAGGAAAAAC
>MDTD01010326.1_pt1 | contig 19526 bp, 18 predicted proteins | sample 811221 | NCBI WGS metagenome assembly MDTD01 (sample SAMN05326646, study PRJNA326480) | marine metagenome | isolation source: seawater | place: Pacific Ocean: South West | collected 2011 | reverse complement strand
TAATTTTTAGCTATTTTACCTCTATTTAAAAATTCAGCATTATCATTTATAATTAATTTTGAGTTTACACAATACTTTAAAACTTCGATTTCAAAAGGTAAAGTTTCATATGTTAATACATTGCCATTATTTAAAATATTATCACTAAAATTTGTATATTCTAAACTGTCACCATGTTCATTTAGATTGATAATGGTTAACTCTTTATCGTGATAGCTTTGAATAAAATTTGTTTTTGTTTTAGTGGTAGTTAGCTGCATTGCCCCTTCATTACTAAATAAAAATGTTAAACCACCACCTACAAGTAGTAATATCGAACCAAAATGAACAATTAAGACTCCAAGCTTTTTTTTATTCCAAACGTTCTTTTTAAAAAAGAATGCGCTTAAGTTAAGAGTTAAGATTAACATTGTTAAAAGTCCACCAGGCAGTGGAATATACCATAACCATAAAATCATACTTGAAAAGTATTTTTTTTGTGATTGATAAAGTCCAATATATTTTTGATCAACAGTTCCAACGAAAACAAGAATCATTAACCAAATTATAGTGACAACAAATATTCTTGGGTCTGATATTTTAATTTTCATCATTTAGCTCGAAATACACTGTACTCATATTAATAGGTTTTTTTTCAACCCAGTTGCTTGGGGCATTAAAATTTATTTTTTTATTTTCATCGAAATATAATGATTGAGAAAACAACGACAGTTCATATTTTCTTTCATATGCCAGTTCAGCCGATGTATTCATTTTGATAAATATTGTTTGATCATCTTGCGGAATAATTGCTGCAATTATCGCTTTATCAATCGTAATATTTTGTTCAAGAAAAATATAGTATTCACCAAGGAAAGGATTTTGTTTTTTTTCTTTGTTCATTGATGCAAATGATACTGGTTGGAGGTTAAGCTGCCTTCTCCACCTGTTTACATTTTGTTCAATTCCACCCGCTTCACCTGGAAAAATACTCACAGAAACATTTTCATCAATTTTCAATGCTTTATTTTTGTAAGGATTCTTAATTTTGAAAGATGTTATATCTTTTTTTGAATCGCAACTGAAAATTAAAAAGTTAACAATAAATAAGACAAATAAGTTTTTAATCATTTACTCGTAATATTCCCACCTTATATCTCTTAGGTAATATTTAACTATTTTCCCTGTTGGTATTTCAACTGAAACATAATAATCAGCAAAATTATTTTGACTAATTGAAGCGTCAGAAATTATGCCAGAATTATAATTTATTAACTCTCCATTTACAAAAGAAGAATCAGATGCAATCAAATTTGAATTTTCGTCATACATGGAATATATCACTCTTACAAAATCAGCTCTTTTAAGCCCCATATTTTTTATTGAACCTTTGTAAGCTCTATAATCTTTATATATTTCTTCAATACCATCACCAATGAATTCTACCATAGCAATAGGAGGTAAAATATCTTCAATTTTCAAAATTTCATTTTTAATAATTTTTAATTGTCCAATTTGAGTTTCAACAATCATTTCTTCCGCATTCTCATAAATGATTGTTCCTTGAATTGTTGTTCCATTAGATAATTGTATTTCGTGTTTTACTTTTGGCGTCTTAATCATCTTTAATATTTCCGTATTAAAAGATGGAACTGTTTTATTTGATTCATATTGGATTACTTTTTCTTTAAGGATTGCTATTTCACTTTCAATATCCTCAATCTTTGAATCAATAGGATAAAATTGTTTTTCATCGTTATTATTAAAAAGTGATGCTTCTTGAGTTTCTGTAACTGTTATATTTTTAGTTGAATCTTCTTTTAAATTGTTGTTTTTCTTTTTTGAACAAGAAATAAAAAATATTGGAACTAAAAACAATAATATAGTTATTTTATAATTCATTTGATTAAATCCTGATTTGATTCAGCTGCCTTATGACCAACTTTCCTTAATTTATCTTTGTAATCAGGCATAGCATCTAGTGATAAAATCATTTCAACAATTGTATCGTAAAAAACATAATTTTCAGGATTTTCTAACATTGTAATTATTTCGTCAATTACACTTGGATCACCAAAATTTGACAAAGATTTTATTGCTTTGATACGAATATGATATGGTAAATGCTCAGTAAGACAAATCTCAGTTATTACAGATTTTAGATAAACATTATCCGAATCGCTCATTACATCCATTAATTTAATTAGCATGCTGTAATATTGTTGTTTCCCTATTTGATAAGATTCTAAAAGCGCAAGAATCATTCTTTCATTATTTAAATCTCCCATTACTTCAACTGCAAAATCATTCATACTTTGCCTTGAATCAGCATCACCAAGAAGCTCAATGAAATAATCAACTAATTCGTCAGATTCTTTTTTTGCTAGAATATCTACCGCAATCTTCCTAGTTCTTAAATCATTATCTTTATTTTTTGCAATTTCAATTAGTATTGGTATTGCTCTATCGTCACCCATACCACCTAGAGTTATTGATAATAATTCACTATTTTTTTGATGATTAATTCTACTAATTTCATATAAATCAAGAAGGGTAATTATATGATCATCAGAACCATTTTCACCAATGGCGTCTACAATTACTTTCCTTAAATTTAAAATTTTTGATTCGCTTTTTTTTAAGCCGGAAACTAAAGCGCTTATAGTTTCTGAATCACCATGCTTTGATAGCAACTCTACAGATTTAATCATTATTTCCAAATCTAGAAGTTCAGCATTTCTAACTGATTTTTGTATGGCTTCAAGAACTAATTTATCTTTACTTTCTGCTAAAGCTTCTAAAGATGCCATTCTAATTTCATGGGAAAGATACTTATTGTTGAAAGCATCAATCAATAGCTTGACTGACTTTCCTCTTTTCTTGTTATTAGATAAATTATCTCTTTGATCTTCTACATCATCCATTGTTTTGATAGAACTTGAGTTCATGGATACTCTTTGAACTGACCCATCCCTCATGACACAGCTACTCAAAGTAAAGATAATTATTAATAATGTTATATTTAAATATTTACTCATTTTTAAAAAATACACTTTTTTTGTATCTAAAATTTACGATAAATAATATACATTAAATAACAAATATATATCCATATCATTTCATTTTTTGATTCCATGCGCCTTTTTCATCCAAAATTGTAATTGTAAAATTATTAATCCAATCACCCATATGAATGAATTGTCCATCACCTATTTTTTCTATTCCAGTTTGATGATAGTGACCCATCAAAATAGCAGAAAAATTATATTTTTCTATTTGGTTCTTAGCATAGATTTGTAATTCTTTTTTATATTTTTCATTTAAAATTTCTTTTTTACCAATTTTTTTTGGCGTGCTTGAAATTAGCCTTGCAAATTTAACCATAATCCAGGATGGAAATATTCTTACAAAAAAAATAAAAATATAACTTCTAATAATTTTTTTCATTAATCTATACAAATTATCATTTTTAAGTATACCATCACCATGAGTTACTAGAATTTTTTTATTGATCACATTAAATTGAAAGTCGTTTTTATGTACTTTAATGCCGCATTCTTTTGATAAAAAACCAAAATCCCAATAATCATGATTACCTGCAACTAAATGTATTTCTATTTTATTTTCATTTAAAATTTTTAATTGCTCTATTAAATCTTTATAATATTTTGGGACTCCAAAAAAAGATTGCAACCAAAAATCAAAAAAGTCACCGCCAATTACAAGTGTGCCAGAGTTTTTTTTAATTTCTTTGAAAAAAGAAAATAACTTTTTTCTTCTTTCAACTTCATCATGGTCATTTTGTAATAAAAAGTGATTATCTGATATAAAATAAATCGGTAATTTCATAAATCTAATATAACATTTAATATTTACTAAAATAAATTAGTATTATTTATTATTGTTAGCGTAATTTTTGGAAACAACTACAAAATATATTATTATAATTATTATTATTATCAAAAATTATGTTTAAAATTTTTATTACATTTATACTTTTTCAATCAATTTTAATTTCCCAATTCGGTAAAAATATTGTTCAATATAAATCTTTTGAATGGAATTACATTCAAACCGAACATTTTGATATATATTATTATGATAAAGACATCAATGCTCAATATGTTGCCTTTGAATCAGATAAGGCTTATCAAAATATATCTAATGCTCTAAATTGGAATTTAAAAAATAGAGTTCCAATAATTGTCTATAATTCCCATAATGATTTTCAACAAACAAATGTTATTGATATGTATATGCCGGAAGGAGTTGGAGGTGTTACTGAATTATATAAAAATCGTGTAGTTATCCCTTATGACGGTTCCCATGAGCAGTTCAAACATGTGATTCATCATGAATTGGTACACGCTTTTGTGAATGATTATCTTTATAAGGGTAATGCTATGAACATGCAAAATGAATCAATTAGTCCAATTCCACTTTGGATGAATGAGGGTTTAGCAGAATTTTTGACTGAGACCTGGAACACTGAATCTGAAATGTGGATTAGGGATATCGTTATTAATGGTAAACAACTCCCAACTTTTAATGATTTGAATGGATATTTAGCTTATAGGGGGGGGCACTCAGTTTGGAAATTTTTAGTAGAAAAATACGATATAGAAAATCAAAAAAATTCAAGTAGTTCTCCAATGATAATATCAAAAATTTTTAAATCTGTATCTGAAAATAAAGATTTGAATGAAGCATTTAAAAAATCAGTTGGTATGAATTTATCAGAAATTGAAGAAAGTTGGCATAAATATTTAAAGGAAAATTATTATACAGATATTAATGATCGTGATTACTTTGATGATTTTTCAACATCTTTACTAGATTTAAAAGAAATGAATGCTAATTATAATGTTGCTCCTTCAATATCTCCAAATGGCAAAACAATAGCTTTTTATTCAAATGATAATGGTATAATGAGTTTATGCCTAATGCCTTCTGATTGTAAAAATTGTAGTAGAAAAAAAATCAAAAATATTCTGAAAAGCGATATTACATCAAACGTTGAAGAATTTCATATATTAAAACCAGGGATATCATGGTCTCCTGGAAGCAATAAATTATTAGTAGCGGTTAAATCCAATGGAAGAGATGTTATGTTTATCATTGATATTGATAATGGGTATAAGAAAATGAAGCTTTCACTTGATGATAATATTGTAGGTATTTTTCAACCATCATGGAACCCCTCCAATGAAAACCTAATATCTTTTATTGGTTCGAATGGTTTTCAAACTGATATCTATGTATACAACATTGAATCAAATGAATTAATTAATTTAACTAACGATATATATACTGAGCATGGCGTGCAATGGATAGAAAATGGTAAAAATTTAATTTTTAGTTCTGATAGAAATTCTAATATTTTAGATGATTCATCCAAAATTGATGATGATTGGGGTGATCAGTATGATTTATTTAAAACAGTATTTAAAGATATGGAAATATCTAGTTTAATTCGAATAACTAATACTTCGTGGAATGAAATTAATCCTATGATGGTTGATGATGAAAATTATATTTTTATATCTGATAAGAATGGTATTAATAACATATATAAAATGAATATATCAAATGATTTTCCAGAGCCCTTATCAAATTCTTTTACTGGAATTACACAAATCACTACATCTGGGACAGATATTTTTTTTACAGGCTTTGAAAAGATGAAGTTTGGGATATATAAACTCGATTCAACTTCTTTTTTAAATCCTAAACCTGAAATTGAAAATGCTTTATGGTTAAAAAATTATAAAAATTATAAATATTTGAGTAATAACAGAAAAATCAATTATAAACGAAACTACTCAAATTATATTTTTAAAAATAATAAATTTTCAGCTCCAAGTCAAAAAGCTGACATAGAATCAAAAGAATTAGAAATACAAAAAGATAGTTTGAATAACTATTTAAGTAAAAAATATAAAACTAGATTCACTATGGATATTGGTCAGATGTATTATGGGTTTGGTTTCAGCGGAAATGATTTTTCAGGCGGAAACGGAATGGCACAGTTTCTATTTAGTGACATTTTAGGTGATCACAAAATATACATTGGTACAGAGTTAAATGTAAATTTTAAAAGGTCTGATTATTCATTTGCTTACCGTTATTTGCCTAATTTAATTGATTGGACTTTTATATTTTACCATGATGCATCAGAGTTTGGAGATGGTTTTTTTGATCAGCAAGAAGAAATAATAGATTTATGGGAAAATTTTAGGTTTTCGATAAATGCTAGTAGACCTATTTCAAAGTTTACAAGATTTGATTTTGGTTTAAATTATTATTATTTATCTAGAACCGAGCAAGTTTTGGAAAATACTGGTTTTGGTTATAGAATAGTTGAAAGTAATTTTAAAGAAAGTTACGATATTTCAATTTTTGATTTTAGATATGTATGGGACAATACAAAGTGGGCATACACATATCCTGTAAGAGGTTCAAGATTTTATATAAAATATCAAACTAATCCTTTTAGAGATTTTGATACTAATTCATTATCATTTGACGCAAGATTTTACAAACCATTTAATAATGGTTTAAGTTTATTTTTTAGAAATTTTTCCGGTACTAGTTGGGGAGATAAAAGTCAAAAGTTTTTCTTGGGTGGATCACCATCGTTTTATAATTCAAGTAATTATAATGTAACCGAGTACTATTCTTCTCAAAGTCAAAACCTTGAAGAATATTATTTTTCAGAACATGTTATGCCCATTCGTGGAATCCCGTATATGTATAAAACAGGAGATAATGTTATAGCTTATAATTTGGAACTTAGAGCACCTTTTTTGATTTACTATTTTCCAACAATTAAGTGGGTTGGTCAATTAAATGGAATAATATTTGTCGATATTGGTGCAACATGGGATAAGAATCATAATATTCCAAACATAAATAGTTCAGAAAATTGGAATTTCAGACAAACTGGAGATAATAATGATAATGGTTGGATTATGTCCTATGGTTTTGGTCCAAGATTTATATTATTTGGATTACCATTTCAAGTTAATTATGCATGGCAGTATAATCCAATATTGAGAAAAAGTTCTTCGAGAAGATACGAAATTACTATTGGATTTGATTTATAATTTGTAAAATTCATTAAATTTTTATAAGTTAAAACGTGCAAAACGTGTAAAAAGGACAAAAATATGAATTATTTATTACTAATTTTTTTTTCATTTCTGATATCATCAAATACTTATGATATAATCAATGCTGAGTCTATTTTAAAATGGAAGGGCTCAAAACCTACTGGTTCACATGATGGAGTTATTAGCATCAAAGAAGGTAATGTTACTATTGATGATTTTAATTTGATGTCAGGAAATATAGTGATTGATATGTCTTCAATCATATGTACTGATATTACTAACAAAGGTACAAACGAATATTTTGTAAAACATTTAAAAAATGAAGATTTCTTCGGTGTTGAAATGTATCCTACAGCCAGTTTAGAAATCATATCTTCAAAACTAATTGAAGGTAATAAGTATGAGGTGCTAGCTAACATGACGATCAAAGAAATTACTAATCAGATTAAGTTTTTGACTGTTATTGATTATGATAAGAATCTTGCTACAGCTACTGGTTTGCTAGAAATAGATCGTTCAAAATATAATATTAAATATAAATCAAAATCTTGGTTTCCAGATATTGGAGACAAATTCATATATGATATATTTGAACTTGATTTCAAAATCATATCTGAAATGAAAAAATGAAAACATACAACCTTAAGTTCGAACAAAAGATAGATTTACCTGTTAATGATGTATTTGATTTTTTCTCGAAACCTGAAAATCTTTCATTAATTACTCCCTCAAGATTAAAGTTCGATATAATCTCACCAACTCCACTTGAAATGAAAGAAGGTCAACTCATCGATTATTCATTAAAAATAATGTACGTAATTAAATTGCATTGGAGAACTTTGATTACACATTTTGAAAAGCCAGTTAAATTTATAGACCAACAAATTAAAGGCCCATATTCTTTATGGCATCATACACATAAATTTAAGAAAATTGATGGAGGAACTTTAATAATAGATGAATTAAAATATGCTATACCATTTGGATTCCTTGGTAGGCTTATTCATTTCTTTTACATTAAACATGATATTAAAAGCATTTTTGAATATAGACACAAGAATTTAGATAAAATATTTTCAGAAATTAAAAAACAATCAGGAAATTAAATTATGAAAGTTGCTCTATTTGGAAGTACAGGTTTTGTAGGTAAATATATTTTACGGGCTCTGCAAAGAACTAATCATGAAATATACACACTAATTAGAAAACAAAGTGAATTTAAAGTAAATGATTTTGAATCATTAAATATTATAAACGGCGAAATAACTAATAATACGTCATTAGAACAAACAATGATGAATTGTTCAACAGTAATTTATAATATTGGTATCATACGTGAATTTCCGTCTAAAAACATTAGATATAAAAAATTGCATTTTGAGTATGCAAAAAGAATAATTGATAAAGCGAAAACTTTAAAAGTTAAACATTTTATTTTGATGAGTGCAAATGGTGTAAAACCAGAAGGTACGGGATATCAAACAACAAAATATGAAGCTGAACAATATCTTATAAATTCTGGACTTAATTATACCATTTTCAGACCATCATTAATTTTCGGAGAACCAAAAAATGACCAAGAGTTCTGTACGCAACTAAGAGACACAATGATTAAATTACCTATTCCTGCTCCATTGTTTTTTGAAGGTCTTAATTTTCTTCAAGCAGGTAAATTTGAAATGTCACCAATACATGTAGAAAATGTTGCTGATTTCTTTACCTATTGTATAGAAAAAGAAGAACATTACTCTCAAATTTACCATCTTGGTGGGCCAACGTCATATAATTGGTTAGAGATAATTTCCACTATTAGTAATGCATTAAGAAAAAATAAATGGATGATACCTGCTCCTGTTATTGTAGTTAAGATGATTGCATTATTATTTGATAGATTTTCATTTTTTCCTATCACAAGAGACCAACTTACAATGCTCCTAGAAGGTAATACTTGTGAATCTAATGATTTGTTTAAAAAATTTGAAATAATTCCTACTGAGTTTTCATCTAAAAATTTATCTTATTTGAGAAAAAAATGATTAAATATGTTAAAATATATGATTTAATAGGTTTTAAAATTTGTTGGATATTATGTGCATCGTGCTCGGTTTGGTCCATGCCTTATTTAGGACCATTAGTTACTTTAATATTTTTATTAATTCACTTAAAAATTGTCAACTTCGATAGTACAAATATTAAAATCATTATTTTAGCAATCTTTTTAGGATTAATAATAGATTCTCTTTTTTTTAGAATGAATTTAATCGAATACAGTGGAGGCTTTTTAGCAGAAAAAAAAATTGCACCATTATGGATTTTAAGCATGTGGGCAGGTTTTTCTGTAACTCTGATTTATACACTTCAATCATTACGCGAAAATTTATTTTTATCTAGCTTACTTGGAATAATTGGAGGTCCGCTTTCATATAGCGCTGGGGTTCAAATTGGATCAATAACAATCCATAATCAAATTGCTTATATTTTTTTAAGTATTGCTTGGGGTTTGGTTGTACCTTTGATTTTTTTAGCAATAAACAAATTTAATAAAAATGTATAAAATTTTATTTACCATTTTAACGCTCCTATTTCCAAACCAAAATGATTATTTATTAGATCAATTATACAGTGAATTAGGATGGGAATTTAGCGAAGTATTAGAAGATGACAGTCAAATATACTATAAACAAATTGAAAATATTGATTTAAAAGCAATTAAAATAACAAGAGATATCTTTATTAATCCTGAAAAAGTACTTGAAACCATTAAGGACATAGATGCTTATAATACGGTTTTAAAGAGTTCACCTAATTTAGTTACGACCCCTATCTTGCATGATGAGGATATTCTAGCAAAACATGATATTTCTGTACCCATTTTTTCTGATTTATATTATTTTTTTAAAATTTTTGAATCAGATAAGAAAGTATATTGGGTTTTGCAAAATCCTGATATGTACAAAACAAACAATTCTTCAGGATATTCTTTAAATACTGGTTGCGGAGGCTGGGATTATACCAAAAATGACGATGGAAGTTATAAAATTAGTTATACCCTAATATTTGACATTGACTCATATCCAGATTGGTTTGTCAATTACTTAAATTATAATAGTTTAATTAATGTTTTTAATGATGTAGTATTGGCAGCCCAAAACAGAAGTTAATTTTTTTTTCTGTAAATTGTTATATTCTTTCCATGTATGATATTTATATATTAGTTTTTGCTGCATTTGTTACCTCTTCTATTTCAGCGGTTTTAGGAATGGGAGGTGGCATTATTCTATTAGGTATAATGGCTATTATCATCCCAGAGGGATATAAAGTCATCGCCCTTCATGGTATGGTACAACTATTTAGTAATACAATTAGAACATACATTTTTAGGAAGCATTTAAAAAGCAAATTAGTATTCCAATTTTTTTTAGGCGTAGTCATAGGCGCTGTATTATCAGTTTTGGTGATAATTTTTTTAGTTATTAAATTCGATGTTAATTCTGCAAATGAGATAAAAGTTGAAGTACTTAAACCATTTATTGGATTATTTATAATTTGGTATTTATTTTTAAAAAAACCCAAAAAACAAAATTTTATTCAATCTTTCATTCCAGTGGGCTTTATTGCAGGAATAAGTTCGATATTTGTTGGTGCTGTAGGACCATTAATTGCCCCATTTTTTTTGAGGAAAGAATTTACAAAAGAAAACATTATTGCAAATAAGGCCGCTAGCCAAATGTTAACTCATATAAGCAAAGTACCTATTTTTATATATTTTTTTAATATGGACTATAGTACTGAACTTAAAGTACTCATTCCACTAATATTAGCAGTTTATTTGGGGACTAATTTTGGTAAACATTTATTAAATTTTTTACCAGAAAATATTTTTAAGCTTTTATTTAAAATCGCGCTTTTATTGATAGCATTAAAACTTATTTTAGGCCATTAATTTATTTAAAATCTATCAATTCTACTTCAAATACTAATGTTGCATCTGGAGGTATTACCCCTCCAGCACCTCTAGATCCATAACCTAGTTCAGGAGGAATAATTAAAGTTCTTTTTGCACCTTTTTTCATATTCAATAAACCTTCTTCCCATCCTTTGATAACTCTATTTTCACCAAGTGTAAAATTAAAAGGCCTTGCTCTATCATGAGAACTGTCAAACTTTGTTCCATCGGATAAAAAACCTGAGTAATGAACCACAACAACATTGCCAGTTTGAGTAACCTCTCCATCTCCAGAGATATGCTCTAAATAACGTAATCCACTTTCGGTTGTAATTTCTTCAGCGGGTAGTGAAAAATCTTTATCTACAAAAGGTTTTTTAATATCAAAAAGTTCCACTTCGAAAATTAAAGTTGAATTTGGAGGTATACTTCCCATATCTCTATCACCGTAACCTAGTTCTGGAGGAATTGTGAATTTAAACTTTGACCCAACAGGCATTAATTGTAATCCTTCTGTCCATCCCTTTATTACCTGATTTAATCCAAAAGTAATTGTTTGATTCCTATCAACCGATGAATCAAAAACAGAACCATCTTCTAGAGTACCATGATAATGAACTTCTACTTTGTCGGTTGCATTTGGTTTTTCACCTTCACCTAATTTTATAATTTCATATATTAATCCGCTTTTGGTTTTAAATTCTTTATCGTTTATATTTTCATCGTTCATTGTATGATTACCTTTTTTATTTTTCATTTTTTCAGCACCACTTTTATCAAAAGCAAAAAAGAAAGCGCTGAAAACTAATAATGATATTATTGTTATACTTAAATATTTTTTCATGAAACTATTTCCTCCACTAGTAAGACTATATCTAATACATTAATTCCGTTATCCCCATTCATATCACCAAGTTCAAATTGTTCATTATTTAACTCAATTTGATTGAAAATATAATTCATTAGATAAACTACATCTAATACATTAATAACAGAATCTAGATTTACATCTCCCTGGTAAAATTCATTTGGGAAATAACATCTTTGTATTAATGATGGGTCAATTATAAAAGGGTTAGGGTAATTTTGAATATCTGCTATTTTATTTGTTCTAATGATTTCTTCGTTATTTATTGGATCATATTCATGCCATTCGTAAAGTTGGTTTTTTTGGATTTCAAAAAAATTACTATTTGCATTATTTTCGTACATGGTATAAAAATAAAACATAGCTCTGGCAATGTCTCCTTTCATATCTTCCCTTGGTTCAAAAACATCTGATGCACTTTCAGAATATTCATCTATGTTTATTGAGGGAGGATTTGAATAATCATATGCTTGCCAATACCAATGGTTAACTTGAGAGTCTATAGCTTCACCAAATGGTTTGTTTCCTCGGGATGAATTTACATTTGTCTTACAAGGCCTTAGATGATGCATATCAGATTTCATTGGATTTTGGGAAGCTCCCATACTTTGTGGCCAAACATGCTCACAATCAATACCATATTCATACAGATGACTACTTGGATCAACTCCATTTGGCAAAGAAACAGAATAGTTTGTATAAACACCTTTTACTATCCCATCAATTCTATCTACTTCAAAATACAATACATCTCTTGCATTGTTGTAACTTAAAACATTATTAGTTTTATAATTATCAACTACATACTGAATTAATGCATCTCCAGATAAACCTTCGCCTATTACTTCTTGAGGTTTAATTAAACATACAAGCACAAAAATTATAATTTTTTTCATATCATTTTTTTTATTATAGTAAATAATCAATTATATTTATAACGTTAATTTAATGATATTCATCAATCTTAAAATATGATTTTCGACACAAAACAGATTTTTATTAATTATCCTTGGCTAAAACAAAGAAATATGCCTATGATTATTTCATCTAATTATGATGGTATGATTTGTGCTTCTTTACTGAGTCATTTTCTTGATTGGAAATTAGTAGGTTATTATAATCATGAAAGTTTATGGATTTCAAAAAAAGCAATTGAAAATAAAAAAGAAATAATTTGGGTTGATTTGAACATATTACCAAAACAAGGTAAAGGTGTTGGTGGTCATATTGTATCTGTAGATGGGTATATTCCTGATGGATTTGAGAGTTCTTGCAATCCAAATATTCTAAATGGATTAACTTCACAAAACTTCGATTCAAAATTTCCATTTTCAACATTAATATTTTTAATGTGGATGTATAATATTCAGATACCAAATAGTGATTTTGCAAAATTATTAATTTTGAATAGCGATGCATCCTGGTTGAAATGGCAACATTATAAAGATAATTGTAAATCGTGGATAAATAAATTAGGTAATTATAATTGGGATACTTTTTTCCAAAATGTTGATTCTAAATCTTTTGATAAAAAAGTTGATAGTATTTTATATCCAGAACTCTTATCTATTAGCAAGCTTAAACAGTTTGGCAAATTAACGAGTAAGTATTTAAATATTAAAAATAGAGAATTTCTTATCAATCCAGATTGGGATGAGGATTTAATTCAACTTTTTTTTCAAATGATAAGTCAACATTTAGATTGGTCCGCTCCAAACTTACCTAAAATTATTAAAAGAATTGATGGAGTTAAAGATAAGTGTAATCTTTCATTAGTTAAAAAAATAGGGCTTAACGAAATGATTAATAAGCATAATATTTTTTCTTATGCAATAACTTCTCCTAAAATTTTCAGTTATACTTCATTTGGAAAAACAAAAAGAAGAGTAATCAATGAATAATCTAGAGGAATTAGAAAATAAATATGGTACTCCAGATATACTAATTGATAGTTCAGAAGAACAAAGATCAAGGTATGCAGTTTGGGGATATTCTGATATCTTTGAAATTAATGAAAAAGGAAGTTTTTTAAATAATGAATTAATCAAAGGCGAACCTCTTGAAATTTTTCAGCAAATTTTAGATGATTGGAAGAAAGCTGATAATGAAATTTCATGTTTAGGATTTCTATCGTACGATTTAAACAAAATTATTTATAAAAATATTGAGTTTAGAAACCAAACATCAGACCATGATTTCCCTTATTTATGGTTTTGCAAACCTAAATTTATCCAAAAATATAAATATGACCATTCATCAAAAATCAAAAAAAGTAAGTTAAAACAAGTTCAAGACTTGATGCCTTTAAATCATTATTCTGATAAAATAAAATCTATTAAAAATTATTTAAGCAACGGCGATGTATATCAAATTAATTTTACCACAAATAAATTATTTAAATCTACTTTTGATTCATCTTACGAATTATATAAGGCCCTAAGAAATGAAATTTGTGCAAAAGAGGGATTATATTTCAAAACTAATAATCATGATATTCTATCATTTTCTCCAGAATCTTTCATTAGAATTAAAAATAAAAATATTTCCACATACCCAATTAAAGGAACACGTCCTCGCTCAAGCAATCTAGACATTGATTCTGACTTCAAAGAGCAATTGGTTAACAGTAAAAAAGATAGAGCAGAACATTTGATGATAGTTGATTTGATGAGAAACGATTTAGGAAAAATTTGTGAAACAGATTCAGTAGTTGTAGAAAATTTATATAACATAGAATCTTTTAAAACAGTTCACCATATGGTTAGTGAAATTAAAGGAAAAATTATTGAAGATGTTAATGAAGTAGATATAATTCGAGCTCTATTTCCTGGGGGCTCTATTACAGGCGCACCCAAAGAAAGTGCTATGAAGATAATTAATACTCTTGAATCAAAAAAAAGAAATATTTATACTGGTTCAGCAGGCTATATATGTAATAATGGAGACATGTATTTTAATATTTGTATACGTACACTTTTAAAACATAAAAATATTTATGAATACGGAATTGGGGGCGGCATTGTTTGGGATTCAAATCCAGAAGACGAATGGAATGAAGCTAATCAGAAAAGTAAAATTTTAGAATTATTATGATATCATTTTATAAAGAAAAATTTGTTAAAAATTCTGATTTAAATATCAACCAAAATATTTTCAGTGGAATTGGTATTTTTGAAACAATTAGATTTATGGATAGAAAGTTAATTTTTTTTGAGGATCATATTGAAAGGCTTTTGTTAAATACAACCAGATTCGGTTTTAAAAAAGTAGATAAAACTCAAATCTTACATCATATTGACTTGACTATTAAAAAAAATGATTTAAATGCAGGTCTCGCAAAAATAATTTTTGTACCAAGTGAAAATTTTCAAGATATTGAATATTATATTTTTTTGAGAAAACTACCCTCAGTTAATTCACAAATAGTTAAGGTATCTTTTTACAATGAAATAGATTTTCCTATTTTAAGAATTAATTCTGCATATAAATCTTTATTTTATTTTGGTAATTTTTTAGCGATCAATGATGCCAAATCCAAAAATATATTTGAACCAATATTTTATAATAAAGATAATTTTATTACAAGTGGAGCCATAAAAAATATATTTTTCATTAAAAATAATACCTTATTAACCCCATCATTGGATTTAGGTATTTTAAATGGTGTAACAAGATCAAAGGTATTTGAAATTGCAAAAAAATTAAATTTTTCAGTTATTGAAAGTAAAATTAGACTATCTGAAATAAATGATATGGATGAAGCATTCATTACTTCTGCTTCTGTAGGATTATTAGCTTGTAATTGGGAAAAATGGGAATGCAAGAATATTATTACGGGTAAATTAAAAAATGAGTATAATAAAATTGTAGAAAAGGAGTACATTTCAATATGAAATTTGATACAATTCTTGATAATCAACTTGCTAAGCTACCCAAACAATTAATTCATGATAAAATAAAAAAAGATTTTATAGGTATTGATACTAAATATACTGTTGTATCTGGTAAATCATTAAAACGAACATACCTTGATTCTACTGCATCAACTTTAATGATGGGGCCAGCACATAGAGTTGCAACTGAATTTTTAAAACACTATTCTAATACGCATTCGCTAATGCATTTTAGTGCAAAAATAGCTACAAAAACATATGATTGGATACATGACAGAATGTTAGATTTTGTAGCTGCTGATAAAAAACAATATACTTGTTTTTTCACAGGCTCTGGCACAACATCTGGTATGAACAGAATTGCCAGAACTTTAAATCAATATAGACCATCAAAAGATATGGTATTAGTTTCTATAATGGAACATCATTCAAATGATTTGCCACATAGAAAACATGGTGGTAAAGTTATGCACATTCCAGTTGATACTCATGAATCTAAAATGGGTTGCATAGATATGAATTTACTTGAAGATTATTTAGTTAAGTATAAAAATCGTGTCAATTATGTATCTGTAACTGGAATTAGTAATGTAACAGGTATAATTAACCCCATAAATGAAGTTGCGAAATTAGCACATAAATATGGAGCTTACATAATAGTTGATGCAGCACAACTAGCTGCCCATGTACCAATTAAAATGAGTGGTTTTGAAGATTCATCCATGGATATTGATGCTTTAGTTTTCTCAGGTCATAAAACTTATGCACCTGGATCACCAGGGGTTGTGATTGCTAAGAAATCATTCCTATCAGCAGTCGATCCTGATGAAGTGGGCGGAGGAATGGTTGATCGAGTTTTCCCTGAAAATTATTTCATAACTAAAAAATTTCCAGATAGAGAAGAAGCTGGTACACCAAACATACTTGGAGCAATTACATTAGGCGCAGCAATTCATGTTTTAGATTCAATTGGAATGGATACTGTTTTAAAAGAAGATATGGAATTAACTAATTACGCTTTAAATAAAATGCTCAAAATAGAAGACTTAGTAATATATGGTGAGACTTCTACAAAAAAATGTCCTAGAGCTGGCACAATATCTTTTAATATTAAATCAATGGATCATGGTTTAGTTGCAGCAGTTTTAAATGATTATTATAATATAGCAGTTCGAAATGAATGTTTTTGTGCACATCCGTATGTTGAAAAAATGTTGGAATTAACGCATAGTAAAGAGCAGCAAGCAGCTAAATGTAAATCAAACCAAACTGAATGGAATATAGAATCTTGGATGGGAATGGTTAGAGCAAGCTTTGGTATATATAATTCAAAAAATGATATTGATTATTTTACAAAATCTTTGATTGATATTACAAAAAATAAAGAATTTTATAAATCACAATATGATGTGATAACCAATGGCGATTATAAACACAAAACTTTTAAATTTTCTAGCAAACAATATTTTAAATTAAGTGATTCAATTTTTGACGAATTATCAAATTTAATTTTTGAATGAAAGATATCAAAAAAAAAATTAATGATTTAATTTTACAAATCAACCAACATAATATTCACTACTATTTGAATGATAATCCTATAATTTCAGATAATGAATATGATTTTCTAATTAAAAAATTAGAATTATTAGAAACAGAAAATCCACAATATAAATTTGATTACAGCCCCACTCAAAGAGTCGGGACTAAATCAGCTTCAAAATTTAATCAGATTGAACACAGAGTACCTATGTTATCCTTAGCTAATGCAATGAATACAAATGAGATTCAAGTATTTGATAATCAGATGATTAAAGCCTTAAATACAAATAATTTAGAGTATATAGGAGAACCTAAACTTGATGGATTAGCAGTAGAATTAATTTATGAAAACGGAATTTTCATAAAAGGTTCAACTAGAGGAGATGGTTATGTTGGTGAAGATATTACATCAAATTTAAGAACAATCAAAAGTTTACCATTACAACTAAATGATGATGTTAGATATCCAGATTATCTTGAGATTAGAGGAGAGGTTTTCATAACAAAAAAAAATTTTGCTGAATTAAATAAACAAAGGCTAAAAAATAACGAACCTATTTTTGCAAATGCACGTAATTGCGCTGCTGGCAGCTTGCGTCAATTAGACTCTAAAATTACATCCTCAAGACCATTACAAATTTTTTGTTATGGACTAGGTTATTTTGAAGGGCCTGATTTACAATCTCAATCAAATTTTTTAGCATTATTACCAAAATGGGGACTGCCTGTTAGTTCAAAATCAAAAGTTGGTAAAGGATTAAAATTCCTCAATGAATATTTTAATTATATTGAATCAATTAGAAATGAATTGGAATATGATATTGATGGTGTAGTTTTTAAAATTAATTCATTTAATTTACAAAAAAAATTAGGTAATAGAAGCAAATCTCCAAGGTGGGCAATTGCAGCCAAATTGAAACCAACTCAATCTACAACAAAGATAGATAATATAATAATTAGTGTTGGAAGAACTGGCGCTATTACTCCAGTAGCACAATTACGTCCAGTAAATATTGCAGGTGTTACAGTTTCAAATGCAACACTTCATAATCAAGATGAAATTAATAAAAAAGATATACATATTGGTGATACAGTATTAATACAAAGAGCCGGAGATGTAATTCCTGAAGTAGTCAAAGTAATTAAAGAAAAAAGAAATCATCAAAGCTATAGATACATAATACCTGATAATTGTCCTAGTTGTAATTCAAAAATAAATAAATTATTTGGTGAGGCAAAAGCTAGATGCATTAATAATGAATGTCCAGCACAAATTGAAGGAAAAATTACACACTTTGTATCAAAAAATTGTATGAATATTGATGGAATGGGCAACAAGATTATTTTATTATTAATAAAAAATAATCTAGTTAAAAATTTTTCTGATATTTTTAAAGTTAGTTTTCAAGATTTAATTCAACTAGATAGAATGGGAGAGAAATCTTCCAACAATTTGCTCAAATCAATCGAAAAATCAAAAATAACTACAATGTCAAGATTTATTAACTCTCTTGGTATAAGAAATGTTGGTCAACATTTGTCTAAAGTATTAGAAACTTCATTTCATGGTAATATTGATAATTTAATAGAAGCTAATTTTGATGATTTAATAAATATAAATGAGGTAGGCGATATTGTTGCAAGATCAATAAAAGATTTTTTTGATGATTTAGAAAATATCAAATTAATTAGAGATTGTTTCGATTTAGGCATTCAATTTAAAGCACTTAGTAGAAAAACTGATTTATTCCTGAATACGTCATTCGTAGTAACTGGAACATTGGATGGAATAAAGAGATCCGAGGTAAAGAAAATCATTCTGGAAAACGGAGGTAAGTTTTCTTCGTCAGTTAGTAAAAGAACCAATTTCTTATTAGCTGGCAGTAACCCCGGTTCAAAGTATAATAAAGCTCAAAAAATTGGAATTAAAATAATTAATGAAAAAGAATTCAAGGAGATGCTCAATGAATGATGTGAAAACAATTAGCGTACACAGATTAAGTGATAAAATAAAACAAAAAGAAGATTTCATACTTTTGGATGTAAGGGAAGATAGCGAAGTTCAAATTTCTAAAATCTCAGGTTCATTGCATGTGCCAATGAATGAAATTGCCGACAATATTTCTAAATTAGATAATTCACAGGATATCGTAGTAATGTGTAAGTCTGGAGTTAGATCATATAAT
>MDTD01186720.1_pt1 | contig 19528 bp, 30 predicted proteins | sample 811221 | NCBI WGS metagenome assembly MDTD01 (sample SAMN05326646, study PRJNA326480) | marine metagenome | isolation source: seawater | place: Pacific Ocean: South West | collected 2011 | reverse complement strand
GCCAGCGTTCATCCTGAGCCAGGATCAAACTCTCCATGGTACTTTTAATCTCTACGAGATTTCTTAGAATTAAACTTTTAATCTAAAAAGAATAATAACAAACAATTCAATTTCGTGTCAAGCGATTACAAAAATTTCCTGTAAAAGGTGGGGGAAGTGACCAAGAAACGATCTTTTTCAGGCAAGTTCTCTTGGGGCTGCATAACAGGAAAAGAAAAGAACTGGGCCCCAAAATAACTCGGCAAACACTAGATTCTACTTTGGTTTATAATGTACCTTTGGGTCAAGATTTATAACGTTCGGGTTCGGGTTTGTTAGTTATTTCTAGTTTACACTTTGCTATGAATCTTATTCATTTGACGAATTGAAAAATCTTTGAATGCAAAACTAAAACGATAAATTTGGTATTATATTAATATCATCTTTTTATAATAATAATTTGTCATGAGCATTTTAGTTATTGGCGGCACAGGAACTCTTGGTCGACAAATTGTGAAGCAAGCATTAGACGAAGGTTATCAAGTTAAATGTTTAGTGAGGGATTTTCGTCGCGGTGCTTTTTTAAAGGATTGGGGAGCTGAACTTATCTATGGTGATCTTTCAATCCCTTCCACTATTCCAACAGCTTTAAAAGGCGTTAATACAATTATTGATTCGGCAACGATTCGTTCCACAAGTAGTTACACGTCTGAAGCAATTGATTGGAGAGGAAAATTAGCTTTAATCGAAGCAGCGAAATTAGTAGGTATCAAGAAATTTATTTCTTTTTCTGTTTTAAATGCAGCAAAGAACCCATCAATACCTTTAGTGTCGTTAAAGCTGAAATTGGAGAAAAAACTAGCCGAATCAGGTTTAAACTATACCGTTTTTCAATGTTCAGGGTTTTTTCAAGGTCTTATTAGTCAATATGCACTACCGATTCTAGAGAATGAAACCATTTGGTTACCAAGCGACTCAGCGCCGGTTGCATATTTAGATACTCAAGACGCAGCTAAAGCTGTTGTCCAAAGTTTAGATAATGTTAATTATGACCAAAAAATTATTTCCCTTATTGGAGAGAAGTTTTGGACATCAAAAGAAATCGTCGAATTGTGTGAACGTTTATCAGGAAAAACAGCAAATATTTCTTATATACCATTCTTTGCATTTAGTATTTTAAGACGTTTTTTCCGTCTGTTTGAATTTACATGGAATATTGCTGATAGGTTGCAGTTTGGTGAAATTCCAAACGATCCATCACTAAGTATTAAACCCCAGAATGAAGTTGAGTGGTCAAGTCCTAGACTTAGTTTAGAGAGTTACTTACAAGAATATTTTGGTAAAATTCTTAAAAAATTACGTGAAACCAATTACCAACAATCGCAAAAATCTAATGAAATTTCGTTTATGTAGAAAAGGAGCGTAAAGGTTTCACAAAAAAATAGAATTAACTAGTATCTTGACGTATCAAGGTAGATTATTTATAATTGGTACTGTGCGTCAAGCGACTAAGGGACTGTAGTTCAATTGGTTAGAGCACCGCCCTGTCACGGCGGAAGTTGCGGGTTCGAGTCCCGTCAGTCTCGCTTAAAATAAATTGGTAATTTTAAACATTATTGCTAAAACGAATAAAGAACTCCTATTTGTATAAGTTACAAATAGGAGTTCTTTATTACTAATGTCCCAAAGTTTATAATGTTGAATTAGAAGTTTTTAACTTCTACATCAACACCCGCAGAAATATCTAAATTTCTTAGATTTTCTAACGTACTATCCGTTGGTTTATATACATCAATAATACGTTTATGTGTTCTAATTTCAAAATGGTCACGCGCATCTTTATTTACATGCGGTGATGTTAAAACACAATAACGTCTTAGTTTAGTAGGTAACGGTATTGGACCCACGGGGTCAATACCGCTTGCTTTTACAGCATCCACAATTTTAGTACATGAAGTATCTAAAATTCCAGATTCATATGCTTTTACACTTATGCGTAGTTTTTGTAGTTGTAATGAACTCATTTTTGTCTAAAGATTGATTATTCAATAATTTTCGACACTACCCCAGCACCTACAGTTCTACCACCTTCTCTAATAGCAAAACGCATACCCTGCTCAATAGCAATCGGGTTAATTAGCTCAGCAGTCATCTTGATTCTATCACCAGGCATTACCATTTCAGCAACACTTCCATCGTCACCAGTAAATTGAATAATAGTACCTGTAACATCTGTTGTTCTTACATAGAATTGTGGACGGTAACCTGTAAAGAATGGTGTGTGTCTTCCACCTTCATCCTTGTTTAGGATATAAACCTCAGCTTCAAACTTTTTGTGAGGTGTGATTGAACCTGGAAGAGCTAATACCATTCCACGCTCAATTTCTGTTTTTTGGATACCACGAATTAGAATACCTACGTTGTCACCAGCCATACCTTGCTCCAGAGTTTTCTGGAACATTTCGATACCAGTTACAGTAGTTGCTTTTGTTTCTTTTAAACCAACAAGTTCTACTGCTTCACCAACGGATACTGTACCTCTTTCAATTCGACCTGTAGCTACCGTACCACGACCTGTAATTGAGAATACATCTTCAATTGCCATTAGGAATGTTTTATCTGTATCACGCTCAGGTGTTGGAATGTAAGTATCTACAGCATCCATTAGGTCGTAAATAAGATCAACCCATTTATCTGCACCTCTTTCTTTTGGACCACTTTCTACTGCTTGAAGTGCTAATAGCGCCGAACCTGATACAAATGGGATTTCATCACCAGGGAAGTCGTAACTTTCTAGAAGTTCTTGAACTTCTAACTGAACTAATTCTAGAAGCTCTTCATCATCAACCTGGTCAGCCTTGTTTAAAAATACAACAAGGTATGGTACACCTACTTGCTTAGCTAATAGGATATGCTCACGTGTTTGTGGCATCGGACCATCCGCCGCAGATACAACTAGAATACCGCCGTCCATTTGTGCCGCACCAGTAATCATGTTTTTAACGTAATCTGCGTGACCTGGACAATCTACGTGTGCATAGTGACGATCAGCCGTCTCATACTCTACGTGAGCCGTATTAATAGTAATACCACGCGCTTTTTCTTCTGGTGCTGAATCAATTTCATCGAATTTCTTCGTAGCATCAGCATTATGAATAGCTAATGTAGCAGAAATTGCAGCTGTTAATGTAGTTTTACCGTGGTCTACGTGACCAATTGTACCAATGTTAATGTGCGGCTTTGATCTTTCAAACTTTTCGCGTGCCATAGAAATTTAATCGAATTACAATTTAATTTTGTTTTATAGTTTTCAATACTTTTGGCGAGATAACTACTGATGAAGAACTAACTTTCCAACGTGAGCTCTAGTATCTGAAGTGAGCAAAAGCTTTATTAGCTTCTGCCATTTTGTGGGTTTGTTCTTTTCGACGAATACTGTTACCCGTTTCTTTAGCAGCGTCTATAATTTCATTTGCAAGTTTCATTGACATGTTCTTGCCTGAACGTGTTCGCGCAAATTCGGTAATCCATTTTAAGGAAATGTTTGTACCACGGTACGCTCGAATTTCAATGGGAACTTGGTACGTCGAACCACCAACTCGTCTTGATTTTACTTCGACTGCCGGTGTAACATTTTTTACAGCTTTTTCTAAAACAAGTACTGGGTTTTCCTCTGTTTTTGTCGAAATATTTTCTAAAGCTTTATAAACAATTTTCTGTGCAAGTGATTTTTTCCCTGACAGTAAAATTCTACTAACTAATAGAGTAACTAAGCGGCTGTTGTAAATCGGATCCGGCTCGGCTATTTTTCTTTGAGCTCTACTTCTGCGTGACATAGTTAATTTAATTTTTTAAGTTTATTTCCTAATTACGAAGCTTTTGGCTTTTTACCTCCATATTTTGATCTACTCTGGCGACGATCTTTAACACCAGCAGCATCCAGAGTTCCTCGAACTACGTGATAACGGCAACCAGGTAAATCTTTTACACGGCCACCACGAATTAACACAACAGAGTGTTCTTGGATGTTGTGACCAATTCCAGGAATATACGCAGTCACTTCGAAGCCAGAAGTTAATCTAACACGAGCAACTTTACGTAATGCTGAATTCGGCTTTTTCGGTGTTGTTGTATATACACGAGTACAAACGCCACGTCTTTGTGGACAAGCTTTTAAAGCAGGCGATTTTGTTTTCTTTTTATTAGCTACTCGTTCAAATCTAACTAATTGTTGTATTGTTGGCATATAATTGTTTACTCAGTTTTTTCAATACCGTATTTACGCATGAAGCGATCTACTCTACCTTCGGTATCAAGAATTTTTTCTGAACCAGTATAGAAAGGGTGGTTACCTGACCAAAGATCAACGTTTAATCTAGGTTTTGTAGAACCCACTTTCATAATTAATTGACCATCACAATAAACTTTGGCATTCGGATACCATTCCGGGTGAATTGAATTTTTTGGCATTTTAATAGTCTCTCTTTTATTAACGCTTAGAGAATTGAGGAGCTTTTCTAGCTTTCCTTAATCCATATTTCTTTCTTTCTTTACGGCGAGAATCACGGGTTAAGAAACCTTCTGATTTTAAACTAGCCCTATTTTCAGGAGACATGTAACATAAAGCTCTTGCAACACCTAATTTAATAGCGTCTGCTTGGCCCTTTAAGCCACCACCGTGAGTGTTTACATAAATATCGTACATATTTTCTAACCCTAGAGTGGTTAAAGGGATTTTAGAAGCGTTAATATACTGCGAGTTAAATTGCAGATATGATTCTCCTTGCTTATTGTTTACAACCATAGCTCCTGTACCAGGCACTAAAATCACTTTAGCTACGGAAGTTTTTCTACGTCCTATCCCAAAATAAGCCGACTTCGTTTCTGAAGCTGATAAAGACATAATTTAATTTTTGCAGTCGTTTTTAATAAATTTTGAGTAAGTTCAAAGATTCGTTTTAACCTTATTACGGTTATTAGATCTTGTCTTTTAACAGTCGTTTAAGATCTTCGTTATTATTTTCGTAGATCTAAATCAAATCGTTTTTTTAGATTATCACAAACTTCATCAGCGGATTTTTGACCAAAATTTTTAAATTCTAAAAGGTCATCAGCTGTGTATTGTAATAAATCTGATAAAGTATGCACATTTGCGCGTTTTAGACAGTTGTAAGCACGAACCGATAATTCTAATTCCTCAATAAAAACACTTTCTAGGTGTTCTCCTGTTTCTTCTTGCGGAGGAAGTTCAAGATCTAATGCTTGCGTAATTGGTGTATCTGTAATTTTTAAAATACCAAAAGTATTTTCAAGAATTTCTGCAGAGGAGCTTAAAGCTTCAGCAGGGGTAATACTACCATTTGTCCAAACTTCTAAAATTAAACTTTCTAATTCGGATGTTGAATTCTTTTTCGATGTTTCTACGAAAAAGTTAACCTTTGTTACAGGCATAAAAACCGCGTCAACGGCTAGAAACCCTGCAGGAAGGATGGAATCAAATTTGCCGCTTGGTACATAATTTTGACCACACGCGATTAGGAACTCCATTTCGAGAGTACTATTCCCGGCGAAACTGGCAATGTATTGTCTCGGGTCCACTAAAGAAATATTATCGGGCAATTCTAAATCGCCCGCGGTTATAATTCCAGGTGTGTTTGTACAAAGCCTGACTAATGTTGGCTCGGGTGCAGAACCTTTTAGAATAATTTGCTTGATATTTAAAAGAATATCAACGACGTCTTCTTTAACATTTGGAATCGTCGAAAATTCATGGTTGATTCCGGTTATACGTACCCCAGTAATTGCCAGGCCAGGCAAGTTAGATAAAAGAACACGTCGTAAAACATTACCGATCGTCGTGCTTTGCCCTTTTATGAAAGGTCCTATCGAATACTTTGAATAGAGTTGTGTCGATATTTTTGTCGAGGACTCTAGGCACTGAACTTGGAACATGACTTAATTAAAATATCTAGAATTTACCAATGAATAATAGGTTGTTTCCTTGCCTGCTTAAATTAATTAAACACGTCTTTTCTTTGGAGGTCGACAACCGTTATGCGGTACTGGTGTGATATCTTTGATTACTAAAACTTGTAATCCACAACCTTGTAATGCACGAATAGCCGTTTCACGACCACTTCCCGGACCACTTACAACCACTTCGGCTTCACGCATACCTTGTTCATAAGCAATTGTCGCCACCTTTTCTGCAGCCGATTGGGCAGCAAATGGTGTACCCTTTTTTGCCCCTTTAAAACCACTGCCACCAGCAGATGCCCAGAACAATGTATTGCCTTGTTTGTCAGTAATATTAACAATTGTGTTATTAAATGTAGATTTAATATGAACAACACCACTTGTTATTGTTTTTTTAGACTTTTTTCCAGAAAATCGCTTTATCTGTTTAACCATATTTAGTTAAAATTTTGAAGACTTTTTACTTTTTATTTGAAACAGGAATTTTCACTTTTCCTTTACGAGTTCTTGCATTTGTTTTTGTTCGTTGCCCTCTCGCAGGAAGTCCTACACGGTGGCGACGCCCTTTTGCAGATCCAATGTCAGTTAGCCTCTTAATATTTTGAGAAACAACTCGTCTTAGATCACCCTCAGTTTGATAATCTTGATCGATTATTGCTCTGATTTTTGTAATTTCTTCATCGGTTAGATCATTACATCTTGTACTTGGAGCAACATTAGCTGCTTGTACAATTTGGTTGGCACTCATTTTACCAATACCAAAAACGTATGTTAAACCAATATCAATTCTTTTATTACGAGGAAGGTCTACTCCTGAAATACGTGCCATTTTAGTCTGGTTATTACTAACTTTTTATTTACGTTTCATCTTTGCTCGACCTTGTCGAACTTTTAATCGTGGATCTGATTTACAGATAAGATAAATACGACCACGGCGTTTTACAACTTGGCAATCTTTTGATCGATTTTTTAAATTACCAATAGAACTTACTACTTTCATAAGTTTTACGTTAAAATTTATAATTCAAGGATTCCAAACCGTACATTTTAGTTATGGGATAAACACTCATTGCGCAGTATCTACCCTACTATTTTATGCTAACGGACTTGGAATAAAAAGTCTACGAGTTTTTAAAACTCTCATAATTTTGTGAAACAAGGTACCCTCTAATTTGTGAAGACACATCAGTGATAACACCAATAAGAATAATTAACGAAGTCAAATTACTGAACAGCTTGAATTGAAAAACATTACCTAATAAGAAAGGGAAAAAAGCTAAAAAAGCTAAAAAAACCCCACCCATAAATGCTAATCGACTAATTACCTGTTCAAGATATTGCGTAGTTTCTTTCCCTTGTTTTAAACCTGGTACACTGTATGCCATCTTGGTTAAATTTTCTGAAAGGTCTTTAGGCTTTAATACTAATAGAGCATAAAAACTACTGAAGAACACCACAAGAACTACATTTAACGCGAATGAGCAGAATGTTAATAAATTAGTTAATTGATTACCAGTTAAAGCAAAACCACCAGTTAAGGCTAATTGCAACGGGTAAAATAGAAATGTAGCTATTGTTGTACTGAAGACCAACGGCATAATTCCACCTTGGTTTAGTTTAATTGGAATGTAACTGTTCTTTAACTCTGTACTTTGTGAATTTTGTTCGCTCGAATTAAAACTTAATTGGCGAGCCGAGACAATATTAACTCTCTTATACGAATCTTGAACTAAAACAATTAATGAAACAATAGCTAAGTAAACAATGTAAGCTATAGCAACGGTAAATAACCCAGTCAGATTAGAGTCACCATTTAAATTGTCTTGAAGCTTACCAAAATTAGACGGAAGGCCACCTACAATATTAATAAAAATAATCATTGAGGAACCATTCCCTAAGTTTTCATTGGTAATAAGTTCTGCAAACCACATGGAAAGCATTGAACCTGTTGTTAAAGAAAAAATAATCTTTAACGCGAGCAGAATATTCCAATTAAAAACAATTGGTTTTACAACAACAAAAGCAATTCCCGCGCTTAGAATTAAGGCCCAACCAAGAGTTAGATATCTTGTATAACGGGTTATCTGCTGTCTACCCAATTCACCTTCTTCTTTTTGTAAACGTTCTAAGGACGGAATAACCGGCGTAAGAAGCTGAATTACAATAGAAGAATTGATGTAAGGTAGAATCCCTAATGAACCAATACCAAGAAAAGCACTTCCGGTTAAATTTTTTGCCAAACCAAATAAAGGGTTTGCAACTTGATTCTGTGCAAAGATATCAAGGTCCACGTTAGGCACCGGAATATAAAGACCTAAGCGGATTAGAAATAAAAGACCAAGTATTTTGAGAATCTTTTTTTGCAGTTGGTTTATTGTTTCTGACCCTGCCATTTTTATACGTTAAACGTTGTAAGATCTTAGTGTACTTAACCCATCAATTGTTGCTCGGGCATTGTTTAATAGATTATTAGAGCCTAATTGCTTTGATAAGATATTTTTGATACCCGCAAGCTCTAATACAGTACGGATTGAACTTCCAGCAATTACACCGGAACCTGGAGCTGATGGTCGTAAGACTAATTTTGCAGCACCGAAACGGCCACTTGTTGGGTGTGGAATTGAATTTGAGCTAGTTAGTGGAACTGTGATGATGTGCTTTTTACCATCCGTAACACCTTTACGAACTGCGGTAATAACATCTCCAGCTTTACCAACACCAACACCAACTTTACCTTGTTCATTACCAACTACGATAATCGCTCGAAAGCTCATTTTTTTACCACCTTTCACTACTTTCGTGACACGCTCAATAGCAACAACACGCTCCGACCATTCAGATTTGGATTTGACTATTTTTTTAGGACCCATGCTAAAGATTTAATAAAGAAAAGTTTTTAAATTAACTATTTACCTGTTTTACCTGCTTTACGTCGGATCACTTCACCCTCGTAAGCAATACCTTTCCCTTTATACGGTTCTGGTGGACGTACGGCGCGGATCTTAGCTGCGAACTCTCCAACCATATCTTTTTGCATACCAGACACAACAACACTTGTCGGACTTTCTACTTTTACAGCTAGACCCTCAGGTGGAACCATTGTTACTGGGTGACTATAACCCATGTTTAACACAAGGTCTTTCCCACTTAATTGTGCTCGGTAACCAACACCTGTGATCTGTAAGCGTTTTTCAAAACCAACAGATACACCATGGACCATATTTGCTACAAGTGTTCTCGACAGTCCATAAAGGGCTTGAGATGTTCTAGTCTCTTGCGTTTTTTCAATAAATACGTTTTTACCATCCTCATCAATGGTACAGCAAACTAATGATGGTAAAATTCTAGATAAACTACCCTTCGGGCCGTCTACTGTAACTTTTTGGCCATCTAGTTTTATTTTTACTTTTTCTGGTATAACTATAGACTTCTTGCCGATACGAGACATATTTTATTTACGAGTTACCAAATATAACATAAAAGTTCACCACCAATGCCCTCTTTACGAGCTTGATCGTCTGTCATTAGACCCTTTGACGTCGAAACAATGGCAGTTCCAAAACCACCTAAAACTCTAGGCATTTTTTTCGCGCCACTATAAACTCTTAAACCGGGTTTACTTATACGTTGGATTTTTTCAATACTAGGCTTACGTTCTTTTCCACTGTATTTTAATGAAAGAAGCAAAGAACTATTTAAGCCATTTTTTAATTCTTCAAAAGAATCTATAAGACCTTCGGCACAAAGTACTTGAGCGATGTTTCGAGTAATCTTTGTAGAAGGGATTTGTACAATTTGATGCTTTGCTAAATTCGCATTACGAATTCTAGTTAGCATATCAGCTATAGTATCTGTAGTCATTTAGTAATTTTTTTACGGTTATAAACTAAGCTGCTTTGAAAGGCATTCCGAATGATTTTAATAAAGCACGTGCTTCTTCATCCGTTTTCGCTGTTGTAACGATACAAATATCTAAACCTCGAATTTGAGTTACATCATCATAAGATACTTCAGGAAAAATTAGTTGTTCCTTCAGTCCTAAATTATAATTTCCACGCCCATCAAAACCGTCTGGACTAATTCCTCGGAAATCACGAATTCGAGGTAACACAATATGGATTAATTTGGTAAGAAATGTGTACATCTGATCTTTTCGTAAAGTTACGGAAGCACCAATAGACATACCATCACGAATTTTAAATCCCGCAACGGATTTCTTTGATTTATTAACAATTGGCTGTTGCCCTACAATTAATGACATCTCCTGTACACTGGCATCTAATTCTTTAGAATTTTTTGCCGCTTCTCCAATACCACGGTTAACCGATATTTTCACAATTTTTGGTACTTGTTCAATATTCTTGTAACCAAATTCTTCTATTAGAGAAGGTACAATTTTTTGCTTGTATAAGCTTTTTAAATCTAGTTTCATTTCTAGTAAATTTCACTTTGTTAAAGTTACGAGCTTTCTCTTAAAGAACTTCAGGTGCTAAAGAAACAATTTTAGTGAAACCCTTTTCTTTCAATTCTCGAGCAATTGGACCAAATACTCGTGTACCACGAGGATTATTCTCTTTGTTGATGATTACTGATGCATTATCATCAAAACGTAATCGCGTACCATCATTACGACGGATAGACTGTTTTGTGCGAACAATAACAGCACGAACCACATCCGAACGCTTTACTGTAAGATTCGGTGTTGAATCTTTAACAACACCAATAATAACGTCACCGACACTACCATATCTTCGATTACTACCAAGAACCCGAATACACATTAATTTTTTCGCGCCGCTGTTATCAGCGACTCTTAAACAAGTTTGGGGTTGTATCATTTTTTTATGTTGCTGACTTTCTTAAAATACTGACTAAAACCCAATTTTTTGTTTTACTAATGGGTCTTGTTTCACGAATACGAACTTGATCTCCAACAGAAGAATTAGCCGTCGTATCATGAACAGCATAACGTTTTGTTCTCGTAATTACTTTTTTGTATCTCTTATGAATAATACGATCGTTAACAGAAACGATAATCGTATCTTTCATTTTGTCACTAACAACAATACCTACTTTTTCTTTTACGGCCATACTTTGGTATTTAATAAACTAACAAAGTTGAAAATCGAATGCTTTTACTTTGTAGGATTTATGCTTTTTCTAAAATTTTTGTTTTAATAGGCAATTTATAAGATGCTAATTTTAAAACCTTATATGCCATTTCTTTTGATAAACCGTTAATTTCGAAAAGTACTGCCCCCGGCTTAACTACTGCCACCCAATAAGCTACAGTACCTTTACCTGAACCCATTCTGGATTCCGCAGCTCTTTCCGTAATAGGTTTATCGGGAAAAATTCTAATCCAAATTTTTCCTGTACGACGAACATAACGTGTAATACTTCGTCTTGTTGCTTCAATTTGTCGAGAGGTAATCCAAACAGGTTCTAAAGCTTGAATGCCGTATTCGCCGAAGACGATAGTATTCGCTTTTGAAACCCCTTTAAATCTTCCACGGTGCTGTCGACGAAATTTTGTTCTTTTAGGAAGTAACATTTTAAACTGTTAAATTAAAAAATTTCTTTATTAAAGATCCATACTTTAATGCCTAAGACACCGTATATAGTATTTGCTCGGTGCGTTGCATAACTAATATCTGCGCGAATTGTTTGCAGTGGTACACGACCTTCACGAGCCCATTCTGCACGGGCAATTTCAGCACCATTTAAACGACCAGCAACTTGAATCTTGAAACCTTTTACGCCGCTTCTAGTTAACATTTGTGTTGTCTGGCGGATAGCTTTTTTAAACGCTACTCGTTTCTCTAGTTGATCTCCAATCGATCTAGCAACTAAAGAACTTTCATTTTCACTTCGTGTAACTTGTAATACTTTTACACGAATTTGTTTTGAATCGTTTACTAGCTTTTTAAGGCTATCTTTTAAATCAGTAATTAGGCTGTTTTGGTCTGTATCCACGGCAATCGCTTTCGGTCTTGCTGCATGCACAATAAGCTCTAACTGATTAACTTTACGATGGATCTCTAGCTTAGCAATACCTGCCTTACTATAAATCGGCTCGAATTTTTTCTCAAAAAATGTTCTTATTTTGTAATCTTCTTTTAGAACTTCACTATATGCACTATAGTTGGCGAACCAAGTAGCTTTATGTGCTTGGTTAACACCGGTTCTAAAACCTGTTGGATTTATTTTCTGTCCCACGAATTAGATCCTGATAATTATTTAATTTTTTTAGCTTTCCATAACAATTGTTATGTGTGACGTTGCTTTTAAAATTCGATAAGCGCGGCCCTGAGCTCGCGGACGAAATCTTTTCATTGTAGGCCCTTGATCCGCGAACGCAGATTTTACAACCAGTGTTGTTTCATCAAAACCAAGGTTGTTTTTTGCATTTGCTGTTGCAGAGCGTAAAACTTTGATAATTGGGCCACATGAAGCATAAGGCATAAATTCTAAAAGCGTTAATGCCTCTGGGTAAGTTTTACCTTGGATCTGACGCAGAACACGGCGAACCTTACTTGGAGACATTCGAACATATTTAGAAACAGCTCGAACTTCATTTTTTTGCAAAACATTCTTTGTCATAGCTTTTCCTAACGTTTTCCTTTTTTATCTTTTTTTACGTGAGATCGGAACGTTCGAGTAGGAGCAAACTCACCTAGTTTATGTCCAATCATTTGATCTGAAACAAAAACGGGAAGGTGCTGACGCCCATTGTATACTGCGAATGTGTGCCCAATCATATTTGGAAGAATCGTTGTTGAACGCGACCAAGTTTTAATAATGTCCTTCTTGCCGTTAGCGTTCATTTGCTCAACCTTTTCAAAAACATGAGAAGCGACAAAAGGCCCTTTTTTTAAAGAACGTGGCATCTTAATTTAATTTGATTTTTAAAACTTTCTTAGCGGCGGGAGCGTAAGATATACTTACTACTTGCCTTTGTCTGGTTTCTTGTTTTGATACCTAAAGCAGGTTTACCCCAAGGTGTTACAGGCTTCGGACGACCAATTGGCGAACGTCCTTCACCACCACCGTGCGGGTGATCAATCGGGTTTTTTACAACACCACGAACCTTTGGTTTTTTACCAAGCCATCTACTACGGCCGGCCTTACCTAACGTAATATTGACACTATCAATGTTACCAACCTGCCCTAAAGTCGCGTAGCATTTTTTACTTACTAAACGAACTTCGTTTGATGGTAATTTTAAAGTAACAAAATCACCCTCTTTTGCAATTAACTGAGCGTAAGTTCCAGCAGCACGTGCTAACTGACCACCCTTACCAAGAGTTAATTCTACATTATGGATAATGCTTCCTAAAGGAATGAACTCTAAAGGCATTGCATTTCCAACTTCAATCGGTACATTAGCACCAGAATAAAGTTCCATTCCGACCTTTAATGATCTTGGTGAAACAATATATTTTTTTGAACCATCCTTATAGTGTAATAAAGCGATTCTTGCATTTCGGTTTGGATCGTACTCAATTGTGGCTACTTTTGCAGCTAAATTAGATTTCCTATGGAAATCGATCATACGATATTTTCTTTTATGTCCACCACCACGGCCTCGAACAGTAATAATCCCTCGGTTGTTGCGCCCACCACAAGCTTTTTTACCAACGGTTAAACTTTTTTCTGGTTTTACTTTTGATAAGTCATCAAAGTATGAAACAGACTTCGAACGCGTGCCTGGACTGTAAGCCTTGTACAGACGAATTGCCATATAAAATATTTAATATTTAAGAACGTCTAAATTTTGCTTGCCAAGGTTAACAATAAAATTTATTCCTCGAAAAGAGTAATAGAATCTTCAGATGCTAACTTGACAATTGCTCGTTTATAACGAGCCTTCTTTCCTATAAATTTACCTACTCGACGCTTTCTTAATGGTAGTAAAGAAGTATTTACGGAAATAACTTTTACATCAAATAACTGTTCAACAGAAGATTTGATTGCTGTTTTATCCGCTTTACGGTCTACTGCAAAACTGTATTGATTTTGCTCAATTAGTCGTATCGTTTTTTCGGTTAGGATTGGATACTTTACTATACTTAGTAAATCTTGTTGATTAGATTGAATGTACGACATAAAAAATAATACTAAACTAATCTTTTAAATTAATATTTTCGCGCTTGGATCTTTAACATCGTATTCTTCTTACCCGGAACGGAACCTTTTACAACTAAAATGTTCTCTTCTGGATTAATGTAGAGTACTTCTGTATTTTTAAGAGTTACGGTTGCTCCCCCCATTTGCCCAGCCATCTTTTTACCAGGGTATACACGACCAGGCGTACTACCTGCTCCAATACTTCCCGGTAATCGATGGTTTTTTGAACCATGTGTCATTGGACCACGGCTAAAGTTATGACGCTTTTGGTTACCCTGGAAACCTTTACCGATACTCTTTCCCGTTACGCGAACTTTTTCTCCCACAGAAAACGTATCAAGTTTAACAACTTGACCTAATTTAAATTCTTCAGGAGAAGCAACATGAAATTCTCCAAAGTACTTAAAACCTTTGTCGCCAACTTTTTTTAAGTGACCTCGTGTAGCTTTGTTTATGTTTTCTAACTTCTCCTCGCCATAGGCAATCTGAACAGCATTATAACCGTCTGTTTCCGTAGTCTTAATTTGACTAACTTGACATACTTCTGTTTTCAGAATTGTTACCGGGAGAATTGTACCTGATTCGTCAAAGATTTGGGTCATACCAACCTTTTTTGCAAATAGGCCTGCCTTCATAAAGTTAATGTTTCGGTCTTAAATTTTACTCTAAAACAATGCAATTTTAAAAAATTTGCTTATATATCCAATTAAGTAGACATATTGATACCTCATATTATAAGGGAACCCACCTTTGTCTGTCTACTAAGGGAGTAGGTCAATTAAGGCAAAAATTTCTACTAAAAATTCATGCGTACTTAGAGTTACAAAAGGTGAATCTTTCTCTTTTCGTCTCTGTGGTTTTAATATAGTCTTTCAAAAATTTTATTTTCAATTTCATACGGTAAATACGCCTTTTAAACTTGCCTTTAGCGTTTTAAACTTTAAATGAGTGCTTTTAACGAAAATGAAAGCAAAACCAAATAAAGAATATACAAAATATCATGGTTAAAGTTATTGGTATTGATCTTGGAACTACTAATTCAGTAGTAGCCGTTATGGAAGGGGGTAAACCTGAAGTTATTACAAACGCTGAAGGTGAAAGAACAACTCCTTCTGTAGTAGCGTATACAAAAAAGGGTGATTTATTAGTTGGCCAAATAGCAAAACGCCAAGCAGTAATTAACCCAGAAAATACTTTCTATTCAGTTAAGCGTTTTATTGGGCGCAAAACAAGTGAAGTAAATGAAGAATTACGCCAAGTATCTTACAAGGTGATTCAAACAGAAGATATTATTAAACTGGATTGCCCCGCTTTAAGTAAACAGTTTGCTGCAGAAGAGATTTCTGCACAAGTCTTACGTAAACTTGCGGATGATGCATCAAAATATCTTGGCGAATCCGTTAAACAGGCTGTTATTACGGTACCTGCGTACTTTAATGATTCACAACGCCAAGCAACTAAAGATGCGGGTAAAATTGCAGGTTTAGAAGTATTACGAATTATTAATGAACCAACGGCGGCTTCACTTTCTTATGGCCTAGATAAAAAAGATAACGAAACGATTCTAGTATTTGATCTAGGTGGGGGTACATTTGATGTTTCGGTTCTAGAAGTTGGTGACGGAGTTTTTGAAGTTCTAGCTACATCAGGTGATACTCATCTTGGTGGTGATGATTTTGACGAAAAGATTGTCCAATGGTTAGTAAAAGAGTTTAAAGACCAAGAAGGTATCGACCTAACTCAAGATAGCCAAGCTCTACAACGTCTTACAGAAGCTGCCGAAAAAGCAAAAATTGAGCTTTCAACACTTACACAGAGTTCAATAAACTTACCATTTATTTCGGTTACACCTGAAGGACCAAAACATCTAGAGAAAGAACTATCACGAGCAAAATTTGAAGAACTTTGCTCGGATTTAATTGAGCGTTGTAAGACACCTATTGAGAATTCATTAAAGGATGCAGAATTAACTTCTTCATCAATTGACCAAAACGTTCTAGTAGGGGGTTCAACAAGAATTCCAGCCGTTCAAGAATTAGTAGAAAAGTTATTAGGAAAAACGCCAAACCAGACGGTAAATCCAGACGAAGTTGTAGCAGTGGGTGCTGCAGTACAAGCTGGTGTGCTTGGTGGTGAAGTAAAAGATATCTTACTACTGGATGTAACACCACTATCACTAGGGGTTGAAACATTAGGTGGTATTACAACAAAAATTACTCCTAGAAACACAATTATTCCGACTAAAAAATCTGAAACATTCTCAACAGCTGTTGATAATCAACCAAATGTAGAGATTCATGTTCTACAAGGTGAGCGTGAATTAGCAAAAGATAATAAGAGTTTAGGTACATTCAGACTAGATGGTATTGCACCTGCTGCTCGTGGTGTTCCTCAGATTGAAGTAACATTTGATATTGACGCAAACGGGATCCTTTCCGTAACTGCGAAGGATAAGGCTACAAATAAGCAACAATCTATTACAATTTCTGGAGCTTCTACACTGCCAAAAGATGAAGTTGAAAGAATGGTTAAAGATGCCGAGACTAATGCTGCTGCAGATAAAGAGCGCTCAGAGCAAATTGCAACTAAGAATGAGTCTGAAGCTCTGTGCTATCAAACAAAGAAGCAGCTTGAGCAACTTGAAGCAACAGCAAGTGCAGATGAGAAGCAAAAAATTGAGACTTTAATTTCAGAGTTAGAAGAAGCGATCAAAGCTGACAACTATGCATCGATGAAAGACATTTCCGAGAACCTGAAGAAAACTGTGATGGAAGTTGGTGAAAAAGCTTACAATGCGGCAGGAGCTAACGCACCAGAAAATGATGATGTTATTGAAACAGATTTTTCCGCTGAGAAGTAAAATCAAAACCCAAAGGGTTTAAAACATACAAGATTACTCTAAATTTAATTCACAATTTAGAGTAATCTTGTTGAAATTATATTTAGAAGATGTTATAGTTATTAAATATAGGGTCGATGCCCGAGCGGTTAATGGGGACGGATTGTAAATCCGTTAGCATAGCTTACGCTGGTTCAAATCCAGCTCGGCCCACTTTAAATTTCTTTCTCTTTATTATTAAGAAAAGGGGAAAAATAGTATATAATTTCATATACATAATCAATATTAGCTTATATAAAAGCATGGTTAATATTGTAAATAGATATTTTAAATAGCTATGACAGACGTATTAAACTTACAAATTCCTTCACCAACATTTGGTGGTAGTACTGGTGGCTGGTTAAGAGCAGCTGAAACTGAAGAGAAATATGCGATTACTTGGACAAGTAAAAAAGAACAAGTTTTTGAAATGCCAACTAGTGGTGCAGCAATTATGCAAAGTGGTGAAAACCTTTTATACCTTGCAAAAAAAGAGCAGTGTCTTGCACTTAGTACCCAATTACGTACCCTATTCAAGATTAATGATTACAAAATCTACAGAATCTTCCCAAATAGTGAAGTACAATATCTACACCCTAAAGACGGAGTTTTCCCTGAGAAGTTAAATGAAAGTCGTGTTGGTGTTGGAAACGTTGGTTATTCCATTGGTAAGAACCCACAACCAGTTAGTGTTAAATTTACTGGTAAAGCTACTTACGATTAACAACTTAAACTATTTATCAACGTAATAATGATTACAGATATTCAAATTTTTACAGCTTTAATGGTTGCATTAACAGCAGCAATTTTAGCGATAGGCTTAGGTCGCCAACTTTATATTTAACACCAATTTAATAGATTCAGCAGTAGAAGATTTTAAAATTATCACAATTTTTTCTCCTTCGCTGAATGAGTAATATTTAATTGGATAAACTATAATTAAAGTTAATACTTTAAATTTCAATTATTATTTGATTAATAAAATTAGAAACATATATATACTATGTTAAAAAATAAGATTTTAGTAGGAAGCTTTTTAGCTACTCTTTTCTTTTCGAGTATCAATCCAGTAAGTGCTCTAGAACTTGATGAAGATACAAGAACTGTAACTCTTGATAGTAAGGGAAACAGTGTAGTACTGACTCCAGAGCAAGTTAAGCGAGGTAAGCGTCTATTCAACAACGCTTGTGGTACATGTCACGTTGGTGGTTTAACAAAGACAAACCCTAACGTTGGTCTAGATACAGAATCTTTAAGTTTAGCAACGCCACCTAGAGACAGTATTACTAGTTTAGTAGCTTACTTTAAGGATCCAATGACTTATGATGGTCTAGATTCTATTTCTGAAGTACACCCTAGTATTAAGAGTGCAGATATTTTCCCTAAGATGCGTTCGTTAACTGACGAAGATCTATTTGCAATTGCTGGCCACATTCTATTACAACCTAAGGTTGTTAACGAGAAATGGGGTGGTGGTAAAATTTACTACTAAAGAGACTTTGATAATAAAAAATCAAAACAATAAATTTTTATTTATTGTTTTGATTTTTTTAGTCATTTCTACTTGTTACATTGAGAAGAAAAAATGATAGACAAAAAAAATCATTTTCCAAACACAACTTTTACTTTATGTGCACTTTTTACCCTTGCGCCTAATGAGCCATTATTTAAAACTCTTGACGTCAAAAAGAAAATGTATGGAGGTATTACTGAGCTGTTGATGGATCAACAAATAATGAGCCATTTTTCTGATATTTTTGCAAAGAAACCATTACGGCTTTTGGCGTATACTATATTAACCCCATTATTACAAAAAAATTATAAATTCTCTTTAAACCAACCTTTAAAGAATCGCCAACATATTTTATTAAAAAAATATTTAGAAAAATATCGCTGTACCTATTATCGTTATTTTTACAGAACGGGTCAAAAAACCAGTACACCGCCAAATAATAAGGTTTTAAATAGCCATGCAATCCACGCCTTATTTTTATTAGTTGGCATGTAGACAACTAAACTATGAATGCCTACTGGCCTTTCTTTTACCCTACCCTATTTAAATAATAAAAACATTAATTGTATCTACTTTCCATGATTTTAAACTTAATTAGTTTCTTCGGTGGCTTCTTAATATCAAGTATCGTCGATACCAGTTTAGGCGAGTTTAGTGAATGGGCGATTGTTGGAGCAGCTCTAGTTGTTGCTAATATCGAATCTTTTAATAATTTTTATTATTCTTTTACGATTAAAAATCGGACGACAATGATTCGCAGATCATCAATAACCACACTCTTAGATATTTTAAACTATTTTAAAATTGGATTGATTTATGGTTTAATTGTAGACGCCTTTAAGTTAGGAAGTTAAATAAAAAATAAGTGAATTGGTAACCCAAGAGTTACCAATTCACTTATTTATACTATCTTATGAGATTGCTAATAAACTAATTAGTCTAACGGACGCATAGATAGAACTGGCTCGTTCTCACGGTTAATACCTTTTTCAAAACCAGCAGCTGCTGCTCTTGCACGACCAGCGTGCCAAAGGTGACCTACCCATAAGAAG